>ERZ795058.1521-NODE-1521-length-30613-cov-10.095981_pt1 | contig 30613 bp, 27 predicted proteins | sample MGYA00375142_ERZ795058 | MGnify/ENA primary metagenome ERZ795058 (study PRJEB30187, sample SAMN05720210) | activated sludge metagenome | isolation source: anaerobic digester from wastewater treatment plant | place: Japan | collected 2015-04-20 ... | reverse complement strand
AGATATGTCTTCGCGTAGAGTCCTCAGTTACAGCCTGGCGATCAACGAGGCCCTCCATCAGATGATGGCGGCGGACCCGGCCGTGTTTCTCATCGGCCAGGGGGTGAAAAGCCCCTGGTATGTGGGCAATACCGCCCAGGGATTGCGGGAGCGTTTCGGCGACGACCGGGTGATCGATACGCCGGTATCGGAAAACGCCATTACCGGCGCCGCCGTCGGGGCCGCCCTGGCGGGTATGCGACCCGTCGTTGTCCATCCCCGGATGGACTTCATGTTTTACGCCTTCGATCCCATCATCAACGAAGCGGCGAACTGGTATTACATGAACGGCGGCCGGCTGTCCGTCCCCGTCGTTTTCTGGGGGATCATCAACCGCGGCGGCGAACAGGCGGCCCAGCACTCCCAGTCCCTGCACGGCATGTTCGCCCAGGTTCCGGGGCTGAAGGTGGTTATGCCCGCCACGCCCTACGACGCCAAGGGATTGATGGTGGCGGCGATCAGGGATCCGAATCCCGTGGTATTTATCGACGACCGCTGGCTCTACCGTAGGGAGGAACCGGTGCCGGAAGAATTGTATGCCGTGGAGATCGGCCGGGCCAGGGTAGCCCGGGCGGGGCGGGACGTTACGATTGTCGCCTCTTCCTTTCTCGTCCAGGAAGCCCTCCAGGCCGCCGCCCTGCTGGTGCCGGAAGGGATCGAAGCGGAAGTGATCGATCTCCGCACCATCAAACCCCTGGACAAAGAAACGATCCTCACCTCCGTTGAAAAAACCGGCCGGCTGGTTATCGCCGACGGCGGCTGGCGGACCGGTGGCGTAGCCGCGGAAGTTTCCGCCTTGGTAGCGGAGCGGGCCTTCGCATCCCTCCAGGCGCCACCGGCGCGTGTTACCCTGCCTGATTGTCCCGCCCCGGCCAGCGCTGTCTTGGAGCAGGCATATTATCGCACCGGCGAGGATATTGCCGCCGCCGTGAGACATACCCTTCGCTCCGGCGCCGGTGGATAAGGGAAGCCGCTTTCCCCGTGGTGGACAGGTATTCTTTTTTCGCACCACAGGCACAGGGATGACGTACCGCTCCCGCGCCCGGGTGCACCGGTCGGGCCGGTTACAATAGAGAAATACATTAAATAATAATCGATAACGAGGATTTACGATGTCCCGGAAGGTAAAATTCGTCGAGCCGGCCAAGCTCTATCGGATGATCAAAGAGGAACTGGACGCCGCCTATTTCGAGGTGATGAGCAAAGGCGACCTCATTGACCGGGGTCAGTTGCGCAGCTTCGAGGAGCACCTGGCGGCCTTTGTGGGCACCAAATACGCCGTGGGGTTGAACAGCGGCTACGATGCCCTCCATATGTCCCTGCGGGCGGCGGGGATCGGGCCGGGGGATGAGGTGATCGTCCCGGCCCATACCTTCGTAGCCACCGCCTCGGCGGTGGTTAACGTGGGCGCCAGGCCGGTCCTGGTCGACGTGGGGAAGGATTTCAACATCGACGGCGACCGGGTGGAGGAACTGCTCGCGGAGGAGAACCGGCGGGGCGATTCCCGGATCCGGGCCATCATTCCCGTGCATCTGAGCGGTTACATGGCCGATATGGTCCGGATCATGGAACTGGCGGAGAAATACCGCCTGGTGGTCATCGAGGACGCCTGCCAGAGTCTGGGGGCCGGGATGGAAAGAAGGGCGGCGGCGGTAGATCCCTCGTCGGCGGAAGTCAATGAGCGGTTCGCTTCGGAGCATGGTCAGACGGCGAGGCGGAAAACGAAAAAGACAAAGACACAAACCGCCGATCTTTTCGGGATAGAGGAAAACGGCTCACCGACCGCATTCCCGTCGCCGGCCGGGGCCGACAGCGGCGGCGCCTGGGCCAGAGCCGGTTCCTGGGGCTTGACCGGCTGCTGGAGCTTCTATCCCTTCAAGATCCTCGGCGGTTACGGTGACGGCGGTGCGATTACGACCAACGACCCCGAGGTGGCCCTGTTTGCCACCCGGATGCGATACAACGGCGAGGACCGTCAGACCGGGGAATATCACGGCCACGGCTTCACCTGTTTGTTGGATAACCTCCAGGCGGCCTTTCTGGATGTCAAACTCCGCTATCTCCCCCAATGGATAATCCGGCGTCAGGGCATCGCCGCCAGATATCGGGAGGCCCTGTCCGATCTTCCCGACCTCCTGCTTCCCCATTACGAAGATCCAAGGCGGGATCACGTCTATCAAAACTACACGGTGCGCGCCCGGCAGGGAAACGATTTTTCCGAGTATCTAAAGGCAAACGGCATCGAGGTGCTGACCCAGTTTCGGAAACCATATTACCGTCATGAGGCCTTAAAGCTTGAGGATCGGGGCTTCCCGGAAACGGAGGCCCTCAGCCGGGAGGTCTGTTCCCTCCCCATGAACGTGGAGATCGGGGACGATGAGGTGGATTACGTGATTGAGGTCGTCCGCTCGTTTTACGGAAAAACTTGACCGATCCCTGCCCCCGCAAGAAGAGGTTACAAATAACCCTCACACCCGAGGGCGTTTATAAGGTGAGTGAGAAGACATGAACTTACAGCTGAGCGAGCGCCATGCCTGGGTTCTCCAGTCGGAGATCCGCAATATGTCCATCGAGTGCGACCGGCTGGGCGGGATCAACCTTTCCCAGGGGGTCTGCGATACGGAGGTGCCCCCGGTCGTCCGGGAAGGTGCCCGGGAGGCGATGGAGCAGGGGATAAATACCTACACCCGGTATGACGGCTTGGAGGAGTTGCGCCGGGCCATCGCGGATAAACAGCGGCGCTTCACCGGGATGGAAGTGGATCCCGAGGGAGAGATCGTCGTCAGCGCCGGGGCGACGGGGGCCCTGTACTGCACCTGCCTGGCCCTGTTGAATCCCGGCGATGAGGTAGTTGTTTTTGAGCCTTTCTATGGTTATCATCTCAGCACCCTGGTGGCGACGGGGGCGAAGCCGGTGTATGTCTCCCTGGAACCGCCGGCCTGGTCCTTCAACATGGATTCCCTGGAGAAGGTCCTGACGCCCCGCACCCGGGCCATGATCGTCAACACCCCTGCCAATCCCTCCGGAAAGGTGTTCAGCGCCGCGGAATTGAACATCATCGCCGCGTGGGCCGTCCGGAACGACCTGTTTGTCTTTACCGACGAGATCTACGAGCACTTCCTCTACGACGGCTGCCGCCATGTCCCGCCGGCCCTCCTGCCGGGGATGCGGGAACGGACGATCACGATTTCCGGGCTGTCGAAGACCTTCAGCATTACCGGCTGGCGGGTGGGCTACGCCCTGGGGGATGCCCGCTGGCTGCAGACCATCGGCCATTTCAATGATCTCGTCTATGTCTGCGCCCCGGCGCCCCTCCAGATCGGTGTGGCGCGGGGCCTCAGAGAATTGGGTCCTGACTATTATACCGGATTGGCCGGGCAGTATCTTCGTAAACGGGACATGATCTGTGCCGCCCTGGCCGCCGCGGGCATGCCGCCCCTGATCCCCCAGGGGGCCTATTATGTCCTGGCGGATGTCTCCCGGCTTCCCGGTGCCGACAGCAAGGAGAAGGCCATGTATATCCTGCGGGAGACCGGTGTGGCCTCCGTGCCCGGCAGCGCCTTCTACCATGACGGGGGCGGCGAGAACCTGGTCCGCTTCTGTTTCGCCAAGGATGATCCCATCCTCGCCGAGGCCTGTAAACGCCTGTTATCCCTGAAATAATGGTGCGATCGCCAAGGATCGGTTCTGTGGAGACACAAAAAAGGCGGTTCTATAGCGATGGAGTGAATGTTTTTGGACCTTTTGAAATCGAGCTTGTGATCTTGTAACGGATAATAATCCTATGTTGCCGATGCAGAAGCGAGAGGGATGTCCAAACTGCGGTGAGATCGCTTATCAAAGAGGCATATATTGGCTCCGGTAAGAAAAATGATTTGCTGCGGGCGAATCCTATGAAGAAACTCATTCATAATAAGCATTTCTATTACATGCTCTTCATCGATGCCGCCCTGATCGCCGCGGCCTATGTCGGTGCCTATCTCCTCCGCTATGAATTGCAACTACCCGCCGATGAATGGCGCCGGATAGCCCACATCCTGCCCTATCTGGTGGCCGTGAAGCTCACCTGCTTCTTCCTTTTCGGCCTCTACCGGGGGATGTGGCGCTACACCAGCCTGGCGGACATGAAAAACGTCCTCCAGGCAACGGTCGTCTCTTCGCTGCTCCTGGTCCTGGCGGTCCTGTATGTATATCACTTCCGGGGGTACTCCCGGGCGGCCTTCATCATCGACTGGTTGTTGACCCTGCTGTTTATCGGCGGCGTCCGGATCGGCGTCCGGCTGCTGCTGACCAATAATATCGCCTCTTTCTGGCGGCTCGCAAGAAAAGGGTCCCGGGAAAAAAGGCTGCTCATCGTCGGTGCCGGCGCCGCGGGAGAGAAAGCCGTCCGGGAAATCCTGGAGAACCCCGGCTTGAAGCTGAATCCTGTGGGATTTCTTGACGACGATCCTCAGAAACAGGGCAAGGCCATCCACGGGGTGCTCATCCTGGGTCGGGTGGAGGATATGGGGAGCCTGCCGGAAGATTTCGACGAGATCCTCATCGCCGTTCCCTCCGCCCGGGGGGAGCAGATGCGGCGCATCGTCGCCTTCTGTGAGGAAACAGGGAAACGCTTCCGGACCATGCCCAGCATCGGCGAACTGATCGACGGCAAGGTTTCGGTCAAGGCCCTCCGGGAGGTGCGGATCGAGGATATCCTGGGCAGGGAGGAGGTGCGCCTCGAGAAGGATCTGCTGCAGAGGTCATACGCGGGCAAACGCATTCTGATCACCGGGGCCGGCGGTTCCATCGGCAGCGAACTGGTCCGGCAGGTATCTCAGCACGCCCCCGGGGCTTTGGGGTTGCTCGATTTCAGCGAGTACAATCTCTTTCAGATCGAGCTGACGCAGAGGCAATTTTTCCCCGGTATCCCTCTGGAGACCTATCTGACGGATATCCGCGATCCGGCGGCCGTGCGCCGGACCCTGAGGGATTTCGCCCCGGAGGTGATTTTCCACGCCGCGGCCTACAAGCATGTGCCCTTGCAGGAGCTTCATCCCCGGGAAACGGTGTACAACAACGTCGTCGGGACGCGGAACCTCGCGCTGGCGGCCACCGAGTCAGGGGTGGAGAGATTTGTCCTGGTTTCCACGGACAAGGCGGTGCGTCCCACCAATGTCATGGGGGCGGCCAAGCGGGTGGCGGAGATGTTGCTGGCCTCCCTGACGGACCGGACGGCTACCCGGTTTGTCTCCGTCCGTTTCGGGAACGTCCTCGGCAGCTCCGGATCGGTGGTGCCGATCTTCCAGCAGCAGATCAGCCAGGGAAAACCGGTCACGGTGACCCATCCGGAGGTGACCCGCTATTTCATGAGCATTCCCGAAGCCGCCCAGTTGATTCTCCAGGCCGGGGCCATGGGCCGGGGCGGGGAGATCTTTATCCTCGATATGGGCAAACCGGTAAAGATCGTCGATATGGCCCGGGAGGTGATCCGTCTCCACGGCTATGAACCCGACCGGGACATCCCCATCGAGTATATCGGGTTGCGTCCCGGCGAGAAACTCTTCGAAGAACTGATTACGGCCGGCGAGGGGATCATGCCCACGGCTCACGAGAAGATCAAGGTCATCCATGGAAACCACGGGGATTTCCAGGCCCTGAGCGCCGCCATCGACGCCCTGATCGTCACGGCGGACACTTACGACCACGGGGCCATCAAGGACAAACTCCGCGCCATCGTTCCCGAGTATACCCCGCAATGATCGTCGGGGAGCGATTTGTCCTGCCGGACAATATCCGGAAGGTTCTGATCATCCAGTTGGGGGACATCGGCGACGTCGTCTGGTCACTCCCCGCATTCGGGGCGGTAAGCGCGGCCCTGCCCCGGGCGGATATTTTCTTGCTGGTCCGGGAAGGGATCGGGGCGCTGCTGGGGGGAGATCCGGCCATCGCCGGGATCTTCGAGGTCGAGCGGCGCCGGGACGGCGGTCCGATAAAGCGGCTTGCCGCCCAGCTGGCCTTTCTGGCCCGCGTCCGCAGGGCCCGTTTTGATCTCGTCATCGATCTACGTGCCGACGAGCGGGGGGCTTTCATGGCCCGACTGACCGGAGCGCCTTATCGCGCCTCCCTGGCGGCGAAGGACGCTCCCTGGTACCGCAACCGTCTTTTCACCCATCTGGTCTACCCCACCAACGAGAATGTCCGCCTCCGCCTCGGGGCCAGCGAGCAGACCCTGAGGATTATCAGACAGTTCGGGATCCCCACCCCGGATACGAATCCCCGGCTTGTCGTTTCCCCGGCGGCAGTGTCCCGCGTGAAAAATGCCCTGAGCGCCCGGGGGGTCGGGGTGCCCGGAGACCCGGGGTTAGGAAATGCCCCGGGGTTCGTAACCCTGGGGCCTTTTTCCCGCTGGGCCTATAAGGAATGGCCACTGGAGAACTGGTCGGAGATCGCCTCCTGGCTGTTCCGGGAGTATGGTCTGGCGGCCGTCGTCGTCGGTGCGGCGGGGGAACGGGAACGGGCCGAGGCGCTGGTAAGGCGGACTTCCGCAGGGATGTTCAATATGGCCGGAGATACGACCCTGGGGGAATTGGCGGCCCTGTTGAGCCTCGGCCGCCTGCATGTGGGGGTGGACAGTGCCGCCCCCCATGTTGCCGCCGCAGTGGGGACGCCGACGATCACCATTTACGGCCCTTCCGACTGGCGGGACTGGGCGCCCGTCGGCGACGGCCACCGGGTCGTCACCGCGGCCATGGACTGCTCTCCCTGTCATCAGAAGGGGTGCGACGGTCAGGGAAGGAGTCGCTGTCTCGAATCCATCTCCGTCGATAGTGTCCGGGAGGCGATCAGTCGAGCGGTTTCGCCTCTTCGATGAGCATGATCGGGATATCGTCCCGGATCTCATACCACAGCCGGCAGTTTTGACAGATCAAACCATCCCCCGCCGCCGTTAGCGCGATCGGTCCCTTGCACTTGGGACACGCCAGGATCTCCAGCAGTTCTTTACTTACCGCCATAAAATCTTTTCCTCCTTCCCGGCAAATTTTCTCCGCCTCTCTTTTCCGTTCCCGAAAACCCCGCCCGCAACTCCGCTCCCGGTCTTGAAAAGATCAATCTTCCCCTCCCGTTTTAACTGTCCCGCCCCAGCCGTTCCTTGACCCTTTCCCAAACCTCATCCACCGTAATATCTTCCATACATCCGCCGGTCGGACATTCCTTCCGGAAGCAGGGGCGGCAGGCCATTTCCTTGTGCACCACGGTGTGTAGGGCACCGTAAGGGCCCGTCCGCCGGGGATCCGTCGGCCCGAAAAGGGCGACCACGGGCGTGCCCACCGCGGCGGCAATGTGCATCGGTCCGGAGTCGGTGGTTACGACCAGGGCGGCCTGCCGGTAGAGGCAGGCCAGGTCTTTCAGGGATGTTTTTCCTGTAATATCGATAACATGCCCTGATTTTGACCTGCCGGTGATAGCGGCGGCGTAGGGCTGTTCGTTACGGCTGCCGGTGATGAGGACCGGAAGGCCCGCCTCCGTGACGATAAGGTCGGACAACATGGCGAAGCGGTCTTCCCGCCAGAGTTTCGTTTTCCACAAGGCGACCGGGTTGACCGCCACAAACGCCTCCCCTTCCCGGAGCTCGTTTTCCCGGAGCAGCGCGGTCACGTTTCGCCGGTTGGTATCGTCCCAGGGGATGAGAAACTCGGGGGGGCCGGCCGTTGGTTCCTGTCCCTGTAGCCTTCCCAGGTGGGCGACGAAATCCAGATATCTATCCACGGCATGCTTGTTCATGTCTTCCGGGATCTTTTCCGTGTAGAACAGACCGCTGCCCTCCTGGAGGCTCTTGTAGCCCAGGATCCGTTTCCCGCCGCTCATTCCGGCGAGGAGGGCGCTCTTGAAGAGGCCGTGAAAATCTATGACCAGATCGTAGGGCCGGGAGCGCAAATCCCTCCGGAAGGACCTGAGCTCCGCTAAACTCTTCATGAAAGACCCGGGCCGCAATTCCTTCTGCCAGCGCTTTCTGTGGGAAACAAGGACGCGGTCCAGGCAGGGGTGCCCGGTAACGAGATCGGCGGCGGCCTCTTCGATCACCCAGGTGATATGCGCCCGGGGGTAAAGACGGCGCAGGGCGGCCAATGAGGGCAGGGTATGTACCACATCCCCGATGGCGCTCAACTTTATCATCAGGATATTCACGGGTACCTCGCCAGGAGCCGGCGGACGGCTTCCAGGATGTCGGTGGCGATGAAATCCGGCTTCGTCGCCCCCGGCTCCACACTGCGGCCGTAGCCCGTCCGGACGAGGATGCCTTTCGCCCCGGCCCGCTGTCCCGCCTCCACATCCTTGGGCATGTCGCCGATCATCCAGGAGCGGGACAGGTCTATGGACAGCTCCGCCGCCGCCTGGAGAAGGAGCCCGGGTGCCGGCTTCCGGCAGGGACAGGATTGCCGGTAGCCGCCGATGCCCTCCGTCGGGTGGTGGGGACAGAAATAAAAACCGTCGATGGCGGCGCCTTCCCCACGGAGGAGACGTGCCATTTCGTCATGAACCGCCGCCACGAACTTCTCGTCGAAGAAACCTCTGGCGATACCGGACTGGTTGGTGACCACCACCGCCTTCCAGCCCCTTTCGTTGATCAGCCGCACGGCCGCGGCGGCGCCGGGAATTAGCCGGAGCTTGTCCAGGCGGTCCAGGTAGCCCACCTCCTCGTTGAGCGTTCCGTCCCGGTCCATAAACACGGCGGGGATGGGTTTCATCGACATACGCAATTCCACCTGTTTGATTTCACTGGATGTTCCACTTGGCCGCCCGCCCGGGGAGTCCGAAGCGAGGCGGAATATTTTTCCCCTTCTTCCGGTTGTCGGCTTGTCGTCGCCGGCACACTCACCCCGCCGGCCGCGCCCTGAAAAAATTACTTCCTGCCGGGTTAAGTTGTTGCAGCCGCGGCCGGTGTCTGCAGCACCCCGCCGGACGGATGCTGTCCGTCCATAATTGCACAGACGGTTTCTGCCACCTCTGCGGTCATGATCAGGTTCATGCAGCGGAAATCCGTGGGGCAGACGGTCTTCAAACAGGGGCTGCAATCCACGGGCTTCCTGACAATGATATTCCTGTCGCCGGGCGGGGAAGTGGCCGTCGGGTCCGTGGAACCGAAAATGGCTACGGTGGGCACATTCAGGGCCCCGGCGATATGCATCAGTCCCGAATCGTTGGTGACAAAGACACGGCAGCGGGAGATGAGGGCCATAACCTCCCGGAGGGAGGTTTCTCCGGCGAGATTCAGGACGCGATCCGGGAGGGCCGCCGCGACGATGTCGGTGACCTCCCGGTCCCGGCCGCTGCCGAAGAGGAGCAATACCGCCTCCGGATATTTCCGGTGCAGTTCCGCGGCGACGGCGGCAAACCGCTCCGCCGGCCATCGCTTGGCCGGTCCGTAAGCGGCCCCCGGGGCCATGCCGATAAAGGTCGTCCCCCCCGGCAAAGCCGTCGCCGACAGCCGACTGTCGGCCAGTGCCAGCGTCTCGCTCCGCAGCTTCAAGCGGAGATCGTCGCCGTCGCCCCGGCAGCCCAGGGCCCTGACCATCTCCAGGTAATAGCGAATCTGGTGGACCCGGCGGATGGCCCGGGTCCGGTGGACGGCATGGGTCAGCAGCCAGCCCCGGGCGTCGGTGTCATAGCCGGCCCGGATCGGGATTCCCGCCAGGCGGGCGATAATAGCGGCCTCGATGGCGTTCTGGAGGAGGATGGCCATATCGAAGCGCCGGCGGCGCAACTCCCCGGCAAGGCGCAGCTTGCCCAGGGGGCCCTCATGCTCTCCCGGGGCGGCGAAGATGATCACCCGGTCCACGTCCGCCCCTTCCCCATATATATCGGCCACCCAGGGCTTGGCCAGCACGGAGATTTCCGCCCCCGGCCAGGTGCGGCGGATGGCGGCCACGGCGGGCAGGGTCATGACGGCGTCGCCGATCCAGTTGGTCCCCCGCACCAGGATGCGGGTCATACCCTCCCGGGGGAGGCGTTTGTCGCCCCGCACCTGCAGGGGGGCGACCGGTAGGGGTTTCGTAAGGCGATCGATCACGGGCGTCCGGTTCTTGAATTGGTCAAACCGAAGGAACTCGGGTTATTGTCCTTCCTGCTGCCGGGGACTTTAACACATGCCGTTCCCTACGGTCAGCAAAATCTTCTCTCGTTTCCAGAGGAAGCGGGTCTCGCGTTTTCGTGGCGGGAGGGCCCATTCCCGTTCGTTTTCCGGGGGTTTCCCCGCCCGCCGCTCTTCATTCCCGCTGGCACGGTTTGGTCTTCCAGCGCTGGTGGAGCCAGAACCACTGGTCGGGGTAGCGGCGGACCATGGCCTCGATCACTTTTGTAAAGCGCTGGGTGTTGGTGAAGAGATCCTTTTCGTAATCCCCGGTATCGTCGATCGGCACGGGGGCCTGGATTATGAAGCGATAGGTGCCGTCGGGCATCCGGGGCATGAAGGCGGGGATCACCGGCGCCCCGGTCCGCATGGCTAAGACCGCCAGACCCACGGCGGTGCAGGCCGGCCGACCGAAAAAATCCACGAACACCCCCTCCCGGACGGAGACGTTCTGATCGCTGAGGATGCCCAGGGCCTTGTTTTCCCCGAGGAGGCGGGTGATGGTCTTTCCCGAGCCGCCCTTGGGAATTACGGTGTTGCCGTTGAGGGTCCGCACCCAGGCCGTGAGGTTTTCTAGGACGGGGCTGTCCAGGGGGCGATAGATGATGTTCATGGGCTGGCGGACCATGGGGAAGGCTACGGTCATCATCTCCCAGTTGCCGAAATGGGCGACGATGGAGAGCAGCCCCTTCCCTTTCGCGAAGGTGGCGTCGATATGCTCCAGGCCTTCAAAAGTCACCCATTTGTGCACGTTGTCCCGGTTGATGAAGGGGATTTCGAAGAAATCCGCCGCCACCAGGCCCAGGTGGCGGTAGGCCCCCTTGGCGATCCGGATGATCTCCCGGAGATCCTTCTCCGGGAAGGCCCGCCGGAGATTGTGGAGGGTGATGAGGCGCTGCCGGGCGGAGATATGGTAGAAGAGGCGGAAGAGCCCCCGGAAGAGAAGCCGGCGCAGGGCCAGGGGGATACATTTGAAGAGGAAAATGATAACGGTTGTAGATTTCTCTTTTTTCATCTTGATATACGATTGATCAGGGCATTCAGGAACCGATCCGCATCCGGATCCATCCGCAGACCGATCTGCAGGATACTCAAAACGGCGTCTTTTGCCCGGAAGGCGCTCAACTTGACGCCGTCCTTTGCCGTGGTGACGATCATCTCCGCCCGGAGCTGTTCGGCCGTTGCGGCGATGTCCTGCAAATCCCTTTCCTTGTAGAAATAATGATCGGGAAAGGCAAGGAATTTGACGATCTCCGCCCCCAGGGCCGTGAGGGTGGCCCGGAATTTCTCCGGGGCGGCGATGGCCGTGAAGGCCAGGATCCTTCTGCCGGCCAGGCCTTCCGGAGGGATGGTCTCCCCGCTGCCTCCTCCCGTCGTCAATCCCGTCGCTTCGTAGCAGGCCCGAAAAACAGGTCGGGAAGCGCCGTCAATGACGGAGTCGGTGGCTACGTTCCGCGGCGGTGCCTCCACGCCCGTCTTGACGATGATGTGCGCCCGGCCCAGGGCGGGGCGGGGCGGCTCTCTCAGGGGACCGGCGGGAAGAAGACGGCGGTTGCCCAGCGGTGTTTGCGCGTCGAGCAGCAGGATATCCACATCCCGGGCCAGGCGGCGGTGCTGGAAGGCATCGTCCAGCACAAGGACGTCGGCCCCGAATTTTTCCACGGCCAGGAGGCCGGAGACGCGACGCTCCGGGCCGGTGATCACCGGAACCCCGGGGAGGTTGGCGGCCAGCAGGGCCGGCTCGTCGCCGCATTCTTCCGGGGAAAGGAAGACCCGGCGTCCGTCGGAGACCACGTTGCCGCTGCCGGACCGGCGGCCGCCGTAGCCCCGGCTCAGGACGGCCGGCCGGAAACCCCGGGCCTGCAAACCCCGGGCGGTCAGCATGGTCAGCGGTGTCTTTCCCGTTCCCCCCACGGTGAGGTTGCCGATGCTGATCACCGGACAGGGAAGGCGCGCCGCCTCGATCACGCCGGCGTCGTAGCGGCGGTTTCTCCGTGCGATGGCCGCTCCGTAGGCCCAGGAAAGGGGGATGAGGCACATGAGCAGAGGCAGGTCCCGTCCTGCGGGTGGGCGGCGGTACCATAGGTCTCTGAATATCAGGCGGATGTCCGTCATGGTGCCTTGCGCCTCGTGAATTTTGAATTCCGCCTCCGGTGATTCACCGCTCCCGCCGGCAGGGTGGCGGGGAGCAAAGAAGGGCATTGCGCCGCGGTGCCGCCGGTTTTCAATACGCTCATGAGGGCGGGGAACCTTCCTCTTCGGTGAATTGCATGGAATAGAGCTTGAAGTATTCCCCCCTTTTTGCCAGGAGCTGTTCATGGGTCCCCTCTTCGACGATCCGGCCGTTCACCAGGACGATGATCCGGTCGGCGTTGCGGATCGTGGAGAGGCGGTGGGCGATGATCAGGGTGGTCCGGCCGGCCATGAGGTTGTCCAGGGCCTTCTGGACCTCGATCTCCGCCTCCGTGTCCAGGGAGGAGGTGGCCTCGTCCAGGATCAGGAGCGGGGCATCCTTGAGGATGGCCCGGGCGATGGAGATCCGCTGACGTTCCCCGCCGGAGAGCTTCGTGCCCGCCTCGCCGATGACCGTGTCGTATCCCTGGGGGAGCTGCGTGATGAAATCGTGGGCGTGGGCCGCCTGGGCCGCCCGGACGATCTCCTCCTCGCTCCGCTCGATATCCCCGTAGGCGATGTTGTTCCGCACCGTGTCGTTGAAGAGGATGGTCTGCTGGGTCACCATGGCGATCTGCCCCCGGAGGGACTCCACGGTGACGTCCCGGATGTCGTGTCCGTCGATGGTTATCCTTCCCTGGGTCACGTCGTAGAAGCGGGGGATGAGATTCACCAGGGTGGTCTTGCCGCCGCCGCTCATGCCCACAAAGGCCACGACCTCCCCGGCCCGGATGGAAAGGTTGATATCCTTGAGCACCGGCGTCTCCTCATAGGCGAAGGTGACGTTTTCGATGTCGATGCCCCGGGATATGCGCGGCAGGTCGATGGCGCCCTCGCGGTTGCCGATCTCCGGTTCCATGTCGATGATGGCGAAGACCCGCTGGGCCCCGGCGATGCCCTGCTGAATGGTGTTGTTCATGTTGGTGAGGCGCTTCACCGGTTCATAGAGCATGATCAGGGCGGTAAGGAAGGAGAAGAACGTCCCCGGCGTGGCGCCCCCCTTGATGACCTGAAACCCTCCGTAGAGGACGATGGCGGCGATGCCGATGCCTCCGAGAAACTCCATGAAGGGACTGGCGGCGGCGTTGATGGACACGGCCTTGATGTTCAGTTTGAAAAAGCGCTCGTTTTCTTCGGAAAAGCGTTTGTTCTCGTATTCCTCCATGCCGAAGGCCTTGACGATCCTGGTCCCGGAGATCGTTTCGTGGAGCAGGGTGGTGAGCGCCCCCATGGTGATCTGGGTCCGGGTGGCCACGCTGCGCATCTTCTTGCCGAACTTGGCGATGGGATAGATGATGAGGGGGAAGATGAACATGGCGATGACGGCGAGTTGCCAGTCGCGGTAAAAGATCACGAAGATCAGGCCGATCAGGGTGAACGAATCCTTGAACATGGTGGTGACGGCGTCGGAGACGGCCCCCTGAAGGGTCCCGGCGTCATTGGTGATCCGGGACATGAGGACCCCCGTGGGATGGCGGGTGAAAAAGGAGAGGGACTGTTTCTGGATCTGCCGGTAGAGGCGGCTGCGCAGATCGGCGACCACCCGGAGGCCGATATAGTTCATCAGGACCATCTGGCCGTAACTGCACAGACCCTTGGCGAGGTAAATGAAAATGACGGCCAGGGGGATCCAGAGGAGCATCTGGGCGTCCTTTTTGAGGAAGATGCCGTCCAGTGCTGGTTTCACCAGGAAGGCCAGGGTGGAGGTGGAGGCGCCGACGACGAGCATGCACAGCATCGCCAGAAAAAAACGGCCGCTGTGGGGTTTGGCCAGTTTCAGCAAGCGTTTGAATACATCCATTAAAGCATCTCCATGGCCAGGCGGGCGGCCCGCCGGGAAGCCCCCGGGGTGCCCAGTTTCTCCCGGATGCCCGCCAGCTCCTGTTTGATGAGGTCTTTTCGCCCTTCCTCGGTGAGGATGGCCAACAGCTCCCGTGCCAGGCGGGGCGGATTCACGTCCTGCTGCACGAGCTCCGGGACGACGGTCTTGCCGGCGATGATGTTGGCCAGGCCGATATGACTCACCTTCACGAAGAGGCGCCCCATGAGGTAGGTGAAAAAAGAGATCTTGTAGACGATGATCATGGGGACACCGATCAGGGCCGCCTCCAGCGTCGCCGTTCCCGAGGCCACCAGGGCGGCGTCGCAGACCGCCAGGACGTCGTAGATCTCGTTGCCGACGATCCGCACCGCCAGTTCGCTGTCATAGGGCCGGACCATCTCGTCCACGTCATGCCGGTCCAGAGTGTCGGCGATGGGCAGGACGAACTGCGCCGCCGGAAGTTCCCGCCTGATAAGCACGGCGGCCCGGAGCATCTCCGGCAGGAGCTTCACCACCTCGCTGGGCCGGCTTCCGGGCAGGAGGCCGATGATCGTCTCTCCCTCCCGGAGCTTGAATCTCCGGAGGGCCTCCGGGCGTTCATATTTGATCTGCACGGCATCGAGGAGCGGATGGCCGACAAAGACGGCTTCCACCCCTTCCCGGTGATACATTTCGGCCTCGAAGGGAAGGATGACGGCCATCCTGTCCACCAGTTCCCGGAGCCGGGCGATCCTGCCCCGGCGCCAGGCCCAGACCTGGGGACTTATGTAGTAGAAAACCTTCACGCCCCGTTTTTTTGCCGCCTTCGCCAGGGGCATGTTGAAATCGGGGTAGTCGATGAGGATCGCCAGGGCGGGCTCCTCTTCTTGTAAGGATCTTTTCAGGCGCCCCATCGTTTCCAGGATCAGCCCCAGCTTCGCGAAGACCTCGGTCAGGCCCACGACGGCCATATCGGCGGCCCGGGCCAGGCAGCGTACCCCCGCCGCCTCCATCTTCGGACCGCCGATGCCGTAGAAATCCAGCCCGGGGTCGAGGGCCAGCATGGCCCGGACCAGGTTGGCGCCGTGCAGATCCCCCGAGGCCTCCCCGGCGACGATCAGGACCTTTTTCCCGGCGACGTCATTCATGGTGCAACGCGCCCAGGATGTCTTCCTTTGCCTTCTTCATTTCCCGGGAAATGGCCAGCGCCAGTTCCAGGGCGTCCCGTCCGTCCCGGCCCGTAACCGGCGGGGGGGTGCCGGTGCGGACGGCATGGACGAAGGCGCGGATTTCGGCCTCGAGGGGGTCGTGCTGAAGGACCTCCACGGCATTGCTGAAGATCTCCACCTTCCCGGAATCGCTTGTTTTCTTGCTCAGGGAGACGAGATCCCGCTTGCTGAAATCCACGGCATGATATCCGTCCACCCCGAAAAAGCGGATCTTCTGGAGGGTCTTCCCCGTCACCCGGCTCGCGGTGATGTTGGCGACACACCCGGTGGCGAACTTCAGGCGGACATTGGCGATGTCCACCTGGTCGGACAGGACGGAGACACCCACGGCGTCGATGGCCTTCAAGGGGGAATTGACGAAATGGAGAATGATGTCGAGGTCATGGATCATGAGATCCAGGATGACATCCACGTCCGTGCCCCGTTCGAAAAACGGGTGAAGACGGTGGGCTTCGATGAAGAGGGGTCGATTGATGACCTTGGCCAGGGCGATGATCGCGGGATTGAAACGCTCCACGAAGCCTACCTGCAGGATGGCCCCGCTCCTCCCGGCGGCGGCGATGAGGGCGTCGGCCTCGGCAAGGGTGACGGTGATGGGCTTTTCCAGCAGGACGTGCACCCCCGCTTCCAGAAAGGTCAGGGCCGTTTCATAGTGGGCGCTGGTGGGTACGGCGATGCTCACGGCGTCCACCTTGTCCGGCAGCTCCCGATGATCGAGGTACGCCCGGCATCCGTACTGGGCGGCCGCCCGGACGGCGCGCTCCCCGATCACATCGGCTACGGCCGCGATGCGGCAGTTCGTGAGCTTGGCATATTTTTGCAGGTGATAGGTACCCAGATGACCGATACCGACCACGCCGATGCGGAGTTCTTTCATTACCGGCAGATGCCTCGCTGAGAATTCTCTATGAAATTGACGAATTGACGAACTTCCGGGATATCGGCGACTTCCGTTTTCACCTTTTCGATCGCCGTCCTCAACAGCAGGGAGGAACGGAAAACGATGCGATAGGCCTGTTTCAATGACTGGATGGTTTCGTCGGAGAAGTTTCTTCTCTTCAGACCGATCAAGTTGAGGCCGTAAAGTTTGGCCATGTTTCCCGAGGCCATGGTAAAGGGAGGGACGTCTTTTCCGACCCCGGAGCAGCCGCCGATGATGCAGTGGGCGCCGATGCGGGTGAACTGATGGATCCCCGTCAAACCGCCGATGATGGCGTTGTCCTCCACGTGGATATGCCCGGCCAGATTGGCGGCGTTGGCCATGACGATCCGGTTGCCGAGCTTGCAGTTATGGGCGATATGACAATAGGCCATGATGAGGTTGTGGTCTCCCATGACGGTGACGCCGATATCGGCGGCGGTGGCGCGGTGGATGGTGACGAATTCCCGAATGGTATTGTGATCGCCGATGATCGTGCGGGTATCCTCGCCCCGAAACTTGAGGTCCTGAGGTACGGCGCCGATGGACGCGAACTGAAAAATCCGGCAGCCCGCGCCGATATCGGTATGTTCGTCGATGACGACGTGTGGCCCGATAATGGTGTTTTTACCGATATTTACATCTGCGGCGACGATGGAGTACGGGCCGATTTCTACCCCTTCCTCCAGGTTGGCGGCCGCGGAGACGACGGCGGTGGGATGTATCTTCATATGGTCGCTATTTCCCCTTCCTTTTCCTTGATTGTTTTCTCCAGCACGGCGACACGCTTGTTCAGCAAAGCTATCTTTTTTCTCATTTCCGGCAGTTTGGGTATGGACGATGCCGCCCGCAGCCATTCCCGGTAAGGCTGTTGCGGGGCGCCGGCATAAATCTGTCCGGCGGGGACGTCTTTGGTGATCCCTGCGCGAGCGGCCACCATGGCATGGTCCCCGACGCTGATGTGACCTACCAGACCCGCCTGGCCGCCGATCAAAACGCTCCGGCCGATCTTGGTGCTTCCGGAGATGCCTACCTGGGCCACGATAATCGCGTTTTCGCCGATGACGACGTTGTGGGCGATCTGGACGAGATTGTCGATCTTGACCCCTTTCTGAATCCAGGTCTTACCCAGGGTCGCCCGGTCGATGGTGGTATTGGCCCCGATTTCCACGTCGTCGTCGATCTGGACGATGCCCACCTGAGGTATCTTGCGGTTTTCCTGTCCGGGCATGGCAAAACCGAACCCGTCACTGCCCACCACCACCCCGGCATGGAGGGTGACCCGTTTCCCGATGATGCAGCCCGGATACACCGTGACATTGGGGAAAAGCACCGAGCTTTCGCCGATGGTCACACCGGCGCCCACCACGACACCGGGGTGGAGCACGGCCCCGGCGGCGATCCGGGCATTCTTGCCTACATATACCTGAGGGTATATGGTGGCTGCGGGGTCGACGCCGGCGCCCTCTTCGATAAACGCCCGGGGATGGATGCCCGGTGTGGGGGGGGTTGGGGCATGAAACAAATCCAGGGCCTGTCCGAAGGCCACATAAGGATCGGCGACGACGAGAAGATTCCTGCCCGGGCATTCCGTTTCCGGGCGGACCAGGACCGCCGCGGCCCGGGTGGTCCGAAGCCTTTCCTGGTACTTGGGATTGGCCAGAAAGGACAATTCCCCGTCACCGGCCTCGTCGAGGCTGTTTACCCCCCTGATCACCAGGGTGGCGTCACCGATGATCCTGCCGCCCAGACGAAGGGCCAATTCGCTTAAAGTAATCTCCACGGCCTGCTATTTCGACTTCTTTGCCTTGTTGAACTCGTCGATCACCCGTTGCGTCAGGCTGTTTCCCTTGGCGTGGTAGGCGACGGGAACGGTGCTGAGATCTATGATCAGGGTATAGTTTTCCTTTTCCCCGATGGCCGCGACGACCTTGAGGATCTCCGGGACGTTCTTGCCGAGGAATTCCTGGCGCCGGGACTGCATTTCTTCATTGGCGTCTTTCACCAGATCCTGATAATCACGGTACTTTTTCTGGTAAGACTGCTCCTTGTCCCGCAGGGCCTTTTCGTTAAGAACGGCGCGCTGTTTCTCCAACTCGTCCTTCAGTCGCTGTAGTTCTTTTTCTTTCTCCTGGATGGTGGCGCGGTTTTTTTCGTAACTCTTCTTTATTTCTTCGCCCGCGGCCTTGCCGACGTCGGAGTTCATCAGGATTTCTTCCACATGAATAAAGCCGATCTTTTCGGCCCACGACGGCGCAGCAACGGTCGTCAACAGCGAGAGCGCCGCACCCAAGACCACGACAACAAAAAGAAATCTTTTCATCTTTGTCCTCCTTGGTATTGATTCCTACATCATCATGCCGATGGTGAATTCCCAGCGGCTCGGGTCTTCGCCCTCTTTCCGGTCCAGGACGTAGCCCCATTCCAGGCGGAGCGGCCCGATGGGGGAGTACCACCGGATGCCCACGCCGGCGGTCTGCCGCATATCGTTGAGGTGATACCCGCTTTCCCAGGCGTTGCCGGTATCGTAAAATACCACTCCCTTCATGCCGGCGTTCTTGATCAGGGGGAAAACATAATCCGCGCTGAACGAAAGCATGGTGGTGCCGCCGATGAGATCGCCGGTCACGGGGTCCCGGGGACCGATATCCCGCAGACCCCTCAGGGAGGTTATGCCGCCCAGGTAATACCGTTCATAAACGGGCAGCGGTTTGCCCTCGTTGGCCTGGAGGTAGCCGATACGGCCCCGGATGTCGAAGACGGTTTCCAGGGGTAAGGGGAAGAACCACGCTGTGGTGCCCGTGTATTTGGTGAAGCTAGCTGTGCCCCCCAACAGCCAGCCGGCCTGCAGGACCGTGGCGGCATTTTTAGAGCCCGTGGTGGGAAAGAAATCGTCGTCGGTGGTGTCCCGGGAAAGGGTGAAGCCCATGCTGCTCGTTGTAGATTTCCCTTCCTGCTGTTTGATGTAGCTCGACGCCAGGGAGGAGACGTTGGTAACATCCGTGAAGGCCAGCGTATAGGACACGTATCCGGTGATCTTCTCCCAGAGGGGATAGCCGAAAACGGCGCCGCCGCCTTTTGTCCCCAGATCATAGGTATCGTAGGTCCGGGTGGAGTTCCAGAGATCGAACTTGCTCCAGAGGGGGATATCGAAGAGCCACGGTTCGGTGAACGACAGGTCATAGTAGGTGGACACGGAACCGATATTGGCCTTGAGGCTCAGGATCTGTCCCCGGCCGAAGAGGTTCTGCTGGGATACCTGGGCCATGACCATGGCCTTGTCCAGGGCACTGTAGCCGGCGCCCATGCTGACCATGCCCGTGGGTTTCTCCTTGAGGCGGATATTGACGTCCGCCAGTGAGTCATCAGGACCCTTTTCGGACTGGAAATCCACCTCCTCGAAATAGCGTAGACGCATCAGATTCTTGTAACTGTCTTTGAGTTTGGTGCTGCTGTAGAGTTCCCCCTCGTTCATGAAGAGGGCCCTCCGGATCACCTTGTCCCTCGTCTTGGTGTTGCCGAGCAGGGATATCCGGTTGAAATAAACCAGGTTCCCCTTCTTGATTTCATAATTGATATCCACACTCAGGGTGTTGTCGTTGACTTTTGTGATGGGCGTCACTTCCGCGTAGGCGTATCCCTCGTCATTGCAGGCCTGGGTGAGGAGTTCCATGTCTTTGATAACGGCCCCCCGGTCGAAGTGCTCCTGTTTCCTGATCGTGAGCTTGCTCATCAATTCCGATCGCTTTGCTTTCAGCTCGTCGCCGGTGACGTCCACCCGCCCCACCTTGTACCGCTGCCCTTCGGTGATGGGGATCTTGATATAGACCCCTTTCTTGTCATAGCTTATTATTCCCTCCCCCACCTGGGCGGTTATAAAGCCGTTGTTCAGGTAGAAGGCATTGAGACGGTTTATGTCCTGTTTCAGCTCGGTTTTCTTGAGCACCCCCGAGTCGGTGAAGAAATAGAAGAATCCCTGTTCCGAGGTCTTCATGATCTTCTTGAGTTCGTTGTCCCGGAAGGAGCGATTGCCGTCGAAGGAGATCTTTTTGATGTACAGTTTGTCGTTTTCCTTGATGGTAAAGATCACCCGCACGTCTTTTTCTTTAGCCTTTTCGACTTCATAAGTTATTTCGGCATTGAAATAACCCTTGTCGTCGTAGAGGGCCTTTACCTTTTCCATGGAGGCGGTGATCTTTTCCCGGGTCAGTACCTGGTGGGTCTTGAAGGTCAGGGTGGCTTCGATGTCTTTGGTGTCGACCTTCTTGTTCCCCTTGATCAGGATCTCCGTGATGAGCCCCTTTTCTTTGACGATGAAGGTGATGTTCTTTCCTTCCGGGGTGTCGCTGACGTCTGCCGCCACATCGTCGAAATATCCCAGCTTATAGATCGCCCGGATGTCGTCGTTGAGGTTGCTTTCCGAATAGACGCCGCCCGGCGTGCTTTTGAGGACCTGGTTGATGGCGCTGTTTTCTATTTTCTTGTTTCCTTGAAAGCCGATCTTGGCGATCCTGTGGGTGGCGGAGGTCTTGACGAGGATGTCGCCCCGCAACTGGCCGGCGATGGCCGGGATGCTTTCCGGTCCTTTCCCCTGGGCGGATACGGGGGGGAGAAACCGGCCGGCTGCGACATCGAATATCTTCACGTCGACATTCAGGGTTTCCCCCATCTCCGTCACCGTTCCGGAAACCACGTATCCCGCCCCGGTAGTCTTTCCCAGCGCGGCGAGCGTGTTTTCATCGGCCGTTTTCCCCGCCAGGAAAGACATAATGCTTTCCTTTTCAATCATCCGGACGTTTTTCGCCTTGCGCAGTTCCCGGGACAAACCGTCATAGAAGGCATCCTGGAGAAAGGCGGCGGGACTCTTGCTGTGGACCGTGAAGGGCAGCAGCGCCACGTTCACCTCGCCGGGCGAAGCCGCCGCCGGACCGGTCAAAAGAAACGCCGCCGTCAGCAGCGCCAAAGACAGCAGTATGGAAAATCTATGTCTTTTCAATTTCATAAGTCCTTCCATCACGGAGGCCGACCTTGCGCTGTAAGCGGTCCGCCAGGTTTTTATTGTGCGTGACCACAACCAGGGTAATCTTTTTGGTGACATTCAATTCCAGCAGCAGGTCTTCTATCTTTTTTCCTGTTTCCGTGTCAAGGTTTCCCGTCGGTTCATCGGCCAGCAGGACGTCCGGCGCCATGATCAACGCCCGGGCTACGGCGACCCGCTGCTGTTCCCCCCCGGAGAGTTCACCGGATTTGTGGGTAAAACGGTGTCCGAGGCCGACGCTCGTCAAGAGCGCTTCCGCCCGCAATTTTGCCTCCCGGCGTGAAATGCCGTGAATCAGGGCCGGCATCATGGCGTTTTCCAGGGCGGTGAACTCCGGCAAAAGATTGTGAAGCTGGAAGACGAAACCGATCTTCCGGTTGCGGAATTCGGCCAGTTGGTCCGCGTTCCAGGCGAAGATGTCGATATTGTCGAAGCGCACCTCTCCGGAGGTGGGATGGTCCAGCGCCCCGAGGATGTGGATCAGCGTACTCTTCCCGGCCCCGGAGACCCCGAGCATGGCGAGGGATTCCCCCTTCCGGACGGAGAGATTCAGCCCCTTCAGCACCTCGATGTGGTTGCCGTCCTTGACGAAGGTCTTCTTCAGGTTTTTGACCTGGATCATTAATCGTACCTCAGCGCTTCCGCCGGATCCATCTGCGCCGCCCGCCGGGAGGGATAGATGGTGGCCAACAGGCAGATCGTCATGGCCCCGATGATGATCATGGCCACATCGCCGTAATTCACTTTGGAGGGAAGCTCGGTGAGATAGTAAACATCCCCCGGCAGGATTTTTATGCCGAGCATCCGTTCCACGAACAAGGAGATGTCGGCCAGGTTGAAGGCGATAGCCAGACCGGCGGCGGCGCCGATGCAGGTGCCGACGGCGCCGATGATCAATCCCTGAAAGACGAAGATCTTCATTATGTTACGTTCCGTTGCCCCCATGGATTTGAGAACGGCGATATCCTTGCTCTTTTCCATGACCACCATGATCAGGGTGGTGATGATGTTGAAGGCCGCCACCAGGACGATGAGGCTCAGAATGATGAACATGACCCGCTTTTCCAGGCGCAGGGCGGCAAAGAGGTTCTTGTTCATCTCCATCCAGTTTCTTGCCCAGAAGGGGTAACCCAATGCCTTTTCGATTTCTTTGGCGACGATATCGGCCCGGTAGAGATCCTTGACCTTGATCTCCAGGCCTGTTACCGACCCCGGCATATCGAGAAACTCCTGGGCGTCCTGCAGATTGATATAGGCCAGGGTCGAGTCGTATTCATAGAATCCCGAATCGAAGATGCCTGTGACCAGAAACCGCTTCATTTTGGGAACCATCCCCATGGGCGTGGAGATCCCCTGGGGGGAGACCACGGTGAGGGAGTCGTGAAGATAGATCCCCAGGTTTTTTGCCAGCTCCTTGCCGACAAGGATACCGGGCAGCTCCGCGTCTTCTTTCGGGATGGGCAATGATTTCCTTGCCTTCGCCACGAGATGCTCTACCCGGCCCGCTTTGATTTTACCCAGACTTATGACCCGGAAGGCGCTTTCCGGGGCCAGGCCCCGCAGGACGACGCCGGTGACGCCGGAGCGACTCTTCAGCATGGCTTGGGTGTAGATGAAAGGCGTCGTGGCCTCCACGTCGGCGACCCGGCCCACCCTTGCCGATACTTCCCCGTGGTTCTTCATCGGCCCCGTATACTCCATGAGCAACACATGGGAGTTCATCCCCAGGATCTTGTTCCGGAGGTCCGTCTCGAAGCCGTTCATCACCGCCAGGACGATGATCAGGGCGGCGACGCCCAGGGCGATACCGCCGATGGAAAGAAAGGTGATTATGGAGACAAAGACCTGTTTCCGCTTGGCCTTGAGGTATCTCAAGGCGATGAAGAATTCGAAAGACATCGGTTACTGTTCTTCCCGGACCCGGAGTTGAGGAAAGAGGATGACATCGCGGATCGAAGCGGAATCCGTGAAGAGCATCACCAGCCGGTCGATGCCGATTCCTTCGCCGGCGGTGGGCGGCATGGCGTATTCGAGGGCCCGGACATAATCCTCATCCATTTCGTGGGCCTCTTCGTCCCCTGCCTCCCGCTCCCGGAGCTGCATGAGGAACCTTTCCCGCTGATCCTCGGGATCGTTTAACTCCGAGAAGGCGTTGGCGATCTCCCGTCCGCAGATATAGAGCTCGAAGCGGTCCGTAAATGCGGGGTCGCGGGGATTTCTCCGGGAGAGAGGGGAAACCTCCACGGGGTACTGGGTTATAAAGGTGGGCTGGATCAGCTCTTTCTCGATTTTCTCTTCGAAAATGGTCATGAGGATCTTTCCCCGGGGGGCCTTTTCGTCCAGTTCCATACCCAGGCTTCCGGCCAGGGCGAGGAGTTGCCGCTGGTCGGTCAGAACGGCGGCATCGATACCCAGATGCCCGGCCACCGCCTCCTGCACCGTGATCCGGCGCCAGGGCGGGGAAAGGTCGATCGTCCGCCCCTGGTAGGAAAACCGTGGTCCACCCAAGACGTTTTCCGCGAGGAAAAGGAAGATCTCTTCGGTGAACTGCATGAGATCCTCGTAAGTCGCGTAGGCCATGTAGAATTCCATCATCGTGAATTCGGGGTTATGGAAGGTGGAGATCCCCTCGTTGCGGAAATTGCGGTTGATCTCGTAGACCCTTTCCAGGCCGCCGGTCACGAGGCGCTTGAGGTACAACTCCGGGGCGATGCGGAGGTACAGGTCCATGCCCAAGGCGTTGTGATAGGTCTTGAAAGGCTTGGCGGCCGCCCCGCCGGCCTTGGGCTGCATCATGGGGGTCTCGACTTCGAGAAAATCGTGACTGTCCATGAAGTCCCGGATCAGCTTGATGATCCGGCTCCGGCGGTAGAATACCTCCCGGACTTCGGGGTTCATGATCAGGTCGAGGTGCCGCTGGCGGTACCTCGTTTCCACATCCGTCAAGCCGTGCCACTTTTCCGGGAGCGGATGCAGTGCCTTGGCGAGGAGGCGGATTTGGCGGGCCTCGATAGTCAACTCCCCGGTCTTCGTTTTGAATATCTTGCCCTCGATATAAATGATGTCGCCCACGTCGAGGCGCCGGAAAAGGTTGTAATCGGCTTCCGGCAACGTCTTTTTCTGGATGAAACCCTGGAGGCGGCCCTTGCGGTCCTGGATGCTGATGAAGGAGGCCTTTCCGAAGTTTCTGACGGCCATAATGCGGCCGGCGAGGGAAAAGGTTTCTTCGATCTCCGCCAGGGCGTCGTTATCGAGGGTGCCGAAACGAGCCCGCAACTCCGCCGAGGTATTGCCTACCCGGACCTCGTTGGGATAGAGATCGATCCCGGCGGCGCGGATGGCGGCAATCTTTTCCTTGCGTGTCTTTATCAGTTCGCTTTCTTCCATCTGATTTTTGCCTCGTCGTTAAAAGGGTTCGATTTGCTATCCTTTTTTCCGTCAATAGTCAAGGATGTTTTCCCCATGGCTAGCGTCTGAATAATATTGCCATCGGGATGAAACTTATGTATGGTCGGTGGCAGGCGAAGTCTGACGTTCATTTAGGGCGGGTCCGTCAATATATATAATAAGGAGGGCTTATGATCAACAAAGTTATTCTTGTCGGATGGTTGGGCAGCGATCCGGAAGTCAGGTTTTCACCCGATGGGCTCCAGATAACGTCTTTCCGTATGGCGACGGATGAAATCCGCCGGGACAAAAATGGGGAGAGGATAAAGAAAACAGAATGGCATCGCATTGTCACCTTCGGTAAATTAGCTGAAATCTGCGGTAATTATCTGACCAAGGGGAAACTGGTTTTTATTGAGGGAAGCATCCGTACCAACGCCTGGGAAGACAAGGAAGGGGTCAAGCGATACACGACCGAGATCACGGCGAACAATATGAAAATGCTCGATGCCAAGGGACAGCAGCGAGATCAGCTGCCCGTCGCGTCGGAGGCGCCGGCGTCGGCACCGCCTTATTTCAGCCCGGAATCCCTTCCCGACGACGACGTTCCGTTCTGATCCGCTGTTGAAAACAGGGGGAGGCAATCCAGGCGGAAGCGGATTTCTCTTTCTGTCGGAGTCTCCTCGTTGCCAGTGCGGCAAAAGGGCACCCGGATTCAGATCGGCTTTGCTCCGGCTGGTTGAGCAATGCCGGGGGCGCAACGGCGCGGGGCGGGGGGGTGTCATCAAGGACGGGGCAAAGATGGTCTGAAGATGGGAAGATATGCCGCAGTCGTTTCATAACAGACCCTCGAAGGGGCAAACGGCCCGTCGGCTGCTGCATGCCCGGCGGGCCTTATTTCAAGCCTCGCGCGGGGATACGGCATGCCCCTTTATCAGTTGCCTTCCGCCTCCCCTGCTGCCTCCCCGGGGGGTCACTTGGGCTCGATCTTTTTGTTTTCCGGGGTGACGTCGATTTCGTCGGGTTCGCGGGTCGCCTTTTTGAAATTCTTGATACCCTTGCCGATGGCCCCGCCGATTTCCGGGAGTTTTCCGGCCCCGAAGATAATCAGGATGATCACAAGGATAACGAGCAATTCCGGCATACCGATGCCAAACATATCAGCTCTCCTTTCTGGAGCTTTTTTTCACTTTCCCGCCCTTTAAAGCATTACCGGGGGATTGTCAAATCTTTCGGCGTTGCTTTTTCTTGCCGGCGGCATCTCTGCCCGCGGCCTGAACGAGGGGATGAGGTTCAGGGGCGGAAAAACCGAAGTGCAGCTCCGGATCTTCCTTGCCGGGCCGGGCCCTGGCGATGTGATCGGGGCAGGAGGTGATCAGGGCAGCCGGAGATGCCTTACCTCCCCTTTTTGGCCCAAGGCGGGGAGGGGTCGATCCTGGAACCAGACCTGCACACCCCCGGCGTTGCCGATGTCGATCTGGAATGATTCCCTGGCGTTACGTTCGATAGCTTCCCCTCTGTGCAGCGTCACTTCCTCCTGTCTGCCGTTGTCGGCGGTTATCCGGAGCCAGGTCTTTTCCGTCGCGCCGATCTTCAGCCGGAGCGGTGATGCCGATACCGTCCCCGCCGCGCTCGGGGCGGGCCGGGAAGTCGTTTCCGCTCCAAGTGGAGCAGCGGCCGTCTTTCCGGGTGCCGCCGCGGCGACGGTAGGGGCCTGTTGCGCCCCCGGCGCCGGGGACGAAGGTGCGGCTCCTGGTCCGCCCGGCGGGGCTAAAGCGCCTGGACCGGCCGCCGGCTGTTGCGCCGCCGCCGGCTGCCGATCGCCGGCCGCCGGCAAAGTCGGGGCCTCATGTTCGGACAGGAAATAAACCGCAAAGATCACAAGGATAACCGCCACCAGCAGCACCGCCGCGTTCCGGACCGTCACTATCCTGGCGAGCCGGCCCTTCTTTTCTTTTGCCGCCGCCGCTTTTTCACCCCCGCCGTCATCCGCAGGGGGTGTCTTGGGTTTGTTGAGGGCCTTCAAGTAGTTGTCATATTGGTACAAAAGTGGCTGCGGGTCTATCTCCAGCACCCTGGCGTAAGACTTGATGAAGTTTTTGGCGTAAACGGGTTCGGGGAGGAGATGAAAATCTCCCCGCTCGATAGCCTCCAGGCTGGAAAGGGTGATCTTCGTGACGGCATGGATATCGCGCAGCGTCAGCCCCTTGCCCTCCCTGACACGGATGAGAGCGCCGGCGGCATCTTCTTTGTTGACGTCGATATTTTCTTTTGTTAACGGTTTGTCCGTTGCCATCGCTCCTTCCGCCGGCCGCCTTCCGGAAGGCGGAGACAAGTCGCCGCCCGGTCAGGATAGGTCGCTGCCGCTTTTCCTCCCCTGTTCCCTCTCGGGCGGGATCCATGGAAATATGGAATAATGCGAGTTGGTAACATCAAATGTCTTTCGATGCAACAGGATTTGATAAATGGATATGGACCGGGAAAGGAATGAGGAAAGGGATATGGATGGGGAGGGGCAAAGCGGAGCCCTTGATTGGCAAGGGTATTTGGAGGTCGCACAATCCCTGGCCCGGGAGGCGGGAGACTATCTGCGGCGCCACCTCGACGACCGGCACCTCATCCGTTTCAAGGGGGAGATAGACATTGTCACGGAAGCGGATCAGGCGGCGGAGGAGATGATCATCGGCGCGATCCGGTCCCGCTGCCCCGGACATGACATCCTCGCCGAGGAATCGCCGGCCACGAGCCACGGCTCTCCCTTTCGCTGGATCATCGATCCCCTGGACGGCACAACCAACTACTCCCACGGGTATCCGGTGTTCTGTGTATCCATCGCCTTGGAATACAAGGGTGTTTGCGTTTTGGGGATCGTTTACAATCCCATGCTGGCGGAGATGTTCACGGCGGTGAAAGGGCAGGGGGCGTTTTTGAACGGCAAGGAGATTGCCGTCTCCCGGACCGCGAAAATGTCCCGGTGCCTCCTGGCGACGGGTTTTCCTTACGACATACGCCACAGCTCCGATAATAATTTGAATTATTTCGAGGTCATGGCCATGAATGCCCAGGCGATCCGCCGGGCCGGGTCGGCGGCCCTGGATCTGGCTTATGTGGCAGCGGGCCGTTTCGACGGTTTCTGGGAATTGAAGTTGAAGCCCTGGGACATGGCCGCCGGCTGTCTGCTGGTACGGGAGGCGGGAGGCCGGGTCAGCGACATCCACGGGGCGGAATTCACCCTCGATGCCCCCCACGTGGCGGCTTCGAACGGCCTGATCCACGACCGGATGCTGACGATCCTCGGCGGTGCCGCCCGGTCCGGAACGGTGTTTCACGATGCTTCGGTATGAGCCGGCTTGATATGGTGATTTTGTCATGGGGATCGCTTTCTTGAATTGACGGTGACACTGCCGTATAAGGTTGACTCAATGACCACGAGCGACTTCCTCTCCCCGGAGAGGGAAAAGCGGATCATCGAGATGGCGCTGGGGGGTGACGCCAGTCAATTTTGCCAGCTTGTCAGACAATATCATAAAAAAATATATTTTTTCATCCGCCGTTATCTTTCCGAAAAGGTGGTTGCCGAGGACCTGACCCAGGAAACATTTCTCGACGCCTACCAGTCCCTTTCCCGTTTCCGGGGCGAAGTCCGGTTCTTGAGCTGGCTTATGGGCATCGCCCTCAACAAGGTACGCAATTATCTCAGTCGGGCGCCGGAAAGGAGGTTCGACATGTTGTGCCTCGACCACCTCTTCGGACAAACCGATGGCGATGACCCCCTTGCCAATGTCCAGCAGCATGAGTTCGTGGAGCGCCTTGCCGGGGCGGTGCATTCGCTTTCCGAGGAGCTTAAAACGCCGTTCATGCTTGTCTGTTTCGAAGAGTTGTCCTACACGGAGGCCGCCCAGCTCCTGAACGTTCCCGAGGGGACGGTGAAAAGCCGTGTTTTCCGGGCGCGGAGACAGATCATGAAAATATTGGACAAATTGTAAACTTTTTGCCCGGGATGGTTACTAACCGTGATGGATAACGTCTCCTGAATGCCTATGGAAAGAAAGCGATCCGAGATGATGGGCTGTGAAGATGCAGGTTTGTTGCTGAGCCGGAACCTGGACGGCGATCTGGGGAAAGAGGAGACGGTCCGCCTTTACCTGCACCTCGCCCGTTGCGATGATTGCCGACGGCTTCTGGAGCGGCTTGCCGCCCAGGAGCAGGGAATCGCCCTGTTGCGGGACGCCTTTGAACGGCAGGCGGTGCGCGGGGATCTCTGCCGGCACATCGAGGCGGCCCTGGAACGGCAAGGTGCAAAAAGACATTTTATTTATACAGTGCTCGACATGGTGCATTCTTATCGCGCCCACGTGGCCGCCGCTCTGGCGGGATTTGTGATCGCTGTTCTTGTTGCGGTAATAACGGGTATACCCGGCCGGGGTGACGGCAACTCCTCCCGTTTCTATTTCAACGAGGCGGTGTTACAGGATGTCGATCACTGGTTGTGGCCCCGGCCGGTGGTCCTGGCGCCGGGCCGATCCCTTGATCTCACCTTCAACCGGGACAGCGAGGGCTTCTGCCATATCAAGGTCTCCGCTCCCTCTGGACCGGTGCGCCTGGAGATTGTCCATGACGATCCCGAAACGATTGTCGATCCCACTCATTCCCTGACCGTACTCAAGGTGCATTTCTTATCCCTCAAGAACCCCCGGGGATGCGACCGGCTGATCTTCGTCAACCGGGGTGGCGGTATTTTGACCATCAGCTACCGGTCACCGGAAGACGACACCAGGAAAACTTTATCCCCGGGCGGCGGTGCGCGGTTGTGAAGAACGGCCTTGGCAAGGCTCAACAGCAACCCCTATCGGTGTAACGGTACCCGCGAGCTACCGGGAAGGAAGGCCACGAGCCATGCTCATATATAATGATATCGTTTCATGCCCCCTCCCGGAAGCCGGCGGCTCCTGTCGGCATTTTTTGCGGGGAGGGATCTTTTTTGCCCTCTATGTTACCAGATGACGTAGAGGGTTATTTTGAAAACAGGAATTTAGATTTACACAGGTTTTTTTATTTCCGCTTCCCGGTAAGGTGTGACCCAATTCACACCTTAAGTGTGTATTCAGTCACAATGTTACAAATTAGACTTGACTTTTAACATCGACTTACATACAAATCTGCTCAATGGAAAATTGGGTTAATCGTGGACAGGTCATGAAAAGGTTAAGAGGCGTCATTTCGATATTACTGATGGGGGCATTCCTCCTTACGGCTATTCCTGCGCATCACCACCCTGGAGCTGTAAACAACAATGATGCCTTGGATTTGGAAGACGCAATCATCCATGTCCGCAATCTGTACCTGTCGGTGAATTATCCGGAGGAATTCAAGGGTAGCATGGAAGGGGTCATCGAGTCCTTCAAGATTGTAGCGGGGCTGAAAAAGGTGATTAAATCTGAGAACACTCCCATACTAAAGCATATCAGTCTTTTCGATACCCCCTGTCTGATTTCGTCATGTGGCTTTGCTGTCCCCCGGTATGATAGCCCTATCGACTTGATTTCAGGAAAAACATATCCATCAAGGGTTGAAGTTCCGGAAACACCGCCTCCCAGAACCGGACAGGCATTGTATGCCTGAACTGCCGACGCTATTTGTTTTTTGGTTGCAACCAGCATTTTTTCCCTCGGTTAGACATATCGAAATGGAGGAACACCATGAAGAAAAAGCATTGGATAATGTCCCTTGCGATTATGTTCTGTCTCGTGTTTTGCTTTCTGGGAACGTCCTGGTCGGCATACGACATGAGTATCAAGACCTGTGACAATACGGGGACGGAAAAGAAAAATTTTAGTGTAAATGAAGATGTCTACCTGCACATCGGCGTCAGCGATCTCCAGAATATCGCCGGTTGCGCCTTTACCGCCGTCTATCC
>ERZ795058.1512-NODE-1512-length-30774-cov-13.290407_pt1 | contig 30774 bp, 22 predicted proteins | sample MGYA00375142_ERZ795058 | MGnify/ENA primary metagenome ERZ795058 (study PRJEB30187, sample SAMN05720210) | activated sludge metagenome | isolation source: anaerobic digester from wastewater treatment plant | place: Japan | collected 2015-04-20 ... | reverse complement strand
CCCATCAGCTCCCGCCTCCTGGACGACCTCATCCTCCAGATCCGGGACAGTCTGGGAACCACGATCGTCGTCGTGAGCCACGAACTGGCCAGCATCTTCGCCATCGCGGACAATTCGGTGTTTCTCGATGCCGCCGCCCGGACCATGATCGCCGCCGGGGATCCCAAGGTCCTCCGGGAGGAGACGACCGACCCCGTCGTGCGGAGTTTTCTCACCCGGGGGGGATCGCTGGGGGTAAACGAACGTAATATGGATAGGCAACCTTCCGGAGTCAAGACATGAGCAAGCAGGCCAACATGAAACTGATCGGCGTCTTTGTCGTCGGGGCAATTATCTTGCTTACGGCGGCTATCGTCATCTTTGCCTCGGGGCAATTTTTCAAGGAGCATAAATACTGCGCCCTCTACTTCCAGGAATCCATCCGGGGGCTGAACACGGGGGCCCCGGTCTATTTCAAGGGGGTGAAGGTCGGCACGGTGAGCGACATCCGGCTCTTTTACCATCCCGAGGAAGAACTGCTCCTCAGCGCCGTCATTGTCGAACTCGATCAGGACCGCGTCGTCAACCTGCGCACCGGGGAGACGGTGGAAACCGAAGCCGGGGCCATCACCTATCTCGCAAAGGAAAAGGGTTTGCGCGCCCAGTTGGATCTCCAGAGCCTGGTGACGGGGATGCTGATCATCACCCTGGATTTTTACCCGGACAAACCCGCTACCCTCTATAATTATCTTAAGGAATACGAAGAGATTCCCACCATCCCCACCCAATACGAGGAATTGACCAGGGCCCTGCGGGAACTGCCGCTCAAGGAAATGGCCAAGAAACTGGACAAAATCATCGCGGGGATCGAGGGCATCGTCAATTCCCAGGAGACGCGGGAGGGGATCAAATCCCTCGCTCAGGCCGGCAAGGAGGCCCGGCAGATGATCGGGAAGATGAACGAACAGCTCGGTCCGGTGCTGGCGGAGTTGAAGACCACCTCCGCCGCCGCCCGGGGCGCCTTCCAGCAGGCGGAAAAGACCCTGGCCATGTCGGAAGGGGTCCCGGGGCAACTGGCCGCCCAGGCCGGCGACACCCTGATACAGACCCGGGCCACCCTGAAAAAGGTGGACGAAAATCTTGCCGCCCTGAAAAAATTCACACAGGGGAATACGGCCGTGGCCTATCAACTGGAGGACACCCTCCGGGAGTTCTCCGCCATCGCCCGTTCGTTGCGCACCCTGACGGACTATCTGGAGATGCACCCCGAGGCGATCATGACCGGCAAGAAAAAGCGAGAAGGAGAAAAGCGATGAAGAGAGGATGGATACCGCTCCTGCTGGCGGTGATGTTACTTTCGGGATGCGGGGTCTCGCAGTCGCCCCGCTTCTATGCCCTCAGTCCCCTCGTCCGGCCCGCGGAAACGCCGCCCCCGGCCGCGGCCGCGTCCGGCAGCGCCCTGCTCATCGGACTGGGACCCGTGGCCGTCCCGGACCGGCTGGATCGCCCCCAGCTCCTGAGCAGATCCGGAGAAAACGAAATCATCATAGCGGAGTTCGACCGCTGGCCGGGATCACTGCGGGAAGAAGTCTCCCGCACCGTTGCGGAAAATCTCGCCCTGCTCCTGCCGTCCTGCCAGGTGGTCAGCTATCCCTGGGGAAGGAGGCTGCAACTGGACAGGCAGATCGCCGTCGACATCGTCCGGATGGAGGGCCGGCTGGGCGGACAGCTTATCCTGAAGGCCAACTGGGCCGTCATGACGGACCAGGGGACGAAGACCGCCCTTGTCAGGCACACGGAGATTTCCGAAAGGATGTCCGGAGCGGACTATGAAAGTTACGTGGCCGCCCACAGCCGGGCGCTGGAAAGGCTGAGCCGGGAGATCGCCGCAGCGGTAACCTCCCTGCCCAAATAAGTCGTCCTGTAAAAACCCCTCATGCCCCCGGGGCGCCACGAAGCATGAAAACGGCATTTACCCGGCAAGTCATTTTCCCCCTCCTTCCCGGGGCAGCCCGGGAGGGGGAGGAGACGATTACCGTTGGCGGCGGGGAAATCAACCCCCGCCCTCACCCTGAAGGGGAGGGCCGCCGGGACGATTTCCAGAAGTCGTTTTTCTTTGCTTTATTTCCGGGAGGTTAAGCCGCGCCGCCCCCGCCGCCGGTGACAAATCCCTTGGAGGCAGGGCCGGTATCGGCGGGCGTCCCGGCAATCCGGGCGAGATAGGACGCGCCGAGTTCGGCAAGGTGCGCGCCGACATTGTCAAAGTAGTTGAAGTGGGCCTGCTCTTCGTCGATGATCGTCTCAAAGAGTTTCATCGTGGCGCTGTCGCCGCTTTCCCGGCAGACGAGGACAAACTGGTTGTAAACGTCCATCGTATCGTCCTCCAGGCCGGCATCGAAGGGAAAGATCACCTCCACCTTCTGCGCCTTGACGACCTTGCCGGCCGGCTCCGTCGTCGGCTCTCCCCCCAGTTCCTTGATCCTCTCGGCAAACATCTCCGCATGCCGCATCTCGTCGATGGCGATGAGCTTTACATTGGCCGCCAGTTCGCCGTAATCCATGTCGTCGAGATTGTAATGCTGATTCATGTACTGATGAATTGCCTGCAATTCCATCGCCCGGGCCTTGTTCAGGACCTCGATGACCTTTGCCTTCCGCGTCTCCCGACCTTTCTGAGCCATCATCCGCCTCCTCGATTTGATTTGCCTTTAAGATTAACTATTATCGCCGTAAAGTCAAGAGCGGCGACAGACCGGTATCTTTGAAGACCTTCTCATTCTTCGATTGACGGATCGGAAATATCGTGACAGATTACGGCTCGCGAGCGCATCGGGATCCGTTCCGGGCCATCGGTACGGCCGGTAACTGTCAAGACCGGTTCCGGCCGCTTGGCCATCATCTTTTCCTCAGGGAGGTATACTCATGAAGAGACAAGATTTTCGTTGCTGTCTGATCAGGGCATTGATCGTCTTCGCGGCGGTTTGGGGATTCGGTAGCGCCGGGATCTTGAATCCCGGTGATCTGTGGGCGGAAGACGCCCAGGAGGCGGCGCAACTGGTGGAAAAGGCCCGTTACACCTTCCAGAATTTCACGGCCGACAAAGAAGCTCAACCGTTCCGTGATCTGGTGAAAAAGGCCAGGGGGATCTACATCTGCCCCCAGATGCTCCGCGGGGCCTTCGTCATCGGCGCTTCGGGAGGCACCGGCGTCTTCGTCGCCCGGGAACCGCAAACCGATACCTGGTTGGGACCGGCCTTTTATACGGTCGGTGAGGTGAGTTTCGGCCTCCAGGCCGGCGCCGAGGCCTCGGAGATAATCCTCCTGGCCATGACGGAAAGGGGCGCCAACGCCCTCCTCAACAGCAGCGTGAAGTTGGGGGCGGATGTGACGGTGGCGCTGGGACCGGTCGGGGCCGGCGCAGACGCCTCGACGGCCAATTTCAGCGCGGATATCCTGACCTTCGCCCGTTCCAAAGGACTCTACGGCGGTGTTTCCCTCAAGGGAGCGGTCGTGAAGATCCGCGAAGGGCTGAATACCGCCTATTACGGCAAGCCGGCCACCCCTGCGGATATCCTGGTGCGCAAGAACGTCAAGAATCCCCAGGCCCGGGAGCTGCTGCTGACCGTGGCCAAGTACGCCGGCGGCACCGGCGGCAAATAGGAAAACCCGAAGGGAAACCGGGAGAAAACACCGCAACGGGGGGGGCGGCGCCGGCGCTCCGGATTCATCCCCGCCGCTACCGCCACATACCGGCGTCAGGACAGACGCGCCCGCAGGGGCGCCGACTCCTTCGGCAACCGCTTGCCTTATGACCTCCAGGGGCGGGAGTCGTTAATCCCCAACCCCGGACCGCAGGTCAAGATCATTCCACCCAGTGGGTGAAGTCCCTCTCCGGCACCCGGGGACGAGGGAAGTGATTGAGGGGGTAGTCCTCATCCGGATAGCCCAGGACGATCCCCAGGACCGTCCGCCGGTCGGCGGGGATGCCGGCGATTTCCCGAAGCAGATCGGCATAGACGACCGCCGCCGCCATGATACAGCTCCCCAATCCCCGGTCGTAAGCCGCCAGACAGATCGTCTGGGTAATCAGGCCGATGTCGAGCATGGCGTACTCCATCCGCAATTCCCGGGGCAGGCAGGCCACCAGCAGGCAGGGGGCGTCAAAGAGCCCCGTCATCCCCAGATAGTAGCGGTTGCGGGCCTCCTTGTCCTCCCGGGGGATTCCCAGGGTCTCCAGGACAATCCGTCCGAGTTCGCCGTAACGGCCCTTCAGGGCCGCCGGCCACTGTTCCGGCATGGGGACATCGGGCTCCGGGAGATCGCCACGCAACGATTTTTCGTAATTCCGCCGTTTGAACTCCGCCAGGGGCCGGCCGGTAAGGACATAGAATTCCCAGGGCTGGGTGTTGCCCCAGGACGGCGACCAGCGCGCCTCCGCCATGATTTCCGCCACCACCTCCCGGGGGACGGTGTCGGGTTTGAACTTCCTGATACTCCGCCGGCCTCTGATCGCGGCCCTCAATTCCATATGCCACCTCCCAGTTCCATTATCCGATCAACCTTCATACCCCCGGGCAGGTACAAAAAAGCTTGCGTGCGGAAGTTTGAAAAACCTGCACTCTTTCCGTGCTCATGGCCTCGGGAGCCCCCTGGTTTCATCGCCTCCCCGCCGACCGTCATCGGACTCCTCCGTCCTCGCCTCCCTTATTCGGCGGCGTTCTTCCTCGCCCAGGAGGCAGCCGGCAAAACACTTTTCATCGCACTTACCATCGCAGGGTTCGACATGGATCGTCACCGTGGTGGCGGGGAATTGCCTCTTTATCTGCGCCGAGATTATTTTGGTGATGGCGTGAGAATCCCGGACCGTCATCCCGGGATCTACCTTCAGATGGAACTCAACGAACCGGAAATGTCCCGCCTTCCGGGTCCGCAGATCGTGAAAACCGCAGATCACCTCCCCCCGAGCGCGGATCGCCTGACGTATCCAATCCACCTCCACCCGGGGCAGATGAACGTCAAGGAGATCCTTGGCGGCCTGAGTCGTGAGGTCATAGGCGGCCTTCATGATCAACAGGGCCACCACCAGCGCCACCACGGGGTCCAGCCAGTAGAAATTCCGTTCCGGGAACAGCCATGACGCCATCCAGATCAGGGCCAGCCCCACCATCACCCCCGCGGAGGTATAGACATCCGTCCGGAGATGCCAGGCGTCGGCCTGCAGGGCGATGGAATCCGTTTCCCGACCGACCTTGAAGAGGATCTGCGAGACGCCGAAATTCACCGCCGCGGAGACCAGCATCACCCCCACGCCCCAGCCCACGGCCCTGATCGGTTCGGGATTCGTGAGCTTTTTTACCGCCTCGACAATGATCCAGACCGCGGCGGCAAAGATCAGGAGGGCCTCGATGGTGCCGGAGATGTTCTCGATCTTCCCGTGTCCGAAGGGATGCCGGCTGTCCGCAGGGGCATGGGAAGTCTTCACGGAAAACAGGGCGATCCCCGCCGCCAGCAGATCGACGCCGGAGTGAATCGCCTCGGAAATAATGGACACGGAACCGATGAGGACCCCGACGGCCAGTTTCCCGATCACCAGGACGGTATTGGAGGCGACGGAAAGGAGCGCCACCTCTTCCTTACGACTTTGGTCATCCTTCATTTCCCAACCTTGTTCAACCCCCCGGCCGTTGTCCCAACCCGACCGTAAGGGCTTCCGTGCCGGTCATCGCGGTCGTCGGGAAAGATCGGCGGCGGTTTCAGATCTTCATCCCCGCGGCAAATCCCTCCGCCATTGCCTCCCCGATCATCCGGGGCTGGACGCAGTCGCCGACGGTGTACACCTCCGGCGCGATGTCCTGGAAAGGCGCCGTCACCTCCGGGTCCGCCCGGAGACCGGCCGCAAGGATCACGAAATCGCCGGCGACGAACCCCGGAACCCCGCTGCGATTCACCTGTACGCCCTGGGCGGTGACCGCTTCCACGCGGACCCCGGTCTCCATCCGCACGCCCTTTTTTTTCAGCCGTGCCAGGAAGAAGGGCCGATAGGTTATCGATACATTTGCCGCCAGGCGGTCCAGCATCTCCAGGACGGTGACGGCTGTGACACCGTCGCCTTTGTCGAGCAGAAATTCCGCCGTCTCACAGCCCACCAGACCGCCGCCGATGACGATTACGGTGCCGTGGACCCGCTTGCGACCCGTGAGGACCGCCGCGGCAGGAACGACATGGGGGGCGTCGATGCCGGGGATGGGCGGGAGCAGGGGTTCGGCGCCCACGGCCAGCACGACCGCGTCCGGTTTTGCGGCGGCCAGCAATTGCCGGTCCACCTCCTCATGGAGGCGGATCACCACGCCGGCCTTACGGGCCCGAACGACGAGGCTTTCGGCCAGGTTCCGGATCTCCTCCTTGTGGGGGGGCAGGCAGCCGATACGGAGCCAGCCTCCGGTTTCCCCCTCCTTCTCGAAGAGGGTGACGTGATGTCCCCGAACGGCGGCCGTCCGGGCCGCTTCCAGACCGGCGGGGCCGCCGCCGACGACGAACACCTTCTTGGGGACACCGACAGGTCCGGGATCAAACCCGCCCTCCCGGCCCGCACGGGGATTGACGCTGCAAAAGGCATTCGTACCCTCACCCCAGTGCTTGTAGATGGACATGATCTCGCCCAGGCACCTTGAACAGGCGATACAGGGGACGATTTCCTCCGTCCGGCCCTCCCGGGCCTTGAGGGGAAGTTCGGGATCGGCCAGGAGGGCCCGGGCCATGCCGGCAAGGTCCGCCTGGCCGTTCGCCAGGATCGCCTCGGCAATAAAAGGATCGTTGATGCGGTTGGCGGCGATGACGGGGATGCCCACGGCACTCCGGACCGCGGCGGTCAGGGACGCGAAAGCTCCCTTGGGCAGGGAGGGGGCGACGGTGGGGATGGGGGATTCATGCCAGCCCGTGTAGGAATTGATGAAATTCACCCCTGCCTTTTCCAGGTCCCGGGCGATGAGGCGCGTTTCCGCCACGGTGAGCCCCCCGGGCATCTGTTCATCGAGGTTGAGGCGGACACCCACGGGGAAATCTGCGCCGACGGCCTCCCTGACGGCGGCCAGCACCTCGAGGATGATCCGCAGCCGGTTTTCCGGACTGCCGCCGTATTCGTCATCCCGCAGGTTGCTCAGGGGGGAGAGGAAGCGGTTCAACAGATAGCCGCCGCCCACCATAACCTCCAAGGCGTCGAAGCCGCCTTCCCGGACCCGGCGGGCGGCGGTTCCATAGGCCGCGACGAGGCGCCGGATCTCCGCGATGGTGAGGGCTCGGGGCGTGAGGCGCAAAAGCCGGTTCGGCACTGCGGACGGCGCCACCGCTTCCGGTGCGCCGCCGTCCAGGATGACGTGATAGGACGTGATGAGCTGGCAGGAGGATTTCGCGCCCTGGGCGGCGATGGCCTTCGTCAAGCGCCGCACCCCCGGCAGGAAGCGGTCGTCGAAAATACCCGGCTCCGCCGGCGAGCCGGCGGCCACCGGGGAAAAGGGGATGATGACCAGGCCGGCGCCGCCCTTGGCCCGCTCGGCAAAAAAATCGATAAAGCGGTCGCCTACGGACTCGTCGGCCTCGCCATATCCGGTGGTCATGGGCAGCATGACAATCCGGTTCCGTAATTCCATCTTTCCGATCCTGAAGGGTGAGAACAGATACTGGAACATAACATCACCTCGCAAACATGAAACGACCATGACGGTGAACCGTCGCAACGGGGTTGTCAGGGGAGCCGATAATCGTCATATTCCGTTGTAACCGCACCGGGGATGAGCTTCGTTACTGAAAACCCGCCCGGTCTTTACAACGATAATTTTCGCAGGTTGCGCCCTCTTGATTGCCCGCTTCCCGCCCAGGGAATATAGGACAAGGAGATCCCTGCTGTCAAAGACAATATCGTCTCCGGCAGGGTGGGGCAACCGTTAGGGGCGGGGTGGCGCCGGCGTGTTTTCGGCAAGAAGGCCGACAGCGGCGCGCCGAAGAAGATCCGGGCCTTGCCGATCCCTCGCGACGGCAGCCTTTTTTGACCCAACCTCCCGTTTTGGACCTTGACTTGCGCCCGTGATTGGTTTTCCTTTCCCGGCCGGGGAAAGACGGGAGCGCGGGGAAACCCGATCTGCCAACCATCATAAGAGCGACGGGGCGGGACCATCAGGTCGATTTTCCCGTAAAGGGGCGCCGAGACCCGCCGCCTGAGCGGTAATCCGGCCCCGTCACCGCCTCCCCCGCCGGAAGATCCGTCTCCCCGCCGCCACAAGCAGGTAGGTCAGGCCGGCAAAGGTCACCGTCAGGGCCCCGGCAGGCAGATCGGGGCCATAGCTCACCGCCAGGCCGGCGGTGGTGAAGATGACGGTCAACATCGTGGCCAGGGCCATCATGTGCCAGAGCCTCTTTGTCAGCTCCCCGGCCACCGCCGCCGGGAGGGTGAGGAGGGCAATGACCATGACGATACCGACGACGGTAACCAGGAGCACCACCGTCAGGGCGGTGAGACAGAGGAGACCGACGTAATATATCTCCACCTTGACACCCCGGAGGCGGGCGAATTCCTCGTCGAAGCACAGGGCGAGGAACTGGTTGTAAAACAGGAAGCCGACCGTCACAACGAGGAGGTCCAAACCGGCGATCATCCACAGGTCCGGGGGTGAAACCATGAGGATGTTGCCGAAGAGATAACCCATGAGATCTTCGCTGTAGCCGGGGGTCCGGGAGATGAAGAGAATACCGGCGGCCATGCCGATGGCCCACAGGGCCCCGATCACCGTATCCTCCCGCTGCCGGCCCCCCATGCTCACCAGGCCGATGATCACCGCGGCCAGCAATGCCGCCAGGACGGCACCGTAAAGGGGATGGAACCACTCCCAGCCATAGACCGTCTGACAGTAACGGGCGGCCCCCAGGCCTCCCAGGACGGTGTGGGCGATGCTGCCGGCGATATAGGTAATCCGTTTGGTAACCACGTAGCTGCCGATGACCCCGCAGGCGACGCTCACCAGGACCCCGGTGAGGAGGGCATACTGAAGAAAGGCGTAATGAGGCAAATCAGCTAAAAAGGCATTCATCCCGTGAGACCTGTAACATGGCTTCGCCGCCGCACAAATCTTTGTCGCTTCTTCGGGGGCAACGCATACATCTCATTCATTTCCGGGCATTAAGCTCCGTCACGAACCGGCGCAGGAACATTTGCGTCGTCGCCGGCAAACCATCTTCCCGGTGCGGCAAGGCACCCGGCAAGTCCCGGGTTACGGACCCTGGCGGCGGCAAATATATTACTTCGTAATACCATTCCTGTCAAGAGGCCTCTAAAAATGTGCAAAGCGCAGATAATATCTCACCGCCTATCTTTCCGGTGAAGATCATTACCGGACAGTCAAAATCACCGTTCCGACGCCTTGACCGTCACAAGGAAAGTCCTGCGCAAACTACCGAAAACATCGCCGCCTCATCCGGCGGCGCCGCACGACACGGACCCGCCGCCCGGGTCGCTTTTCCCCTGGCGGCAGGTCATAAAAGGATGTATATAGGCGGGAAAATCCGCATATCCGTTTGTTTGCATCGTACCCTTCGGGGGGAGAGGAAGATCATGAACCAGCATGAGAAAAAGGGGCGCGGAGACCGGGACTTGTTCGCCGTTCTTGCCGGGCTCTCCGGTGATGCCGTTTATCTCCTCGTCGGAGGGAGAATGGCCTATGTCAACAGGCGGTTTCTGGAACTTTTCCGCATAGGGGCAGAGCGTGTCCAAGCCCCGGATTTCGACTTTATGGAGCTGGTGGCGCCGGAGAGCCGGGCCCTCGTGGCGGGACGCCATGTCCCGGGCGGCGGCATGGAGGAGGCGTCCACGTTCGCCTTCACCGCCCTGACGGCGGACGGCGACCGCATCGGGGTCGAGGCGTCCGTATCCTCCCTGGACATCGCGGGCGAAGCGACGGTTTGCGGCGTCATCAGGGACTTGACGGAGCACCGCTCCCTGGAGGCGTCCCTCCGGGGGATGGAGGAGCGCTTCCAGAAGACATTTCGGGCCAGTCCCGCCCCGGCCATCATCAGCACCGTGGCCGAAGGCCGCTACATCGCCGTGAACGACCGGTGGTGCGAGATGATGGGCTACCGCCGGGAGGAACTCCTGGGCAAGACGGCGGCGGAGTTGAATATCTGGGCCGACATGGAGGAGCGGGCGGCCCTTATGGCGAAGTACCTCGACAGGGGTTCCTTACGGGACGAGAAGGTTCACCTGCGGACCAAAAACGGGGAGATACGGGAGGTGCTCTGCTCCACCGAGATCATCGGTCAGGAGGACGCCCCGGCGGTCATCCTTTCCCAATTCTGGGACATAACGGAAACCGTAAGGCGGGAGGCAGCCCTCCGGGAGAGCGAGGAGCGCTACCGGACCATCCTCGAGGAGATGGAGGAGGGTTACCATGAGGTGGACCTCAAGGGCAACTTCACCTTCGTCAACGATTCCTTCTGCCGGATCTTCGGCTACGGCCGCGAGGAGATCATCGGTCACAACTACCGCCGCTTCGCCGCCTCGGCGGAAACGGCGGAGACGGTTTACGAGGCCTATAACGAGATGTTCCGCACGGGGAAACCCGTCAAGCGGTTTGAATGGGAGATCGCGACGAAGAACGGTCAGGTCCGGACGATCGAGTTCTCCGCGTCCCTCATCCGGGACGCCGCGGGGCACCGGCGGGGTTTCCGGGGCGTCGTCCGGGACATCACGGAGCGGAAGGACCGGGAGGAGCAGTACCGGACCATCGCCGACGCCACCCAGACGGGGATCTACATCGTCCAAGACGGGCGGATTGTGTTTATCAACCCCCACATCCCCGCCTACTCGGGCTACGAGGCCCGGGCGATGATGGGAACACGGATCATCGAATACGTCCACCCCGAGGACCGGGAGGCGGTCCGGGAAAACGCCCGGAAGATGCTCACCGGGGAGCGGAACATCCCCTACGAGTACCGGATCGTGACGAAGCAGGGGCAAATACGGTGGCTCATGGAGAAGGTGACCCCCGTTTCATACCGGGGACGCGCCGCCGTACTGGGCAACACCATGGACATCACGGCCCAGAAGGAGGCGGAGCAGAAGCGGCAGAACCTCGAGTTCCTGCTCCTGCAGGCCCAGAAGATGGAGGCCGTCGGCACCCTGGCGGGGGGCATCGCCCACGACTTCAACAACCTCCTCATGGGGATCCAGGGTTATGTCTCCCTCATCCTCCTCGACCTCAAGCCGGGTCACCCCCACTACGAGCGCCTCCGGGCCGTGGAACAACAGGTCCAGAGCGGGGCGGAGTTGACGAAGCAGCTTCTGGGGTTCGCCAGAGGGGGGCGCTACGAGATCAAGGCCACGGACATCAACGCCCTGGTGCGGAAAACCGTCGCCGTGTTCGGCCGGACGAAGAAGGAGCTCCGGATCTTCGAGAAATACGACCCGGAACTGTGCAGCGTGGAGGCGGATCAGGGGCAGATGGAGCAGGTGATCCTCAATCTCCTCGTCAACGCCTGGCAGGCCATGCCCGGCGGCGGCGATCTCTACCTCCAGACCGCCAATGTCCGCCTCGACGAGGCCTACGCGGCACCATACGATCTCCAGGCCGGGAATTACGTGCAGATCTCCGTTACGGACACGGGGGTGGGCATGGACGAACAGACCCGGCGGCGGATCTTCGAACCCTTTTTCACCACCAAGGAGATGGGGAGGGGCACCGGGCTGGGCCTCTCCTCGGCGTACGGCATCGTGAGGGGTCATGGGGGCATCATTACCGTGTACTCCGAGGTGGGCCACGGAACGACCTTCAATATCTACCTGCCCGCCTCGGAACTGCCTCCCGTGGGGAGCAGCGCCGAGTCCTCCGGGGAGATGGTGCCGGGCCGGGAAACGATCCTCGTGGTGGACGATGAGGAGATCATCACCGAGGTGACGGCGGGAATGCTCGCCCAGTTGGGTTACCGGGTCATGACGGCCGGCTCCGGCAAGGAGGCGCTGGAGCTCTACGAACGCCATCGGGACGAGATCGATCTGGTCGTCATGGACATGATCATGCCCGGCATGAGCGGCGGCGAGACCATCGAGCGGCTCCTCGCCCTGAACCCGGAGGTGCCCGTCATCCTCTCCAGCGGTTACAGCCTCAACGGCATGGCGAAGGAGGTCCTGGCCAAGGGGGCCCGGGCCTTCCTCCAGAAGCCGTTCCGGATGGATGCCCTCTCCCGGAAAATCCAGGAGATTTTGGGTCGGAAATAGAGCCCTCCGGCAGGAACCGAGACAAGGCCCGATGCGGCCCCGTCGATCAGCCGATCGAAAATCGGCCTTCATGAGCCTGGCATATGCCCCTTCCGGGATGTCCCCCGTAAAGGTCATGCTCTGAGCGGCCTCATCCGCGGACAAAACCGTGCGTACGACGGGACGGTCATCCTTGCCGACGCGGACACTCAAGGGAAGCAGCAGCCCGGAGGCAGGCAAATCACCGGCCTGACCGCCTCCCCTGAAGAAAAGTCAAAGATATCGCCCCGCCGAACAACCACCCCGCTGGACGGCGGGGAAGGCAAAAGCAGTCAAAATGAGAGGGGCGATCCCCCTGCCGGTTTATTGCTTCCAGACGAACCGCTCCTGCGCCACCGTTTGCGGATCAATGCCCAGGAGTTCCAGTTCCTTGACGGCGGCTTCCATCATCGGCCCGGGACCGCATACATAGCAGGCGGCAGTCCTGGTCATTCCGTGGCGTTGCATGATTTCGGCGCTCAGCCGTCCCTTTTCGTAGCGCACCGCCGGAAGGCCTTCCTCAAACAATCCCGCCACCGATTCCTCCCGGCTCAGACAGTGGACCACGATGAGGGAAAGTTCGGTGCTCATCGCCGTGATTTCCTCCCGGCAGAAGATATCGGCGCGGGTCTTGTTCGACCAGAAGAGGAGGACCCGGTTTTTTGCCCGGATATTACGGAAATGCCGCAACACGCTCAGAAACGGCGTTATGCCCACCCCCCCGGCGATCATGGCGATCTCCGGTTTGTCGTCGATGTCCTGGCAGAAGACGCCCAGGGGCCCCATGACTTTCACGGGCGTACCGGGCTCCAAAGCGGGGATGGACGAGGTGAAGGCCCCCTCTTTCTTGATGGTCAGGCGCAGGAGAGGATCCTCGGGCGCGGCGGAGATGGTGAAAGGGTGCGGCTCGCTCCAGCCCTCAGGTCGGGGAAGCCTGATGGAGGCAAACTGGCCGGCCCGGCGGGAGGTGAACCTCTCGTCCCCGCCGGCGAGAAAAAGGGAGTTCACGTCATGGTTTTCGCCGGTTACCCGGACGACCTTCCAGATGTTCTTTTCTTCCGGGGTCGCAGTTGCTGAACTCATTGTCCTACCTCCCTGATCGGTTGCCGGCGGCATAGTAACACATTTCCGGCCCATGATACATCCTTATTTTTTGCCCCGGAGGAAGGCCGACAGGGGGGCGATAACCATGACGATGCCCACCACGGTGACGAGCAGCAAGTCGGTTAGGGTCTTCAGGCAGAGCAGTGCCAGACAGGAGAGCTCCTCCCGGACTCCCCGGCGACGGGTAAAGGCCGCCTGACATCGATACAGATTCCCCTGTGATACGGATTCCCCTTGACATCACCGGGCGGCTCCCCCTAAAATCCGGGGTCGGAAAATGAATTTTCATGCCGCCGATCCGGCAACGACCGGGTGAGGGAAACGGGGCGGCATCGCCGCCGCCCGTTGTCATGGGGACGGATCCTTCCCCGGCGACGGGCGGGATGAGCGGCGGACGGACGGGCAAATGCGGCGCAGGCAACCTGGCGGGGAACCGGTTATGGCAAAAAGGAAATTCCAGCCGCCTCCGGAAGCGGCAATCTCCGGACCCCTCTCCCACCAGCCCTTTGCGGGCATCAAGGGCCTGTTCAAGGCGCGGCCGGCGGTAACCGCCCCGCCTTCCCGCCCGGTCCGGCAGGAAGCACCGCATCCTGAAAAGGACAAAACACCGGTCGCAGCGGACGGGGATAACGGCCGCGAGGTCTTCCTGAGCGCCATGGAGGATGTGGTGCCGCTGCGCCGGGACAAGGAGCGGGAGCTGCCGAGGCGGGAGCGACCCCCCGCGGTTACCGGCACCGCCGGCGGCGAAGACCGGGAAGCCCTGGCACAGCTCCACCGCCTGGTGACGTCCGGGGAGGGCTTCATCCTTTCCCTGACCCCGGAATACATTGAAGGCACGGGTTTCAATGTCCACACGGAATACGCCCGGCGGCTCCACGCCGGGGATTTTTCCATCCAGGGTCATCTCGACCTCCACGGATTGACCGTCGTGGCCGCCAAAGAGGTCTTCGACGCCTTCATGCACGAGGCGGTACTGTCGGGAAAGACCGGGGTATTGATCATTCACGGCCGGGGTTTGTCTTCCCCCGCCGAACCGGTGCTGAAGAAGAAGGTCGTCGAATGGCTGACGACGGGCGCCTGGCGCAAGCGGATCTTTGCCTACGCCAGCGCCCGCTCCTGCGACGGCGGCACCGGGGCCACCTACGTGCTCTTCCGCCCCCGCTCCCATAGGTCCGGGCGCAAATGAGGAAGGCATACCGGCCGGCCGGGACCCACGAAGGCCCGCACCAGAAAGCATGGTCTTGATTCTATGAGCGTCCTTAAACGACTGCAACGGCTGACCGGCGAGGGGTCGGCGGCGGCGGGCGACGAAACCCGCGCCGGGGAAATCGGCGCGCTGCGCCGGCGCATCGACGCCGTGCTGGCCCGCCGCCCGGGGAGCGGGCCGGAGAAATCATTTTTCGCGGCCTCCGGATCGGGCCGGCCCCTGGAAGAGGTAGTGGCCGGAGAGGAGATCGTCACGGCGGCGGGGCGGTTTTTCTGCGCCGGCGGCCGCTGGGGAAGCACCCATCGTCACGGCGCCTGTTGCCTCGGGGACCTGGCGCCCCTGGATATGGCCCGGGTCGCCCTCCTGGCCAACGACCGCGCCCTGGCCGGTCTCGACTTCACCCGGGGCGTATTTCTCGACACGGAAACCACGGGTCTGGCGGGCGGCGCCGGCACCCTGGCCTTTCTCATCGGCCTGGGCTGGTTCGAAGGCGCCGGCTTCACCGTGAAGCAGCTCTTCATGAGAGACCATTCCGAGGAACGGGCGGCGCTTTCCTTTCTCCGGGAACTGATGGCGGACCGGCAGTTTCTCATCACCTTCAACGGCAAGGCCTTCGACGTCAATCTCCTGGCGGGGCGTTTTGTCCTCAACCGCCTTGTCGATCCCCTGACCCCCCTCCCCCACCTCGATCTTCTCCACGCCGCCCGGCGCCTCCTGAGGCATCGTCTCGAGAATGTCCGGCTGGGAACCATCGAAGGGGAGATCCTGGGTCTGGAGCGGGAGGGGGATGTCCCGGGCTACGAGATCCCCCAGCGTTACTTCGACTGGCTGCGGCGCCGGGACGGCCGGCTGATGGAAGCTGTCTTCCACCATAACCGCCTCGATATCATCTCCATGGCGGCGCTGACCGCCGGCCTGACGGGCATGCTGGCCGCGCCGGAACCAGCCGGGCGCCGGATGCCCCCCCGGGATCTCCTGGCGGCGGCCCGCCTGCTGGCCCAGCGGGGCGAGGAGCCCGGGGCGCGCCGGCTGCTGACGGAGGCCCGCCGCTCCCCCTGCCCGGAAACGGTCCGGGAGGCCGGCCGCCTCCTGTCCCTGCTCCACAAACGCGCCGGGGAGTGGCCGCAGGCCGTCGCCCTGTGGCAGGAGATGCTCGTGCCGGACGGCGGCAACGGCCGGGACATCTTCCCCCTCGTGGAGCTGGCCAAGTGGTGCGAACATCGGGAGCACGACTGCCGCCGGGCCCTGGATCTGTCCCGCCGGGCGTTAGCCATGCTCACTCCCGGCGCTCCGCCCGAGGAAAAAGCGCGGCTCCACCACCGCATCGCCCGGCTGGAGGGCCGCCTGGCCAGGGAAAACCGCTTTTCCGGCGACTGACGACCTCAGTTGGCGCGGTAAAGGGCCTCGGCTATTTTCAGCAGATCCGCGCCGGTTTCACCGGTTAACCTCCGGGTCTCTTCCCGTCCCCGGACATCGGTGGTATGGACGGAGTTGACGAAGAAGGCAAAGGCCACCTCCCGCCCGGCGGCCACGAGGATCATGTCGCCCCGGACATTCCCCCGGTCGTCCTGCTTTCCCGATATGTAAAGGGGGGTTTGGAAGCGATAATCCGCACCCAGTTCCTCCAGGGCGACGGCGGCGGAAAAAAGCTTCGTCACGGAGGCCGGCCGGAAAAGCCGATCCGGGTTCAACGCACAGAGGATTTGGCCGGTCTGCACGTCCTGGACAAGGAGCCCCCACCAGGCATGGCGGTAGCGGTCGGCGCCGATGACCGCCCGGATCGCTTCGGGAAGGGCCGGGGGGTCCGCCGCCCGGAGGGAAACGGCGCCGCAGGGGACAAGCAGCAGGCAGATGCCGAGCGCCAGAAAGAGAAGGTCAAGACTTCTTCGCCGGAATCTCTTTTTCATGATGTTCGGCCACGAGGGCCTTCAACAGTTTTTTCAGGACGTTGACCCCTTCCCCATCGCCGGCGATCACCCCGGTGTGGAAATATCGCACCCTTCCTTTTTTATCGAGAATGACCAGATTGGTGTCGTCGCCCTTCATTCCGAAGGAAGTCCTCATCTCGCCGTCCCAGTCGCCGTAAACGGTCATGCCGACCCGTTTCGAATTCTGGACCAGCTCGCGCTTCCAGATCCCCCGGAAAGGCCAGACGGCGGCGGTGCAGTTGATGACGGGAACCCGCAGGATCAGTTCCTGTTCCTCTTTCCGCTGCTCATTGTAAAAGGCGTTCAAGGCCTTCTTCAGAGGTCTGCTTTTGGCGAGGCAGTCCCTGGCTTCGTAGAACATGACCACCACCTTCCCGCGGAGCATTCCGGTATCGAGGACCCGGCCGTCCCCCGACTCGACACGGAAATAAGGGGCCTCCCGGCCCACAAGGGGCGACGGCACCGCGGCCGGCGCGGCCAGGCATAAGGCCAGGATACCGGCCAGCATCCCCGTCAGCAGGGCGTACGGGAGCAAGGGGAACCGGGACGTTTCGGTCAAAAAGGCTTTCATTTTTCAGTGTCTACCTCGCAAGACAGGAATCGGCCGGGGAGGAGGCAACCGGCGTGCCCCGTGGTCTTATTGCTCAGCAATACCCTTCTTGTCAAGGCCCCTGATATGAAAATGTCGGCAACTGCCCGATTATTTTCATCCTTCACTGTGCCCGCGCCGGGCATGGGGGTCAGTATGAAAATACATCGGGGTGATCTCCCTTAAATCATTTTCATCCTTCGCGGGTGTCGGACAAACATGGCAATTTACAAAGTTTCTTTTTACCGATGCCGGGCGGTGGTGTCCGGAGAGACTCCCCGCCGCCCAAGTGATGCCGCCGGGAACCTGTCGCCGGAAATCTTGACAGCGAGCGGAGATTGATTTATCTTAGCCGCCGGTAAAGGTTCCCCGTTCCCCTGTTGAACTTAAACGGCAAAGACATCCGGTCGTGACAAAAGACGTCTTGAGAGGAGGTCCCTGATGAAGATCGCCGTTTCCTGGTCGACAAACCCCGATTCCCTCCAGGCCGTGGAAGAGGCCTATGGCTCCCTGATGGAAAAACTCGCGGTCCCGCCCGGCATCATCCTGGCGCACGGCTCCTGTCTCTACGACAGCGCCGCCCAGATCCGCCGCCTCGCGGAGCTGGCCCCGGACATCCCCCTGCAGGGGGGGACATCCTGTTTGGGGGTCATGACGGAACAAGGCTTCCACACCCGGGACGGCTACGGCCTGGGACTCCTGGGCCTCGCCGACCCGCAGGGCAGCTACGGCGCCGGACTCGCCGCGATCGGTACGGACCCCGCGGCGGCCGCCCGGGCCGCCCTCGAAGCGGCGCTTTCCCAGGCCGGACGGCCGGGAGAAACCCCCGCCGCCATCCTCGTCGGCAGCGCCCCGGGACACGAGGAGGAGATCATCCGGGCCATCGAGGGACATGTGGGCGCCGATGTACCCATCATCGGCGGCACGACGGCGGACAACGACATGAGCGGGCAGTGGCGCCAGTTCGCCAACGGCAGGGTGACCGATGCCGGCGTCTCCGTGGCCGCCCTCTTTCCCGCCGGGGAGATCGGCTTTTCCTTCCACAGCGGCTATGAGCCCACCCCGCACCGGGGTCGGGCCACCCGGACCTCGGGGAGGATCCTCCATGAAATCGACGGCCGGCCCGCCGCCCGGGTGTACAACGACTGGACGGACGGGCTGATCGCCGGCGTCCCGGCCACCGGGGGCAGCCTGGTGCCCACCGCCACCTTCACCCCCCTGGGGAGCCCCGTAGGTCAGGTACGCGGCGTCCCCTACTATCGTTTGTCATACCCCGTGGAGGTCCTGCCGGACGGATCGCTCCTGCTGTTCACCGACGTCCTGCCGGACAGCGACATCGTGCTGATGCGCGGGACTCCCGAGAGCCTGGTCACCAGAACGGGCCGGGCGGCGGCGGCGGCCTTGGATATGGCGCCCTTTGGAGCCGAAGACGTCCAGGGAGCCCTGGTGCTTTTCTGCACCGGCTGCATGCTGGCCATTCAGGATCAAATGGATATACCCCGGGCCAGCCTGGCGGTAACCCTCCAGGGAGCGCCCTTCCTCTGTGCCTTCACCCTGGGGGAGCAGGGTTGTTTCCTCGGCGGCGAGAACCGTCACGGCAATCTCATGGTGGTGGTCCTGGTTTTCGGACCTCCTCCAAGGTAAGAAAAGATGGCCCACACCGAAGAATTACGGGAAGCCCTCCTCGATCTTGAAGAAGCCAGGAAGAAGGAGATCCAACAGCGCCAGATCTCCGAGGTTCTCCTGGCGGGGCTGCAGGTCCTGGTGGAATCCCGGAACAGCGAAGATAGTTTTCACAAAATATTCGAGGTTTTGCGTAATCCCCTCGATTTTCACGCCGCTTGTGTGCTGGCGTCCGGTCCCGACGGGCTCCTGACCCCCATCGCCTTTTCCGATGCCCGTTTCGAAAAAACCGTCTGGAAACCCGCCGGTGCCTTCCGGCGGGCCATGACGGGGAAACCCGTCGCGGTTTTCGATACGGCGGCGCCGGCGGAATGGCGGCTCCAAGGCGAGGATTTCCTAAAGGAAAACCGTTCCGCCCTGGTCTTCTCCATGGGGACGGAGGCGCGTCCCGCCCTGTTCCTCTGCACCCACCCGGAACGGGCCCATTTCTCGCGCCATCATGTCAGCCTGGCCGCCCGTTTCTCCCTGCTGGCCGCGCAGGCCATGATGAGACTGGACACGGAGCAGCGGGTGAACCTGCTTGAGGAAAAGCTGGCCGCCGAGGCCCGGCTGGCGGAGCTGCACCGGAAACTGGCGGACCAGGAAAGGAAACTGGCCCGGGTCCAGAAGCTCGAGGGGCTGGGGCTGCTCGCCGGGAGCGTCGCCCACGATCTCAACAACATCCTCTCGGGGATCGTCAGTTATCCCGATCTCCTCCTCATGTCCCCGGACCTGAACCAGAAGCAACGGCGGATCGTGGAAACCATCCGCGCCGCCGGTCTCCGGGCCGCTGCGGTGGTTCAGGACCTGCTCACCGTCACCCGCGGTGCCGCCGTCGCCCGGGAAGTGGTGCCGCTGAACGAGCTGCTGCGCCAATTTCTCGCCGGCCCCGACTACCAGGCGCTGCTGACCGGTCGGGAAGATATCTCCCTCTCCGTGACGATCACCGACCAGCCGCTCCCCATCCGGGCCTCCCGGATTCATGTCGAAAAGGCCCTGACGAATCTCCTGGCCAATGCCCTGGACGCGATCCGCGACCGTGCCGGCGGCGCCGTCGCCGTGAAGACGGAAAAAAGGCACGTGGCGCAGCCGTTGGGGGGATACGAAAACATCGGCGCGGGCGAATACGCGGTCCTGACCGTCGCCGACAACGGTCCCGGCATTGCCGATGAAGACAGGGAGCGCATCTTCGAGCCCTTCTACGCCAAAAAGAAGCTGGGCAGAAGCGGCACCGGCCTGGGGCTGACCATTGTCTGGAACATCATGCAGGATCACGACGGGTATATCGATTTGGAGACCGGCGCCGCCGGGACGCAGTTTTCCCTGTATTTTCCGATCATTCCCGATACCGGCGCTGATAAGCCGACGGATATCGCCGATGCCGACTACCGGGGTCACGGGGAAAGGATCCTGGTTGTGGACGATCAGGAAGACCAGCGGCTGATCGCCTGCAACATGCTGACCAACCTGGGTTACGAGGCCGTCGCCGCCGCCGGCGGTGAAGAGGCGGTCGCCTACCTGCAAGAGAAACCGGCGGACCTGCTGGTCCTGGACATGGTCATGAACCCCGGGATCAGCGGGCGGGAGACATACGAGCGGATCACCCGGTTCCGGCCGCGGCAGAAGGCCATCATCGTCAGCGGATACAGCCTCGGCGCCGACGTCCAGGCCGCCCAGGCGCTGGGCGCCGGCGCCTTCCTGAAAAAACCCTACCGGCTGGAAGAGCTGGCCAGGGCGGTCAAAAAGGAACTCGGCCGGTCTTGAAGGGACGCCGCCGTCATTAAGTCGGGCCGGCCATGCCGCCGCAACACCCCGCCGCGATGTTCCCCGCCACCCGGTCCGCGCCGCGACCCGGCGTGAAAACCCACGCTTTCCATTTGACAGGAATAGAGAATACCGCTACAGAAAGGAAAAGCCGGCCTTGCCCCGGCAACCGCCGTCTCGGCGGCGATGATCAGCGGGAAACGAATATGGACGATCTTGAAAAGCAATACCAGGAACTGCTCCGGGAGGTGGCGGAGCTGCGCGGGCAATGCGCGGCGTGGGAGAGGCGGGCCGCCGACATGGAAGAGTTCTATCAACGGCTCCGGAAGCGGGAGGAAGCCTACCGGAGCTTTTATGAAAACGCCGTCGAGGGCTTCTTCCGGAGCGTCCCGGAAGGGAGGTTCCTCGATGTAAATCCGGCCTTTGCCCATATAATGGGTTACGATTCCCCGGAAGAGCTCATCGATACGATCACGGATATCGGAAGCCAGTTTTACGTCCGCCCCGCCGATCGGGAATATTTCCTGGCCGCCCTCGTCAGAGACGGGAAGATCGAAAACTTCGAATTTCCGGCCCGCCGGAAGGACGGCGGGGAGATATGGCTCTCCAACAGCACCCGAACGGTTTATGACGCGGACGGCCGGATCCTCTACTTCGAAGGGGTGGTGGAGGACATCACCCGGAGCAAGCTTACAGAGGCGGCGCTCCGGGAATCGGAGCGCCGCCTGGCGGAGATCATCGAATTCCAACCCGACGCCACCCTCGCCATCGACGACCGGGGCCGGGTCATCGCCTGGAACAAGGCCATCGAAGAGATGACGGGCGTCAAGGCCGCCGAGATGATCGGCAAGGGCGATTTCGAATACGCCCTGCCCTTCTACGGCCGCCGCCGTCCCATCCTTATCGACTTCGTTTCCCGGTGGGACGAGGAAACGGCCCGGCAGTACAACTTCATCCACAAGGACGGAGATATCCTGGTGACGGAAACGAACGTCCCCTTCGTCCGGGGACAAAACCGCGTCCTCTGGGGAAAGGCCAGCCCGCTGTATGACGTTAACGGCCGGATCGTCGGGGCCATCGAATCCATCCGGGATATCACGGAGCGGAAACGGATGGAGGAAGAACTGCGGAAAAGCGAGGAAAAGTACCGCAACATCCTGGAAACCATGGAGGAGGCCTATTTCGAAGTGGATCTCGAAGGACGCCTGACCTTCTTCAACGATGCGGCCTGCAACATCCTGGATCGTTCCCGGGAAGAGATGCCGGGGCTCCATTACCGGGAATACTCAACCCCGGAGACCAAAAAGCGGCTGTTCGAAACCTTCCGGGAGGTTTATCTGACGGGAGAAAAGAAAGACATCGTCGATTACGAGATCGTCCGCAGGGACGGGACGAAGCGGATGATGCAGGTATCGACCAGCCTGATCCGGAACGAAAACGGCATCCCCGTGGGTTTCCGCGGGTTGGCCCGGGACGTGACGGCCCGCCGGCAGATGGAGGAAAAGCTCCTCCAGGCCCAGAAGATGGAGGCCATCGGCACCCTGGCCGGGGGAATCGCCCATGATTTCAACAATCTCCTCCTCGGCATCCAGGGTTATGCCTCCCTGATGATGATGGATATGAGCCCTTCCGGCCCCCAGTACGAACGCCTCCAACACATCGAGGAGCTGGTGCGCAGCGGGGCGGAGCTTACCCGCCAGCTCCTCGGTTTCGCCCGGGGCGGCCGGTACGAGGTCAAGCCGACCGACATCAATGAAGTCATTCTCAAGACCGCTTCCATGTTCAGCCGGACCAGGAAGGAAATCACCATCACCTATAGCCTGGAGCAGGAAATCTGGAGCCTGGAGGTCGATCAGGGGCAGATGGAGCAGGTATTCCTGAACCTCTACCTCAACGCCTGGCAGGCCATGCCCGACGGCGGCGACATCAATATCCGCACGCAGAACATTTTTCTTCCCAACGACGATCCCCGGCTGGACAATCTTCCCCCCGGGCTCTATGTCCAGATCGCCGTCACCGACACCGGCACGGGCATGGACGAAAAGACGAAAGAAAGGATCTTCGATCCCTTTTTCACCACCAAAGCCATGGGCCGGGGGACCGGCCTCGGACTCGCCATGGTCTACGGCATCGTCAAGGGCCACCGCGGGGCCATTCATGTGGAGTCGGAATTGGGTCACGGTTCCACCTTCACCATCTCCCTCCCCGCCTCGGGGAAGGACATCGTGACGGAAAAAGCGACCCCGGCGGAGGAATATCAGCCGGGACAGGAAACGCTCCTCCTGATCGACGACGAAGTGGTAAACCTGGAGGTAAGCCGGGAGCTGCTCACCTCCCTCGGCTACAATGTGTACGTGGCGGGCAGCGGCCAGGAGGGCGTGGCGATCTTCGCCGAGAAAGGAAGCCAGATCGATATGGCGATCATCGACATGGTCATGCCGGGGATGTCGGGGGGAGAGGTCTTCGACCACTTGCGGGCCATGAAGCCCCAGGTCAAGGTCCTGCTTTCCAGCGGCTACAGCATCGACGGCCAGGCGCAGCATATCCTGGATCGCGGTTGCAACGGCTTTATCCAGAAGCCCTTCCGGCTGACCGAACTGTCCAGAAAGATCAGAGAGCTTCTGGACGGCTGACGCCAGGCGTCCGAACCGGCCGTCACCGGCGCCGGGGGGCAACTTTCCCCTTGCTTTTCATAAGAGGATGATTATACTGAGGAAAAAACATCTTCAGGAGCATTAAGGATGCCGATTTACGAGTTTTACTGTCACAAATGCAACACCGTCTACAGCTTCTTTTCCAAAAGCGTGAATACGGACAAGGTTCCCAATTGCCCGAAATGCAAAAGGATTAAACTAAAAAAACAGATGTCCGTATTTGCCAAGATCAGCTCCGGCGGCAAGGACGGCCCGGAGGAAGAAGCCGGCATGCCCCCCATCGACGAAGCGACGATGGAAAAGGCCATGTCCATGCTGGCCAGCGAAGCCGACCATATCAACGAGGACGACCCCCGGCAGGCGGCCAATCTCATGCGGAAACTCACGGAAGCCACCGGGATGAACCTCGGCCCGGCGATGGAAGAAGCCCTGCGGCGCATGGAAAGGGGAGAAGACCCGGAGCAGATCGAGGCGGAGATGGGGGACCTGCTGGAAGGGGAGGAGCCCTTCCTGTTCGACGCTCCCAAAGGCAGGAAATCCTCCGCCCCGCCCCGGCCCCGGATCGACGAAACCCTTTACGATCTGTAACGAAAAAAAGGAAGGAAGAAGGGGGAACCGGATATGCGCGTCCATTTCTGGGGGACCAGAGGCTCCCTGCCCACATCCCTGAACGCGGCCCAGGTCCGGGGCAAGATCATCGCCGCCCTCAAGGCGGCCCGGGGCAGGACCCTCGCCGATGAGGAAGAGATGGCCGCCTTCGTGGACCGGGAACTCCCCTTCGCCGTCCGGGGCACTTACGGCGGCAACAGTTCCTGTATCGAGATCCGGGGCGGAGAGGAGTACGTCCTGTGCGACGCCGGGACGGGTCTGCGGGATTTCGGGCAGACGGCAGGCGCCTCCCGGGGGGTCTATCATCTCTTCCTCTCCCATCTCCACTGGGATCATCTCCAGGGGTTCCCCTTTTTCACCCCTGCCTATATCCCCGGCAACGAGATCAGGATCTACGGCTTCCACCCCGGCATGGAGGCGGCCTTCACGGACCAGCAGCGGCCGCCCTTCTTCCCTGTTCCCCTGGCGGCCATGCGGGCGGCGATCTCCTTTCATCCCCTAAAGACGGATAAAACTTACGAGATCGCCGGGTTCCAGGTCCGGGGAACCCAACAGCATCACCCGGGCGACTCCTATGGGTATCGCTTCGCCAAAGACGGAAAAAGCGTTGTCTATTCCACGGATTCGGAACATAAGGAGGATGCGGGGAATCCCCATTACGCCTATCTGGATTTTATCCGGGACACGGACCTGCTGATCTTCGACGCCCAGTACACCCTCCTGGACGCCATCAGCGACAAGGAAAACTGGGGTCATTCCAGCAACGTCATGGCGGTGGAAATGGCCGTGGAAGGCCGGGTGAAACGCCTCTGCCTCTTTCACCACGAACATACCTACAACGACGAAGCCTTCGATGAACTGCTGGAGGATACCCGCACCTATCTCCACATCCACTCGGAGGCGAGCCCGTTGGAGATATTCCTGGCCTATGACGGTCTGGAGATCGAGATATGACCGGCGGACGGGAAAACAAATTGCGATAATTTTGCTGAATCAGCAACCATCACACCAATAACGGGGAAAGAAAAAACCATGGCCAAACACAAGAAGATCGAGCGCAAACGGGAAATCGACCGCCGCCGGAAGCGGCGTAAGGAGCGGCTCCGCGCCCGGGCCAAAGAACAGGGCACCGGCGGCGGGGGGAAAAAAACCACATAAGGGCCGCACCCGGGTAAGGGGCCCCGCCCGGACGGCCCCGTCCCGGCTTTCCGTGCCGGCGGGGCGGCGGAAAAGGCGGGTATCGCTACCCGGCCGTCGTCCCCGAAGCCGGGCCGGTCCTTTCCTCCATGACCCGCTTTACCGCCTGGGCCAGATCGGCAAGGGAAACGGGCTTCATGAGGAACGCCCGGATGCCGAGCTGTTTCGCCTCTTCGGCGTTGATCCGTTCGCTGAAACCGGTGGTGAGGATCACCGGCAGGCCGGGACGGATCTTCAGCAGCTCCCGGGCCAGGCCGGCGCCCGTCATGTTCGGCATCGTCATGTCGGTGATCACCAGATCGAAACGATCCGGATGGGCCCGGAACGCCGCCAGGGCGTCATGGCTGCTGAAGCGCACGGCGACTTCATAGCCCAGGGAGGTCAGCATCTCCTGCCCCAGAGAGGCGATCGGCGCCTCGTCGTCCACAAAGAGGATGCGCCCCCGGCCCCGGGGAAGAACCGCGGGGGTCAGCTCGTCCCGGCGCCCGTCGGCGGCGACGAGGGGCAGCAGGATCGTGAACGTGGTCCCGTGACCGGGCTCGCTGTCCACGAAGATCTCCCCCCCGCAGTCCCGGACGATCCCGTAAACCACCGACAATCCCAGACCGGTCCCCTCCCCCGCCTTTTTGGTGGTAAAAAAGGGATCGAAGATCTTGTCCTGCACCGCCGGGTCGATCCCCTCCCCGGTATCCCTCACCACGAGTTGCAGGTAGGCGCCGCCCTTCCGCTCGCGATCACATTCCGGGACGGTATCGGCGAGCACCTTTTCCTCGAGGCGCACTTCCAGGACCCCCTCCTGATTCCGCATGGCATACAGGGCATTGGTGCAGAGATTCATCAGCACCTGATGGATCTGGGTGGGATCGGCAAGAACGGTGTCATGACGGTTTTGGTAGGTTTGCCGGATCTCCACCGTGGCGGGCAGGGAAGAGCGGAGGAGCTTCATGGCCTCTTTCACGATGGGCGTGACCGCCATCGGCCTCTTTTCCGTTTCCTGCTGACGGCTGAAGCTCAGGATCTGTCGCACCAGATCCCGGGCGCGGTCGCAGGCCGTGAGGATCTGGTCCAGATAGGAATGGATCTTGACATCGGCGGTCTTGAAACGCGCCAGTTCGGCGTAGCCCAGCATCGCCCCGAGGATGTTGTTGAAATCGTGGGCGATACCGCCGGCCAGGGTGCCGATGGCCTCCATCTTCTGGGCCTGGCGGAGTTGCGCTTCCATCCGCACCGCCTCGGTGACGTCTCTGCCCAGGGCCACGTAACCCATCAGTTTTCCGGTGGAAGCGACCAGCGGGCTGATGGTCGTATCCACCTGGATCAGTTTCCCGTTCTTGCCGCGCGTGGCCAGGCGCCCCTTCCAGATGTCCCCCCCTTTGACCGTCGCCGCAAAATTCCGGAAGGAGGCGTCGTCGGGCGGGCCGCCTTTCAAAAACCCCGGGGTCCGTCCTATCGCCTCCCCGCGGGTGTAACCGGTAAGGGTCTCGAAGGCCGGATTCACGTATTGGATGACCCCTTCCGTATCCGTGACGATCACGCCTTCCGCCGCCTGTTCGATGGCGACGCTCAGGCGCCGCACCTCCTCCTCCGCCCGGCGCCGGTCCGTAATGTCCACCATCGTCCCGATGACGGCCGGCCGCCCCCGATACACGGTCCGGGAACTGTAAACCTCCACGGTTCGAACCCGGCCGTCCCGGGTGCAAATCCGGAACTCGTAGCGCAGGGACTTCACCTCACCCGCCACCCGGCGGCGGATGTTCTCTTCCACCATGGGCAGATCCTCGGGGTAAATCACGTCCCGGGGGCCCATAAGATCGACCATCTCTTCGGCACGATAACCGAAGATCGCGGCGAACTCCCCGTTGACATAGCGGAACCGGCCGTCCTGGATAAGATAGACACCGACGATGGATTTTTCCGCCAGGTCCCGGAATTTGGCCTCCGATTCCCGGAGATGGTTCTCCACCTCCATCCGGGCGACGGCGGCACCGATCTGATGGGCGATCGTCTCCAGGGCGTCCCGGCTGCGCGGCGGGATGACGTCGAAAACCCGGGAGGCGAGATTCAGGCTGCCGATGACCCTTCCCTGGTTGTGGATCGGGACTACCGCCACGGATCTCATCCCTTCCAAAACCAGGTCCGCGGCATTGCCGGCGGCCAGGTCTTCCACCCCCTCGACATACAGGGGCTCGCCCCGCCACAATGTTTCCGCCCGGGCCGAACCGGCCTCATACCGCCGGACGTGGGCGGCAAAGCCCTCGGAAACGCCGCGATAACAGGCCAGCCGGAAGCTTTCCGTCGGCGCATCGAAGACATAGACCCCGCCGGCATCGAAATCCGTCGCTTTGAGGGCCGTATCCAGGCACAGCTCCAGGACCTCCGTGAGGGATGTCGCCCGGGTGAGCGCCATGCCCAGGTCCCGCTGACAAAGCAGGATCCGTTCCGACTGCTTGCGCGCCGTGATGTCCCGGATGATGCTCAGGAAGGCCCGGGGATCGCCCTTCCCGTCCCGGATCAGCGCGCTGTTGATCTCCGCGATGATCGTCCTTCCGTCCCGCAGCCGGAGCTGGTATTCGTTTCCCCGGGTATAGCCCGCCGCGAGCACCACGGGAAAATTCGCCGCGGCCCTGGCCCGCCCTTCCTCGGTGAGGAGGTCGTATACCGAGCCCGCCGCGGCGAGGAACTCCTCCACGCTCTCCACACCGTAAAGACAGGCGGCCTGGCGACTGGCGGCGATGAACCTGCCGTCGAGGGAGTAGATGACCACCGGGTCGGGAGAGGTCTCGATAAGGGTGCGGTACATCTCCTCACTGGCCCGGAGGGCCTGTTCCGTCCGCCGCCGGTCCGTGATGTCTTCGATGGCGACCACCGCGCCGGCAGCGGGGTTATCCGGGTCGAGGGGCGCCGCCGTCAACACGACATCCCGCCGCTCCCCGTCCTTTCTCACCAGCCGCGTCTCCACCCGGGCCACGCCCCGCGCCGGGTTTCCCCCGTAGAGCTCCCGTCCCACCCGCGCGTACTCCTCTTCCTCGGCGTAGAGCATCCGGGTCGTGCGGCCGACGATCTCCTCCTCGGGATAACCCATCAGGTCGTACCAGGCCCGGTTCGCCGCCCGGATCACCCGCCCGTCCATGACGCAGAGGCCCACCGGGGCGGCGCTGAAAACCCCGCGCAACACCGCCTCGCTCTTTTCCCGCCCGGCTTCCACCTGCCGCCGGTCGGCCCGCTCCCGATCCAGTTCGTCCGCCTTCCAGCTCCGAAGGCCATTATCGGCGCCGGCCTCCCGGGGCAGCTCCCCGGCAACCGGCATCCGGCCGTCCCCGTTCCTGTTCATTCCTCCGTCTCCTTCTCCCTAAGCGTTCTTTTTTCCAGACAACTATCCCTACCTTTCTCCCGCCGGCCGAACCGCACGAGCGCCGGCGACAACCGGGGGCCCGGCGTGGCGCCGGCATATACCCCCGCCCGCCGCCATTCCCCGCCCCGGAAAACGGCGCCTCCCCGTCTTCAAAACAGGGGATAGGCCGACAGCTCCCGCCAGCGCTCCCGCCAGCCGCGGCTATGCCCGGCCCCGGGAACAACGACGAGGCGGCGGCGGTCTCCGCCCTGACGGGCGAGGAAATTGCGGGCGGCAACCGGGGGCACGACGGCGTCATCGGCGCCGACGAAATGGCGTTGCGGCAGTCCTTTGATTTTTTCCGCCGCCGCCAGGGGATCGAGGGAACCGGCCGGGGGGTCAACCTGATGACGGCGGTTCACCGCCGCCGGATCGAGGTTCCCGGCCACGGTGCGCAGGCTCAGGATATCGTCCCGTTCGGCGGCCAGGAGCACCGCCAGGGCCGCCCCGCCTGAATAGCCGACAAGATTGATCTTTTCCGCCCCCGACTTTACCTTGAGGATGTCCGCCGCCTCCCCCAGCGCCGCCACCACCTCCGGGGAAAAGCGCCGGTGGGACCAGTAGGCCGGGTCGCCCCGGGGGGTGCCGGCGGCGACGTACTGACCGGGACGGGCCAGATAAGCCACATTCGCCCCGGGATCCTGTACCGCCAACTCCAGGACCAGGGGGTCTTTGGGGGTGGGATCGTCGGACCGCCAGGAACGGTCGATCCAGGCCGCCCCGTCGCCTTCGATATAGAGATTCAGGGGCGCCCCCGGTCGGGCACCGCGCCGGTATGCCGTCAGGGTAAAGTTCTTCGTCGGCAGATAGGATTTCTCCCATCCCGCCCGCTGCGCGATCATGTCGGCGGTTGCATACCGGTCCGCCGGGGTCGCCCGTATGGAGCAGGCGGGAAAAAAATGGCAGACGATCAGCAGCAGCAGGGCGATTTCACCCCGCAAACGAAAAATTCCGGGCCTGCCGTTCCGAAGGGGAGGCGGCAATCCGTCCCTTACCGCACCATCCCGGGCAAACGTGGGGGAGTTTTCCTCAAAAGGCGTACCGGATGTTAAAAAAACCGCTGTGGCTGTAAAATCCCTCTTTCCATTCATAGTCGTAGTTCAGGGCGAAGGTGAGGTTTTCCTTCGTCATCACGGTGAGTTTCGCCCCCAGGTTGCCGCTCGCCCGGGGCGGATCGAAACCATTGGTGGCGAAAGAGGCGCCGCCCCCGGTGAAGGTCGCCGTGGCCTGCTGCCGGTCGCCGATAAAGTCATAGAGAAACTTGCCGTGGATTTCCGGAACGATCTTCACTTCCTGGCGGGTTATCGCATAAGCCAGTTTCGCCCCGGCGCCGGCCTGGAGCAGGTTGTATCCCTGGCCCTCCACATGGAGGTTCAGGTCCCCGGCCTCCGTCTCCGTATAGTCGCCGAGCTGGAGGCGCATATACTGGACCGAGATCAGCGGGGTAACGGTGAAACCGCTCATGTCGAAGGCATACCCCCCCTCCAGATAACCGGAATACTGCTGCCCGTCGTAACTGCTTTTCGCGACCCGGTTCGTCGTCCCGAAGGCGATGTGTCGCGAGGCGTTATACCTGTTGTAGGCAAAGGAGAGGACCGTATCGAGGTAATAGGCCTCCCGGGCCAGATTGCCGTAGAAACCCGCCTGATAGCTGTCGGCTTCCATGCCGGTGTTGGGATCGCCGGTGGTGATCTTGTTCCGGGCGTAGCCGCCGCTCAGACCCAGCAGGAGATTGGGGAAAAAATTCCGGTCGCAGCCGAAGGCGGCCCCCCAGATGCGGGCGTCATAACCGTTGTTCGTCCCCTGGGGATTCTGGTGCAGGTACTCCCCGAAGCCCTGGGCCCAGACGCCGTTCCGGGCCGGTTCATCACCTGTGGCGATCCCGGTCATGCCCGTTCCGGCGGCGCGGCCGGTCATGACCTGTTCGATGCGGGTCACGACGGCCCCGGTGTATTTATTCATCGCCCCATAGGCGGCCTGCAGCGCCCCGCCATCGACGTTCGGCTGCAATTTCAAGGCGTTGCCGGCAGCGCCGGATTTGTCCAGATCCGCAAGGACATTGGCCATGTCCCCGGTGGCGGAATTTGCCAGGTTGTCGAGGAGGTAGCCCAGGGAGGCATTGCCGCTGTCGGCGCCGTAATAACTGCTGCTCCGCGCCGCCACGAGATAGAGTTTGTTGCCGTCTTTCCGGGCGGAAAAACTCACCATGGGCAGGGACCCGTCGTTCTGGACGGCGAGATTCGCCGGGTTTACAGTGAGGGCGTCCGTATCCACAATGAGGAAGCGGTCGTTGTTCCGGACATTCTTCGTTCCGGCCACCGTCACGGCCAGTTTGGTATTGTCCGCAATACTCACCGTGCTCGCCCCGGCATCCTGCACCAGGACCTGGGCGGCGTCGGCGGTATCCCGGTTG
>ERZ795058.1490-NODE-1490-length-31098-cov-6.308540_pt1 | contig 31098 bp, 19 predicted proteins | sample MGYA00375142_ERZ795058 | MGnify/ENA primary metagenome ERZ795058 (study PRJEB30187, sample SAMN05720210) | activated sludge metagenome | isolation source: anaerobic digester from wastewater treatment plant | place: Japan | collected 2015-04-20 ... | reverse complement strand
TCTTGTGTTATCTATTGTTATTACTCCAGACCCAGATAGATTTCCTTTTGTAAGTACTGGTTCTTTATCATCAAGCTCATCCTGAATATCAGAAATCATTTTCTCTGTTAATACTATAGCAACAGAATAGATTTCATCTTCTATATTATGATCTTTTGCTTCTGTTCCCTCTTGTGCTCTAGTAAAAGTATAAACAGAACCACTCTTAGCAGTAAATCTTACTATCTCTTTATTAGGATCATCTATTGGATTAGGATAAAGAGAAGAACACCAAACAACACAATTATATTGTTTGGTTGATGGATCTAAAAATCTTGTAGGATCAGTCAAAGTAGCTGATGTTGCTCCAGAACCAAATGGAGAGATTGTTGTTTTTGCGAAATTATATGCTGCGTCTAACATTTATTTTTTTTATTAAAAGACTACCTTATTTGTAGGTAGTCTTTTTAGCCAATATAACTATAAGTGTTCTACCTATCAATATATTGGCAACTTCTCAGCTGTTTATTTTTTTCATTATATCAATAGGAACACTAGTTAGTCAAGCCTTTTCTAATAGCAGACAAATTATAGCTTTTTTCTAGTTCAGAAAAAGAAAAGATTCTGCTCTTAATATTTCCATGTCTATCCATTCTATATTCAAAAACATTATCTCCTTTTATTCCTCCTATTATTTTAGCAGTTAATACTCTATTACTTTTTCCTAATATACTATTAACAGCAAGAATGCTTATAGTCTCCTCATTAGAAAAAAAGTATGAATCAAAATCCTTAATTGTGAACTTAGGATTTAAAAGAATATCACCGCTCTTAGTTTTAAAACTCACCTTAAAAGGTAAAGTTAAAGACAAAGAAGTTATTTCAACATCATCTGGAATATTATCCCAAACAAATCCTTCTTTGCCTTCAACAAAAGTTTTACCGTCTTTAGTTTGAACTATAAACATAGATCTATAATTGTTAAATATTAATTCAGATCTTTAGTTTACTCTTCTACTTCTTCTTCTTCACCTCCTACTTCTTCTTCTATTTCTACTTCTTCTTCAATTCCTTCTTCTTCAATTTCATCATCAAAAATCATAATATTTTTTTTATTTAATTATCTATTTCGACCTTTATTTTTAACTACTTCTTCTTCTATTCCTAATTCTTCAGGAGTAATTTCTTCTTTTACTTCTTCATCCTCTATTTCTTCTCCTGATGATTGAACAGCTACAGTAAGACATTTATCGCATAATCTAGGATGCATAGCTATATCTTGCTGATCTACTGTAATCATTAAACCGCATCTTAAACATTGTATTCTCATATTTTTTTTACTTATTATTCTTCAACTTCATTTATGTCTACTTCTTTCCAATTACTATCTGTAGATGTACTTAACTCTGAAGAGATATATAATTTTGATCCATCTGATAATATTTGATTAGTCCATCCAGGTGTTCCATTAACTCCACCACTTAAAGATGCTTTATCAAATGCAATATTATCTCCATCAGTAGATACTTTAATTATATTACCAATATCTCCTGGTGTTTTTGCAACTATCTTTATACTAGAAGCATCTATAGTTTCAGCAGAAACAACTGATACAGTATCTGCATTAATTGTTGCTTTTGTTTCTGCACAAGCATCTGTACTTCCTGCATCTTTACCTCCAGTTAATGTTGCAGCTCCAAAAGTTGCTCCTCCTACATTTGAAATTGTTACTATAGAATTTCCAGCAGCACCAGCAACAGCTGCTGTTACTTTCATAACTCCACCTGTTTCATTTTCTGCTGTAACTATATTTCCTGTTATTGCATTTATAGTTGTTACTATAGCAGCTATAAATTCTGCTGCAGTAGCATCAGAACCTCCAGATAAAGTTGCTCCTCCAAAACTTCCATTTACAATAGTAGTTGTTGTAGTTATAGCATTTCCTGCAGAACCACTAACCAAAGCTTCAAATGTTTGAGCATTACTTTCATTTGTAGTAGCCAATACATCTGCATTTTTAATTGTTCCAGTTGAATAACTACTTCCTGCAGTTCCTTCAGCATTTACTGCTAACTTTAAATTGTCTAATGCTACTGAAGAATCTGATCCAAAAAGAACTTGATTAACTATTGCAGTTGCTCCATTTGTTTCAGATAAAACATCAACAAATGAATAAGTTTTTCCTCCAATAACTACAGTTTCTGCATTAACACCTGGAACACTTGATCCAGTTCCACCTCCAAGTGTAGTATCTTCAAAGCTTAATGTTACTGCAGTTGTAGTTGTATCAGCAGTATTTGCTGCAGTTCCAGGTTCTCTAGCTATAAACTTTTGAGTAGTGTCTGTATTATCTGTGGCTACTACTATTGGATTTTTTACAGTTCCAACACTATAAGCAGATCCACTTCCAGCAGATTGATTAACTGCAGATTTAAGATTATCTAAGAATTCAGCTGCGCTAGCACCAATCATAACTTCATTAGCTACTGTAGGGGCAGATAATGACGCTACAGCTGTATATTCTATTGATCCAATTGTAACTGTATCAGCTTCTAAACCACCAGATAATAGAGTTGCTCCACCAGCAAATGTTCCATTAGCTGTAGTTTCTCCAATTACTATAGCATTGCCAACTGTTCCAGCTGTTAAAGCTTTTGCTGTAAACTCTCCATCACCACCAGCTTCTGCTGTTACATTAACTATTTCTGGTGCAGCAATTATATCAGCAGCAACTGTAGCAACTAAAGCAGTTGCAGCCTCTATTCCAGTAGCATCTGCTCCTCCAGAGAAATTGCTTATAGTTCCATCTGTTGTTGTTGAAGCTGATATATTTCCAAGTGATCCATCTAAAGCTCCAGCAGCATCTGCTGTAAAGTCTATAGCATTAGTTCCATAAGGTACTCCAGTTATATCATACGCTGTATTAGCATTGAAAGTAGATAACAATGTTGCTACCGCATGAATTGCATCACAATCAATAGCTTTTTGTGTTCCGCCAAGTGTTCCATCTCCATTCATAGCAATTCCTGTTACGTTTTCTGTGAATGTTATTAAGTTACCAGCAGCACCATCCTCAGCTGCTAACACTGTAACTAATCCAGACCCACCAGATTGAGCAGTAACATCTGTAGAATCAGCATTAATAGCTGAGATAATATTATCTCTTTGAATATCATTATTAGCATTTATTGTGATTTCTCCTGCTCCTGATCTTGCTGCTACAAAAGTATACTCAACAGCTCCAATTGTCATTTTCTCTTGATCTATTGGAGTGCCACTAATTGTAATTGTTCCTTGAGATATTGTAGAAAAAGAAGAAACATCTACTGCTATATTTCCAGAAGTAACTAATCCGTCTATATCAAATTCGTAAACCTCATCTCCTATTGAGACTGTTTCACCATCTAATATAGGAAGCGCTAATGAAAACTTTGTTGTAGCTTGGAATTTAGTTCCTGCAGAAATATCTACTAAAACGTTACTTGGTAAAATAGAACTATCATTATCAAACTCATAGGTTCTAGCACCAAGAGTAATTGTTTCACCATCACTTGCGACACCAGTAAAATTAAATATCTTAGTTGCTTGTGTTATTGGAGTAGGAGCAACACCAGTACTAGTTAGTACTGTTTCAGCATGACTACCAGGAGTAATTGCTCCAGTTAAAGATAAAGTTCCAGTAGCTGCAACTTTAGTTCCAGCTCCAACATTAATCTTAAAATCGCCTGATTCATCATCAATCGTATAGTCATCTGTTCCTATTGTTACTTTCTTACCAAGAACAACTGGTTGAGTTGCAGTTAATGTTCCAGTAGCTGCAACAGCTTTTCCAGTAACATCAATTGGAATATTTCCTGGTCTAATTGACCCATCAATATCAAATTCATACGTTCTTCCATTTATTGTGATAGTATCTCCTTGATTAATATCACCAGTAAAAGAAAGTGTAGCAGAAGCTGATACAGGAACAACTGGAGCAGACCCTTCTTTAATTAATTCTTTTAAGCACTTATCACAAAGAGTATAAACCTCGTCTTGGCTATCTCTAAAGAAATAAATGCCACAATTTGTACATCTTATTCTCATATTGTTACGTATTGACTTCCAGCATATACTTGACCTTCTTCTGGAAGAGTTAATTTATAATCTGTTCCCACTACTTCAGCATTACAGAATCTAATTCCATGAGTTCCAGCTATAAAACTTGTCCAAGATGGAACTGCTTCTGTTCCTTCATTAAATGCTAGTGTTATATCTGGAGCCATTCCTGTATAGTTATATACAATTCTTATTAATGCATTCATAGAATTAGTACTTGGAACTGTTGCATCATAAGGAACTCTTAAGGATAAATTAAACACTAACTCGTCATTTTCTCCCGGAACAACTGCAGCCATAACATAGTTCGTATTTCCCTTTAAAAGGTTTGGATTAGCTGCACCAGCTGTTGCTGATGCTGGATGCCAATTTGAACCAGGCTTTGTAGCAGCACCAACAAGACCACCAATATATCCAGCTAACATTGGTTTGTTTCCATTTCCAGCAGTTCCAGTAAAAATCTCTTTAGTTGTTGTTGAAGTAGTTCCAACTGCTGGAAATGTTTCTGAGTTATCCCATGCTTCTATTTTTGGAGTAGAACTTAATGCCTTAGAAAACTTAACTTTATAAGCCATAGTAGCATCAATGTTTCCCGCTCCCGTTACTTTATTTGGTATCATATATTTTTTTTTAATTACTTATTATTATGGCTGTAATACTCTAAGGTACTCAGTAAGTTCTTTTTAAAATAGTTAAAGATAGTCGACATCTCTCTAATTTTCTTTTATTTTATCTTATTTATGATAAGTACACAAGGTTAACTTAATAATTTTAACATTGCTCCTGTAACTCCAGTAAGATAAACTTTATTTCCCTCTATTACTTCTCTTAATAAAGCCTTCTCTTCTTCAGTAAATTCAACTTCATCTTTAGCATTAAAGATCTTAGATCCTATTGCAATTATCTTTAATGCTTGACCAGGAATACTTTTTTCTGATTTATATGTCTCACAACAAATTATAGCTGCATCTTTAAATGTTAATTTTGTTTTGCCATCATCTAATGTAAAGTAATTCCCGCTAATTGTTTTTAATGATTCATTTATTTTCATATTTTTTTTATTTAATTATCTATTTCGACCTTTGAATTTAAATATCCTTTTCTTATTGCTAATATCTCATACATAAAAGATGACCCACTTTTTCCTCTAACTTCAATATATTCATTCTTTTCTATATGATAAACATAAAGTCCTTGATCTTCTTCTGTAGCAGTTAAATTAACTGTTACCAATCCTTCTGGTTCTGTAACTAATATAAAATGAGACTCTGGAGTTATGATACAAGAACCATCTTGTCCTATAATTCCAGTTCCCCTTGATCTACCATATTGAGATGCCAAAGACGCCCTTGCTTGATAAGAGGAGTTTTGACCTATTGACTTTAGGTAGTCAACAATTGATGTTCCTTGATATTCATTTGCCATATATTATTTATTATCTTTTATTTTCTTGATTTCATCAGATAATGATTTGATTTCATCATATAATTCATTTATTTTATTAGCTAATAATAAGTAAATATCTTGTTTTGATTCATACATCCCTATCATTTGCCCCTCTCTTATCTCCTTTGGTAATAAACCATATGTTGGAAGTTTTCCTTTCTTAATAGCTCTTTTTCTAACAACTAAATCTTCCATTCCTTCTATTTTTATAGGATCAAAAGTTTGTGGATCAAATTCTTCTTCAGGAATAGGATTCATCAATTTATCTATTTCCTTGTTATATTCTGAAATCCTTTCTTCTTTTGATAAATTTTTATCTGTATATTTTTCCATAATTTTTATTTAAGTGTTCCATCAAATTGCATTAAATAACCTCTAACTCTTCCTCTATAACCACCACCTTCTACATCATAATATCTTATTTCTCCATCGTTTGCTGGATTTGTTGATTGCCCAGTTCTTAATCTTAAAGATTGAGTAAATACATTTTTATAAAAAAAACCACTACCACCTATATCATATTTAACATTATCAGCTGGAAATAGGCACCTTGTAAATGCATTGTTTTCTATCTCAATGGAATCAGTTCCACCTGCTCCACGAATTGTATCAACATAGAAGTAATCCCAATGATAACTTGAGTTTCCTAAATAAGAAGTATACTTACCAGAAGGAATAATATTTATTCCATAAACATAATTCCAATAATAGCTTGAACTTCCTAAATTATATGAGCCATTAGAGTATGGAGTTATTGTTCCAAGACCTGTTATTCCATAACTATTTGCATTTAGGCTTTTACCTAAATAATCAAATGTTCCATAAGTTGAATAAACATTGTTCCATTTATAACTACTACTACCTAAACTATATGAATTGTTGGAATAAGGAGTTATTGTTCCAAGACCTGTTATTCCATAACTTCCCCAACTTTTTGTTGTATTTATATATAAATCACTTAGATTTCCACTAAATGAAGATGGCCATGATGTTCTAGTGGTTCCACTTAATGTTATTGAGTTTACTTCAATAGCAAGAGAAGGAGAACCTTTTATTATTGGAGCTGCAGTTCCAGAACTTTGGCTAGAATTTCTTAAAAAATATATATAACCTTGGTCTGATGTTGGAAATGGAAATGCTACCCTAAGTCCATATGACTGGTCAAATATTATTGCAGAGTTTGTCCAGCCACCAAGTATTGAGTTATCAAAAAGATGTATTCCTATGTTTCCAGTGCTATCAAAAATAGCAATACTATTTTCATATTTTCCCTCTGTTTTAATTTCTACTCTTTTTCCACTTATTGCTGTTTGTATTGTTCCACCAGTAATTGTTACACCAGTAATATTTCCTGCTATCATTGAACCCTTGAATATTGTTTTTGCTTCACTTTTATCATAGAAGATTCCTTGTCCACCTGTATAATTTCCTATAATAACATCTCCTACATTAGTTCCGCCTATTATTGCCTTAAATACATCTGCTCCACCATTATCAATTATTTGTAGACCAGTGTTGGTGTCTGGAAATATTAAAACTCTTGCTCCAGAAGATGCTGATGCATAAGAGCCGCCAAGTTTATTTACCTTAGTAATTGGGTCATAACCAGAACTAAAAGTAGTTGAACCACTAATTGCTATATGTTCTCCAGAAATTTTTATTCCTTCTTCTGAGGCATTTATAGAAGCAATAATAGTCCCATCAATAACTGGTGTAAAGTTTAATTGTGTTGTTGTTATAGAACCAGTTGATATTGAGCCACCATCTATTTTAGTTAAATCTCCAGATTTTCTCCAATTAGATAAATAAGTTACACCATCAATTAAAACTTTAGAACTAGCAAGATTTACAACATCGTCATTTGTTACATTTCTCGGTGTAGCAGAAGCTACTGTTGAAAAATCAGTTGATACAAGTCCAGAAGTATTTACTGCTTTTACCCAGTAAAAGTATTCTGTTCCCCCAGTTCTTCCGCCATCTACAAAATAATTAGTTTTACAATTTCCAATTAAAGTAGCTGTTTCTGGATTATTTACTGTATTTCTATAAACATTATAAGAAGATAAATCTTTTTCGCTATTACTTATCCACTCAACTATAACATATTGTATTCCTCCAACAGCACTTACACCACTAACTTTTGCTGGAGCTGTTGTAGATGTTGCTGTTGTATAAGTTACAGTTGAAGAATATGTTGATGGTATTCCATATTTATTTACACTTGACACTGCAAAATCATAAGAAGTATTAGGTGTAAGTCCATCTATTGTGATTGTATTTGAGTTTGAGCTTATATATTGATAATAAGTAAAAGATGATTTCTTATATCTTATTTGATAATGATCAAATCTTGGATCTGTTTCTGCCGTCCAACTTAATGTTATATTAGCAGATATTGTTCCATCATTAGCAATTGTTATTGCTGTTCCATCTACTAATAATCCAGCAGGTATTGTTAATGCTGTTGAATCTGAAACATTACCTACATTAACAATTGATTGTCCAGCAATAGTAACATTATTTCCATAAATAGAAGTATTTCCAGTAATAAAACTATTACCAGATACAATCGCTCCTCCAAAATAAGCATTCCCTCCATAATATTCTAATTTATAACCAACTAAAGTTCCAGTAAAAGGATCATATTCAAAGTTACTTGACTCAATATCCCCCGATATACTAATATCTCCTGCAATTATTAATTTATGTTCATCATACTGCCACCATAAATAAGCTGAATCTATTTCTCCTATAAAGAAATCACCTCCATGATATGTCCTACTACCAAAAACCATATCTTTAGTAGCAGCAAAAAACCAAGGAAATGTATCTGTTCCATGATATCCAAATATTCCAGAAGCATTCATATACATATATGAATTATCTCCAACTACTCCACTAGAAGGAATACCAAGAGAAATTAATCCTCTTGTTCCATCAATTGCAACAAGATCTCCAACAGTTAAATAAGAAGCAATTCTTCCACTAGAAATAGCACTAGGATTTATATTTCCAGATCCTGTAGCAGAGACAGAACCAGTACTTGTTTTAGCTCCTCCAGTACAAATATCCTGAGTTTTTATATATTCTATTTTATCAGGAAAAACAGTAACATAGTTATTATTTGAATCAACAAAACTAGTAGCTGTTTCTTGGTAAATAGACCTAACTAAGCCCTTTACCCCTGTATATTCTTCTGGGGTTTTTTGATTTTCCATAAATATTTTGTACTAATGTTCTATCTCTTAATTTCTTAAAATCTTCTTTAGGAGTAACTCTCTTAGGAATTATCTTTTTTAAATTGATAGAAGCTTCTCTTTTTTCTTTAGCATTCCATTCTGCATATACATCGAAGGTTAGTTCTTTCATCTTTCCTGGAATTCTATTAGACATGACTTCTGGTAAATCTCGATTAAATAATTGAGCTACTCCACGATATATTTCTTCTTCCCACCAGATACAAACTTTTCCTATTGTTGCCATTCCAGATGGATGCATTGATAATCCCTTTTCTAATATCTCATATCCACTATTTAACCAGTAAACTTTCTTTATTAAATCATTTTCTGCAGAATCAGATGTACTATGCCAATATGTTCCATAAATCTCTATATAAGTATTATAATCTTCTAAATAGAAATCAGCAACCCATACATCTTCTGGATAACTAGTAGCATAGTTATTCATAAAATGATACTGAAAATTAAAGTTTACTTGTAAACTTATTAAATGATTAAGGACTATCTTTTCTGGTAAGGTGCCTGGAATATAAAGAGTAGGATCATATGCAATATTTTCATGAATATTCTTTCTTTTATTTGTTGAATCTAATACCTCATAACCTCTACCAGCAAGAACTCCTTCTGCTAATCTTTCGTTATATGTTTTTTTTCTACTCATGCACAGAGAGAGGAGTCGAACCTCTAATTGCCCTGCGTATATACATCATATATACGGAGTTCAAACGATACACCGCATCGCAGCTCTGTTTTAATTTGCTTCTCTCAAGTTCAATTGAATTCTATCTCTTCCATATTTATCAAGACTTATTTTAACTTGACTAGGACTTTGTGGATTAAGTAATACCGCTCTTACATCTGTTCCAATATTAAGATAAGTTTCATTTGTTAAATAAACATCTTTAATTGGCTCTAACATATTAACTGATTCAGTTCCTTTAAATGGATCAACAAGAGAACATAATATCATTTCAGTATCTCCAGTTAAAACTCTTTCATTTAAATCATCAACTATATCATTAGTGGTTTTATCTCTATAATTAAAAGTATATTTAACAGTTGTTCCATTTAAAATAGAGAATAAATAATTAGTTCTATCTATTTTAATTGTATACTTTTTCTCTCCATTATATTCTAATTTAAAGGCAACATTAGATTCATTATCCATTCCAATATAATTTAATACTTCTCTCTTTTGTGATAATTCCCATAAATCATTAAGAATATCTTTACTTGATCTTGATCCTTCAGCATTAATAAATTCAACATTTCCAATATTATTCTCTAAAGAAGGCTCACAAATAATTGTAACATAGAAAGTTTTTAATGTATTCTTTTCATTAGCACTTCTTTGTAAGATATAAGACCAAACAATATCACTACAAATAGGAGTTTTTGTTTTATTTGTATTACTATTTAAAGTAACTTTAACTTGAAATCTATTTCCACTAGTTGGATTATAAAGAGGATATAATACAGAGTGTTTTCCAGAAGATGTAAATACTTCAGAGGTAGTATAATTATCTTCTATAGAAGTTCTATATCCAATAGAACAAGATGTATCAGTTTCAAAAGGTTCAAACATAACTTCTATATCTTTATATAGTTTATCAAGTTTAATTAATCCTGCATCAAATAAAGAGGTTTCTAAATATCCTGTTGATTGATAAGTTCCATTTCTACAATACTTATCAATAGATTTATCTTCATTAAAAATTAATATAGTATTAACATTAAGAGAAGCAATATGTGTTGGTTCTTTAGATAACTTTTTAACTGCCCACCAATAAATAAATGATCCATCATAATAAGCATTACTTCTAAGTAAATACCATTCACTTTTATCATTTTTACAAAGTGCAAATGCATCCCAACCAGAAGTAGTTATTCCATTACAACTAATAAACTTAAAAGCCTCTCTTTCATTATTTAGATTTGATTGTCCAACAGTACTTCCATCAGTCATGAATATTCCTTGATTTTCTATAGAGAAAATAATTTTATTATTCCATTCATGAAATCCTCTAAAATTATTATCATTAATATAATCAGGAAAATCCCAAAGATTCATGGCACTAGAACCTCCAACAAATAACCATAAAGAACTGGCTCCCCCCACAATAGTTCCTCTTCCAGTTCTACCTAATGCTTTAGCTTTTCCTTGACTTGCAGGTAAAGTCCATAAACCTTTTGAAGAATCAGGAGACCATAATACTCCATTAGCAGTACTCTTTATTCCATTATCAACCCAACCAAATGCACTAAATCCTTGAGAACTAACTAAACTAACTCCAGTTGGTAAATCAGACCAAATCTTAAAAGCTAATTGTTCTCCTTTAACTGCAAATGCATAATTATCTTCACCAGGATCTAAAACAATTAAAGTATCTCCTTCATAATAAGAATCTCTTCCAATAGTACATCCAAATTCTGGACAAGCAGTATCATTAGCAGCTGTTAAAGGAACAATTTCTATAAAGAATTTATCACATCTACTTAAAACAAACTGTTTAGCGGTATCACTTATATCGTAATTAAACCATGTCATAGTAGAGCTTTTAGGTAATGTTACTGTAAAAGTTTCAATTATTGAATCAGCAGCTATTGCACCAGTAATAGGATCTGATAAATGAATATTAACAGTAACATCTCCAGTCCAATTACCTATAGTTTTATAAGCAATAGAAAATCTTTTAGCTCTTTCATTACTTCTTAAAATGAAAGATTGAGCAATCTTTCTTTTAGTTAATGTTCCAGAGTTTCCAAGCTTAACTCCTTCTAAATTACTTAAAGAAGGAGCCCATTCTATAATAGGAGCTAATTGCATCCACTCAGAATCTATTAATATCCAACCTTTATATTCACCTTTACAAACATAAAGATATTTATCTGAGTCAGAATATTGATCTGAAACTTCAAAGAAACCAGTAACAGGATTTGAATCACTGGTTATTGCAGATATTAAAACCCAAGTAGAAGAATCAACAGCTCTACTAAAAACATATCCAGTACTAGTTCCAACATATAAATGAGTTAAAGTTTTATAAGATGCTGTAACTTTTCCATAAATATTTAAAAGAAGAGGATCAGAAGTAAGTGGAACATCAGTAACTATATCTCTTTCTAAACAGAATTCTCCTGGAGTACTAACATCAATTCCAGTAGAAAACCAATAAGAATTAACATCACTAAAAAATTTCTGATTAAAACCTCTAGTGAAATTAGTCATAGCAGCAGACTGCCAAAAATCTAAATCACTATAGTTAACACTACCAGTACTAAATTTATTTCCCATTAATGGTGCAGGTAAAACTCTAGCAGCTTTTGGTTCTATCATATAACCCTTATAGTCTAGATAAATATGATATTTATTTTCTATTTGCATTCTATTAGTATTAATACTTATTGCTTTTTCTTCTATTCTCAATCTTTCCTAATGGTTGTAAATTACTTAACGCCCAACACTCTTTAAATTCATTATCTTCTATATTCGTAAAATTAAATAATGAAATAGGTTTAATATGATCAATCTGCCATTCTCCATGATTTTCCCAATTCATCCATGGCTCAAACTTACTTTCCAAACATTTCATTAAATCTTCTACTGTATATCCAACTAAATCTTCCCATGATCTACCACCTTTTTTACCTTTTAATGCAGAACGAACTGCCGAAGACATATTACAACCTAACCTATATTTTAGATTATTCTTGTATTTTGTTTTTATATATTCATTTTGATATCTTTTCTTTTTTTCACTCTTAGAATATCTTTTTTGATAAGATTTATAGGTATCACATTTCCTATATTCTTTTTGATAATCTTTATATTTATTAAGTTTACTATATTCTTTCATGTATTCCTTCCGACAATCAATGCACCATGGATTAAATCCATCTTTATATCTAATATCTTTATGAAAGGATAATTTACTTTTCTGTTTTTTGCAATGTGTACATATCTTCATAAGCGAAAACGTTTTCGTTTATTTATAAACTTCTAACAGGTAAGGTATTAGTTCTTTTTCTTTTAGAAAACTCTACTTCATCTGATAAATTCTTTTGAATAGCCATAAGAACATACTCATTAGCTTCTCCTACTAATGTTTTATATCTATCTAGCTTAATCCTGTCCATTAAAATTCTAGAAATAACTTCTTTAGAACAAGCCTTTTTTAATAATTGTAATTGAGAATTATTTAATTCTATTTCTTCAGAAAACTTTTGCTTTTCTTCCATTTCTGCTATCCATACAATTAATATTTTATCTGAAAAAGAAGCATAATCAGAAGAAGGATTAACATTTAAATTCAATAATTTAATATCTTTATCAAAATTCCAATTATCAAAAAGCCTTTTCTCTCCATCAGCATTAACTATATATATTCTTTTAATTCCAATAATATTAGGATATTTAGATCCATCTCCCATATCTATCTGAATTGGAGATCTTTTATATTCAGATAAATCAATTAGAGAATTTTTAATTATAGCTATATCTGGAAATAAATCATTTATTTGAGAATTTAAAATCTCCAACCATTCATTTTGTTGAATTAATATAAAGTTTGTATCTTTAATTGATTCTGCGCACAACTTTACAAAGTTTTCTATTTTCATATTTTATTTAATTATACCTAGTAAATACAATAGTGTCAAAAAAAACTATAATAAAAATACTGAATTGTCTGGAAGATTCATAAATTTAATCTTTTTATTATAAATCTTAGGATCTATAGGAGCATTCCTTTTAAAGAATACTGTTGCTCTATATAACTCTTTTCTTAATAAAGGATTAGTATCTACATCTTTTTGCTTTAATCCATTTAATCTTGCAGCTCTATCTGTTTGCCATTCTTTCCATTTCTCACTAGTCCAAGAACTTCTATCTTCCCACTCTCCAGCACTAATTAATATCTTTTCTACTTGTCTCTTTATGCTAATAGGAATATTCTTTCCATACTTTCTCTGTTGTTCTAAAGCCCAATTAACACTAGGATTATTTTTATTATATCTCCATATTGGTTGTCCAAACCATTGATTAAGAGAATAATTAGATAACACTCTTTTATCTGGATGATTATCATAATATCTTGCTCTTATCCAAGTAGGTAATTGTCTAAAGAAATACATTCCAACAGATTTATTTTCATCTAATAATCTAATCCATGTTTGCATTGCGCTTTCATAAACCTTATTCATCATCCATTTATCTTCTTCAGAATTTCCTGGAACCATATAAGAATTCATATTTAATAAAGAAATTCTCATAGAATCACTTAAGTTATTAGCAGAAATAGAATCATAATACTTTAATACCTTACTAAGATCTATCTGATATTTATTAAACTTTTGTTTATCTAAGAAATAAGAAGAAGGCATAGCCATAGCATCCCAATACTTTTTAAGATTTGGATTATCTTTTAAGAATTTATTCCTTGCATCATAAAACTCATCCTTTGTTTTAAATTGAGATTCTTTAATATTAAAATATTCTTCTTGAAGTTCTCTAACTTTTCTTATTCCAGAAGGAACTCCATCTAAGAAATACTTAGCTAAGTCCTTATTATTATCTAAATACTCTCTTTTCTTTTCATCAGAAAGAGTATTATAAATAGCTAATTTTCTTTTAATTGTTGAAGGCTCTAATAAAGTTCCTTCTTCATTTGAATTTATATACTTTAAAACATCTGGATTATTATTTAAATAATCTTGTCTTTTAACATTAATCTCTCTAAACTTTAAATAATAATCATAACCACTTCCTTCATCTTCTATATCAAACTTCATATCAAAGTATACTTGAGCCTTTTTAGAAAGCTCTAATTCTTCTTTTGATTTATTTCTATCCCACCAATCTCTTAATTCAGAATTATTATTTAACCATTCTTGTTTCTTTTTCTGATCATTCCAAGTAGTAGAAGGAAGAGAATAATATTCCTTAGATAACTTAGCCATTTTAATCTTTTGTTCTGCTTCTTCTTTAATTTGTTCTTCCGTTCTTTCTGAGCTACCCATTCTAGACCACATATCTAAATATTTCTTATTAGAAGGACTTAATAAGAAATTATAATATCCTTGCCAATTTTTAATGTTAGCAAAAGATTGAAGTGGAAAATAGAAGTTCTCGTCATATTCTTTTCTCTCTCTATATCTTTCTATTGTTTCTGGACTATGGCTCTCCCATGCTTTTATTTCCTTCTCATGAGCCCAAAACCAATCATTTAAGGCTTTTCTTTCCTTAATAGTACTAAATCCTCGTTTCTCCATTTCTATGACCTCTCCGAGGCGTTTTTCTCGCTCTAGAGCCAATGGTAAATAGACCCTAACCTCTGGATTATTAAGAAAATAGAACTCTTTAAACCATGATGGTTGAGAATTTAAAGACTCCCAATACTTTCCATCTTCAGAATTCTCAATAATCTTTCCCCATCTTTCTATATAATCAGTCATTGCTTTCTCTAAAATCTTCTGAGATTCAGGAATAGAATCTAAATATCTTTTCTTTTCTTCTGGAGTAAAAATCTTATCTATTTGCTTCTTTCTTAATTCAAAAGCTTTTTGAACCTCTTCTTCAGTTGCATCTTTATCTGGAAGAAATCTATTTAATATATTAATCTTCTTATAATATGCCTGATCTGCTAATGAAAGTTCTTTTTTCTCTTCTAATGATAAAGCTTTATATTCTTCACTTTCAGCTCTTTTTTGATCTATTTGACTTTTTCTTATAAAATCTAATCCTACATCAGGATACTTATAAGCTAACAATACATTCATCTGATGGATATTTAAATCTTTATTTGTTAAATCTTTAATTAATTTATCCCTATTAACTGGTTGATAATCATATCCAAGAGCTTTATATCTTTCAATATTTTTCTCATTCTCAAGATTACTTGGAAGAGTTTCTTCAACAATCTGCCTAATAGTTCTTCTATCTTCATCTATTAATCTTAACTTTTCTCTATATTCATCATAAGCACTTTTAGGAGAATCTCTCCAAACTTCTTCTAATAACTCCTTTTGATAAGGATTTTTATCTAACCATTCACTACCAGCTCCTTTTTCTTGAGCTTCTAATCTATAATATTCATTTTGTGCTCTTCTTTTATCTAGAGTTCTTATTCTTTCTTCTTCTGAAACCCCCTTAACTATAAGATTATTATTTAAAGATATAAGAGATTGTCTTTGCCACTCTTCATATAATTCAGGATCACTTTCTTTAATTTGATTAATATAATAATTTCTAACACTTGGAGGAAGACTATATAGCTTTTGAGTAAAGGCATCTACAGCATCTCTTTCTAATATATTAATTGCAAACATTTTAGAAATCTCTCTAAACTTACTACTTTTTAATATATTTCCAGTTTGTTGAAACTCAACATCTGCTTTAAAAAATAACTTTTCAATAATTTCAATATGAGGAACTATTGAATAAACAAGTTTCCACCAAGTATCTATCCAAGTTTCTCCAGCTTTTGAATCTTCATACTTCTGAAGTTCTTTTTTTATTTCTCCATAATTCCAACCCATAGCTTTCATCTCTGATTCACTTGGCTTAAAGTATGTAGCTCCAGTAAGTTCTTCTACTATTGGACCAACAATAGGACCATATCCAAGTCCAAAGAATAACTTTCTAGGATTTTCAAAGGTTTGCTCTATTTCCTTACTAGGATCAAAAACAAACCTCATTACATCAATTAAAGATATATTAGGTCTAATAAGAAATTCTCTATCTCCTATCTTTATAGAGATTCTATCTTTATACATTTCTGGAAGATGAGCAGTATTTGCTTCCCATATTTGCATTATAGCAACTCCAGCTCTAAATGTTTGATAACCATATCTACCTAATAAAAGCTTCAAATATAATCTTGCAGTAAAGTAACTGAAGGTAAAGAAAGGAAAGAACTTTCTAAAGAAAACACCTGCCCTATTAACAGCTTTATAATCAAAGAAGAAATCAGAAACAAATGCTTTAGCCTTTGCCATATCAATAGTCTGATCTTGAAGAGCTCTTTGTAAAGCAATAGCCCTTCTTAATCTTTCAGTTTGACTATAAAACATATCTAAATTAGCATTCCATTCTTTAGCTTTAAATCCAATTCTTTCTAAAGGATTAGCATTCTTAGGAATAATTCTTTTAAAATAAAGTAAAGCTTCTTCTGGAGAAGAATAAATTTCTTGAATACCAGTAGACATCATATAATCTAGATCTATAGCAGAATATGTTTGACTAACTTCTCTTCCTTCTTTATCAAGAATTGATTTACCTTTCTTATCTTTTTTAACAATAGTAATATCATCAATATACCTTATCATCTTACTCCAATCTTCATGTCCCCACTCTTTTAATAATTCACTTAAATCATAAAATCCTTTCTTAGGAAGCTTTCTTATTTTTAAATTAAATTCCTTATTATTAATTATTCCAAGTTTCTTTTGAAGTCTAAAGAAATTAGACATTATAGAATTACTAACATCAATCTTTCCATGTTTTAATAATGTTCCATAAAAATTAACAAATATTTTTCCCTGAAGCCAAATACCAGAAAGAAATTTCTTAAAATCTCTATCAAAAATAAGTGTCTTAATAAGATCATCAAGAGCATTATTAATACTCCAACGAGGCATCAATCTTAAAACAGATTGAATAAATATTGTTTGTAAATAGCCAGGCAATGCTATTAAAAATTTAGTTGTATTATAACCAAGATTCTTTCTTAAGAAATATCCAACTGTTGGAACATCTCCTTTTTCTAAATAGTTTTCAAAAATAGCTCTATCTCTTTTTCCTTCTGCAATATCATTAATTAAATCTTTTAAAACTCTTTCTCTTGCACTTCTTAAATACTTATCAAGAACTGGCTCACTTCCATCCCATTTTAATATGTATTTTTCTATTGGCTTAAATGCATCTCTAAATCTTTGAACCTGCTCTTCTACCATTTCTCTGTATAATTCTAATTCTATATTAGATCCACCAGCAAGATAAGGTTTATATTGAGATTCAACTGTTTCTCTATATGCATTTGTTTCTTCATTTATAAACTTAACCCATTCTTTTTGAAATTCTTTTCTTGAAGATGCTATTATAGTTTTTTCTAAAGCTCTTTGAAATGTTATCTTCTTATTAAAGAGCTCATCTCTAATACCAGCAGAAGGAAACTTATATGCTGAATCAGTATTTTCAACCAAAAATCCTTTCATAACATTGATCTGATCCTTTAAAATTAAATTATCAGACATAACTAAGATTCCAGCTTCTTTAGAATTTTGTGCTAATAATAATCTTTTAGGAATAATACCAGCAACATCATCTTCTATTTTACCAATAACTAAACTATAAGAAGCTCTGGACATCTTTTCATTCTGAAGATTAATTAAATCTTTTATTGCTTTTGTTTGATCTGTAATCTTAAAATCCTTATAGGTTTTTGCTACTGGAACATGATCAAGATCAACTACTCCAATTAGATTTTCATCAAAACCTCTACTTAATAAGTAAGCTTTAGCATCTCGCTCTAAAAGATTAGGATGATCTGGAAATAATATTTTAGTTTTAGTTTTTAATCTTTTATTCTTTTCAATAATATCATTAATAGCTTCATAGAATTCACCAGTTAAACTTGTTGCATCATCTAATGCTATAACAACAACATTTTTACCATCCCAAGCTCTTTTAGTTTTTGTTACTGTTTCAAGTATAACTTTTTCAAGATCATCTACAGCAGCTCCTCTTTCTATATTTCTAACCAAAGACTCTATACTTTTATCCAAATTAACAGGCTCTGAAAAAATAGAAAATTGTTTTGTATAAAATGCACTCTTTCCATGAAGCTTTTCACTTCTAACAAGATCTTTAATCTCTGTAAAAACATTATTCATATTCTCAAGTATCTTGCTTTCCCTAGGAGTAAATAACTTAAAATCTAAAAAATCTTTTGTTTTATCTGGATTACTTGAAATAAATAATCCATTCTCTTTATTAAAGCGGCTATCTCTAAACTTATTAATACTTTCTAAATTCTCTTCTAATGCAATTCCTTCAATAGAACTAATTCTATAAATCTTAATACCTTTTAATTCATCTGTTTCTTTGATAACTTTTTCAAAAGCATCTGCACTATCTCTTTCTTTTATTGCTTTCTCAATGTCTTTTTCAAGATCATATTTCTTTAATGCATCAAGATCAAGAGTATCCAAATCCTTTTTTAATTTATTAATATATGAATTATTAGGAACATCTATAACAATATAATCAGTTTTAGGAGAATCTTCTGGAAGTAATTTCTTAATTAATCTAGTTCTATCAAGATCAATTTTATCAAAATCAAAGAGAAATTTTGGAGGAAAGAATAAAGAATAATCTCCAGTTGATTTAGACTTAAAGATAATATTATTTATCTTAGTTTTTGTATTCCCCTCAATAAACATAGAAGTTCCATCTTCTTTCTTAATAGCAAAACTATCTGGAAACTCCTCTTTAACTTCAATAGTTTCTGTAATAGTAGCTCTTTTAGGAACGATAACTTCACTATGTTGATTAGGTAAATCAAGAGATGGCATCTCTTCAACAATAAAACTAACATCAGAATATTTATCATTTCTCCATCCTACATCATCAAGTAAATAATAAGACTTTTTTTCTGTATCAATATTTTTTTCAATTAATTCAGTTAAATTATCTTTATCTATTTTACTTTTTATTTCTTTTAGTTTTCCATCCTTAATAATATAAAGATCATAAACATTATCTTTAGAACCTCTAGTTAAATCAACAATATTAGATGGTTCATCTAAATAATCTCTATTATATTCTTTTACTTTAACAGGAAATATAGCATCAGTAGCATTAAACTTCTTAAAGTTTTCTGCCATTGTAGTATTTGTATAAATAATATCTCCATCTTTTAAGTCAAGCTTCTTAATATTTTCAGGACTAGTATCTATTGAATAAACTATTTTATTATCAACATTTTTAAAATGTCCATAATGTCCTTTAATAATAAAACTACCATCTCCAAAAACAAAGTTAACAGTTTTTCCTCCATAAACACCAGGAACAATATAAGAAGTTTTAACATTTAAATATTCTTTCTTTGTTACTTTAGGTTTATGAATTAATGCATTAGGATCTAATCCCTTTACTCTATAATAATAAGCATCATTTAAACTTATTTCATAAACAGAAACCTTTTTACCTTGAAAATTCTCACGAATTTGTTCTTTCGCTCCAATACTTTTCATTAAACTTTTTATAGTATCAAGATCCTCATAACTAACTATATTTAAAATATCTAATTGATCATCTATCCATCTATCAAAAGTATGCTTTATAAGATCTCCAGAGGAACCTGCTAAAGGTTCTTCTTCAGATCCCTTCTTAGTAATTTCAAATTCACTAAAACGAAGAGCTCTATAATCTTCTTCAGTCTCTTTAAAAAGTTTATTTACATAACTTTCAATACTAATATTTTCTCCATCTATTAAAGATTTTTCTATATCAATATCTTGATTTTTTACAAACTTTTTCAAAGGAGTTAAATCATCAAATACTTTACTAGAAACATCATCAATAATCTTTTTAACAGCATTAAGATCTTCATTTGTTAATTCTATTTTAGGATAAGCAACTTTATCTTCTGCTTCTAATTTAATTGAAATTTCATCATTATATTTTTTAATCTCTCTTGTTTTATTAATCTTATCTTCTAATCTAATATTAGGACTAAGATTTAATTCTTCCATTTCAATAACATCATTGAAATGATTAACAGCTTTTAATTGTTCTTTATTAAGCTTTCCTAAAAGAACAACATCAACATTTACATTATTAAGCTTTAAATTCTCTATAGAATTAATCATAAGAATAGAAACATCAGGAGAGCTTTTTGCTTTTCTTAAATTCTTTAGAAATCTAAATCTTGGAAGAAATTCTTCAAACTCTTTCCCTTTAAAGATATTCTTATTCCTAATAACAAAGTTATAAATTGTATCAAAGAAATAAGAAGAATTAATAACCTTAGTTATATCTTCTTCAGGATCAACTGTTTTAAGCTTTTTAGATAATTTTTTATATAAACTGACAATATATTCCTTACTATCAGTACTTCTATAAAGAATACCCAAAATTCCAGGAACAGTTGTATATTCATCTACATACTCAGATGTAATTCCAACTAAATCTCTAGATAATAATTTATTTGATTTAGTATTATAAACATAAAAATCAAAAAGTTTCCCAGCTGCTTCTGGACTTTTCATTTGATATTCTTCTGCCAATCCTAAAGATCTAAGCAATTTAACAGCAGGAGGATCATTACTTAAACGACTTCTACTCTTAGAATAAACTACAAATCTCCAACCATCATCTATTAGCTTCTTTAAATCAGCTAACTCTTTTTCATCTGGAACATAATCTTCACTAATAACTCTTATTCCAGAATTCTCAGGAAGATTATTCTTTATAGGATCATATTGAGATTTTTCAAAGTTAAGAGTATCAAGCTCTTTAATAAGTTTCTTCTTTTCTACAGAAGTAAGTTTACCTTTCTCAAGATCTTTATTAATCTTTTTAATTTTTGAATCTATTTCTTTAAACTTATCTTGATTAAAGAAAAGAATATCTCTAATATTTTTATCTTTAAAATCTCCAATTATATTTTTACGAGGAGAATGAGCTACTTGTCCATCTTTTATAGCTTTAGATATTGCTCCAGGAATACTTAGCTCCTTAACAATATCTTCTGTAGATAAATTAAATAATCTTTCAGATTCTTGATTAAATAAATTTCTAGCAACCTCTTCTCTAATTACTTTTATTCTTTCAGGAGTAAGAGTTTTAGTTGCTACAAAATTAAATTGCTTTCCTATTCCAACAGGAAGCTCTATTCTTTTTTGAAAAACATCTAATTGATCTCTTAACTTGACTAAATTATTATAAATATTTTTCTCTTGAGATTTAAAGATTCGCTCATTAAGTTTTCCTTCTCTAAGAGCTTTCTTATATATATCAATTAAAGCATCTACATCTTTTAAAGCATTATGGGCACCAACTAAACTTCCTCCCATATACTTTCTATACAAATCATCTAACTTTCCTCCTTCCCATCCTTTATCTATAACATTTCTTTTATTAGTATCAATAATATCTATACCTCTAAAAATAGCATCAGGAGATCCATCAGCTTCTTCTATTGCCTTCTTAATAAATTCAATATCAAAATCAGAATTATGAGCAATAATAGAATCTACAGAACTAATACTTTCAGCAAAAGCATTTATAATTTCTTTAATATCTTTTGGATTACTTTCTTTTAATTTCTCAATAGTAATTCCATGAACTTTTTGTGCTTTTAAAGCATCTTCACTTAAAAATTTAGCTTCAGTAAACTTACTATCAAAAGCTCTATAATAATTATGAGTATCTATAACTTTTCCATCACCATCAATTATCTTCCAAGAAAATTGAAAAGCATCATCTTTAGCAACATTAAGTCCAGTAGTTTCAGTATCTATAACCATAAACTTCTTATTACTTAAAACTACTGGATGTCTCCTTTTATTTAGATAATGATCTAAAACTTTAGCAGCATCACTGAAAGCTTTATCTGACATTCTCTTTGCATTTAAAAGAGTATCTACAGTTTTAGTATAATCATGAGTACGAAGTAATGGAAACTTTGAATCTAATAATTCCATTAACTCAAGTCTCAATTTATCAGAAGGAGATGATCCTTTTATTTGCTTACTAATAGTATCTTTTAATAATTTATAACTACTAAAATCACTCCTCTTTAAAGACTGATAAGTATCAACCCAAGCTATAAAATCTGGTAATTCAGCCTTTTTATTTACAGCTAAATAATCTTTATATAACTTATAGGTCTTTTTATTTCCAATAAAAGCATCTTCATAAAAATCTTCAATAATCTTTGCAACATTAAAGCCTTCTAATATTTTCTCATTAACTTGAAGTAGTTTTTCTTCATAAGATAACCTTCCAATAGCTTCAATCATATCAGCTTTCTTAGCTCCAGGCTCAAAAACATATACTGGTTCTCCTCCTCTATTTACAAAGGTTCTTTTTTGAAAAACAATTTCATCTAATCTTCCTAACTTTTTCTCAACTGATTCAAATGTAATATCAACTCCAGCAGGAAGATCTACAATAACAGAATCTATTTGTGTTTTTTGTTTCTCTAATAAATCACTAACATATTCTTTATAAATATTCCAAACAGCTTCTGCTTCTTTAGAAACGAATTCTCCATAAATTTGTTTAATTTCATTTCTAGCAGTAGATATTAAATTTTCATCATCAATATTAGCTATCTTTTTTCCAAAATCATTAGCAGCATGTCCAATATCCTCTCTTACTTTTCTACTTGTTATTCCCTTTTTTATTAAGTATTTATTCCAATCTTCATTAAAATGAGAGCTAATTCGTCTTCCTTCAAGATTTAAATTATTTACATCAAGAACTTTAATAAGATCATTAATTAAATCACTTTTTTGTTTTAATAAATTAGCAACTTCATCTCCTCTTGAAAGTCTTATTAATAACTTCTGTATAGCTTTATAAATATCAGAAGGATATACATTATATTTAGAAAGGATTTTCCAATCATCTAAAGATGCTCCTCCTGGTTCTAATAATAAACTTCTAAACTTTTCCTCAAGAACAAACTTCTTATCTGGATTTTCAACTACTTCTATCTTTTTTGTTTTAGAATTCCAAACTTCATTCCATTTTAACTCAACCCACTTATTATCAATTCTAAGTTTTCTAGTTAATAAATATCTTCTCTGACTATCTTCAAAAGCATCAGCAAAATATTTCCAAATTTCAGTTGCACTTAAACTAGATTTTGCAATTAATGTAACTGTTGCTTTATTAATTAAATTATTAGCCCTAGCTCTTAATTCAAATGGAAGTCTATTTAATAAAGTTCCAAGAGCAAGATAATCAATGAACCATTGAATACCTCCAGTTGTTACAGCAAGAGCCTTTTTAAGTGGAAGTAATGTATTAGCATAAGCATTTTTCCAATTAAAGTTAAGATTTTTAATATACTCTTCATCAATAAGAGATACTTCTTTTGTAGGAATAATCTCTTTTTCTATTAGATTTTCATTATTATCAAAAGTTTTAATCTTAACTTTATTATCTTTTACACTAACAACTGATCCAATATCTTGACCTGAAACTATATAATCTCCTTTTTTAAGATTAAAAGTATTAACCTTATTTACTTTTATTCCAGGAAGATTATACTTTATAGTATCATAAAAATATTTCTCTTTAGGATTAGTCTTCTTCCAAGAAGTAGTCATCTCTCTTACTTCTTTTGAATTAAAAGTAAAAATATCTGAAACATTTTTTTCATATACAGTTACAACTGTTCCATCCTTAAGTTTAACATCAAAACTATTAGAATCTAAGATAATATCTTTTCCTTTAGTTCTTATACTTCCTCTTAATCCAGCTCCAGATGGAGCTCTATTAACAACTCCAACAATTTTCTTTCCAGAAGAAAGATTAACAGATACAACTTGATGCTCTTTAATTTTATTAAAAACTGTTTTAGTTGTAGGAACATGATCAGATAAATAATCTAATTTAAAATTATCAAAAATATTAAGAACAGAACTATTAGCTTCTGTTAAAAGCTTAAAAGAAAATTGATCAACTGGCTTTGAAAACAAATCAATAGTATTAGAAATTCCTTCAATAGCAAGACGACTAACTGGATAACTCTTTACAATATTTAGTGTCTTACCTTGAATAGCATCTATTTGAGCTGGAATTTGCCACCAACTTGTTGCCTTTTTTTCTTTAGGAGCAAAAGCTTCTATTCCTTCAATAACTTTTTTATTCCAAGAAGCATGTAAATCTTGAATCTTAGGAAAGAACTTTCTAAATGTTGGAAAACTAAAATTATGTTCAAGAGCTTTATGTCCAGCTATTAATGCTTCATTAGTAATAGCTGATAATCCTTTAATATTCTTTCCAGTTAAAAACTTAATAGGAGAAACTATAGAGCCTTTAGCTAAAGCATATGGACTCTTAAGAATATAAGTTCCTGGATCTAAAAATATTTCTACTAATAGATTTACTCCTTCAGTAGCTGTTGGATTTGTTATTGCATTCTCAAAATAATCTTGAGGACTCCACCAAAAATCCTCACCCCCTCTTATTAAGGGTCCACGAGATCCATAATCTAATTTTGGAAGATTTATATAATCTCCAGCTTTTAAATTACGTAAATCTTTTCCTTCATTAAGATCTCTAATATCTTGAAGTAAATCTAATCTATTACCATTTTTAAGAACTTCAAATAAATCCCAATCTCTTTGAAGCCTTATTTTATTATAGAATATTTCAGAAGTCATAATATTTCCATTACTATCCTTCATCATATTCCCATTAGAATCATAGATTGGTATAACTTTTTTCTCTAAACTACCAGTTGCAAAATGACTCCAAACTAAATCAATATTTCTTAAATCATAATCTTTTAAACCAAATCTTGTTTCTGCTTGTTGTTGAAACTTTTCTTCAAACTCTCTTCTCTGTCTTTCTTTTTCCTCTTCTGAATAATTTCCAACTAATAAATTAGCTTCTAATTCAAGTTTACGTGGCAATAACCAACCAGCCATATCAACTGTTGATCTATAAGTTTTAGCCACAGGAAAAACATATTCAACAAGGGCAACATTATTATACCAATCTAATGCAGAGAAAACCTTTTCTGCAACATCACCAACTACTGGAACTTTAGTAAGATTAACAAGTGATTCTACAAAAGTAGTATAAGCTCTTTCTCCAAAAGTTATATCGTTATATTTAGGATTAAACCAATTAGCGAAATTCTTTGCTTCAGATTTTCTTTGTTCTGTTAACCCACTTATATTTTGCCACATATCATTTCTGATATTTAACAAAGAAATAGCATTAAAATTAGATGTAGCTGCCTCTACATAACTTTGATACCAATTTAAAAAGTCCTGAAACTCTACAAGTCTCTTATTATCTTCTATAGTAGAACCTCTAAGTTTAGATGCTTCAAAACTAAGAGTTGCTAAAGACTTAATTGACTTTCCAAACTCACTAGTTGGATTAGCTTCAGAAATAAAAAACTCTTTAATATTTAAATTAGTATCAAAGTTATTTAAAGCCTTAGTAAAAAGCTCTAAATCATTTTCAAGATCCTGATTTATCTGGGAAAAACCTGATTGAATAGCAACAATTTTATCAGAATATGCTTCATACTCTGATAACAAATTACCAACTTTTGCAATATCTGATTGTTTAATTCCAAGAGAATCTAATCTTTCTTTATATGCCTCAAGATTACCAGAAGTTAACGCCTCTAAAATAATATCACTATTATTTATTGACTTTAAATCAAGAAGAATATTTTCAATCTTATTATTTAAATCTGAATAATCTAAATAAAGCTGATTATACTTTAAAAAGTTTGGATTAATTTGTTCATGAACAATAGCTAAATCTTCATACTTACGAAGAAATTCTTTTTGATTTTTTACTCTTTTATTATAATCCTGTTCATATAAAGCATTACTAATATCAGTATTAAATTCTCCAAAATACTTAGTTAAATTTTCTGATAACTTTGATATATCATAAGGAATATCATTAGCTTTTTTAAAATCATCAAGCATACTCTTTGCCTTATCTGTCAAAGAAAAACCAGAATAATTAATAATAGCATCAATACTTTCAGGATTAACAGTTTTTGGATCAATATCTTTTCTAACTATATATCCCTTTTTAATTCCTTCAGTCTGAACCTCATTTAAATTTTCAAAAGTATCAGTAGAATAATCTAATAATGCTTCATCATCTGATAAAACAGACTCTGGTAATCCAGCTATATCAGTTTCTTTTGCTCTAAGAAGAGCCAATTCCTTTTCCATTTTATTAGCTTCTTCTTCAGCAATTCTTGCTTCTGGTCTCATTATATCTTTAACAACTACAGCAGGATCAAAGCCCTTTTTAATACCAGTAATTCTTTCAAACTCTTTATGAGTATTATCTATCCATGTAAGTTGCTTTTGCATCTCATATCTATCTCCTTCTTTTTCAGCTTTCTTATAAGCTTTAAAAGCATCATTAGTTGCCTTTAAAAGCTCATCAGTAATATCTTTTATATACTTCTCCTTTTCTCTTTCTCTATAAAGATCATTAAATCCCCAAAGTTTATCCCACCAATTACTTGGTTTCATTGTAGGTTTCTCAGTTAAAAAGACATGATGATCATAATAATTCTTTAATAAGAATTCTCCCTCTTTTTCTCCAGCATAAGCAGGAACCTTATCTACTTTTAATGGTTCAGTTTTAGGAGGAACCTCATCTACTGGTTCTTCCTTAGGAGCTTCTTTAGGAGGCGAATATGTTTTCGTTTCTTTTGGTGGCTCTACATATCTATTTAACTGCCATGGAACAAATAAAGAAGTATTTGGCTTAATATCATTAGGATCAACATGAGGATTACTCTTTAATAAGAGATCCTTACTTGTATTAAGCTGTTTAGCAAGAGTATCTAGATCTTCTGCTTTACTTATATTAGTATAATTCATACGAAAAGGATCCCAAGCAACAAGCGTGGCACCCTCTGATACATTCGTATTAGGCAAATTGTTCAAAGCCATTAACCTATCTACACTTGTATTAAACTGTTTAGCAACAGTCTCAAGAGTATCATTCTTTCCAAGTCTAACAACGATAGGTTTAGCATCTTTAGGAAGCTCTAACTTAATTTCTTGTCCAGGTACAAGATTGTCATTATTAGCTATTCTATTATAAATAGCTAAATCTCCTGGATTTAAATTATACTTTTTAGCAATTATCTCTAAATTTTCCTCCCCTGGTTGAACAATATGCGTCTTCATTATTTTATTTTATTACAATTATTCCCACATCATAATTTCTTTTACTTTCTCAAAGAAATTATTAGGCATTCTTTTTTTCTTATTAAAAGAAAGATTCTTTATTTTTGTTTGTATACCTAATATCCTATATAACTCTTTAGCTAATACTTCTGTGTTAGTATATATTATATCAGGATTAAGAAAAGAATACCAATCATTAAACTCATGATATATCCAAAAGAAACCAGAATTAATTTTTGGTTTTAAATTATTCAAAACAACACATTCAGCTTTTGAATTATTAAGAAGCTCTTTTAACTCTTTCAAGTCTGTACCAGTATAGAATAAAATGTCTAACTTTTCTTCATGGCTTGCAAGAGTAATCCCTCTTGTATTTATAATTTCAATTATATAATCCTTAATAGGATAAACTGATACTTTCATAGAGCAAGAAGAGGATTTGAACCTCTTCTTAATGCTAACCTGCTTGCTCGACTTCTTTATTCCTCATTCAATTCACTAGCTACACCAAACTTTGAACATGCTGAAGTTGTTAATGCTCCATAACCGTTAATAGTTAGTTGTACCCAGTCTTTGTTTTGAGATGTTTTTAGATCTTGCCATCCAGTTGATTGGAATGCTTGTAAGGTTCTCCAATAGATGTAGTTTAGATTCAAGAAAAATAGTTTTCCAGCTAAAGGCATCATAGGATCAGAAACTATATCAATTCCCTTAAACTTGAAACCAGTAACACCAGCATCTATTACCTTATCATTAATAGTTCTGGTTGTTAAAGTATTTTCATATCTTTCTCCAGCAGTTCCAGTAACAACAACTTTTGTTAAATTATTTTCATAACCTGCTATAACTCCATCAGAAGTTACAATCAAATTAGCTGCATCACCATTACCATATTTCTTAGTCTTATGATAAAGATCATTCAAAATATCCCATGTAAGATCTCTATCAGTTGTTGCTGTATTTCTAGCTCCTTGCCACCAAGCATAAATTGCTTTATTAATAGTTCCTACTATTCCTGAACCAGCACAAATTGCTTGTAATCCAATCATTTTATTACTTCCATCAAATGTAGCTGCATAGAAATCTGAAATCAAATTTCTTTGTAACTGTTTAGTAGCTGATCTCAATCTTTGAGAAGCTAAATCAATTATCCTAGATTTTCCAGCATTTTGCTTTAAATCTACATTATGAATCTTAACAGTTGTATGATACATTTTCCAAGTATATGAAGCTCCTGCAAGAGTATCTTCATCTCCAGCTGCAAAAGTATCTGCTTTACCATAAGCACCAGATGTATTAGCAACAGTTGTATAGTAAGTTATAGTAGCAGTATCACCAGATAAATCACTTTGTTCAAAAGGTTCTGTAATTGTTAAATGAGTACTATCTACTATCTTATCAATTCTATATGTTTGTCCACCAAAAATTGATATTTGTCCTCTATTTGCCATAGCAGCAGTAAAACCACCAGATACTGTTCCTGTTACAGTAGTAGAACCTTTTGTAATACTAACACCAGTTACATCAGCAGTAGCTGCTTCTTCATTAACTGATCCAATTTCAAGTGGTTCTATAATAGCTCTACCATCTAAAGATGGAGTTGCCATTCCAAAACTACCTTCTTTTGAAACACCAAAGACTTTTTCTAGAATAGGGGATCCTTGGAAAACCTGATTAGTTACAATTGGCATAAAATGCTCTCTTGTAACAACGTTTAGTTCTTCTAACATTTTTTATTTAATTATCTCTTCTTATTATAACAACGCTATTAGTTTCCTTCTTGTTTTGCCCTTCTAACAGCTTCTTCCCAAGCTTCATTATAGCTAAGCTTTTTTTCGCTTGGTGCGACTGAAGGTGAACCAGGAGACTGTGGAAGGACATTGCCTCCCGCAAGTTCTTTTCGAACTCGCTCCTCAATTTCAGCTTCTTTCTCTTTTAATATTTTTTCTTCTAATTTTTTAATTCTTTCAGATTCACTTTCGTGAGATTCCTTTGCCAATTCTTTAACACTTTTAGCTGTTCCATTTGCTAACTCAAAAAGAATCTTTTCTTTAACCATATTAGGATAAAGCTTTGAAGCTTCTCTAAGTTCTTCATTCAACTTATCTAACAATCTTTCATTCTCTATCCTTGTAAGTCTCTCATTAAGTTCCTTAATTTCAGAGACAGACATATTCTCTATAGATTGCTCTTCTTTTTTAGGTTCTTCTTTTGGAGCTTCTTCAGGAACTTCTTCAGGAACTTCTTCAGTTGTTACTTCTGGAGTTACTTCTTCTGGATTTAACTCATTTTTTTTATTTTCCATTTCTTTTAATTTAGCTTGAGTTTCCTCAAATGTTTTGTTTGTTATATTCAATTGTTCTTCTAATTCACTGATCCTTTTATTTTGAGTTTCAATGACTGAAGAATTATCTTCATTTGAATTTAGTTGATTTTTTAAAAGCTCTTTTACTTCTTCAATATCATCAAGAGCTTCTATTTCTTCAATATCCATAGTGTTTATTCTAATTATACTTATAAGTCAATAAATTTGTCAACTTTTATTTACATTTCTTAAATAGTTTCCTAAGCTATTTTTTGATGCTCGCCTTGCTGCTTCTCTATAAATATCTCTACCTCTTGGAATAGAACTTGTTTTATCAACAAGATTTTTAGCAGCAAAATCTTTTGACAATTTCTCACTTTCTTTTAATAAGAACTTGTGAAATTCATCGACTTTTTTTTGTTCTCGTTCCTTTTTATCTATAGCATCAGCTTCAGCTTTTACTTTAGCCATCATCTTATTAATTTCTTTTACTTGCTCAGAAGTCCATCTTGAAGGAATATCCTCACCTCTTTTAACCATATCAGCACCACTCATATCATTTTGAGCTTGCCTCTTCTTAGCCATTTCAGGAATTTCTCTAGTTATTTTTTTAACATCTTCTTCAATAATTTTCATATTATTTTTATTTAATTATTTCTTACGACCTTTTTGTGACAACTTTTGAAAAGCTGCCTTACCATATTTTTGTCTTCCAATCCAAGCGGCTAATGCGCCTGGATTCTTTACTTTCTTCTTTTTTAAATCTTTTACCAAATTCTTAAACCTTTGACCAGAACCTAACTTAGGTTTTTCCTTCATTGCTTTAATAAGATTGGCAGCTTGTTGTTTTTTTGTGTACATATTAATAATAATAATTATAGACTGCTAATTCAATATCACTAAATTTTATATTTGGATCTTTCTCTTTCTTATCTTTCAAGCTCTTAGCATAAGCTCTAAATGTAGAATATCTTTTCTTTATTCCAGTACTGATATCAAGTAGATCTCTTTTATCATAATGACTTAACTCCTTCAATTGATTTAAGTTTTTTAATTCTTCTACTTCTTTTGTTTCAACTTCACTAGGTGCTTCTATACTTGGATACT
>ERZ795058.1487-NODE-1487-length-31127-cov-7.645823_pt1 | contig 31127 bp, 33 predicted proteins | sample MGYA00375142_ERZ795058 | MGnify/ENA primary metagenome ERZ795058 (study PRJEB30187, sample SAMN05720210) | activated sludge metagenome | isolation source: anaerobic digester from wastewater treatment plant | place: Japan | collected 2015-04-20 ... | reverse complement strand
ATCTGTGGATATAGCAAGCCCCCTCAAGGCCCTCCATCTTGAGGGGGCTTTTTTGCGGAAATTTCTTGACATCAATCTTTGAATCTTGTAATGCTGCCCCGTCCAAATGAAATATTAACCCTCATTCTCCAATTGACTGAACGAAAACTGAATATTCAAATAGCCGATTTGTCGAAAGGCATCCGTCTGAACGTGTGTATTTCCGGCTGACGGGAAAACTGCTCTGGCCTGTTGCGAAGAGTCTTCTTGTTTTGAGGCGATTGAACAAATCACTGTTCACGCCATTTCGAAGATTCCCGTCAAAAAGCTGCAAAGACAAATCGATTGATCTCACCCTTCACGGGACATGGATTTTCTCCTCTGGTCGAGTGGACAAGTTTATCATGAATCTTTTGTTTTAATAGCGTCGATGAGGTGGAGATATGAAAACCGCAAAATTAAACAAAGGTTTTTCAATCATAGAACTTCTGGTGGTTATGGGTATTATGGCCATCCTGTCTGCCATAGCCGTTCCTTCCTTAACTTCCTATTACAGAAGCTATAAGTACCGTGAATATGCATACTCGATGGAAACCCTGGTCCGGTGGAGCAGATTAACGGCCATGGAAAAAACAGCCAATATCGGGTTGTGCGTCGACCGTGCACAAAAAACGTTAAACATTGTCGACATGGGCGCCAGCAGGTCTGACGCTTGTAGAGGAAACACACTGAAGCGTTTTACGATTGAAGACGATTTTATTTCGATCAAAGGCAGCAGTGCAGCATTTGATCCGCGCAGTTTTGCCATCTATGCAGGAAACGTATGTCTAATGAGTGATTCAAAATTTTACAAGGTTGTCATCAGCAGATTTGGCGCAATAAGAATAGAAAGGGGGAAGGGAGAATGTTCATAATCAAAGCCGCGGTTCGCGGTGCAAATCAAATTTTAAGATCAGGAAAGGGATTTACCCTGGTTGAATCCCTGATTTCAATCCTGCTCATTGCACTGATGGCAATTGCCAGCGAGGGGCTTATTGCATACTTTGCAAAATACACGAAACAGGATTTGACAGGGGCGTGTCTGCTGCAGGCCGCCTCTTCAGGAATCGAGGCCAAAAGAGCGAACCCCGCTGTCAGCTCCATTGCGGTAACCTGTGCCGGCCAAATGGTGCATGTCAGCATGACAGGCAATCCTCCATCCCTGCCACCTGCCATAGGTTCCGGAACAAGTGCCTGTGCAGATGTGGTCTCCACATCAAGCCTGGGAAACAGAACGATGGAGATGAGAGACAAAATCTGCAACTTTCCGGAGGGGTGAAGATGTTGCACAAGTTCTTTAAAACGGCAGTTCGTAATGGAGGGTTCAATCTTGTCGAATTGATAATTGTCCTCCTCATGAGCACTCTCATCCTGGCAGCGATGACATCCATTTTTACTACTTCGGGCAGCGTGTTTCAAAAAACCAAAAATATTTCTGACGTCAAGGAAATTTCAAAAGGGGGCATGGCCCAGCTTGAATGGCTGTTTCAAAGATGGGGTACCGCCACACCATGCAACAATCCGGACACCGCTTTGTGCACGAAAGTGCAGGACTGCCGGGTCAATGCGGCCTATCCCTATCCACCACCCGGCACGGTTTGCATCACCATCCTTGATGATTCAAATACGGATCCCTGTGATGAGGTGCAGTTCTACGCAAACCTTTACGGCAGCGGATTTGTTCAGACCCCGTCTGTCGCGAACCCTGCCGTCATGAATATCAAAAGCTGCCGTTTAACCGGTACAAAGGGACAAAACTGCTACCATATCAAGAGGGGAGCTCAGTTCCTTTCCGATAAACAATCTTCTGCTGTCTATACTCCCCTGATTTTTTCCCTTTCCGATCTTTCCGACAACCGACTTGACTGCACAGACGGTACAGTAGCCGCCAATGCTACTGTGTCCACCAGCGCAGCGGCACTGAACGGAATGCTGAAAGATAACGCGGGTAATTTCCTTTCGACTTATGAGCTTGAAGGCGGTGAAATCATTTTGAGGGTGCCTCATCGGGTAAGGCTTTTCTGCAGGAACAATTCCGCAGATCAAAACAGAAGATGGCTTTACCTGGAAGCAACAGACATGGCTTCTGACTGTACGGCACATGAACCGTTTCAGCCTCTCGTTCCGGTCAAATCATTTGATATCGCAATTCAGAACCAGGGAGTCGTCGTAACCATGGAGGTACGTGGGCCGAACGGAAATACCATTAAAACTCAAAGACATTTTGCGAGGTAGTGCATGAAGCAGACAAAAGTCCATAAGTTTGGCTCGAACAATAGTGGATTTACACTTGTGGTGGTACTTCTCCTTTCACTGGCCATTATGCTCCTTGGCGGAACGGCAATGTATCTTGCCGCGATTAATTTCAAGACGACGGCGGCGGATATAAAATACAATCATGCTGAAAAAGCAGCCAATACAGGACTGTTAAATGCATTTGATGAAATCAACCGGCAGGGTACCGGCGGGGCGAACAGATCGATTTCCGGCACCATGCGCAATACGGCTTATGCCACGGACATCCTGTACGCGGGGAGAAACCTCTGGTTTTTGAGTTCAGAAGGTTCATTGCACAATTCGAGGGTGATCAAAACGGCATTATTTCAGAGTTATTCCGGTGTAGGTCTTTACACGGTCCGGGGCAATGTCAATGCCCTCTTGAACCATGGTGCCAGGCTTTCAGGTTGTGACTCGTCTGACGATCCGGACTGTTTTGTCCCTGCTTTTATTGCATCGGGAACAATTCGCACCGGATCAAACGAAAGAAAATCATGCACAGCCGCCGGCGCTGCGGATGGAACGACCGCCGGATTGTTCGGAGCACCGGCAATTTTGAATATGAGACAGGGAGATCTGTCGGTAATATTTTTTAAAGTGGATTGCTTTAATAAATATAACCAGGCGGGCTGCGCCACCAGTCTGCTGGATTATCTTGAATACGACTATGGTAGGAACCGTGCCGATCACCGTCAGGATTTTTCTTTCGGGCAAAATGATAACGCACTGGGAATCCCGATCGTCAGCATTCCTGCCCTGCCTCCGGTGCCCGCGGTTACCAGCGGCTGTATTTTTCCTGTTTCCGGAAACATGCACGGTCGTATCTTAAACCTGTCAAGCGACCTCATCACCTGCAAACAAATTATTTTAAACAGCGCGGCCACAACTGTCATCATCCGGGGAGACGGAACAAGAAACAGAGCGCCTGTTGAAATTTTCACGGAGGGAAACCTTAATCAAACGAAATTCGAGGGCGCATCAAATTTCGCATTCTATACGACCAATAATGATAAAGCCCTTGATGTCAGCAATTCATCAAACTTTATCGTACACAGTTCAAACGAAGTTACCATGAACAACACAAATACAAGCTTTACCCTCTATACCACCGGGATCACGAACCTCAACGGCACCGTGTCAGGCACGGCAGACAGGCCTTTCCGGATTGTATCTGCAAACCGGATTAACACCGGTTCGGCAGGGATCAGTTTAACCAACGGCAGCATTATGACAGGACCAATCGCTTATGCTGACACAAATCAGGTTAATGCCCCGCAAAACTTAGAAGTCGCAGGCAATCTGACCATTGAAAATGCCGGTATCTTTACCAGAAGCCTCAGGTTTTCCAAAAATTCAACGGTGAGAATCCTGGACAGCCTGGTATACGTCTATGCCCATGCCTGCCCGAACTGTTCAAGGCAACAGAGCGACTCCTCGTTAATTGCCTGCGGAACAACCGACAACAGATGGTGCGGGTGGTATGGAGAAGACCTGAATCTGAACATTGGAAGAGCAGCGGATGGAACCGCCAAACCGGTACTTTTTATTTCGAACAACACAACAGTGCAGACTATTCATCCCATTGGCACGGTGTATATATGGGGGGTCTGGTATGGAGAGGGTGTGACGCATCTGTCATGGAAAGAATCCGCCACGCAGAATCTGAACGGTTTTTTGGCGAGAAATTTCCCGCCCGGGATGACGTTGGGTGTCACATTACCGGGGAGCGGCTTTACAATGAATTTTTCAAAACAGATGATGGATGCCGTTGCAAAGAAATACCGTTTCTTCAGGAAAGTGGAATGTGTCCGGGATCCTCTTACGCCAAAGGCGCAATTGCTCCAAACCGGTATGACCAGCTATTAAGGAGACTTTTCCCGATGGTGATAGGGTCTCTTCATGAATATGATAAGGAAAATATTATGCGAACGTTACTTTTTTATGGTAATAAGTTCAACTTGCCATGACAGGAGGCAAGTGATAAAAGCCGCTTGTCGTTTTTTATAAGAAAGGTTTTACGTTTTACATGAAGAACAAACTTGCGTTACTGATCGCCAATTCTGTTGCCGTCTGCACGAAAAAGGGCCTGCTGCCGGATATCCGCTTGCCGCAGATTGAAATCGAAGTACCGGCTAATCCCGATCATGGTGATTATGCCACAAACGTAGCCATGGTTCTGGCATCCCAGGCCAGGCAGAACCCCCGTAAAATTGCCCAGGCTATACAGGAAAATCTGGAGGATTCCGAAGGTATTCTTGAGAAAACACAGATTGCCGGCCCGGGTTTCCTGAATTTTGTAGTCAAAGACGATTTATGGCGTCAGGTACTGCGTAAAGTTCTGAATGAGAAGGACAAATACGGCTGTCTGAATATCGGTACGGGGAAAAAAGTTCAGGTGGAATTTGTCAGCGCCAATCCGACAGGTCCCCTGCACATCGGCCACGCGCGCGGAGCAGTGGTTGGCGATGTGCTTTCCAGTCTGCTTACGGCAACCGGTTACATGGTTTCCAAAGAATATTACATCAATGACGCAGGAAACCAGATGAATAACCTCGGCAAATCTGTGCTGTACCGTTACCGGGAGCTGCTGGGCGAAAAGATCGATTTTCCTGAAAACTGTTATCAGGGCGATTATATTAAGGAAATATCTTCAGATATTATAAAAAAGGAAGGCCGCCATTATCTGACGCAAAATGAAGAGGAAACGGTTTCGTTTTTCAATGCCGTTGCCGGCGGTGTGATTCTGGAGGATATAAAGAAAGATTTGAAGGATTTCGGCGTGACCTTCGATTCTTATTTCAGCGAAAAAGAACTCTATAAAGATAACGGGGTGGGCAATCTGTTAGATGCACTCCAAAAGCAGGATTTTATTTACTCGGATGGTGAGACGTTGTGGTTTAAAACGACGGCCTATGGTGATGAAAAAGACCGTGTGGTCATCCGCAAAAACGGTGATCCGACCTACTTTGCCGCCGACATTGCCTATCATCAGAACAAATTTGCACGCGGTTTCGACATGCTGATCGATATCTGGGGAGCGGATCATCACGGGTACATGCCGCGCCTCTGGGCTGCGATCCAGGCCCTGGGACACGATAAGAATGATCTGAAGATCATCCTGGTGCAACTTGTGAACCTGTTGCGTGCGGGTGAACCGGTGGCAATGTCCACACGGTCAGGTGAATTTGTCACCCTGAGGGAAGTGCTCGACGAAGTGGGAAAGGATGCTGCCCGTTATCATTTTTTAATGCGACGTTCCGACAGCCATCTGGATTTTGATCTGGAAGTTGCCAAAAAGCAATCCAATGAAAATCCGGTTTTTTATGTCCAATACGCGCATGCCCGGATCTGCAGCATCATTCGCACAGCCCTGGAGAGGGGAATGGCGTTACCGGCTTACGAAAATATCGATCCTTCTCTCCTGGTGGAACCGGAGGAAAGAACGCTGATCAAAATGCTGGCACGTTATCCTGAAATGCTGGAAGGTGCCGCCAGGACGCTGGAAATTCACCGCATCACTTTTTATTTAAACGAGCTGGCCGGGGCGTTTCACAGTTACTACAACCGGAATAAGGTGGTTACGGACAATGCATCGCTTTCGGCGGCACGGCTGGTTCTGATTGACGCGGTGCGCGTTGTGCTGGCAAATGCGTTGAAAATACTGGGCGTCAATGCCCCGGAGAAGATGTAAACAAAAGCAAAATTTTCTTTAGAGCCTTCTGCCAGCGGGGGGATCGGGTAAGGGTAGGCATTCAAGAGGTGGAAAATGGGTTCCGATAATGTAAAAAAATTTGAATTGAAACTCAATGGAACAGGCTTGGTGATTGTCATCGTGGGAATGACCGTCCTGTTGTGTTCTTCATTTATTCTAGGTGTCAATTTCGGCAGAAACATCGATACCTATCCCGAAAAGATTTCTTCCATCCCTCAGCGCTTCCTGGCAATGTTCTGGCGGCCGGCCAAAGTTGACTCACAGCAGAAAATGGTTGAAAACAGTGAACCTGTGCAGGATAAAGGCAGTATGGATCTGGCGTTTCACAATGCCCTGATTGACCAGAAAACGCCTTCGATTCAGCAGGCGACGCCAGCTGAAAAAGAGAAGGAGAAGGAAGCCGTGGTGGTGGATCACTCAGAAGGAGAGAAGGTGCCGCCTGAGCCTGAACCTATGAAAGAAGTGGTTTTGGAACCGAAAGCAGCAGCCAGTGAAAAACCGGCTCAAGAAAAAAAATCAGAGGTAAAAGAAACTTCCCCTTCTTCAAAACAAGAAAGAGCAACACCTGCGGCATCTGCCAAAGAAAAATCCCTGGTTCTCATTCATGTGGTTTCCATGAAGGACCGGGACAAAGCCAATCAGATTGCTAAAACAGTCGCTTCAATGGGTTATCCGGCAAAAGTATCCAGGGCCGACCTTAAGGAAAAGGGCGTTTTCTACCGTGTGATTACCACCGGATTTCATACAAAGGAACAGGCCCAGGCCGCTGCTGACAAGATTTCCAAAAAAGTCAACACAAAGTGCATCGTTCTGCCTGTCGGCAAGGACATGGACAAAAATCAGTAAGCAAAGGTTTTGATGATGTTTGAAAGTTTATCGGAAAAGCTGGAAGGTATTTTCAAGAAACTCAAGGGACGCGGCGTGCTCAACGAGGAGAACGTCAACGCGGCGCTCAGGGAAGTCAGAATGGCGCTTCTGGAAGCGGACGTGAACTTCAAGGTCGTCAGGGATTTTGTTGAAGATGTACGGCAGCGCGCGATAGGGAAAGAAGTGCTCGAAAGCATAACGCCGGGACAACAGGTCGTCAAGATCGTTCACGACCGTCTGGTGGAGCTGATGGGCTCAACGAGTGCCAATATTAAATTCGGCTCGCGGATTCCGTCACCGATCATGCTTGTCGGGCTTCAGGGCTGCGGTAAAACAACAACGGCGGCAAAGTTGGCGCGCCTGATCTCTAAGGAAAAAAGGGTCTACCTGGTTTCCGCTGACGTCTACCGTCCTGCGGCGATGGAGCAGTTGGCCGTTCTTGGAAGGCAGATTAAAGCAGGCGTGTTTGACGCGGGAACGCTGCGTGATCCTGTAAAAATCTGCGTTGAAGCTGTCGAGCAGGCCAGGAAGGATGGCTTCGAGGTTATTATCATCGATACCGCCGGCAGATTGCATATTGACGATCTGTTGATGGAAGAGCTTCGCAAAATTAAGGAAAAGGTCAGCCCCGCGGAGATTCTTTATGTGGCGGATGCCATGACCGGCCAGGACGCCGTCAATGTTGGAACAAAGTTCAATGAACTGATCGGGATTGACGGAGTCATCATGACCAAAATGGACGGCGACGCCAGAGGCGGCGCGGCCCTTTCGCTCAAAGCCGTTGTGGGCAAACCCGTCAAGTTTGTCGGTATCGGTGAAAAAATTGACGCCCTGGAGGTTTTTCATCCGGAGAGGATGGCTTCCCGGATTCTGGGAATGGGGGACATCCTGTCCCTGGTGGAGAAAGCACAGTCCACGATTGATGAAAAAACAGCCCGCGAGATGGAGCAGAGCCTGCGGAAAAGCGATTTTTCGCTGGAGGATTTCCGCAATCAGCTCAAGCAGATAAAAAAAATGGGTTCCCTGAAGGACATTATTGGAATGATACCGGGAATGGGCAAGATGAAGGCGCTCAAGGGCATGGAGCCTGACGACAGGGAACTGGTCAAGATTACGGCGATGATCGATTCCATGACGAAAAAAGAACGGTTGAATTACCTGATCATCGATGGACGCAGACGTAAACGAATCGCCCTGGGGAGCGGAACGACGGTTCAGGACGTCAACCGTCTTCTGAAAAATTACATCGAAATCAGAAAGATGATGAAAAAAATTAATTCCAGGGGCGGAGTAAAATCCTTGATGAGGAATTTCCCCTTTTAAAACAAAATAAACTGTGATAGAAATAATATGAGTTACTATTTACTTGAAGGAGGTTTTAAGGAAAATTAAATGGCAGTGAAAATTCGATTGACACGCATGGGAGCCAAAGGCAAGCCCTATTACCGTATTGTGGCCGCGGACAAAGAATATCCGCGCGATGGAAGATTTTTAGAAATACTGGGAAATTATGATCCTAAAAAGAATCCTGCTGAAATATCTTTAAAAGAAGACCGCGTTCGTGACTGGCTCTCCAAGGGGGCAAAGCCGACGTTGACGGTTTCTCATTTGTTAAAAACAAAAGGGATTACGGCAAGCGTTAAATAAAAAAACTGTTGCGTTTTTTTTTAAGGTATGAGACAGGATTAACCCTCACTCACTTTAACTTATACAAGCAGTGTGAATATTGTAACGAAATTTCCAGAAGCGTTAACCAAAACTATTGGAGGTGCTGACGATGAAGGAACTGATTAAGTATATTTCGCAATCTTTAGTGGATCATCCTGATCAGGTGGCGGTAACGGAAGTTATCGGTGAACAAACATCTGTAATCGAACTTCGTGTGGCCAAAGAAGACCTGGGAAAAGTGATCGGCAAGCAGGGAAAAACTGCCAAAGCCATCCGCACGATCCTCAGCGCCGCGTCCGCTAAAGTGCACAAGCGGGCGGTTCTGGAGATTATAGAATAAAAAATAATGGATCTTTTTGTTTTTGGTGAGATCGTTAAGACACGAGGTCTCAAGGGCTGTTTGAAGGCCCTTTCTTTTTTGGAATCGCCCGACGTTTTGGAAGGGCTCGATTTTCTCTATCTCGAGTCCCGTTCCGGCCAAAGAACTCAATACAAAATCAAAAAGATCGATCCTGCCGGGAAATTCCTGTTTATTGAATTCGAAGATATATCCGATGTCGATGCGGCACAGGCGCTGGTGGGCTTTAAGCTCCTGATACCGCGAAGCTTACTGAACGCTTTGCCCTCCGATGAATATTACTGGATGGACATCATCGGGCTGGACGTCTATACGCAGGAAAGCCGGCATCTGGGACGGATATCGTCCATCTTCCCGACGGGAAGCAATGATGTTTATGTCTGTCAGGGAGAAAGCGGAGAAATTCTCATCCCGGCCATTGCCGATATTGTTGTAAACGTTGACCTTGTTTCACATAGAATAACCGTGAAAATGCCTGAAGGTCTTTTACCGTGATTCGATTTGACGTCCTGTCCGTTTTTCCGGAAATGCTGCATTCTCCGCTTGATTTCAGCCTCTTAAAGAAGGCCCGGGAAAAAGGCCTGATTGAAGTCGGCCTCTATGATATCCGTGATTGGGCCCAGGACAAGCACAAAATGACTGATGATGCTCCATACGGCGGCGGATGCGGAATGGTGATGAAAGTTGAACCCGTGGAACGGGCGGTCAATGCTCTGAAGCGTGCCGATGTTGATCCGCTGGTGGTATTGATGACTCCGCAGGGGGAAACATTCAATCAAAGGATAGCCCTCGAACTTTCCCGACAGAAGCATCTTATTTTCATATGCGGCCGTTATGAAGGTGTGGACGAGAGAATCAGAAAACATCTGGCGAACCGTGAGATTTCAATCGGTGATTATATTTTAACCGGAGGGGAGCTGTCTGCGCTGGTCGTGATAGACGCTGTTGCCAGGCTGATACCCGGTGTCCTGGGAAACGCTGCCTCTGCACAGACGGAATCTTTCTCACAGGGGCTGCTGGAATGCCCTCAGTACACAAGACCCGCGGATTATAAAGGCTGGTGTGTTCCGGAAGTTCTGGTTTCCGGAAATCATGCACGGATTGAAAGCTGGCAAAGGATTGAAGCGCTCAAAAGAACATGGAAAAGAAGGCCGGATCTGCTCGAAAAAGTCGATCTGAGCAAAGAAGACCGGGAGGCTTTGGAAAAAATCAAGCTGGGTCTTATATAAAGTCTTGATTTTCAGGTTATTTTGATGTAAGGAAACCAACTTTTAAATCGGGGGAGGAATATAGAGACCTTTTCAGGTCTCCTCTTTCCCAGTAAACCTATGCTCTATATTGCTCTTTTGCATTATCCGGTCCTGAATAAAGAAGGCAAAACCGTTGTCACGGCCATTGCCAACATGGATCTTCACGATATTGCCCGGACGGCCAAGACCTTCGGGGTGGAGAAATTTTACGTGATTAACCCGGTGGAGGCGCAGCGCAGACTTGCCGGTCAGATTATCGGTCACTGGCGGGAAGGGTATGGCGCACTTTACAATCCTTTCAGGAAGGACGCTTTCGAAATAGCGGAAATCAGATCCTCCTTGGAAGAGGTGCTGGAAGAAATCACAGCCGCTCATGGGTTCAGACCACAGGTCATTACCACGGGAGCCGGCCTGCAGGTTCATTCATTGACCTGTGCAGGTCTGAAGGAACTTCTGAAAAGGAATCATTTGCCTTATCTTCTGATTTTTGGTACAGGCTCCGGCATAGCACAGGAGGTTGTGAATCAGGCCGATTACCGTCTTGAACCGATCAGGGGGGAAAACGGTTATAATCATCTACCGGTACGGGCGGCCGTTGCCGTTATTCTGGACAGGGTTACGGAAATAACATAAAAATAATATTGCGAGTGTCGCGGGAGGAAATATAAAATGAATACAATGGAAATGATTGAAAAAGAACAGATGAGAGGGGACATCCCTTCTTTTAAAACGGGTGATACCGTTAAAGTATATGTGCGTATCATTGAAGGTCAGAAACAAAGGATTCAGGCTTTTGAGGGTGTGGTGATCCGCAAGCGTCGCGGCAACAGCCGTGCCAATTTTACCGTGCGTAAAGTGTCTTACGGTGTCGGCGTAGAAAGAACATTTCCCATTCATTCTCCGGTCATTGACCGTGTCGAAGTTATAACCAAAGGCCTCGTGCGCCGTTCACGCCTTTATTATTTGAGAAGCCTCAGGGGCAAAAAGGCAAGGATCAAAGAAGACGCCAATCGATAGTGCCTGCACCGCTGGTGCTTATTGGCTGAAACAGGGGCCCTTTGAGCCGGATTCCTGCCGGAAGAACAACCTTTTCATCTTGTTGCGATGAATACATTCGAAAAGCGTGCTTACTGCGATGGATACCGATGGGTTGCGGGTGTTGATGAAGCAGGCCGCGGGCCGCTGGCAGGTCCTGTTGTTGCAGCAGCCGTCATCTTTCCCGTTGGCTACCAAAATTCTAAAATCAACGATTCCAAGAAACTGACCGCCCGTAAAAGGGACGAACTGTATAAGACGATCTGGGAGGACGCCGTAGCTGTAGGTGTGGGAGTTGCCGAGGCCGATGTCATTGACCGGATCAATATTCTTCAGGCGTCACTTCAGGCCATGCGCGAGGCGGTTCTGGATCTGTCCAAGATTCCCGATTTTATTTTCGTCGACGGCTTATACACCCTGAATATTGACGCACCTCAGAAGGCCCTGGTGAAGGGGGATGCCCTCAGCATTTCCATTGCCGCCGCTTCCATTATTGCCAAGGTCTCACGGGACCGGATCATGGAAATGTATCACCGACAGTTTCCCCGGTACAATTTCCAGAAAAACAAGGGTTATGGCACAGCAGAACATCGGAGGATTCTTAAGGAGATCGGAATGTGCAAAATCCACCGCAGATCGTTCCATTTAAAAAACACTGATGTTCTTCAAGTCACGATTGACTGGTCCTGATCATGGAAAAAAGAGATGCAACGAAAAGAGGAACCGGACGGGCGGGAGAAGATATCGCCGCAGGTTTTCTGGAGAAAAACGGTTATCGGATTTCCGAACGCAACTATCGCTGCCCGATCGGTGAGATCGATATTGTTGCCCGCGACAAAAACGATTTGGTCTTTGTGGAGGTCAAAACAAGAAGATCAGCGGATCTGGGTTATCCCGAGCAGGCTGTGGGCATCAAAAAACAGAAAAAAATTTCAAAGCTTGCCCTGTGGTACCTTCAGGAAAAGAGGCTTAACGGTGTCCGTACGCGATTTGATGTTGTAGCCGTCATGATGCAGCCTTCCGGAAACGATATTCGTCTGATCAAAAACGCTTTTGATTTTGTTTCTTTCTGATTCTTGACCAAATCAAAGCCGCGTCAGGGGCGGTTTCCCTATGGGAAACACATTGAAACCGATTTCAAAACACTTCCGGTGGTCAATGATATTGCGTCCGTCAAAAATGAAAGCGGGTTTCACCATGGATCTGTATATTTTGCCATAATCCAGATTCCGGTACAGATCCCAGTCCGTCATAATGACGAGTGCGTGGCAGCCAACGGCTGCAAGGTAGGGATCTTCAACGTAACTGATTTGCCCCTGTGCATCTTCCAGATCCATGGCGGCGTTGGCCAGCGCCTTGGGATCGGTGATGACCACTGACGCGTGTTCCGCAAGCAGTTTTCTTGTAATATTGATGGCCGGGCTTTCACGCGTGTCTCCCGTATCTGCCTTGAAGGCAAAACCCATGACGCAGATTTTTTTCCCCGCCAGCGTGTTGAACATGGATTGGAGAACGTTGGCAATGAAGCGGTCCTGCTGGTATTCGTTGATCTTAACGACACTTTCCCAGTAGTCGGCCACTTCCGGCAAACCGTAAAAACGGCACAGATAAACAAGATTTAAAATGTCTTTCTTGAAGCAGGAGCCGCCAAAACCGATACCCGCCTTGAGAAACTTGGAACCAATGCGGCTGTCCGTGCCCACGGCCCGGGCCACTTCGGAGATGTCCGCGTCCGCTTTTTCGCAAAGTGCAGAGATGGAGTTGATTGACGAAACCCTCTGCGCCAGAAAAGCGTTGGCCACCAGTTTGGAAAGCTCTGCGCTCCATATATTGGAAGTGATAATTTTTTCTGCGGGCACCCAGCGCGAGTAAATGTCCACCAGTTCTTGACGGGCGGCGAGCCCGCTTTTCGTTTCGCGTGACCCGATCAGCACACGGTCGGGATTTTCCAGATCGCTCATCGCGGTTCCCTCGGCCATGAATTCCGGATTGGAAAGGACATCGAAAGTGATGTTTCCTTTTCCCGAGGACAGGATCCGTTCCATGGCCAGCGCGGTTTTGATAGGCAGCGTGCTTTTTTCGATGACAATTTTCGAAGACTGTGAATTTTCCAGAATCTGCCTTGCCGTTTTTTCCCAGTATTGCAGGTCGGCAGCCTGGCCGGCGCCTGCTCCGAAGGTTTTTGTCGGCGTATTGACGCAGACGAAAATAATATCGTTTTCCGCGATTTGGTTTTCAACATCCGTGGAAAAGAATAAATTTCTGTCGCGGGTTTTCTTTACAATTTTTTCAAGCCCGGGCTCATAGACGGGAAGCTGATCGGAGTTCCAGGCAGCGATGCGCTGCGGGTTGACGTCCACCACGGTGACTTTATAGTCGGGGCATTTGCTGGCGATCATAACCATGGACGGAGCACCGACGTAGCCTGCCCCGATGCCAAGAATGTTCTTTTTAAATTTTGTTTTCTTCATTGGACCTCTTTTTTTTTTATGTTTTCAGGATATCTCGGAAGTATTGGATGGTCTGGACCAGCCCCTCTTCCAGCGGGATTTTGGGCTTCCAGCCCAGTTTGTTTTCCGCGAGCGTGATGTCCGGTTTGCGCTGTGCCGGATCATCTGACGGAAGCGGTTGAAAGTCGATTTCAGAGCAGCTGCCCGTCATCTCAATCACCATCCGTGCCAGCTGCAGGATGGTGAATTCTCCGGGGTTACCGATATTCACCGGGCCATAAAAATCATCGCCTGAATTCATCATTCGGATCAGTCCGTCAATCAGGTCATCACAATAGCAGAAAGAACGGGTGTGATTGCCGTCGCCGTAGACCGTGATGTTCTTTCCCTGAAGGGCCTGGATGATAAAATTACTGACGACGCGGCCGTCGTTTACGGCCATGCGCGGACCGTAGGTGTTGAAGATGCGGACGATCTTGGTGTTGACGGAGTTCTGCCTGCGGTAGTCCATCATCAGGCATTCGGCGGCCCGTTTGCCTTCGTCATAACAGCTGCGGATGCCAATGGGATTGACACGTCCCCAGTAGGATTCCGTCTGCGGGTGAACGTCGGGGTCGCCGTATACTTCCGATGTGGAAGCCTGGATGATTTTTGCCTTTGTTCTTTTGGCGATTCCCAGGACATTGATGGCGCCCATGACATTGGTCTTGATTGTTTTGATGGGATTGAACTGGTAGTGCACCGGCGATGCCGGGCAGGCCAGGTTGTAGATTTCGTCCACTTCCAGATAAATGGGATTGGTAATGTCGTGCCGGATCAGTTCAAAATGGGGATGCCCCATCAGATGGGATATGTTTTTTTTGCTCCCGGTGAAAAAGTTGTCCAGGCAGACAATGTCGTTGCCTTCTTTCAGCAGCCGTTCGCAGAGATGAGAACCGAGAAATCCCGCGCCGCCAGTAACCAGTATTCTTTTCATATTATCCTGATGTTGATCTGTGTAGTATTTTGTCCATATTTTTGCTATTAAAGCCGAAACGGGACACAGATGTCAACAACAAAAAGTGTTTAATAAGAAGACAGCATGAATCAAAGCGACGATAAAAAAAAAGGAATGCTTTACATGGTTGCAACTCCCATAGGCAACCTTGAAGATATTACCATAAGAGCGCTTCGCGTGCTGAAAGAAGTAGACCTGATTGCCGCGGAAGATACCCGTCATTCCAGAATTCTGCTGTCCGCTTACGACATCAGGACACCGCTGGTCAGCCTGCATGAGCACAACGAAAGGGAACGGAGCGCGATGATTGTTTCCAAAATGGAGAGCGGCATGAATGTCGCTTATGTTTCCGACGCAGGAACGCCGTGTGTCTCTGATCCGGGATATCAACTGGCTGCTGCCGCGCTGGAAAACGGTATACGTGTGGTTCCCGTTCCCGGACCATCGGCTGCCATTGCCGCGTTGTCTGTCTGCGGTTTTCCGGCGGACCAGTTTTTATTTTACGGATTTTTGCCGCCCAAATCAAACAGGCGCCGCCGCTTTTTAGAGTCTATCCGAGGGGAAGAACAAACCCTCATATTCTATGAATCCCCTGCACGAATCGCTGAGACGATGCGGGAGATTCAGGACGTGCTTGGAGACCGGCAGGCTGTCGTGGCGCGCGAACTGACCAAGGTGTTTGAAGAAATCAGAAGGGGATGGATCTCGGACATTGCGGCGGGGTTGTCCGGCAGTAAAGCCAGGGGTGAATTCACCATCATTGTACGGGGGGCTTCACGTGAGCCTGTGTCCATGACGGATGATGAAATTCAGGAAAGGCTGCTGCGACTCAGAAGCGAAAGATCCATTTCGTTGCGTGATGCCGTCGCAGATGTGGTGAGGCAGACCGGATTACCCCGGAAAAGAATATACGATATGGCATTGAAATGTTTTTCCTTTTCTGATGAAAACTGAAATACAGGCGGTTGCACATATTGCTTGAAGAGTTTTTTGCACTATGGTAACTGCATGTCAAAATCAACAGAAAATTAATTATTTTCTTATGCTAGCTTATGTTGAGGGGGTTTAAAAAACGATGGAGGATTCCGGAGAGGTTCATAACAAGCAAATACACGAACTGACCGAAATATATGATGAAAGTTCAGGGTTTGGCCGCAGATCAACAAACAGTAAGGCGCGTCAGCAGGTTGTTATGATCGACGGCAGGGGGTACGAGCGCGACAAACCATCGGGCGAAAAGGTCCACAATCTTACGGATATTGTTGACGGAGATGATTTGTCCCGTCAGTTGAAAGACGATGTCATGAAAAAGGCGATGGAAATCATCGAAAAAATCGCAAGAGAAATGGTTCCGGATATTGCCGAACGCATGATCCGGGAAGAAATTGAAAAGATAAAAGCAGAGAAACCGGACTCCATGCCGGAGACCGGTGAAAAGTGACAAAAAGGCCGCTCCCGAATCGTTGCCGGGCGGTTATGGTTTCATCATTTTGCTGGAGAAGCAGCTGCAAAATTCGGAGGCCCGCTGCAAATCATCTGCAGCTTGAAGAGGAGGATCCATGATATCCCATAAGAATATTCTTGTTTTATTGATCATTTTTATCGTTTGCCTGTCCGGCTGCTCCCTGAAGATTCCGGGGTTAACGAAAAATGATCCGGAGCCGGAGGAACCGGCGTCGGGAGTGAATGTTATTGCTGTGATGCCGGTGCAAAGCCCTACGGCAGACGAAAGAACCTTGCAGATGCTGCGCGTAAAACTGGGCGAAGAACTCCGTTTTAAAGGCTATCCCCAGGTTGCCACAGCGCTCATTGACAGCAGGCTTTCGGCGCTTGTTGAGGGAAAGGAAACAGAAGGGAAAAACACTGCAACACCCGGTCAGGTTCAGGAATTGTTCGGTGCGGACGGAGCGATGTACTGTTCGTTCCAGGAAGAAACAAAATCAAAACATCCGTTTTACACACCGGTTACAGTTACTGTGCGATGTGAACTGCGCAGTGCGAAATCGGGTGAGGTGGTATGGAGCGCTCAGTCGCAGGCAACCAGCAGGAGTGTTGATGTAGTGCGTTCGCGGCTGAAGATGAAATCGCGGGGCGACCTGGAGGAGGCGATGGAGAAAGCCGTTGTAAAAGTGTTGGAGACGCTGCCTTACGGGCCGCATTTAAGGGGGTAGCTTTTTATTGTTCGCATGGCATTTGAAACTATTTTGATGAGATCATCTGAAAATTATCGATGAACATTCCTAATTTTTTAACCCTGTTCAGGATTATTCTTGTCCCCGCTTTTGTCATTTTCCTGATACAGGAGGAATATGACAAAGCATTGATTGTCTTCGTGGTGGCAGGCCTCACTGATGCCCTGGACGGCACTTTAGCGCGCCTGCTCAAATGTCAGACGGTCCTTGGCGCGTATCTTGACCCTATCGCGGATAAACTTCTGCTGGTTACCAGTTATGCGACGCTGGCAATCCTGGGTATCATTCCGGCATGGCTCGCCGTTTTAGTGATCAGCCGGGACTTCATCATTTTAATGGGCATAGCAATTCTTACTTTAATGTCAATACCTTACGAGATAAAACCGGCCATCGTAAGTAAAGTCACCACAGCCCTTCAAATCAGCACGATCTTTTTCCCCCTGTTATACAAAGTTGTTCAACATGACATCGGGTATCAATGGATCATGGGGCTGTTTTGGCTGACGGCTTTATTTACTGTTATTTCCGGTATGGTTTACATCATCCGGGGCATTCGGATCCTGAATCATTCATCCCCGGAAGAGGGCAAATCATAAGATATTTGCTTGACACAGCAGCGTTTTCCTGCTAGTTGACCTAGCTCGAAAAGTCGAATTCCGCAGGATGTATATTTGATAGGCAGGAACGCGGAAAAAAGAATTGTATCCGTAATAACACAGGCAAGTAGCTCAGGGGGAGAGCGCCATCCTGACGCGGTGGATGTCCAGGGTTCAAATCCCTGCTTGCCTACCATTTTTCAATGAACGCGCACATGCCGTAAATGTTGATTAAGAAAAGGGCATCAGCAAAAATGGTGATGCCCTTTTAAAATGAAAAAGATGATGTTTTTCAGAGTAGCCAAATGGATATAAAAGTTACATTTCCGGATCAAAACCAGCGGGTGTATTCCGCCGGCATAACTGCATCCGAAGTCATCGGGGGATGGCAAAAAAATGCTCTAGACAGTGCCGTGGCCGCAAAAGTGAACGGCAACATCGTTGATTTGACCTTTCCCCTGGCGGAAAATACCGCCATCGAGCCGGTGGACGTTTCATCAAAAGAAGGTCTTTCCATATTGCGCCACAGCATTTCCCACGTGATGGCGCACGCCGTGCAGGATGTTTTTAAGGGAGCCAAAGTTACCATCGGTCCATCGATCGAAGACGGGTTCTATTACGATTTTGAATATTCCGAAACCTTTACGCTTGATGATTTTGAAAAGATCGAAAAGCGCATGAAGGAAATAGTCGCTTCCGATTACCCGTTTGTCCGGGAAGAGATGCCGCGGGAAAAAGCCGTGGAGATTTTCAGGCAGAAGGGTGAAGATTACAAAGTTGAACTCATCAACGATCTGCCTGCGGATGTTTCCATTGTCAGTATTTACAGAGATGGTGATTACATCGATTTGTGCCGGGGGCCTCATATTCCCTCAACAGGTAAAATCAAGGCGTTTAAACTGCTCAGCGTAGCGGGGGCCTACTGGCGGGGCGATGAAAAAAACAAGATGCTGCAGCGCATTTACGGCACCGGCTTTGCCGACCGGAAGCAGCTTGAAGATTACCTGACTCTGCTGGAAGAGGCGAAAAAAAGAGACCATCGCCGGCTGGGCAGGGAACTGGATCTGTTCCAGGTCAATGATGAGGCAGGCGCGGGCCTGATTATCTTCCATCCCAAAGGCATGCTGCTTCGCTATCTTATTGAAGACTGGGAAAGAAAGGAACATTTGAAGCGCGGTTACGATATGGTCATGGGCCCCCAGATTCTGAAGGTTGATCTGTGGAAAAAATCCGGCCATTTTGATCATTACCGGGACAATATGTATTTTACCGAAGTAGACGAACAGACCTACGGTATCAAGCCGATGAATTGCCTGTCCCACATGCTGATATATAAATCGAAAATCCGCAGCTACCGGGATTTGCCGCTTCGGTATTTTGAGCTGGGCACGGTCCACCGCCACGAAAAGACGGGAGTGCTGCACGGTTTGATGCGCGTGCGTCAGTTCACCCAGGATGATGCGCATATTCTCTGCGCACCCGAGCAGCTCAACTCAGAAATCCGGGCCATTGCTGATTTTGTCAATTATGCGATGGGCATCTTCGGTTTTGAATACGAAGTCGAGTTGAGTACACGCCCTGAACATTCCATCGGCTCCGATGCGGATTGGGAACTGGCCACCCGGGCGCTGGAAAACGCCTTGAAGGACAACGGCATCAGCTATGAGGTAAACGAAGGAGACGGGGCTTTCTACGGTCCTAAAATCGACTTCAAGCTTAAAGACGCATTGAAAAGAAAATGGCAGTGCGCGACCATCCAGTGCGATTTTACATTGCCGGAACGTTTTGACCTGAATTATATCGGTGCGGATGGCGAAAAGCACCGGCCGGTCATGCTTCATCGGGTCATTCTGGGTGCGATCGAACGATTTATGGGCGTTCTCATCGAACATTACGCGGGAGCGTTTCCGGTGTGGCTGTCGCCCACGCAATGTGTTCTGCTGACTGTGACGGACAAACACATTCCCTACGCGCAGACCGTTCACGAACGGCTGATCGAAGCCGGGATCCGTTCAGAGAAGTATTTTGAGAACGAAAAGCTGGGCTATAAAATCCGTCAGGCGCAGATGCAGAAAATGCCGTATATGCTGGTGATCGGAGACAAAGAAATGGAAGCCGGTACGGTTTCGCCGCGCGCCCGCGACGGTCAGAATCTCGGCGCGATGCCGGTTGAACAATTCATTGCTTTCGTTGGGGAAATGTGTGAGAAAAAGCAATAACAGTTTGTTGAACGATTGATTTTCGGGGAGGTGCCATATAGCTAAGGATTTAAAGATCAACAGGGATATAAGCTCGGCCACTGTAAGGGTGATTAACGATGAAGGACAGCCGCTGGGTGTTATTTCGCTGGAAGAGGCGCTTGATCATGCAGAAAAAGCCGGTCTGGATTTGGTGGAAGTGTCCGCAAATGCCAATCCACCGGTCTGCAAAATCATGGATTACGGGAAATACCGTTACAAGCAAAGCAAGAAATTGCAGGATGCACGAAAAAGCCAAACGGTGATTCACGTGAAGGAAATCCGGTTAAGACCCAAAACCGAAGCGCATGACCTGCAGACGAAAATCAAACATATAAAAAAGTTTCTGGAACAGCAGGACAAAGTAAAAATATCGATGATGTTCCGGGGCCGGGAGATTGCCTTCACCGAGATTGGCCGCAAACTGATGGACCAGATCAAAGCGGCGCTGGCCGATGAATGTGTTATGGATCAGGAACCTCGGCTGGAAGGCCGGAACATGATCATGATTGTTGCACCCAAAAAATAAAAAAACTGGAATGAAAAAAGAGGTGAAAATATGCCAAAGATGAAAACACACAGAGGGGCTGCCAAACGTTTTTCCGTGACAGCCAGCGGCAAGGTGAAGCGCAGCAAGGCGTTCGCCAGCCATATTTTGACGAAAAAAACAACGAAACGAAAAAGAACCCTGAGGAAAGCCGCGCTGGTGCATTCCGCAAATGAAAGCGCAATTAAAAGGCTCATTCCTTATCTGTAGAGCGTCAGAAAGTACCGAAGCAGCAAGTAATGAAGGAGAGTAAAAGGAAATGGCAAGAATCAAAAGAGGCGTTACCGCCCGTAAGAAGAGAAGAAAAATATTAAAAATGGCAAAGGGGTTCTTTGGCGCGCGCAGCCGTCTGTTGAGAACTGCAACGGAAGCCGTCAACAAGGCCATGAGCTATGCCTATCGCGACCGCAGGGGCCGTAAAAGAGAGTTCCGCGCGCTCTGGATCGCCCGTATCAATGCCGCCGCCCGCCTGAATGACATCACCTACAGCCGTCTTATGGATGGCATGAAAAAGGCAAACATCATGCTGGATCGCAAGATTCTGGCCGAACTGGCCGTGAATGATCCGCAGGGGTTCGCCAGGATCGTGGCCACAGCCAAAGGCGAGCAGACTGCATGATCTCGGATATTCTACAGCTGGAAAAAAGCGCTCTTGGCGAACTGGCTCAGGCCAAAACTCAAGAGGCAATTCTGGCTGTGCGAACCAAATATCTTGGCCGCAAGGGGCTCCTCACCGGACTGTTGAGAAATATCGCGCATGTTCCGGTGGATGAAAAACCCCTTTTTGGTAAGCGCTGCAATGAAGTCAAAGAACTTCTGGATGTAAAAATTGAAGAAGCATTGAAACTTCAGGCAGAAAGCAAAAAAGAAGCCATATTGGCCAAAGAAAAAATTGATGTTACCCTGCCCGGAAGGAGCATCCCCCCGGGCAGGATTCACCCCGTTATTCAAATCCGGCGCGAAATTTGTGAAATCTTTGCCTCGTTCGGTTTTTCAGTTGTGGAAGGGCCGGAAGTCGAACTGGATTATTACAACTTTGAATCGCTGAACATTCCCAAGGACCATCCCGCCCGGGACATGCAGGATACCTTCTATATCGAGGACAACATGGTCCTTAGAACCCATACCTCGCCGGTCCAGGTCAGGATTATGGAGAAAGTCCAGCCGCCCGTACGTATCCTGTCGCCGGGGCGCGTTTACCGGCCGGACTCCGATGTGTCCCACACGCCGATGTTTCATCAGATAGAAGGGCTGCTGGTCGACCGTGGCATCAGTTTTGCCGACCTCAAGGGTATCCTGACGGCTTTTCTGAAAAAAGTTTTTGGCAGCGATACCGTCCTTCGTTTCCGTCCCAGTTTTTTCCCCTTCACAGAACCGTCGGCGGAAGTCGATATCCGATGTGTCATGTGCAAGGGCAGTGGTTGCCGTGTCTGTGGACAGAGCGGATGGCTGGAAATATTGGGATCGGGAATGGTTGATCCCGCCGTCTTTAAAAATGTCGGTTACGACCCGGAAATTTATTCCGGATTCGCTTTTGGCCTCGGTCTGGAACGAATTGCCATGCTGAAATATGGCATTTCCGACATACGTCTTTTGTTTGAAAACGACATTCGATTCCTCAAACAGTTTTAGGAGAGTTCCTCCCCATGCTTGTCAGTCTTAAATGGCTTAAAGATTATATTGATTTCGAATTATCGGCGCAGGAGCTGGCAGACCGTTTAACCATGGCCGGCCTGGAAGTCGACGAAATCAAAACGATTGCACCCAAATTTTCGGGTGTCGTGGTCGCTGAAATTCTGTCCGTCACACCTCATCCGAAAGCCGACAAGCTTTCCCTGTGTACGGTCACGGACGGAACGGAAACCTATCCGGTGGTCTGCGGCGCGAAAAATATCAAGGCAGGCGATGTGGTGCCACTGGCGAAAGTCGGCGCCGTCATCCCCGGCGGATATACGATCAAATCCACTGTCCTGCGCGGCGAGAAATCCGACGGTATGCTCTGCTCGGAAGCAGAACTGGAAGTTGGCGATGATGCTTCGGGCATCATGCATCTGCCTTCCGGCATGACGCGGGGAACACCGTTAGAGAACGCCCTGGACCTCGGCGACACCGTTCTGGATGTCAGCATCACGCCTAACCGGTCCGATTGCCTCAGCATGATCGGAATGGCCCGTGAAGTTGCCGCTCTGACCGGTGGAAAAATAAAAATGCCTTCCATTGATATCGAGGAATCAGACCAGGACATCCGATCACTTTCTTCGGTAACGATTGTGGCTGCGGATCTATGCCCCCGATACTCCGCCAGAATGATTCAAAATGTTAAGATCGGCGATTCGCCGGTCTGGATGAAAGCAAGGCTGGAAGCCGCCGGAATGCGCGCGATCAACAATGTTGTGGATGTGACGAACTTCGTCATGCTGGAAATGGGTCAGCCGCTGCACGCCTTTGATTTCCGCTTTCTGGAAGAAGGCCGGATTGTTGTGCGCAAATCAAAAGATGGTGAAGAATTTGTCTCTCTCGACGAAAAAAGCCATGTCCTGCCGCCAGACACTGTCTTGATCTGCGACGGCAAAAAGCCGGTGGCCATCGGTGGAATCATGGGCGGCCTCAACTCGGAAGTCAAGGAGGATACACAGGTCATTTTCCTGGAGAGCGCGTATTTCAATCCTTCTTCTATTCGTCGTTCATCGCGCCGTCTGGCGATGCCAACCGACGCGGCGTTTCGTTTTGAGAGGGGGATTGATCCGGAAGGCGTGATCCGGGCGCTGGACCGGGCGGCTCAATTGATGGCCGGTCTTTCCGGAGGTACTGTCTGCAAAAATTACATTGATGAATACCCGAAGAAAATACCGGCGGTTCAGAATATTCCCCTGCGTCTGGACAGGATTCGTGAAATTATCGGTACAGCCATCCTCTCCGAAGACGTGATACGAATCCTGAACAGCATCGACATGAAGGTGGTTGATAAAGGCAACGGGAAATATCTTGTGACGCCGCCGACATCCCGGGTGGACATCGAGCGGGAGATTGACCTTGTTGAAGAAGTCGTCCGTCTTTATGGTTACGACCGTGTGCCCGTGACCGTTCCGGCCGTTTCAGTAAAGGAGATTGATGTCATCCCGCGTCTTGTACTTGAGGAGAGAGTCCGTCAATTATTCACCGGTTGCGGTTATTCGGAAATCATCAATTACAGTTTTACCAGACCCGCTTCCGTGGACGAACTTCTTCTGCCGCCGGATGATGAACGGCGAAGGTTTGTGGTGATCAGAAATCCGTTGACCGAAGAGCAGTCCGTTATGCGAACAACCCTGTCCTATGGATTGCTGGAGACCTTGAAGAAGAATATCAACAATGCTTCTTTCAACTTGAAAATCTTTGAAATCGGTCGAATCTTTCTCAAACGTGGCGATGGGGAGTTGCCGGAAGAAAAGAACATTCTGGCGGGGCTTCTGTCGGGAAAGACCTCGGAAAACCTCTGGGGCTTAAAAGTCAATGTCGATTTTTACGATCTCAAAGGGTGTCTGGAAAATCTCTTTTATGATCTGAAACTGGAAAAGTGCCGGTATCATGCTGAAATATCAGAGCCTTTTTTACATCCCGGACAATCCTGCAATCTGTATGTAAACGACGCAAAAATAGGTTTTATGGGTCAGGTCCACCCGGAAGTGCTGGAGAAAATGGACATCCGGAGTAACGCGTATCTATTTGAAATTAATCTTGATGTTCTGGATAAACAGCTTAACCCGCGCATTGATTACAGGGAGATATCCAAATTTCCGGCAGTGACCCGTGACGTTGCGTTTGTGGTTCCCATACCTATGGAAGCGGACAAAATGCTGGAAATTGTTTTAACTCAGCAAGAATATTTACTTGAAAATGTGGGGATTTTTGATATATACGCTGGCAAAGGCCTTGATGAGGGAACAAAAAGCCTTGGGTTGAGATTTTCCTATCGTGCCCCGGACAGAACACTGACGGATGCGGAAATCAATTCCATCCATGAGAGAATTGTAAACAGCACTGTCCGGTTAACAGGTGCAAAGATAAGGGCCTGAAGTTTTAGAGATCAGCAATATGCCTCTGAGATAATTTTGAGGAGGCAAGTAAAGAGAAGTCTGAAAAATCCCTTGTTATGCCCGGGATATGAAATTCTCTTTTTGATTGAAAGGACAGATGAACCATAACGCAAAGGTTTCAGTTTACATGACGTTAATAACGGAGGAGAAGAAATGACGAAAATTGATATTATTCAGAATGTTTACGAGAAACTCGGTTTTTCCAAGAAGGAATCAGCGGACATTGTTGAATCCGTGTTTGACATCATTAAAGACAGCCTTGCTCAAGGTGAAAGGGTAAAGATTTCCGGCTTCGGAAATTTCATGGTCAAAGAGAAACGGTCCCGCCGCGGTCGTAATCCTCAGACCGGAGAGGAGATCTCCATCACCGCACGCCGGGTTTTGACTTTCAAATCCTCCCAGGTATTGCGCAAGTCTCTGAACAGTTGATAAATTGTTTTAACTGTACGAAAAACACTGACAACCAAAACGGCTTATCCGTATTATCAGGAGGGGTGTTTTTCAGTTTCAGTTTTGCGGACATATTTCTCCGTAAGGATTCAGGAATTGTATGGACAGCATAATTCCCGAAAAAGCTTATTTCCGGATTGGAGAAGTGAGTAAAATCCTCAACGTTGAGCCGTACGTCATCCGTTACTGGGAGTCGGAATTTAAAACGATTAAACCGGTAAGGACAAAGACCTCTCAGCGCCTGTACCGAAAAAAAGACGTGCAGGAATTATTAACAATCCGCAATCTACTTTATCAGCAGCGCTTTACCATTAACGGTGCAAAACAACAGCTGATGAAAATGCGCGACCGGGAAGAATCGGCAGATACGGAAAATGAAAAATTAATTTATATCAAAAAAGAGTTGGAGCAGATTCGAAAGATCATGAGCTGAAAAAGCCGGCAATCGTCATTGCCGGCTTTTTTATACAGTCCATGAAACGATGGTTATTTCTTGCTTGCTCTTTTGGAAGCTTTGAGCGGATTGATTTTCTGAGCCTCCTTGATCACCAGCTTCACATGAGACGCGCTCGGGCAGTTGCCGGTTATCCACTTACTTTTCGGATCCGGGTATACCTTGCAGAATTTGCCTGATTCGTAATCGATAATCTTATTGCAGCCTTCGCATTTGTCGATTACCGCAAGACAGCTGCCGCCAATAAAACCGCAGCCTTTTTTGCTCATAAAAGCGCATTCTGATCCCTTTTTAACTGTTTCACAAAGCATTTTGGAAAAACCCCCTTAAGTGGTGTCGATGATGTAATTTTTATCAGACGATGCGGAAAAAGACAGTAAATCAGAATGTATCCACAGACGTCAATGAATTAAAACCGCGTGTCCTTAACAGCAAAAAAAACGCCTGTCAAGAAAAATTACAGTTTATCCGTACAATTCCAATTCTGAAAGCGGAGCATTTCATCCAATTCCCTTGATGTTGCCCATTGCGGTAGGATGGCCTTTCCCATGGTATTTCCTGTCTCTGATGGACAGAGATGGCGAAATGGCAGACAAAGCGAAACATATTTTGCCGATGCGGGAATTTGCGCTGCACTTTTTGTATGGGATGATCAAACAAAAATGCCAAAATACCTGTCATTTTAACGTGATTGAATTGACTTCACCGGTCATTTGTGTTAGTTCCTTGCATCACATAAAAGCGGGAATATAAACAGGATATGTGCGTTTGGAGCTGTAGGGGATGAAAAAAGGATCTTTAATAAAAGTCTTCATAAGGTCTTTTTTCATTCACACCGCCCTCAACTTTCGAAGAATGCAGAATCTTGGTTTTATGTATGCAATGATTCCCCTTTTCCGTGAACGGAAATTATCCCGCAGGGAGGAGGAAGAATTTCTGCTCAGGCACCTGCAGATGTTTAACACGCATCCCTATTTGTCTGCGCCGCTGATCGGATCGATTGCCCGCATGGAAGAACAAAAGCCGGAGGGGGATGATGCATCTTCCATTTTGATGGTCAAGCAAAGCCTGATGGGACCCTACGCGGCGATCGGAGACACTTTTTTCTGGGGAGCGCTCAGGCCATGCTCGGGGATTATCGGGGCAGGGCTGGCCTGGCTGGGATCGATCCTGGCCCCGGTGGCTTTTTTGCTGGTGTATACTCCCGCCCATATCTGGGTAAGAGCCAGGGGATTTATGGAAGGGTATGCCAGGGGCAAGCAGGGTATAGAATTCATCCGCGGCATCGATCTGCCCCGTATAGCCAACCGTGTGCGTTGGTTGTCCCTGGTTATTCTGGCGTTTTTCGGGGCCTGCTATTTCCACGATGGTTATGCAAACTTTTCCGGGATACCCTGGTTTGTCGCGGTGCCGGTATCGCTTGGTACGATCCTGCTCTGCTGGCTGCTGGTTAAAAGGGGAATATCGCAAATTTATATTCTGTACGGAGCAGTGATATTATTTCTGCTCTTTTCGTCGAAAGAATTATTGTTGTGCTGGAAATGAAAACATTTAAATTAAAGAACAAGCTGGGATTGCACGCGCGTGCGGCCGCTTCATTTGTGCGCATCGCGCAGAAATACAAAGCGGAAATATTGATTGAACGCAATGGTCAAACCGTTAACGGGAAAAGCATTCTGGGAATTTTGACGCTTGCCTGTCCGATGGGCGGTATGATAACAGTGACCGCCAATGGGGCTGACGCGGCCCTGGCGCTTGATGATCTCGAAGCGCTGATTGAAAATAAATTTGGGGAAGAATAAACAACGACATGACGGTTGAACAGGCCAAAAAAACATTTGTTCTCAAGGGGATTGGTGTTTCTCCGGGGGTGGTGATCGGAAAAGTTTACCGCTTTGATCCGCTGGATGCCCAGGTATCTTTTTACAAACTCAATGATGAAAGTTTGATCCCTCATGAGGTCGAACGCTTCAGGAATGCCCTTAAAGAATCAACGAAGCAGCTTCTGGAGCTTCAGGAAAACCTGAAAAAAACAAAAGTTACCGAACCGCTTTATATTATTGATGTCCACGTTCTGCTCCTTTCGGACAAGAAATTCATCAACCGTACCATCAAGTACATTCGCCGTCTTGGCGTCAATGCCGAATGGGCATTGCGCATGACGCTGGATCATTACAAGCAGATATTTGAAGGTCTCGAAGATGTCTACATCAGCGGCCGCATCAGCGACGTGCAGTACGTTGTCCAGCGGGTTTTACGCAATCTTTCCGGTGAAAAGCATGAAACGGTCTGGGATGTCGGCTACGACGGTGTGGTGATTGTCTCCCATGATCTGTCGCCGGCCGATACAGCGCAGATGAAACTGGACAAAATCGTCGGTTTCGCAACGGACAGCGGTGGCCGTACATCGCATACCGCTATTGTGGCCCGCTCCATGGAACTGCCGGCCGTTGTCGGACTGGATAATGTCACGCGCTTTGTCCGGACAGGTGACGATATTATTGTGGACGGGACATCCGGGTTGGTCGTGGTCAATCCGTATCCGGACATGCTCAAGCGGTACGAAGAAAAAAAGCGTCACTACGACGATGCGAAAGATGAGTACCTGAAATATGCAAAGCTGCCTGCTCAGACGATGGATCATTACCAGATCGGGATTGGGTCCAATATCGAATTCATCGAAGAGATTCCTTCCGCTATTACTCACGGTGCGGAACACATCGGGCTTTACCGGACGGAATTTCTCTATATTTACCGGGATGATCTGCCTTCTGAAGAAGACCATTTCAACAATTATCGTCAGGTGGTGACCGAGAAGAACCTGGCATGGGCTACCATCCGGACATTCGACCTGGGTGGTGACAAATTTACCAAGTACCAGAAAAAAGACAAAGAGTTAAATCCGCAAATGGGATTACGGGCGATCCGCTTCTGCCTGAAGGAAATCGAGATTTTCAAGACCCAGCTCAGGGCCATCTGGCGTGTGAGCGCACTGGGAAAGGTGAAAATTTTGTTCCCTATGATTTCCGGCATTGAGGAAATCCGGGAAGCCAAGCGGCTGATGGAAGAGACCCGCAGGGAGCTTGTTGCAGAGGGAGTGAAGATTGCCGACCGGATGGACATCGGAGCAATGATCGAAGTCCCCGCGGCTGCTGTAATCGCTGACCAGCTGGCGCAGGAAGTTGATTATTTCAGCATTGGAACCAATGATTTGATTCAGTACGCGCTGGCCATTGACCGTTCCAATGAAAGAGTCACCTATCTGTACGAACCCCTGCATCCGGCCGTTTTGAGGCTGATTAAAACCATTGTGGATCAGGCTCATTACGCAAACATCCGCGTAGCCATGTGCGGAGAAATGGCCGGTGATCCCCTCTGCTGCCTGATTCTTCTGGGAATGCAGCTCGATGAGTTGAGCATGAATCATCTTGCGATTCCCCGCATCAAGCGCATCTTACAGCAATCAACACTTTCGGAGTCGCGGAAACTGCTTGAGAAAGCAATGTCCTTCAATAACGCCCTTGAAGTACGGGCGTACGTTCAGAACTACATGAACGAGCGTTTCCCGGATGAGTTTCAGAAGAAGGAAACCTGATTTCCAGATTCTAATTTCTAATTGTAAAACAGGCTATCAATAATTATATGAGCGAGAAAACGCCAATCGTTACCGATCACAATGAAGACGAATATTACTCCGGTTGTATGTATGAAGAGCCGGATTCCTGGCGTTTTCGTCCGGCAAAGATGTATCTGTCGCGCGTTTCCATCACGGAAGAAGAGGTCAATGATCTCAAGAAGCTGGCTGAAGAAGGCGTAATTGTCTATGCCATCAAGCAGAGAAGCAAACTCAATAGCCTGATCATTTCGGATATTGCGGGACGTGAAGGACTGCCCAGACCTGTTTACTGCCACGGCATGAACATGTCTTTCTGGCAGCCCATGTCCAAGATGCTGAAATTTCTCTGGTCATCTTTCTTGAGGCGTTTCCGGAAAGATCAGATCACGCGCCAGAGCAAGCTTGAATACCTGTCCAGGAAAATTGCAAACAAAGAAAGCATCATCATCCATCTGGGAGAGTCGGAGTTTATTGAAAGCCGCGCCGCGGAAGACGCCCTTGCGACCCTGATCCACCTGCAGGGGACGGTTTCCTTTCCCATATTTATTGTGCCTGTCCTGGTTGCCTATGGACGCCGCCGGGAAAAGGAAGATGAAAGCCTTGTCAACATCCTTTTCGGACAGATGGAACATACGGGACCGCTGCGTCGGTTGATCACCTTTATACGATATTCGAAGCAGGCGTTTGTCATCCCGTCAACTCCTGTCAACCTTATCGATTATCTCGCAGCCAACAATGATTTGACCAGGGCTGAATTGATTCACGATCTGCGCGGTGAGTTGATCGACAGCATTGAAGAAGAAAAAACGGCTATTGTCGGCCCTGCGCTGAAATCACGCGCAGAGCTGATGGGAATGGTTATGCATGATCCGAAACTGAACCGGTTTATGGATGAGCATGCGCAGAAAATAAAGAAATCCAGAGACGGCATTGCGAAGGACGCCCGTCGTTATCTGTACGAAATTGCCGCTGACTACCGGGAAACCTTCATTGAGGTTTGGGTGAAGCTTCTCAACTGGCTGTGGAACACGGTCTATGACGGTCTGCAGATTGATTACGAGGGCCTTGCAAAAATCCGAAATCTGTCCAAAAAAATGCCTTTTATCATCATTTCCTGCCACCGGAGTCATATTGATTATCTTCTGCTGTCCTACATATTCTTCAAGAACAGGGTCCAAATGCCGTTTATTGCGGCAGGCAATAACATGTCATTTTTCCCCATGGGTTATATCTTCCGCCGTTCCGGCGCTTTTTTCCTGCGTCGCAGCTTCCGGGGCAATAAACTCTACAGTGAAGTTTTTACAACCTATCTGGCCATCCTGCTCAAAGAAGGACTGCCGCTGGAATTCTTCATTGAAGGGGGCCGAAGCCGGACCGGGAAAATGGTCATGCCCAAATACGGGCTGCTGTCGATGATCCTTCAGGCCTACCAGGAAAAGTATTGCGAGAACCTGGCGGCTGTCCCGGTGTATATCGGCTACGACCGGGTGATCGAGGAACGGTCGTACCTCAACGAACTGGCCGGCCAGCCGAAGTCCCAGGAAAGCGCTGCGGAAATCATCAAAAGCACCAAGGTCCTGCGTAAAAGATACGGACGGGTTTATATCAATATCGGCGAGCCGATTATCATGAAAGACTACCTTGAGGCGCAGGACAAGCCCATGGAACAAATGACGCTGGACGAGCGCCAGAGCCTTTACCGGAAAATCGGTTATGAGGTTGTTCAGGAAATCAACAAGGTTTCCGTGGTCACGCCGTTTGCGCTGGTTGCAGCAGGCCTTCTGAGCCATGACCGGCGCGGTATTTCCCATGACGAATTAGGCGGCATCGTCAATGAATTTTATGATTATCTCGTTACCATGCCGGTCAAATTTGCCGCGACGTTTGCCAACCGGGAAAGAGCGATCGCCGACGCGCTGAATATTTTTGTCTCGACAGGTATCATTTCCAAAATAGAAGCCCTGGAAGAAGAAGAGGAAATGCAGGAAGTGGTCTATTCGCTGGACGATGCGAAAAGACTGAATCTTGAATATTACAAAAACAATATTCTGCATTTCTTTGTTTCTATTTGTTTTGTGGCGACGTCCATGGTGAAAAACCATGAAGACACCATGTCCCTGGCAAAGATTATGGGTGACTATAAATATCTGAAGTGGGTTTTGTGGAATGAATTTATCTTTGACGATAGGCGGGACGATGTTGAAGACGTGAATGATGTTCTGGCCTACCTGCATAACCGGTCTATGATCGTAACCACCGAACGTGAAGGCGAGGTATGGATCGAAATCAAAAGCAAAGGCCACGCCAAACTAAAACCGTTTTCCGGG
>ERZ795058.1485-NODE-1485-length-31159-cov-4.907600_pt1 | contig 31159 bp, 30 predicted proteins | sample MGYA00375142_ERZ795058 | MGnify/ENA primary metagenome ERZ795058 (study PRJEB30187, sample SAMN05720210) | activated sludge metagenome | isolation source: anaerobic digester from wastewater treatment plant | place: Japan | collected 2015-04-20 ... | reverse complement strand
AACCTTTTTACTATCATTTATAATCCCTGTTTTATACATAATTAGAAACAAAAAAATATTTTTATTTTTATTATCTGTAGCTATCTTTAGTCTTATACCAGCATCTTTAATAACCCAAACAGGCGCCAGAATAATTGCCATAATCGTATTTATAATGATTGGAATAAGTTCTGGGTTTTATTCAAAAATTGAATCTAATAAACTTACATTTTGGTTAATCTGTTTTGGCATAATTGTTCAGTCAAACAAGCTGCTGACTATTTATCACGATATTTATAAAACTCAAAAAATAAGACAAAATGTTAATAGATAATACAATTATTCTTCAACATCAGCAAAAATGGGATTATGATCAGCCCCTTATCCTACCAGCATTCAAAACTAATCATTTACTTTATAACGCCAATCCACCGCCACTTAACACGAGTGGTCACTATTTAAACTTTATTCGCTTTTATAATTTAAATCCAAAAACCAAAGTTATTTTTGATGATGGATTTGCTTACTTAAATCTCAATTTTAAATTAAACAAAAACAATGAATCAATTATAGAAATCAAACCTCTGGAAAATAAATATAAATATTTATTCTATATTTATAAAGATGGGATAGAGTATTTTAAATCAAATTATTCTAATCAAACTTTCATAAAAATAAATCTAAACGATCCCGGAAAATATACCGCAAGGTGTGATATGAACCTAGATGGAAAAGTTAAAACTGCTTATACCGACGATTATATAATCATTAACTAAATACATGCCTAAAGTATCAATAGTTGCGGGTTGTTATAATCACGAAAAATATATTTCTCGATTTATAGAAAGCGTATTAAAACAATCATTTACAGACTTTGAACTAATTATAATTGATGATTGTTCTATTGATAAAAGTGTTTTTATCATCAATAAATATGAAGACCCGCGAATTAAATTGATAACACATAATTTTAATATGGGTCCGTCAATTTCCGCCAACGACGGCATCAAGGCAAGCCAAGGCAAATACATAAGTTTTATGTCAACTGACGATGAACTTAAAAAAGACTATCTAAGTTCTGCTATATCTTTTTTAGAAAAAAACAAAAAATATGATTTATTATGTTTTACTCCTCAAATAATAAATGAAGATAGCCAACCTATCAAAGATCATTGGCAATACAAAAAAATAAACCACTTAGATATCATCAAAAAAATGTTTTTGGTCGGAAATGTTCTGCCCATTATAGGTCAAGTAATCAGAAAAGAAGCTTTGTTGGACATGACCTTTAAGTCAGAGCTTCTCCAAACTCAAGATTACGATTTTCAAGTCAACCTTTTATTAAAAAATAAAATTCCACATCTTTACAAAAAAAGGTTAGTAAATTATCGAGTTAGTAATAATGGTAACAATATTGATAACCACTCTGACGTTTCTAATCTTAGATATAGAATTGAGTTAAGATCAGTGTTAAATAATTTTTTGAAAATAAATTTCGAGATGTTTAAAAAAATATTTAAAGGTGAAATTAAAAAAACTAAGTTTAAACCATATCCTCAAACAGTTTCGTTTGTTTTAGGATTATTAGCTCTCAACACGCCCGACTCAAATAGGCAACGATGGGGATACGAAACCATATTAAACTTTATCAGCTCAAAAAAAAACATATTTTTAATAGACAAACTTTACAATCTAGAATATAAAGACATCGTGTCTTTTTCAAAAAAAATAGATATTTTAAAAGAAGATCTTTTATCTCAAAAAATGGATATATTAAATAACAAAATGAGAATATTAGAAAATTCCAAAATTTATAAAATTAAAAAAATATTTCACTAAATTTTTTATAAACTCAGTTATGTTAAAATTTCAAACTATGGAAAAAATGAATCCAAAAGAAACTTTAAATCTTAACCAACCTTATTTAGTTGGTGTTTCAGGCCCGTCCGGTGCCGGCAAAGACTATCTTATCAACGCTAGTGGTCAACAATTTACCGATATGGGCGCAAATGTTGCTGTTGTTCAAATGACTACTGAACGACCCGACAGGGGTCCAGGTGTCGAAACCAAAATTTGTATTAGTTCCGACGAATATACTCAGCTCGAAAATTCCAATCAGCTTATCGGCAGCCATCAAAATGGTGATTATCGTTATGGTTACAAAACTCAAGATTTAGTAGCCGGCTTAGAAACCTGCAAAAACGGTGGTATTGTTTTTATTGAACTCAACCCTTTTGCTCAACCAAATTTTCCTCAAGAAATTAAACAAAAATTGGGTGTTGATATGCTTGCTTGGATCGGCGTCCAAAATACCATTGAACAAACCGAAACCAGTATGCGCGAAAGAGGTGAGTCTGAGGATTCTATCAAAGAACGGATTGCCAAAGTTAAAAAATATTACGATGCTATGAATGAAAATCCATTCATTTCCTACGTTGATAATGGTCCTACCAACCGCACCGGTTCCACCAAAGATTTTACCAATATCATTCTTGATAAAATCCAAAATTCTTAAAACAATTTTATTCCCAACTAAACGTTGTGTTATATTATTCTCATATGAATAAAATCGCCGTAATTGGAATTGGCTACGTTGGTTTGGTTACTAGCACCTGTTTTGCCCAACTCGGACATCAAGTTATCGGTGCTGACATCGACGAAAAAAAGATCTCCCGTCTCAAAAAAAATATTATTCCTATTTTTGAAGAAGGTTTAACTGAATTGGTCGAAAAAAATCAAGCCAACGGCAATCTATCTTTTACCATCAATTTCAAACAAGCGGTTCAAAATTCCGACATCGTTTTTATTGCCGTCGGCACTCCTTCTCTCCCTGACGGTAGTGTTGACTTAAGTTATGTCAAAAACGCTTCCGAATCTATCGGTAAATCTATGAATGGCTATAAAGTGATTATTAACAAATCCACCGTTCCTGTTGGCACCGGCAATATTGTCAAAAACATTATTAAACAATTTTATAAAGGCGATTTTGACGTGGTTTCTAACCCTGAATTCTTAAGAGAGGGGAGTGCTGTCTTTGATTTTATGAACCCAGACCGAATCGTTATTGGCAGCGAGTCCAAAAAAGCCGCCGATATTGTCAACCAACTTTATGCCCCGCAAAATTCACCTATTGTCAATACTGATATCAAAACCGCCGAAATGATCAAATACGCTTCCAACGCTTTTTTAGCCACTCAGATTTCCTTTATCAACTCTATTGCCAATATTTGTGAAAAAATCGGCGCCGATGTCAATGATGTTGCCAAAGGTATGAAGCTTGATCCCCGAATTGGTTCCAAGGCCTTTCTCTCTGCCGGAGTTGGCTACGGCGGCAGCTGTTTTCCCAAAGACGTCAAAGGTCTCATCCAAATCGCCCACGAAAATCGAGTCCGCTTTGATATTCTTGATGCCGTCGAAGCCACTAATTTAGCTCAAAAACAATCCCTTTTGCCAAAAATTCAAACACTTATTGGTCCTGATTTAAGCAACAAAAAAATTACCGTCTGGGGTCTGGCCTTTAAACCCAATACCGATGATGTTCGTGAAGCTCCATCTCAAGTTATCATCAAACAGCTAATTGATAGGGGAGCCAAAGTTGTTGCTGTCGACCCTATCGCTGCCGATAATTTCAAACAGGTCTTTGATGGTCAAATTGACTACGAAACTGATCTTGTTAAATCTGTCAGAGATGCTGATTGTCTCGTCATCGTCACCGAGTGGTCTCAATTTAAAAACGTCAATTTAACCGCCATAAACAAAGCTCTCAAACACCCAAACATTGTCGACGGCCGCAATATTTTTGACCCCGCCCAAATGAAAAAACTTGGTTTCAAATATATTTCTGTCGGTCGGTAATTTGTAAAATTGTGACTAAATCTTTCAAACAGCTCAAGACCATTTTTGCCCAGATGGATAAAAGACTTTCTCGGGCTCAAAAAGACATAAAACACCTCCGACAAGTCAAAAAAAATTTTAATATCCTATCAAAATATTATTTTGGTGATTGGCTCAAAGACAGAGACAGGTTGCTAAAATATGACTTAGATGCCAATTTCAAAAGCCTGAGCGAAGATGCTATTTGGGAAGTAGTCAAAGAGTGGCAAAAAATCAAATAAACTAATCTTTTTTAAACCTTTTGTGCCAGTTCCAGGCATCTTTCATAATTGTCTCCAGCTCAAAATATTTTGGCTGCCATCCCAACACTTTCTTTGCTTTAGTGGCGTCCGCAATTAATATTGGCGGGTCTCCTGCTCGTCGGTCTTTTTCCGTCACCTTAAAATCAATTCCTGTGATTTTTTTTGCCGCTGCTACCACTTCTTTTACCGAAAAACCCTTGCCATTGCCTAAATTAAAATAATCACTCTCACCACCTTTCATCAAATACTCCAAAGCCAACACGTGAGCCTGGGCCAAATCGACCACATGAATATAATCCCGAATACAAGTGCCGTCTGGAGTCTCATAATCAGTTCCAAAAATACCAATTTCCGGTCTAGCCCCAATTGCCGCATCCAAAGTCAGCGGAATTAAATTTGAACTAGTTCCTTGCCATTCTCCCACCTCACCTTCCGGCTCGGCTCCACAGGCATTAAAATATCTCAACGCCACAAATTTCAACCCATAAGTCTGACTATAATCTCTCATGATATGTTCTACTATCAGTTTGGTTTCTCCATATGGATTAATTGGATTTTGGGGATGTTTTTCATCAATCGGCATATATTTTGGTTCGCCAAACGTGGCCGCCGACGATGAAAAAATAAATTTATCAACCTCATTTTCTCTCATTACCTCAAATAAATTTAAAGTATTAGCCACATTATTTTTGTAATATTTTTGCGGGTCAGTCACTGATTCTCCTACCGCCTTAAACGCCGCAAAATGTAGCACCGCCTCAATCGGATACTTTTTAAATACCGCCCGAATATCATCAATTTTTCCCAAATCACCTTCAAAAAATTCACCCCATTTGACCAGCTCTTTTTTCCCAGTCGACAAATTGTCAAACACTACCGTCTTATAATCTTTTTTACTTAACTCTTTGTTAACTGTAGAACCGATATATCCGGCCCCGCCGACAATTAAAATCATTTTTTATTTAAAAAAAATAAATAACTGTTTAATTTTATCATTTACTCTCTACTAGGCTTTCCCAAGGATAGCTATTATCCCCAAAATGACCATATTTAGCTGTCTTTTTATAAATTGGTCGTTTCAAATCAAATTTATCAATAATCCCTCTAACCGACAAATCCATCAGCCCCCAACCAAAACCCTCAATTGTCCTAGCTGATTTTCTGGCGGTGCCAAAAGTTTCTATTGACTTTACCACCGGATCTCTTTGACCAATAGCATAAGCCAATTGGATTTCGCATCTGTCAGCCAAACCCGCCGCCACAATATTTTTCGCTATATATCTGGCAGCATATGCTCCGCTTCGGTCTACTTTAGTCGGATCTTTGCCAGAAAAACATCCACCTCCAATTCTTCCCATCCCCCCATAAGTATCCACTACTATTTTTCTCCCAGTTAGCCCGGTATCACTTGTCGGTCCACCAAATTTCCAACTTCCGGTGCCATTAAAAACAACCTTATTCTCAGCAATTTCACCCAACCTAAATTTATCCAGCAACGGTAATACAGCCAGTTTAAGCAACTGTTTCTTGACTTCATCGCCCGACAAATCTTTTTCAAAAGGCTTGGCTAATACAATCTTTTCTACTGTTTTTGGTCTACCTCTTTCATAAACCACGCTCACCTCAGCCTTACCATCAGGTCTAAGATAAGGCAAATCTGAGTTCATTAGTTCATCCATCTTTCGACAAATATTATGCGACAACATTATCGGCAGCGGCATTAATTCTGGCGTTTCCTTGCAGGCATACCCATACATTATTCCTTGATCACCCGCCCCATCATTATCCACTCCCACAGCAATATCACTAGACTGTTGATGAACCAAAATTTCTACAGGGCTTTTGTGCCAAAATCCAAAATCTTCATTATCATAACCCAAACCCAAAATTACTTTTCTGGCCACAGTCTCATAATCAATTCCCTGCCGACAATTGACTTCTCCTGCCACTATTAGCCGATTAAAAGTCGCCAAAGTCTCTACTGCCACCCTGGCATTTTTATCTCTCACCAAAGCTTCATCCAAAATTGTATCCGACACTTGATCACAAATTTTATCCGGATGACCAGCGCAAACCGACTCAGACACAAATACGGGGTAATTCATATTTTTCCTTTTTTTAAATTTATAAAGGCTTGTCTCCCCAAAACAGGAAAGCACCGTGAACTTATTCAAGTCTCGGTTGCTGTCGCTGACTTACGTCAGGACTCGTGACAATTAAGCTAATTATTTAACACTTTTATCCAAATGTCAAAACCAAAATTATTTTTTCTGACTTCGTTTAAAATCTGGTGTCAGTGTTACTAATCCGCCAACCAAAGAATTTATCACTCCCAAAATACCGGCAAACGTTGACATCAACAAAACGCTTTCTATTGACACCGCTTCCTTGCCAAAAAAATAGACAAACAACTGCTCTCTGGCGCCAAAACCGGCAAAAGATATTGGCAGGGTTAATATGGTTGATATTACCGGCAAAAAAATTAATATCGAAACCACCGACAAACCGGTTCCAAAATACCAGCCGATAAACCACATTTGCAGCACCCAAAAAATATCACTCATAAGCGACACTCCCAACGACTTACCTATCTGAACCAAATTTTTTTTGTCTACCAATTCCAATATACCGCTAAATTTATTTAGCCACTTAAAATTAAAAACTTTTTTTATATCAAAAAATATTATCGTCACATAAAATGTCAGACAGCCCAACAACAATCCCGCAAACACCAACTGAATCATCATCGGTATTTCCACTCCCTTGTTTCCCGCCAAAAAAATCATTATTGATCCCAACACCACAAACACCGTCAACCCCACAAACCGGTCCAACAAAATTGATCCCAACAATTTTGGCTTAGAAATTTCTGGGTATTTTTCATCAATAATAATCCATTTCAAAGCATCTCCTGCCACCGCCGATGACGGCAAAAACAAACCATAAAAAGCTGCCGACAAACTCGACTTAAAAAACAAAATTATATCCTTAAAAGTCGGATTTTTAATTAAAAGTAAACTCCATCTCCAAGAAATCATTCCCATCAACCCTAAACTAATTAATATGTTTACTACCAAAAACCACCACTCCACTCTAGACAAATCTCTTGCCAAAGAGACTACATCTACTTTTTTAAACGCAAAATAAATCAATATCGACGATATCACCAATTTGATCAACTTAGAATTTATTATTTTCTTAAACATGATTATTCACTAGAATAACACGTATAATAACCTTAAATAAACATGGTCAAGGTTTTGCTTCTCAGTCATATTTTTCCGCCGGCTGTCGATGGGGGATCACGAGTTGTTCATCAACTAGGGCAATATTTTGCCTCTCAAAATTTTGATACCATCTATCTTTCTTCTGATTGTTCCAGCACCGACGACTTTGTCAAATCCAACTACCGTCCCTCCCGCCAGCTAACCTCCCAAATCAAACTTCCCGTTTATCACCGTCTCCGCCGACCTCTAAAATTGATTAATCTTTTTCTCCCCCAAAAAACTTATCTCCACGGGTTATTGTCTGTTTTCCAAAAAGGACCCGTCTTTCGATTTTTTCCTTTTTTAAAATCTATTTTCACAGTTTTAAAATTCAAACCCGACTATATTGTCGCCGGCCCCCTGCCCACTACCATTATTTGGTATGCCCACATTTTTAAGCACCTTTTAAAGAAATTATCCCGTCATCAGGTCAAAATTTTAATTAATGCTTCCTTTCATGTCTCCGATCCTGATTTTCATCAACTCCCGCTTATCCGCAGTCTTCGTCACTCCGACTATATCTGGACTTTATCCCAATTCGAAACTGATTATTTTATCCACCATCTTCATCTTCCGCCCAAAAAAATTATCCTTGCCGGCAATGGCGTTAATTCTGGTTTTATCAAAAAAACCACAACTCCAAACCGTCTCAAGCCAAACCAACCAATCAACTTACTTTTTATTGGCTCCATTTCTGCCCACAAAGGTCTTGATACCCTCATCGACAGTTTTTCGTATCTAATTTCCCAAAAAAATTCTCCCCATTTTCGGCTGATTATTGCCGGCCAAAAAACTCTTTATTACCCCATTATCAAACAAAAAATTAGTTCTCTCCCCAAACCTTTTTCTACCAAAATAAAATTTATTTTTGATTTTCCCCAATCCCGCCTCAAATATTTGATTGACAACTCTTATACTCTCATTCTACCCTCACGCCACGAAAGTTTCGGATTGGTAATTATCGAAGCCTGGGCGCGGGGCAAACCGGTTATTACCAGCAATATTGCCACCCTTTCAGAACTTGTTTCCCGTGCTAAAGGCGGTTTAACTTTTAAGCTTAACAACCACCTTGATCTCTCCTCTCAAATCATTAAACTAGTCAGCTCGCCCCAAACCGCCTTTAAGCTTGGACAAAATGGCAAAAAATATGTTAAAAATAATTATCTATGGACAAAAGTCGGACAAAAAATATGCCAAAAATTACTATCATAATCATCATTTTAATCTTTGCTGCCGTCATCTATTTTATCTCTCGACCAAAAGCCAAACCTCAAAATTTTGATAACAATGTCAGCGCCATCATCAAAGGTAATCCTTATTATCTCGAAGTTGCCAAAACTTTTACTTCACGACAAACCGGCCTTTCCCACCGGACAGATCTTTGCTCCAACTGTGGCATGTTGTTTGTTTTTGATCGCGAAGGTAAATATCCTTTTTGGATGAAAGATACCAAAATTCCTCTGGACATTATCTGGCTAAACTCAAAATTTGAAGTCGTCAAAATTATCACTGCTACTGAAACTGATTCTCTCAAAAGCTTTACCAACGACCAACCAGCTTTATATGTCATCGAGCTAAACGCCAATGAAGTCTTTAAACTTGATCTAAAAGTAGGGGATATTATCCAACTTTCCAACGTTACCAATGAGTCCTAAAGCCGCTCCGTCCTTAAGCTACTCTCTTGTTATTCCCAATTACAACGGTTCCGCCTTTATTTTAGACTGTCTCAAATCAATCTTTTCTGCCGTCAAAAACTGCCCCCACACACCCTTTGAGATTATCCTAGTTGACAATAATTCTCACGACAACAGTCCTCTTATCTTCAAAAATTTTTTTCAAAAAAATAAATTACCAAATTTACAATCCAAAGTCTGTTATCTCACATCCAACACCGGTTTTGCCGCTGCCGTCAATTATGGCATTAACCGTTCAAACTATTCCCATATTGTTGTTGTGAATAATGATATCGTTCTCAAATCAAACTGGTTTAAGCTTGTTTCTGATGCTATCGTCAAAAATACTATCCCAAAAATTTCCACCTTTTTTGGCACTGTTCTCACCCGCGACGGCCAAAAATTTGAATCTCAAGGTCTGAAGTTCTACCCCAACGGCCGCTGTCACAACATTGCCAATGGTCAAAAATACTTTACTTCCAAATTACCTCAAACTCCCAAGATTGTTTGGGGGGCTTCAGCTGCTCTCGCCGTTTACCCCAAAAAAGTCATTAAATCTGTTGACATGTTTGATCCTGACTTTTTTGCCTACGAAGAAGATGCTGATTTGTGTCTCCGTTTTTACAAACTGGGTTATCAGACTATCTATGTTCCCCAAGCTATTTCCTACCACTTGGGCGGGGCTACCAGTAAATTAATGGGAAACTTTCGTTATCGTATGGACGCTAAAAACTGGATTTATATTATCATCAAAAATTATTCCTCAAAAGAAATTAAAGATTATTTTTTAGCCTTATCAATAGAAAGACTCAGAAACTTATCTGGACTCATAAAAAGCACTATCAGGATTTATAAATTTAAATCTATTTTTTATCTCCCTTTTGATATTGTCCGCACCTATGGGGAAGTTATTGTCAATCTCTCCAAAATGATCCAAAAACGCCGTCAAATCCAAAAAATGATAAAATATGGTCATTATAAAACCACCTTATGATCATCGGCATTGACGTCTCCTCCGTTTGTTACCAGACCGGCGTTAGCAACTATACCCTTAATTTGGTTAAAAATTTAGTTAATCTCGACAAGTCCAACCACTACAAACTGTTTTATTCCTCTCTCAGAATGCCCTTGCCCGAATCAATCAAAATTCTGGGGCAAAAAGCTAATGTCACCATCCATCATCACCGTCTGCCGCCAACCTTATTACAGTTTGTTTGGAATCGACTCAGACTTTTTCCTATAGAAATTTTTATTGGCAAGTGCGACCTTTTTCATACTTCAGATTGGACTCAACCTCCTACAGTTTTTGCCAAAACTATCGCCACCATCCATGATCTCACCCCGTTTTTATACCCTCAGTGGCACCAACCCAAGGTTGTTAATGCTCATCGTCACAAAATGTATTGGGCCGTCAAAAAATGCCGCCACCTTATCTGTGTTTCCCAAAACACCCAATCGGATTTACTCAAACTTTTTCCCCAAGTTGATATCAAGAAAACTAGTGTTATTTACGAATCTGCCGAATCCAAATATAGTCAATTTCTAAAATTACCCGCGCCAACTCAAGACAAAAAAAAGTTGGTCATCAAAAAACAATATGGCTTGGAAAATTTTATTTTGGCCCAGGGAACCAGAGAACCTAGAAAAAATCTCGACCGCCTTATCGATGCCTTTCTCAAATTCAAACAAAAATATCCCAAAACCAGAACCCAGCTTGCCATTACCGGCAAATATGGTTGGGGCAAAGATGTCACCGTCAAGGACTTCAGCATAAAAATACTTGGGTTCATTCCCGAAAAAGACATGGTCGGACTTCACGCCAGCGCTATTTGTCTGGCTTACCCCTCGCTTTATGAAGGTTTTGGTCTGCCGGTTGTCAAATCGCTCAAAGTTGGCGTCCCCATTATTACCAGCAACAATTCTTCTTTGGTCGAAATTTCCCAAGGAGCCGCCATCCTGATTGACCCCAACTCAACCGATAGTATTGCCAAAGCCATAGAAAAAATTGTTCACTCCCAGCAACTCCGCCGCCGGCTTAGTCAAAAAGGTCTTGAGATTGCCAAAAAATTCAGCTGGCAGACCACTGCCAAAGAAACTTTAAAAGTTTACCACTCCGTTTTGTCATAGCTGATAAAATCAATTATGTTAATTGGAATCGACGGCAACGAAGCTAATATTGTCAACAAAGTCGGTGTCGGTCAATACGCCTTCAAACTTCTCTGGCATCTTTACCAACAAGACAAACAAAACCATTATCTAATTTATCTCAAAGACCAGCCCAGCCATGATCTCCCTCCCGCCCGACCCAATTGGCATTATTTAGTCTTTGGCCCAAGCAAACTCTGGACTCGGTTTGCTCTCCCGCTCCATTTATTATTTCAAAAACAAAAACTAGATTTATTTTTTTCTCCCAGCCATTATTCACCGATTTTTTCCCGTTTTCCCACCATTCCCACTATCCACGACATCGGCTATCTCAAATTTCCCCACCAGTTTAACCAAAAAGACTTACACCAATTAATTCACTGGACCCAACAATCTCTCCGGCAAGCCAAACATATTATTACCGTCTCTCAGTTTTCCAAAGACGAACTTATAAAAACCTACCATATTAATCCCGACAAAATTACTATTGCCTACAACGGTGTCGATTCCCCGCCCAAAATAAATCATCTGGCTCAACAAAAAATTCTAAAAACCTACCATCTGCAATCAGGTAATTATTTCCTTTATCTGGGCACTCTCAAACCCAACAAAAATATTCCTTTTCTTATCAGATCTTTCTTTAGGTATCTTCAATCCGACAAATCTCAACCGTCAGTTAAACTGGTTATCGCCGGCAAAAAAGGTTGGCTGTTTGACGAAATTTTTGCCACTGTCCAACAACAGGGGATTGAAGACCGGGTTATTTTTACCGACTTTGTTACCGAAGATCAAAAATGGACTCTCTACCAACATGCTATTACTTCTGTTTTGCCCAGCACCTACGAAGGTTTTGGTATTCCCGCCATCGAATCTATGAAAGTCGGCACCCCGGTTATTGTCTCCAATATTCCCCCCTTCAGAGAGGTTGTCAAAACCAATGGCTTATTTATCAACCCCGCCAACGAGTCCGACCTCTGTCAAAAAATGATAAAAATTACTGACAAAAAAACTCGTCAACATTATTCAAAGCTCGGCAAAATTCAGGCTGACAAATTTAGCTGGACCAACACCGCTAGCTCAGTTATCAAAGTTTTTCAAACTTTATAAACCTTTCGCTACTGGCACAAACCTCAGAATTTAACTATAATCTGTTTATGAAAGACCGCACCGGCAAAGATCTCTCCCCAAATCAAATTTTTCAAAAAGTCACCACCCGAATTTCCACCATCTTCTTAGAATTTTGGCTCATGATCCTCAGATTTGTCGGCTATATTCCCGTCCATTCTCTCAGAAAAATTTTTTACCTTGTTTCCGGCATCAATCTCCCTTGGGATTCAACCATCCACATCGGCGCCAACTTTTTTAAGCCCAGTAATATCAGCATTGGTCATGACACTATCATTGGTGATCATTGTTTTTTAGACGGCCGGGCTCCACTCAAAATTGGCAGCCATGTCGGCATTGCCAGCCAAGTGCTTATTTACAACGATGAACACGAAATAAATTCTCCCGATTATGGCAACTCATTTGGACCGATTACTATTGGTGATTATGTTTTTATCGGACCCAGAGCCATTATTTTACCCAACGTCAAAATCGGCACCGGCGCTGTTGTTGCCGCTGGAGCCGTTGTTACCAAAGATATTCCCGAATTTGAAATCTGGGGCGGAGTTCCGGCTCAAAAAATTTCCCATCGCAAAATCAGCCGTCCAAATTATAAACTTGGCCGCCCCATGTTGTTTCAATAATGACCAAAAAAATCTTTTATTTCCTTTTTGTCATTTTCAATATTTTTGCCCTAATTTACCTTGTTTATCCCTTACCTTCACTGCCAGACTTGCCCAATAGCGTCAAATCAAATCTACCCGGCGATACGGTTCAAATAAGCCACGTCACGGCCTATTACACCAATATGAGTCGGACTGAAGTTATGAATTTTTACAAAGCCTACTACACCGGTCTTTTTAGAATCAATCTCAATCATCCGCCGGAAAAAGCCAAACAAGTTATTGTTGACACCATCCCCAGCTATTATCTAGAAGAAATTGTCCTCCCTCTCAAAGAATCTCTCTATATCAATGGTTTTGAGTGGGAACAAGATGTTTTTACCAAACCCGAAAACCGCATCAAAAACAAATTGATCTACGAAGGCAAAGAATATCACGCCAAAATCACTCTCCGTCGTTTTCCTACCGACATTCCCGGTCGGATTATTACCTTTTTTATCACCGAAATTGCTCTAATTACTACCGTTTTGGTGCTTAAATTCTCTATCAAACATGATTAATCCCATTCTTTCTATCATTATAGTTTCCTACAACACCGCCGATATTACCCTAAATTGTCTCAAATCAATTATCCAGGATAAAGGTCTTAACCAAATTGACTACGAAATTATTATCATCGACAACAATTCCCAAGACGACAGCCTTACTAAAATTAATCGCTTCAAAATCAATCTCAAATCCAAAAACATTTCCCTAAAATTAATTGCCAACAAAACCAATCATGGTTTTGGCAAAGCCAACAATCAAGGCTTAAAAATTGCTTCCGGCAACTATATTTTATTTCTCAACTCCGACACCCTAATTCTTCATTCCGCCATCAGTCAATCACTCGATTGGCTCTGTTCCCATCCGGAAAGTTCCACCTGCACCGCCCAGCTTTTAAATCAAGACAAAACTATTCAAGCCTCCGGAGGTTTTTTCCCAAACCTTGGCAATGTTTTTACCTGGTGTCTAAATCTTGATGACCTCCCTTTGGTCAACAAAATTATCAGACCTATTCACCCTCACACCCCCGAATTTTATACCAAAGACAGGTTTTATCTTTCAGATCACCGCCAGGACTGGGTTACCGGTGCCTTTTTCCTGACCCGAAAACCACTCTTAGATAAAGTTGGTGGTTTTGATGAAAATTATTTTATGTATGGCGAAGAACTTGAACTTTCCTACAGAATCAGCCAAACTACTCCCAACAATCACGTCTGGTATCTTATTGGTCCGCAGATAATTCATTTGGGCAGGGCTTCAGCCGCCAAAAAACTTGACCCAATCTTAAACGAATACAAAGGTTTTCTCTCCTTTTTCCAAAAGCACAAACCCAAATGGCAGTATCCTCTGGTTAAATTTTTACTCAAAATCAACGCCCTCATCAGATCCGTTATTCATTTTTCTCCCGTTTACCTTCAAGCATGTTCAAAAATATAAACCCCATCAAATCAATTATTGCCATTCTCATCGTTTTTATTCCTCTTTATCCTAAATTTCCCTTGTTTAATGTCCCCAATACCTATGTTGCTGTCCGTCTGGATGATATCATCGTTGCCTTGGCCGTCTTAACCTGGTTTATTTATCAGGTAACCAATGGTTTTTCCTTTCTCAAGCTAAAAATAACCAAACTATTTTTTCTCTATTTTTTAGCTATTTTTGTTAGCTTTGTTCACGCCTATCTTATCTACCAGACCGAACCTACCAATATTCTTTTGCTCCACCTTTTCCGCCGTTTTGAATATATGTCTTTATTTTTTATTACCTTTGATGCCGTCAAATCCATAAGTGATTTTAAGTTTATTTACTATTTTTTCCTTATTGCCACCGGATTAGTCACTTTTTATGGTTATGGCCAAAAATATCTTCATTTTCCTGTGGTTTCCACTATGAATTCAGAATTTTCCAAAGGCCAACTGCTGCAGATGAATATTTGGACCCGAATCAGTTCTACTTTTGCCGGTCATTATGATTTGGCTGCTTTTCTCAGCGTCGCTCTTATTATTATTCTGGCAATTTTTCTCTTAAGCCAAAATAAATTTACCAAAATCGTCAGCTTATTAGTCTGGTTACCGTCATACTATATTCTTACTCTAACCGCTTCTCGGGTTTCAATTTTTGCCTTTTTGGGTGGAGTTTGTCTTACTCTTATTTTTATCAAAAAATATTTTTGGATTATTCCCGTCACCGGTTTAGTTATTTTCAGTATTTTTAATTCCGGTGATCTTAATCAACGCCTCATTGCCACCATTCCCGCCCTAAAAAACCAGTTTAAATCCTCAAATAATTTCGCTCCCGCCCCCACTATTATTCCTACTCCCACCATATCCACCCCAAAGTTAACCCCCATTCCCGGTCAGATTATCAAACCCACTCCCACTGTTGTCAGACATCAACCGGAAACCTATCCTCCTGTTGATGCCGACGTTGGCGTTGCCAGATCCGGCGAAATTCGCTTCAATGCCGAATGGCCCCGAGCCATCACTGCTTGGCGCCGCAATCCACTTGTCGGCAGCGGTTTAGGGTCAATCACTCTGGCTACCGACAATGATTATCTCAGGTGTTTGGGTGAAAGCGGACTATTAGGACTTATCACTTTTTCTGCTCTCATTTTCTACTTTTTTATCAAAACCATTCCTCTTATTTTCAAAAAATCAAAAAATACCTATGATATGATTTCCTTAATCTGCTTTGGTGGTCTTATTACCACTTTGGCAAATGCCGTTTTTATTGATGTTTTTGAAGCTTCAAAAACCGCTTACCTCTTTTGGATTATGTTAGGCTGTTATTATCAATCTTTAAATCTAAAAAATGACTCAAAAAAATAAACGAAACATTTTAATGATTACTCCCTATATCCCCCGACTGTCCCAATCCGGCGGTCAAAACAGCTCATTCTATTCCATCAAATATCTCTCCCCCGACAACAATATCACCCTAATTTGCCTCAGCCCCGATGAAGAAGGTTTAGAAGACATTAAACAATATTGTTCCAAGGTTATCGTTGTTAAACGGGGCAAAACCTGGGATCCTAAAAAAGTTCTTTTAACCGGTCTAAGCAAATATCCGTTCCTCGTCATGAAACATATCAACAAAAACTTCCGTCAAGCCATCAAACACGAGCTAGATAATAACAAATTTGATTTGATTCACTGCGATTGTTTCTATCCCATGCCCAATATACCCAAAACCAAAATCCCCATCGTTTTGGTTGATTTAACCGTTGAATATGCGGTTTATCAACACTACGTTGAAACTCTTTCCGGCTGGAAAAAAATCTTTAAACCAATTTTCTGGATTGACGTTCTCAAACTCAAATATTGGGAAACTCATTATTGGAAAAACACACATACCGTTGTCGCTTTTGCCCAAGAAGACCGTGAGCTGATTTCCCAAGTTACCGGGCGAAACGACATTGAATTATTTCAAAACGGAGTTGACAATAAATTTTTTGAATCCAAACCCAAGACCCCCCGGAGCAAATTTCCCTCCGTCTTGTTTGGAGTTTCCAATATGAAATGGATGCAAAACCGGGAATCAGTCGAAATGATCATCAAAGACTCCTGGCCGGCTATCAAACAAGTCATTCCAGACTGTAAACTTTACATCATCGGCCGACATGCTCCCGACTATTACGGTCACTACCAATCGCCCGACGTTATTGTTCAGGAAGCTGACTTTGACGGTCAGCCACAAGATCCTATGTATTTTTACCAATATTGCTGGATACTTTTGGCTCCCATGGGCAGCGGCGGCGGCACCCGAAACAAGTTTTTAGAAGCTATGGCCTGCCGTCTTCCCATCGTTACCACCCCCGAAGGTATGGGTGGTATCAAAATCGAAAATTTCAAAGAATCCATTGTCTGCGATTATGATCAAGTTCCCAAAAATGCTATCAATTTACTCAAAAATCACCATCAGCGCCAGGCCATGGGGGAGGCAGCCAACAAATTAATCGCCAAAAAATACTCCTACCAAAATAGTGTTGATGGCCTGAACAAAATTTACCAAAAGATTACCAATGTCAAAAAGAATTGATCTCTCAATTATTATCCTTAACTATAATTCTGCCGACTATCTTCGCCGTTGTCTCAAAAGCATTTCCCGATCAAATCTGGGCAATTACGCCATTGAAACCATTGTTGTCGATAATGCCTCCACCGACCTTAGTCTTAAATTAGCCCAAAAAGACAAACATAAGTGGGTTAAATATTTGGTTCTCAAAAAAAATCTTGGTTTTGCTGCTGGCAACAATCAAGGCGTCAAAATTATCAATCCCAACACTAAGTATGTTCTTTTTCTCAACCCCGACACCATTGTCCAACCCAAGACTCTAAAAACCATGATTGACTTTTTCAACCGCCAGCCAGACGCCTCCGCCGCCACTTGTTATATTAAACTTGCCAAAACCGGTCAAATGCAGCCGGAATGCCATCGCGGCTTTCCCACTCCTTGGCGTTCATTTTGTTATTTTAGCGGTATTTCCAAACTCTTCCCCAAGTCAAAATTTTTTAACGGTTATTTTCTGGGTCACCTAGACACTTCCACCATTCACCCTATCGAAGCCTGTGTCGGCGCCTTTCTCATGGTCAAAAAATCTGTCGGTCAAAACATAAACTGGTGGAATGAATCATATTTCTTTTATGGCGAAGATCTTGATTTTTGTTACCAACTTTACCAAAAAAAATATAAATTGTATTTCAATCCCCACTGTCAGATTACCCATTTTCAGGGCATTTCTTCCGGCATAAAATCACAAAGTCAAAAACTCTCTTCAGCCAACCGCAGCACCAAAATTTTGGCCGCCAAATCCAGCACCGAAGCTATGAAAATCTTTTATCAACGAAATCTGTTTTCAAAATATAATTTTTTCACCCGGCAACTAGTCCTTGGTGGTATTAAACTTCTAGAAATCAAACGCCTCTTCAAAGCCAAATATTTATGACCAAAAAGCATATTGTTATTGACGCCAGGCTTTACGGCCCCAAACATACTGGCATCGGTCGCTATACCAAAAATGTTTTATTGTCTCTTACTCACCAACCTGATTTCTCTCACTACCGCTTTAGTCTCCTTGTTTACCCTGAACTTCTTTCCGATATCAAAACCGATCTTGGAAATAGTTTCAATTATATCCCCACCAACATCCGTCATTATTCTTTCAAAGAACAGTTGCTTTTACCCCTTGTCATCTCCAAACTCAAACCCGACTTAGTCCACTTTACCCATTTCAACAAACCTTTACTTTATTTTGGCCGATCGGTTGTCACCATTCACGACCTCATTAAACATTTTTTCCGAGGCAAAGCCAATACTACCAAAAATTCCCTTCTTTATTGGCCAAAATATTTTTTTTACATTTTGATTACTCACATCACCATCAAAACCAATACTATTATCGTCCCCAGTGATTTTTGGCGTCAGTATATTATCAAACATTTTCATCTTTCTCCCGCCAAAATCACCACCACTCATGAAGCCGTCGATCCTGATTTCAAAAAAAATCTCTCTCAAGTTAATCCTAAAAGCAAGCCAGTAGGGGACTATCTTCTCTATACCGGCAATCTCTACCCCCACAAAAATATCAAAGTTATCATTCAGGCCCTAAGATCACTTCCAAAACTAAAATTAAAAATAATCAGCGCCCGAAGTTTTTTTACTCATCAAGTCGAAGCCGAAGCCAAACAAAACCAAGTTAGCAACCAAATCGAATTTCTCGGTTATATTCCTGACAGTCAGTTCAAGCGAATTTACTCCCAAGCTATTGCTCTAGTCCATCCCTCGTTTATGGAAGGTTTTAGTCTCACCGGTCTTGAAGCTATGGCCCTGGGCTGCCCGGTTATTTCCTCCAACAGCAGCTGTCTGCCCGAAATTTACCAAGACTCAGTTCTTTATTTTGACCCCTATAAACCTAGTCAATTAGTCAAACAAATAACTCGGTTGCTCAAAACTCCCAACCTGCGCCGGCAGCTTATCCAAAAAGGTTGTCTTCAGATAAACAAATACTCTTGGGACAATACTGCCAAAAAAACCTTATCTGTTTACCAAAAAACCCTAAATGACCGCTAAACCCAGGGTGGCTGTTTTTTACGACTGGCTCAACCAGTGGGGCGGCGCCGAAAAGGTCCTTCTTGATATTTTACAAATTTTTCCCCAGGCAACCGTCTTTACCCTAAACTATCACCCCAAAAAAACCTCTTGGCTGCCATCCTCAATCAAAGTAATCCCTTCTTTTATTAACCATCTTCCCCTAAGTCACCAAAACCCCATCATCTACACCCCTCTTTACCCCCTGGCCCTAGAAAAATTTGATTTTTCTCAATTTGATATTGTTATTTCCACCACTTCTACCGTCGGTCACTCTCTTTTGACCCCGCCGTCAACTTTGTTCGTCTGTTATTTTCACAATGTTAACCGTTATCTTTACCAAACTCCAAAACAGTTTAAATTTCTTAAGCCCATTCTTAAACACTATCAAAAAACCGATTTTATTTACGGGCAGCGACCGGATTACTGTCTGTGCAATTCCCAAACCGTCCGCCGCCGGATAAAATCCGCCTACAACAGACCGGCCAAAGTCATTTATCCCGGAGTTGACACTTCATTTTTTATCCCCAAAACCAATCCTACCGTTTCACCTTATTTTTTAGTTGTTTCCCGGCTAGTCGAACACAAAAAAATTGACCTTGCTATCCGCGCCTGCCACCAGCTAAATCAAAAATTGATTATTGTCGGTCAGGGCCGTGATTATTATAGATTAACCAAATTAGCCGCCCAAAATTCCAACTCTCAAGTTATTTTTGCCGGCAAAGTTTCTCCCAAAAAACTTCTTTCTCTATATCAAAACTGCCAAGCTCTCATCTGCCCCCAAATTGAAGACTTTGGTCTTACCCCACTTGAAGCTCAAGCCTGTGGCAAACCCGTCATTGCCTTCAACCAAGGTGGTCTAACCGAAACCGTCATCAATCACCAAACCGGTGTATTTTTTGATCATCAAACAGCTGATTCTTTGGCCCAAACCCTAGCCAAATTTGATTCCAAAAATTTTTCTCCCGCCGACTGTGTTCAAAATGCCGCCAAATTTTCCCGCAAAAAATTTATGCTAAACTTTAAGCAAACAATCAACCAACTATGGCTAAATCAAACCAGTATGTAGTCATTCTCTGCGGCGGTAGTGGTCCCCGTTTATGGCCGCTTTCACATGCGGGCAATCCTAAACAATTTCTCAAAATTTTAGGCAAAAAAACTCTTTTAGAACAAACTTTTTCTCGTTGCCAAAAATTCTGTCCCGGAAAAAACATTTTTATTGTCTCCAACCAAAAATACCAAGCCAAAATTGACAAAATCTTGGGCAAGAAACTTCCACCCCAAAATTTTATTTATGAGCCGGAGAAAAAGAATACCACCATGGCCATTCTTTTGGCCTTAGCCCACATCCAAAAACTTAATCCTGATGCCGTGGTTACCACCACTCCTGCTGATCACTACATCAAAAAAATAATCAGTTTTAGAAAAGATATTGCCAATTCCCAAAAACTAGCCCAAAATCACCATCGGATTATCACTATTGGTATCAAGCCTGCTTTTGCCAACACTTCCTACGGCTACATTCTTCCCCGCCAAAAAAATCAACCATTGTCCAACGTCAGTTTGTTTGTCGAAAAACCAGACAAAGACACCGCCCAAAATCTCATCAAAAAAGGCGCTCTCTGGAACTCTGGCATTTATACTTTTACCCTAACTGATATAGTCAATGAAGTTGAAAAACTCCAACCAGAATATTTCCGACTTTATCAACAATTAGTCAATTCTCAACTTGACAAAAAAACTATTGCTAAGGTTTACGCCAAATCACCCGACTTAGCCATTGACCGGGCCGTCTCCGAAAAAAGCGATCAAATCTATGTTATCCCTGCTAGTTTTGATTGGAGCGATATTGGCGAATGGAAATCCATTCACCAACGATCAGACAAAGACTCCGACAACAACGCCGTCCTCAATTCCCAAACCAACTATCTAGCCCACAACTCAACTAATTGTTTAATAAACGGATCCAAAAATAAGCTTATTGGCTTGGTCGGTGTTAGTAATTTAGCCGTCATTGACACTGATGATGGTCTTCTTATCTGCCATCTTGACGACAGTTATCATGTTCGCGACCTAATCGGTAAAATGGTCAAAAACAAAAAATATAAATCATTTTTTCTCAAAAAACCATGACAGACAAACTCTACTTCAACGTCTTCAAAAGAATTCTTGACATTATCAGCTCTGTCTTTCTTATGATTATCTTTTCTCCCATATTTTTACTCACTTCCATTCTTGTCAAAATTACTTCACCTGGTCCTATTTTTTTTAAACAAAAGCGGGTCACCAAAGGAAATAAAGAATTTTGGATGTATAAATTCCGCTCTATGTATACTGGCGACAATGACAAACGTCTCCGCGAAAATTATCCTGAGTTATGGAAAAAATACAAAGACGGCGGCTGGAAATTACCTATGTCCGAAGACCCTCGAATCACACCCATAGGCAAAATTATTCGAGCTTCATCAGTTGATGAATTTCCTCAATTGGTCAATGTTCTCAAAGGAGAAATGAGTTTAGTCGGACCTAGAGCCTATCGTGAAGAAGAACTTCAAGAGTACGAAAAAAAATATCCTACCACCAAAAAATATATTGACGATGTTAGATCCGTCAAACCTGGCATTACCGGTCTTTGGCAAACTTCCGGCCGCAACGAACTTAATTTTGAACAACGAGCCAAACTCGACTCAAAATACATCCGCAATCAATCTATTAGACAGGAACTTCTCATCATTCTCAAAACTCCCATGTCTATGATCTCTCGTTGGTAAATTGTTTCATCTTTGTTAAACTAAGAGTATGGATTTGATCACCAAAACCGCCAACACCAAACCGGGTAAGAAAGTAAAGCTGGGTAATCGGCGATGGCCCAAAATTATTGCTATCATTTTTGCTTTTATTTTTATCCTTGCTCTCGGACTATTTTTTGTAGTCTATCTCCCCGCCAAGGAACTCCAGACCAAAATCGAAGCTGCCAAAACCGAAGTCGATCATCTCAAACAATCCATCAACGAAAAAGATCTGGAAAAAATCAAAATTAATCTCAGTGTCATCAAAGATCACACTAAATCTATCGAAGACACCTATTTTAAACTAAAACCAATCGGCTTCCTTCCTATAATCAATAATTACTACCAAGATGGTCTCCGAACCATCAGTATTGCCAAAAACAGCCTTGATACCAGCGATATTATCATAAAAGCCATCGAACCCTACAAAGATTTTTTGGGTATGACCGGCTCTGCCGCTTCCAGCGAAGAAACCACTCAAGACAGAATCGCCTTTTTGACCCAATCTGTTGAAGGTTTGATTCCGTATTTAGACACCATCGAAGCCAAAATTGCCGAAATTGACAAATCGGCCGGAGAAATAAATCCCTCCAGATATCCCGAAGAATTCCGCGGCTACCAAATCAAATCTAATATTACCAAAGCTCAGGAGCTGCTATCTCAATCCCATAAACTTATAAAAGACGGCAAGCCGCTTTTGTCCAAAGTTTCTTGGCTCTTGGGCAAAGATTCTCCTCGAAAATATCTAATGATCTTTCAAAATGATGGTGAGCTCCGACCTAGTGGTGGTTTTTGGACTGCTTACAGCACCATGACGGTCGATAATGGCAAAGTTAAGCCCGGCACTGCCAGCAATATTTATGATCTTGACGACCGCATCAACAGCCGCACTCCCGCTCCCAGGCTTATCAAAAGTTACCATATCAATGTTCCTTATCTTAATCTCCGCGACAGCAATCTTTCTCCCGATTTTCCCACTGATGCCAAAATATTTTTGGACCAATATCTCAAAGCTACCGGCAGTAAGGAAAAATTTGATGCCATTATCGCCATCGACACCCAACTTTTGGTTGATATGGTTGCTGTTTTGGGTAAACTAGACACCCGGGTCGGCACTTTTACTACCGAACCTGACAAAAGGTGTTATGGCTGTCCTCAAATTATTTACGAAATGCAATGGATGTCCGGTCGCCCTCGGGATTATATCGAAAAAAATCGAAAAGATTTTATGAACCCGCTTATGTCCGCCCTCCTTGCCAACGTTATGGGTTCGGAAAAAAACAAAATGGGTCAGTTGATTCAAGCCGGCTTCAAAAGTATCAACGAAAAACACGTCCTTTTTTACTTTCCCAACGAAGACAATCAAAAAATGGGTGACCTGGCCAACATTACCGGAAAAATATACGACACCGAATCCTCGGTTGACTATCTCCACCTTAATGACACCAATTTTGCCAGCGCCAAAAGCAATATTTTCATTACTCAAAAAATCAAACACGACATCACTATCAAAAACGGTCAAGCTCAACACAAAATAAATATTACTTATACCAATTCCGCCCCTGGTTCCAATTGCAATCTAGAAAAAGGCGGTCTGTGTCTTAACGCTTCTACCTACCGAGATATCTTCCGTTTCTATACCCCCAAAGGTTCAAAACTCACCAAAATGACCGGTTCTGAAGTTGAAACTGTCCAGTATGAAGAGTTAAATAAACAGGTCTTTGAAGGTTTTTATGGCAACAAGTTTGGGCTTAACCCCCAATCAAACCTCAAAACCTCAATCGAATATACTTCCGGCGCTCAAATTGGTTCCGTTTACACCCTTATGCTCCAAAAACAACCCGGCACCAAACCGGTTGATTATGAGCTGATAATTAACGGCTCCAAGCAAAACTTCTCCTGGGTTGCCGACAAAACCATTAGATTTACCCTCTAAATGGACCACTACAAATCAACCTTAGGGATTGTCATCAACAAAAAAACTACCAAAGAGTCTGACTTGCTTATTACCCTTTTAACGCCCAAAATGGGCAAGATTGTAGCTATTGCCAAAGGCGCTAAAAACATAAAAAGCAGTCGTCTTGGCAATCTCCAACTAGGCAACACCATCAAAGCTCAACTATACCAAAAAGGAGATTTTACCTGGATTTCAGAATCACAAAATATTTCTCCTTTTCTCCAAACAGACAAAAATTTGGCCCAACTTAACCTTCTTTTTTACTTTTTGGAAATAGTCAATTTATTTGTCGCCGAAAATCAGCATATCGACAAAATCTTTGAAATTTCCCAAAATATTATTGCTGCTATCAACAAAAATTTAATCCGCCAGTATATCCAAAACGAAATCTACTTTTTGGAAACTCTGGGTTTTGGGGTCCCTTTGGACATAAAAACATATTTTAGTCAAAAAGATTACAAGACCAGCCAAAAACTAATCAAAAGATTTTTTGAATCAATTATCGAAAAACCTCTCCAAAGCAACAAATTGTTTAGATAAAACCCAAAAAAAAATCTAAAAAATGATTAAATACAATAAGGAATGAAAAACAACATTATAAAAACACTAATTCTGATTTTTATTTCTTTAACTTTTTATTATTCCCGACAGATATTTTTTTACAAATATGAGCCTGAATACTACGAAAACTGGTATTACCACTCCCAATGGAATATTCCCAACAGTGTTCGCGGTATAGGTGATGGAGATTTATATAAATTTGTTGGTTACAGGCTAGCCTTCGGTGAAAATCCATTTAATATCAATTACGAAGTTCCACCCTTTGCCAAATTGCTTTATGGATTAGCTGAACGGTTTTTTAGCAATCCTTACATAATAAGCATTATTTTTTATCTTTCATCTTTTATTATTTTACATTTAATTTCTAAAATATTTTTCCAAAAAAACACCCACACAATTCTCCTTACACTACTTCTCATGGCTACATCTCCTTTTATTTCTACCCAAGTCAGAGAAACCATGCTTGACCTGCCTTTAATGTTCTTTTTTCTGGTTCATCTTTTATTTTTTCTTAAATATCTTCAATTAGATAATCTTCAAAAACTAATATTTGCCGGAATATTTTTAGGTATTGCCACCGGATGCAAGATAGGCGTTTATTCTCCCTTGATATTTTTAATTGGTCTAATTTTTATCTTAACCACCAAAACTAAAAAAATTAAAAAAATACTACTTTATGCTTTTAGCACTTTAGGAGGCTACGGTTTTTCTTTTATATCCTACTTTATCTACCACCCAAATCCAATTCCATGGTTAAGACTTCATGAAAAGCCTATCAGATTTTATATTGGACAAGGTAATAGTCATATAGATTATTTTAATCAACTCAAGGGTATCTTAATAAATCGTTATCAAGGATTTTGGGCTGGGGCTCAACCTGGCACGCTTGGTGACTGGTCCCCAATGCTAACGGCTGGACTACTACTCCTGATTGTCCTACTAATTACTTCTATTAAAAACAAAAATAAATTAACTCTTTATCTGTGTCTATTTTCACTATCATTTATATTAATTAATTGCTTTATACCATTCTTTCCAAGATATTTAATGCCAATAATTCCTACTTTTTGTCTTATTATTACTATTTGTTTGCAGCAAAAACCTTTTTTAATTTATCTTTTAATTATTTTAAACATTCCTTTCTATTACACTTCTGTTATTAAACAACCATATCAAGGAACCATAGAGAGCACTACTAGATTTATTAATACCAGAAATTATCGAGAGCTTTATAGGTCTATATCTCTACACCAACGAAACTTAATGAACGAAGACTACTTTATAAATTCTTATGAAAATTTTCTTAATAAAATTGGCACCAGAAGTATCGAATCAAATATAACTTCTATCAAATTCGATCAAGATATTGTTACGGGAGTGCTCAATACCACCTACCAAACCCGATATGGACCTCTCGAAAATAAAAGCAACATAATCTTCCAAAAAATCAATAACCAGTGGAAATTAATTTGGGATTGGAATTATCTATTTAATAGATACAAACCAGAATATCAAATTAATATTGTCCCTAAATTAAACCAAATAGCCGCTATTGAAGCATTTATGGCCCCCAGATCAATGTCTGACTGGGGACTAAATCTCACTCAAATTCAAGATATTACTAAAATTCCCCAACAAACGATTAATGATAGGCTACGGTTTAGTGTCCCAGACAAATATTATCGCTGGGTAGGGAATGTAAATATCAAAAACTTTGATGAGACCAGAAAAATTCCAGGATTGGAATTTTTTCACTATCCTCAAAAAGCAGAAATATCTTTTATCGACAACCAAAATCAGAAAATATATCTATTTGAATAATCCTATCACTGTTCTTTGATGGTAAAATATACCTATTATTATCAACTACGAACGAAGAAGGCACTTCGATAGTTGAAAATTTATAAAGTGGACGGATGTTCAAAAATAATCTGTCAAATAGGGTGGAACCGCGGAAAGAAATTTTCGTCCCTAAAAATTAATATTAATTTTTAAGGATATATGGTGACTAATCAAAGCGATCTTGTTAGCAAAATTGTCAGTCTCTGCAAACGTCGGGGGATAATCTTTCAAAACTCAGAAATTTACGGAGGTGTCCAAGGTTTTTATGACTACGGCCCTATCGGTTCCCAAATGAAACTTAACTGGAAGAATTTATGGTGGCAGGAAAATGTTGTCCGCCGCCGCGATATTGTCGGCATTGATGGTTCTATCATCACTCACCCCACCGTCTGGCAAGCCTCAGGTCATGTCAAAAATTTTGCCGACACTATGGTTGAATGCAAAAAATGCCACAAACGTTTTCGCCCCGATCTTCTTGACGACCCCAGCAAATGCCCCGATTGTGGTGGTCAATTTACTCAAGGTCGAAAATATAATATTTTGTTTGAAACCGAAATTGGTGTTATCGAGGGCGAAAAACAACATGCTTATCTCCGGGGTGAAGCCTGCCAGACCATTTATTTGGATTTCAAAAATATCGTTGACTCCACCCGCATAAAAATTCCCTTTGGTATTGCCCAAATTGGCAAAGCTTTTAGAAACGAAATTACTCCTAAAAATTTTCTTTATCGCACCCGCGAATTTGAACAATGGGACATTCAATATTTTGTCCATCCCAAAGAAATGGATAAATGGTATGAATACTGGAAAGAAACTCGCATGGCTTGGTATCAAACATATTTTAATAATTCCAAAAACCTCCGCTTCCGCCAACATCAAAAAGACGAATTGGCTTTCTATGCCAAAAAAGCCTTTGACATTGAATACCAAGCTCCTTGGGGTTGGGCAGAAATGGAAGGAATTCACTGGCGATCTGACTACGATCTTGGACAACATGCCAAATTTAGCGGACAAGACCTTTCCTATACCGACCCTCAAACTCAAGAAAAATATATCCCCTGGATAACTGAAACTTCCGGCGGAGTTGACCGCAGCTTCTTTTTTCTCCTGCTTGATGCCTACCAAGAAGAAACCACTTCAACCGGAGACATCCGAACCTATCTTAAAATTAACCCCAAAATTGCCGCTTACAAAATGGCGATTCTCCCCCTAGCCGCCAACAAACCGGAACTAATTACCAAAGCCGAAACTATTTTTAACCAGTTAAACCAAAAATATGCTGTCGACTGGGATGACAGTAGCAGTATTGGCAAAAAATACCGCCGCCAAGACGAAATCGGCACCCCCTGGTGTCTGGTAGTTGATTATCAAACCCTAGAAGATAACACTGTCTCTATTCGGGACCGCGATACTATGGAGCAAATCCGTCTCAAATCCGATGAAATTGACACCTGGCTTGAAAAAAGGTTAAATAACTAATATGAATAAGTTCAAAACCATTTCCTTTACCTTAATAATTTTTCTTTCTTCTCTTCTTCTTTCCGGCTGCGGCAAAAAAGCTCCCAAAACTCCCGCCGAAACCAAAAACTCTGCTCCCAAAGAACTGACTCTTACTGACAGCGACAAACCTATAATTTCTCTTATCCCTCGTGCTGATGGTCACGAGCTCAAACTAAAAGTTGACAAAATTCCTGCCAGCATCAGCCAAGTCGAATATGAACTCATTTATTCTGCCAAAGACAACGGTTTAGAAATGGAAAAAGGTGTCGGTGATACCGTCAAACTAACTTCCAATAATTTCGAAAAAGACCTACTTTTGGGAACTGCCAGCTGCACTAATGGTTGCAAATACAAATTTGATGAAGACGTTGTTGGCGGAGTTCTTTCTCTGACTTTCTACACCAACGACAATCAAACTGCCTCCTTTGAGACTCCATTCACTTTGACCACTTCAGCTGATATCAAAAAAAATAGCGGATTATCTCTCAGTCTAGAAAATTTATCTATCACCGCCACTACCACCACCAAAAATGATTTTTTCATTCTCATCAAAAACTATCGGCCTTATTACTCGGTCTTTTCCAGCGGCAGCGGCACAGCTAAAATAACTAAAATATCACCCGAAACCGTCACCAAAGAAAATACCAACACTCTGGTAGGGGATTATTTGATCAACTAATGAATTTTCATACCCCGGTTTTACTCAAAGAAGCCGTGGATACTCTTTGTGTCAAACCACACCATATTTATGTCGACGCCACCCTCGGTCACGGCGGACACACCCTAGAAATTCTCAAGCGGGGCGGTATTGTTTACGGTTTTGATCTTGACCCCAACAATCTAAAAATTGCCGCTGACCGAATAAAAGACAATAATTTATCCCCAAATTTTTTTCCAATCAACCAAAACTTTAATCAGTTAAACACCGTCGTTAAGCAAAAAATCAAATCCAAGATTGACGGTCTAATTGCTGATTTGGGTTTAAGTCAAAATCAGCAGACCGGCATCAATCGAGGCTTTTCATTCAACGATTCCCAATCTTTAGATATGCGTCTTAACCCCGACACTCAAACTCTCACCGCCGAAGAAATCATCAACACCTACTCATTTGACCAACTGTTTCAAATCTTTTCCAAACTTGGTCAGGAATTATATAGCAAACCCATTGCCCTAAAAATTATTAAACAAAGGCAAAAATCTGCCATCAAAGACGGTCTTAGATTAGCCGATATCATCAGGGATTATTACCGTGACCGCCACATTAAAACCAAAATTGATCCCGCCACCAAAATTTTTCTCAGTCTCAGGATTGCCGTTAATCAGGAAGATAAAAATTTAACCCAATTATTATCCCAAAGCCTTGAAGTTGTTAAGCCCAAAGGTACCGTAGTTATTATTACTTTTCATTCCGGCGAAGATAGATTAGTTAAACAATTTATCAACCGAAACAAACACTTGGTTCAAAAACAAAAATTTATCAAACCGTCTCTATCGGAGATAAAATCCAACCCTCTATCCCGCTCAAGTATCCTTAGATCGTATAAAATAGTTTAATGTCTAAAATATTTTCCGGCATAATCATTCTCAGTCTCATAGTTCAAATAGTTTTTTCTTTTTTCTATTCCAGTAGTATTGTCACTCAAAACAACCAGCTTGATTTATACCAAAAAGAAGCCGACCAGCTTCAGCTAGAAGTTGAATCAGCTTGGAAACAAGTCGCCGACCTTACCTCTATTACCCATCTTGTCCAAAGCACTCCTTCTGCCAGCCTCAAACCCATTATTAAGTCTATCAACATAAATTTTTAATGACTCAACGCTATCGTATTTTATTATTTTCATTTATTCTTTGTTTTTTGGCTGTTACTGGCAAACTTTTTTATTGGCAGGTGGTCAAAAGCCCGGAACTCAAAGAAAAGGCTCTCAGTCAGACCTACAAACTTGAAACCAAATACCCTGCCCGCGGCCAAATACTTTCTTCAGATAATTTTCCCTTGGCCCTAAACCAAACCAATTATCGTCTTTCTCTCTACAAACCAAATATGACCGAAAACTTGGATGATATTTTAAATAAAATCGATCTTGTTTATCCCGAATTTACCAAACAAAATCCCAATCTTAATAATTTCAAATCAAATTCCAACCAAAAATGGGTTGACCTTTCCACTAATTTTACCGAACCTCAAAAAAACCAGCTTCAAGAAATCAATGGTCTTATTTTCAAAAAATATAGTTCTCGTTATTACCCCGAAAACAGTTTAGCTTCAAATATGTTGGGATTTGTTGCCAATGACAACTATGGTTATCAAACCGGATATGGCGGACTTGAAGCTTATTACAACAAACAGCTTAGCGGACGAACCGGTTTTACTTGGTCGCCTCAAGACGCCACCGGCAAAACCATCCTTACCAAAAAAAGCTGGAGTTCTCCCTCAATTGATGGTCAAACTATCCTCACTTCCATTAACCGTAATTTTCAACATCAGGCCGAAATAGAATTATCTCAAGGAATAGAACAATATCAGGCCGATTCCGGTTCGATTATCGTTATGGAGACCAAAACTGGCCAAATAGTTGCTATGACCAGTCAAACCGCTTCAACTGTGGCCACCCCCAGTGCTTCAAGAAATCCAGCCATCTCAGATCTATTTGAACCTGGATCTATTTTTAAGCCCATAGTTGTTACTATGGCTCTCGACCAAAAATCAATTCAGCCCGATTATATCTGCCACAATTGTTCCCAACCGCTTACCATCGGTCAATACACTATCAATAATTGGGACAAATCCACCCACCCCGAATCAACTCTCAAAGACATCATAAAAAATTCCGACAACATCGGGATGAGTAATATTATCCGACAATTAGGTTTAAATAATTTTCTAAAATACTACCAAAGTTTAGGCTTAAACCAAAAAACCGGCATCGATCTTCAGGGAGAAGTTAAGCCCACCATAAAAAATAATTGGCCCGAAATTGACCTAGCCACAGCTTCATTCGGACAGGGGATTGTGGTTACGGAAATTAATATGCTTCAGGCATTTAATACTATTGCCAACGACGGCGTCTTGGTTAATCCCAAAGTTGCCACATCCCTTTCCGACCAAATAGGTAAAGTTTATCCCATCAAATCCAAAAAAGAAACTCGCGTCTTTAGTCATGATTCCGTTTTGGAAATTAAATCAATCCTAAAATACGCTGTCGAAAATGGAGCCGTTTCTGTCTTTAAACCCAAAGATCTTGAAGTTTGCGCCAAAAGCGGCACTGCCCAAGTTGCCGTCAAGGGCGGCTATACTGACTCTGCCACCATCGGCTCATATATCGGATTTTGGCCCTGTTATCAACCAAAGTTCACCATGATCGTCACCATCAACAACCCTAAATCATCATCCTGGGGGTCAAATACAGCCGCCCCTATTTGGTTCAAAATGGCCTCAAAAATCAATGGTTTGTTAT
>ERZ795058.1484-NODE-1484-length-31174-cov-7.507246_pt1 | contig 31174 bp, 47 predicted proteins | sample MGYA00375142_ERZ795058 | MGnify/ENA primary metagenome ERZ795058 (study PRJEB30187, sample SAMN05720210) | activated sludge metagenome | isolation source: anaerobic digester from wastewater treatment plant | place: Japan | collected 2015-04-20 ... | reverse complement strand
CTACTGCAAGTCAGAGTGCATAAAACCGACGTTGTCGGATTGAAATATGGAATTGATCAACCTCCCGGTTGACTTTTTATAGGAGTGTTATCATCATGATCTATTTCAATCTATGGTCTTTACTGTTTGTCTCGGTCTCATTTGGATTATCAATCTTGCCCTATTACACAAGGGCAGATAAAATCCACAGAGCTACCACACTGACCCTTGTACTTGTATTTTCCCTGTCGATGATCTTGCTGATTTATATCTTGTCAGATGTAACGAATACAGACAGAATCGTCAAATGGATCTCTTTTATCATTGTAGCAAATGCGTATGCCGGAATACTCAAAACAGTTGAGTTGATCATATCCGGCATCAGACAACTGCACACCAAGTAACGGAGAGCACCATGGACATTGACATCAGGCACTATGAACCACAGGACTATGCGGCGTGTGAAGAACTCGTGAATGAAGCATGGCACTTCGACACCATATTTTCCGACGCAAACTTGAGCACAACGGCGTTACGAATGTATACCAAAGGCGGATTATGCTCCGGCAACATGAATATCGTAGCCGTCTGCAAAGGCAAAGTCGTCGGCTTTTTGTTTGGCTTCAATCTTCTGTCAAAACGAAAACCCCGCGGAAAAATTAAACTGGCACTGGAAGCACTCGTTTCATTCAACTTCAAGAAGATGGACAAGATCGAGCTTCAACGATTCGTGCAAGCCATTACCGATCACAACAAAAATCGGAATACGATAGAACCGGGAAAGGCAAGTGAAATCTGCCTCTTTGTGGTATCAAAAGAATTCCAGGGCAAGAAAGTCGGAACACAATTATGGGAACGGTTCAGGGACGCGTGCATATCAAGCGGTGTTGACCGGATACGGGTAGAAACCAACACACACGGAGCAAGCAGCTATTACGAAAAGCAGGGCTTTATCCTCGTCGGCTTTTTTGACTCTCCCCTCCACGCATTGGCCACACCCGGCGGACAGGCAGGTATGTATGAGTATGTGTGCAATAAGGAAACGCAGCATATTCTTTCCTGATGATGAATTTTTCTGCATAGGAAAGTGAGGAAAAAATGGATATGCAACCAACAATCATTCCCGTTATCAAGACCGTGAAGAGCCCCCATGTAATGACCCAGGAAATACGGGGAATCCACAACATTGGTATAAAGCTTGACACGCTGCTTTTCAGCAGAAAATGATAGCAACCACAGAATTCGACCATAACACAATACATGATACCATCTGATCACAGTGAACGGAGGTTGATATGATATGGATTATTTCTTGTTGCGTCCTGTTTGTCGGAAGCGTTTTGGCTGCACGAACACTGGAATACGGTATCTTCGTGACCATCGTATTTTCTTGCACCATTACATGGGGCCTTATATACGCCATACACCGGGCCTGGCGCGTACGGCTCTGCTTGCGCCTTGTCAGAAAATCCCTGGAGCACAACCTTCCCTACACCAACCTGCAGGAACTGATTGAACCCGACTACGGCAATCCTCCCGACTTCAAACATCCGGCAAAAGCAGGACTGATTGGGCTTATCACCTATATTCCCTGCATATTTCTTTCCTGGACAGCGCTGGGATTGTTCATGTCTTCGTTTGTATTGAAACTGATCCTTGCAATCATTATCGGTTTTGTGGTTTCATTCATCATCGGGCTTGTGACTACTAAACTCGCGGCAGAAAAAAGAATACTGAAAAAAATAGTCGACAGTATCCAGAGGCACGACAAACGTATGTGGGAGGATCTGCTCCATAGCTGGAAGAGGATCGTAGATGAGCAAAACCGGGAAGCCGCATCCCGAACGAAGTGACGTACAAGAAACATGATCACAATACAAAAGATAACCGAAAATAAAAAGCAGTTTCTCGACTTGCTGCTGGTTGCCGACGAGCAGGAAGACATGATCGACCGGTATCTACCCGACGGCGACTTGTTTGCGCTCCGTGATGGAGATTTGAAAAGCATCTGTGTTGTACTACCCATCGACAACGATGTGTGCGAACTGAAAAACATCGCTACATACGAGCAATACCGGGGCATGGGATATGCAAGAACACTCATACAATACATCTGCGACCAGTACCGCAACGAGTATAAAACAATGCTGGTTGGAACCGGTGAAACACCATCAATCCTGTCATTTTATGAAAGCTGCGGGTTCAGGCAATCCCATCGGATCAAAAACTTTTTTACCGATAATTATGACCACGCCATGTTCGAAGAAGGTATTCAACTTGTCGACATGATATATCTTGCAAAAAATCTGCAGGAATGCACATGACAGACCTTCAAGTACTGGGAATAGATGAACCTTTCTCGATGGAAGAATTGAAAAAAGCGTACCGTGACAAATCAAAGTGTTTCCATCCAGACAGAAATGAAGACAATTTGACGAGTCACCTTGCGATGATTCGCCTGAATCTGGCCTATTCGAATCTCAAAAGCCAGCTAACAAGTGAACCGGTATACACCGTAAAGCAAAAGCCTGACGACAACGCATATGCAATCTACAAGGATGGAATACAGCGATTTCAGACCATCCACCCTTCCAGATGGAAGTCTTTTTCGATGAACCTGAAATCCCTTACCGGCGCAAGTCACACTCGTTCGGATACACCAGATATCATTCAAAACCTGATCAGGGAAATGGCCATGGCCTATACCAGTTTTACACACATCGTCAACGAACATGAAAACAGTCCCTGGTACGCTGATGCGCTTGCAAAAATGAAAGAGATTGAAAAAATGACAGTGCGGTATGTGAAAATAAAAGAATCGTATGAAACTTGACAGAACACCTGAATCGACAAGAGGAGCACTACTACATGAACACTTCAAAAAGAGCACTGATACTGATCGGACTGGTCGTTGCCATTATGCAACTGTATGCACAAAATGATGCTCTGCGTGAACAAATTGAATCGATCACGGCAAAAAGCAATGCCCGTACCGGAGTCGCACTCTACGATCCGGCCAAACGGGACACGGTAGCATTAAACGGCACCAGTCAGTTTCCCATGCACAGCGTCATGAAATTTCCCATTGCGCTTGCGGTACTCTCTGAAATAGACAAGGGAAATCTTTCACTGAAACAAAGAGTGACTATAACATCAGAAGACCTCGAACCCGACACCTGGAGTCCCATCAAAGCTGCCTATCCGGACGGAACGGTTTTAACGATCGAACAAATAATGAAATATACCGTAGCCGACAGCGACAATATCGGCTGCGACATCCTCTTGCGCTTGATCGGAGGAACAATGTCTGTCCAGAAATTTCTGGACACCCATGGCTTCACGGGTATTTCTATCGGGGCAACCGAGCAGGAAATGCATGATGATCCGGACAAGCAATACCTGAACTCTTCATCACCGGGAGCCATGAACAAACTCTTGAGCGCGGCATATACCAATACCGGGGCACTCCTCTCCCGTGAAAGCCATGAATGGATATGGAAGACATTACAGGAAGCCACGACTGGCGGAACACGCATTAAAGGACTCTTGCCAAAAACCGCCATCGTCGCGCACAAAACGGGAACCTCCGGAATAACTGACGGGGTCATCGCCGCCGTCAACGACGTTGGTGTGCTGATACTTCCAGACGGGAACGTGCTGTATCTGAGTGTATTTGTCGCAGACTCCCGCGAGACCCCCGCTGAAACCGAGAAGATCATTGCGGAGATCGCAAAGGCTGTGTGGGATCACTACACACAATGACAAGAACCCGGAACAGGTTCCGAGGACAACACATGATCAATACCATGCTCAACAGAATGATTGTGTATAACGCCGGAGACCCGATGAGGATACAGCATTCGGTCAAGGTTTTTGCTTTTGCTCAGAATATCGCACGTAACGAACAATGTTCGGAAAACCTTGTATTCACATTGTCCATGGCGGCGATTCTCCATGATATCGGTATTCGCAATGCCGAAGAAAAGTATCATTCCAGCGCCGGGAACTATCAGGAACGTGAAGGACCACCTGTTGCTGAAAAACTCATGGAAGATCTCACCATGGAAAAATCTGTAAAGGACCGCATTCTCTATTTGATTGGCAATCACCATACCTATACCAACATCAATGGTATCGATTATCAGATTCTGATTGAAGCAGACTTCCTGGTTAATATTTTTGAAGACAGGTTACACAAGGAATCAATAGATTCCATCAAGAAGAATATTTTCAGGACAACAGCAGGAATTACCCTTCTTGATACATTATACTATAACGGAGGATCATAATGACCGCATCCATACTGCTCGCGCATCCGTACCCGAAAAGTTTCAATCATGCGATATTCCATACCGTACAAAAAACGTGTGAGAAAAACGGTGTACACGTATACGCGCATGATCTCTACGAGGAACAATTCAATCCGGTACTGACCAGACAGGAACTGGGATCGGACAGGTCAAATGATCCGCTGGTCAATCAATACGCCAAAGAACTCGTTGAATCCGACATACTGGTATTCATCCATCCAAACTGGTGGGGCCAGCCGCCGGCGATTCTCAAGGGGTACATTGACCGGGTCATCCGTCCTCCGCACGCCTACGATTTTCCGGACAATGATTCCGGCGGCGGTTTGCCAATCGAGAAGCTCAAGGGGAAACTGGGAGTTGTGTACAACACATCAAATACCGATGAAGAGCGTGAAAACACCTACTTCTGTGATCCCCTCGACAAGATATGGGGAAAGTGCGTATTCGGATTTCTCGGCATCAACCGGTACCACCGAAGAATGTTCAGGATAATTGCCGACAGTTCAGAGAACGAACGAAAAGCCTGGCTTCAGGAAGTTGAGGATGAAATGACCGACATTACCAGGAAGTAACGGCATGAAAAACAAGCAATTATTCCATCAGAAATACGGTCCCCGGGCTCTGGTCGCCGGCGCTTCTGAAGGTCTCGGCGCTGCGTTTTGCGAAGAACTCGCCAAACAGCATTTTGATCTGGTGCTGGTTGCCCGCCGGGAGGAGCCGCTCAAGGAACTCGCGTCACGCTTGTCGGCGGAATTTGGTATCGAAATTACGACAATTATCGGCGACCTGGCCGACCCTGAAACGCTGAAAAATATCCTGCAAGTCATGCAATCGCTGGATGTCGGGCTGCTTGTGTACAACGCGGCATTTTCCGCGATCGGTGAATTCGCGTCTCTTCCCATTGCCCAGCTCAACCAATCCATCGATGTCAACATCCGCGGCCCGGTAACGCTGGTACATGGTCTCGTTTCCACAATGCGCAAGAGAACTGGCGGCATAGTGCTCATGTCGTCCATAGCCGGGAATCAGGGAGCGCCGAATGTCGCGGTGTACGGCGCGAGCAAAGCCTACAACACCATTTTGGGGCAAAGCCTTGCCCGGGAACTGAAACCCCGCGGCATCGACGTAACGGTATGTTGCGCGGGCGCCATCAGAACCCCCGGATATCAACTGGCAAATGCCCGGCAGGGTAAAACAGGAGAAGCCCCGGGAACACTCAGCGCGAAAGCGGTTGCCCGAACCGCACTGAATGCGCTGGGACGCAAGCCATTCGTAATTCCGGGATGCATCAACCGCATCGCGGTGTTCGTATTGGGAAGACTCCTTCCCCGCCGGATGGCCACATGGCTCATGGCGAAAGCAACAAAGAATCTGGAAACCACACACCGATAAGGAGGCTCACACCTATGGATTTTTTACTGACAGGCATCAGGGACAACGCCGCGGGATTTTTCGCACCCGTCATCATCTATGCAGGGATCCTGGCCCTGCATCTGCTGCTGCCCGCCAGACGGGTAACGGGCTATGTCGTCAACGAAACGAATGGAAAGCAGTTCGGGTACCGCATCAACGGTTTTATTGTCATGCTGGTTACGGTAATGGTCTGGGCGGCTCTTGGCGCAACGGACATTGTGCCTTTCGAATGGCTCTATCACCAACGGTGGGCTTCTTTTGCCGGAGCGTGTACGCTGGGGCTGATAGCCAGTTTTGCCATTGTGTACAAAAAGCCGCCGGTACACAAACACTTTCTGGCGGACTTCTTTCTTGGCCGCCTGAAAAATGTTCAATTCTTCGGTGGCCGTGCCGACGCCAAGATGGTTCTCTACCTCCTGGGCGCCACCCTTCTCGCCCTGAACATCCTCTCTGCCGCCGCGTATCATGTACACATCTTTCAGCCGGTGCATTCTCCGGGCATCCTGGTGTATACCGTTCTTTTTTTCTGGTTTCTCTTTGACTACATGACGTTTGAAGAAGTTCATCTGTACACCTACGACCTCTTTGCAGAGCGGGTCGGATTCAAACTCGTCTGGGGATGCCTGACCTTTTATCCTTTCTTTTACAGCATCGGTATTCTTGCCGTTGCCCATCGTCCCGATCCCGGCATCACGACACCGCAATTACTTGTCGCGTGTGTCGTGTTTTTCTCCGGATGGATCTTTGCCCGGGGCGCAAACATGCAAAAGTTCTTTTTCAAAACCCGTCCCGATCAGGCATTCCTCGGGATCTGGAAACCCGAAGTTCTTTCCAACGGGAACTCTGCATTACTCTGCAACGGATTCTGGGGGATTTCCCGCCACGTCAACTATCTGGGCGAAGTGCTCATGGCAACAGGGATAACGCTTGCGCTTGGTTACCCGGAAATAGTGTGGGCCTGGCTCTATCCGCTCTACTATGTGCTGTTGCTCTCTACCCGTGAACGAGACGACGACAAACGCTGCAAGGACAAGTACGGCGATCTGTGGGACGAATACTGCGAACGCGTCCCGTCCCGAATCATTCCGCGGATTTACTAGGGTCCAGGTTATTCAAGTATTTTGAAACTTGATTCAATATGCCGGACTATCACTTTTTCTCCAATAACTACCATTATTTGCAACAGGATAATTCATGACACAAATACAAACAAATAACCTGATAATCAGGAATCATGTAGAATCGGACTGGGAGAATCTGTACGAATATTTGTCCCTTCCGGAAACATATGAGTTCGAACCCGGAAGTCCTGTTACTCGCGAAGAAGCAAGAAAACTGACAGTGGATCGATCAAAAGGAAATGATTTTCTTGCGGTTGTTCATAAAAACAGCAATCACATGATTGGGCATCTCTATTTTCATCTTTGTGAACCTGAGAAGTTCATGACATGGGAACTTGGCTATATATTCAATCCCGATTATCACAATCAAGGCTATTGCACCGAAGCATCATCGGCATTGATTGATTTTGCTTTCAGGGAATTGCATGCACACAAAATTGTTGCTTTTTGCAATCCGGCAAATATTTCATCCTGGAAAGTTCTGGAAAAAATCGGCATGGAGCGTGAGGGATTTTTCAGACAAAAAGGATTCTTCAAAACTGATTCGCAAGGAAACCCGATATGGCATGATTGCTATGCATACGGTATAGTGAATGTTTCCGGTCAGAACCGGTAGGATTCAACAAGACACGAATCACAAACAGGTAAATGCAAGAATAATTAAAGGAACAAGATTGAACATGGTAACACTGGAAACTGAAAGACTCATAGTACGTGACAATATTCCGGGCGACCTGCATGACTTGTACGAACTTACAACTGATGAACACGCAATGAGGTTCATGAAAAGTACAAAGATTGAAACAAGGAAAGAATCTCAAAGATTCAATACGTGAGTCAAAGAGAAAAGACCGGTTACTCTATGGAATTACCAGAGAAGAGTGGCTTGCCGCAGATTGAGATTCCTGATCTCTCGCCCCGCGTTGCGACCGCTTCGAACGGCTGTGAGCATGGCCAGGGCGCGCGCCATCCCGCGTTGTGCCTCAGTCTTGAATATCATTACCAGGAGGTAGTTTCATGAGCGTACGGAAAGACGTACCCATAACGAATGAAAAAGCAACATTGCGGAGAATCGGCGGTTACTTGCATCATGTTATCCCCATCACCGACGCAACGGGCAAGGTGCTGAGCCACTTTCTCAAACCGATCATGATCGAATTCCGGCCACGCGACTTGATGCAGGTAATCGTGGGCGCGTCGATACTGGCGGTGCCGGTCGCGTTCACGGAAGAGACCTGGAATCTCGGAAAGGAACTGCCGCTTTTCAACGTATTGCTCTTAAGCGCCCTGTCCCTCATTTTTATCGGACTGTTTGTGTATCTCAATTTTTACCGGTTCATGCTCAAGGGTAATATCATCGAATATTGCAAACGAGTTTGTGCAATCTATTTCTTTTCCCTTGTTGTTGTCGGCGCACTGCTGACAATCATCGAGCGGTGTCCCTGGGGAATCGACAATGTGCTGGCAATCAAACGAATACTCATCGTCGCATTTCCCGCCGCCATGAGCGCGTCGTTGAGCGATTCGCTGAAGTAGCTTTGTGTGCTATCATTGCATCATGAACTATTCACTGATCCTTCTTGATGCAGACGATACTCTTTTTGACTACGATCGCGCTGAACGGTTTGCGCTGGAAACGGCGTTGACTCACTTTGGTCACACCGGAAAGTTTGACGAGGTTCTTGCGACGTACCGTCACATAAACGGACGACTCTGGAAGGATCTTGAGAACGGAACGATAACAAAAAATGAATTGCGAACCGAACGGTTTTCACGCCTTTTCGCGGCGCATGATCTCAACTATGATGTTCACGGTTTCAGCGAGCGGTATCTCGGACTGTTGGCGCAAGGGAGTTTTCTCATCACCGGTGCGGAAGAACTTTGCGCCCGTTTGAGCGTGAACCATACCTTGGTTGTTGTGACCAACGGAATCCGGGACGTGCAGCTGCCGCGCATTCAAGGATCCCCGTTGCACCCCTACATACAGGACATAGTCGTCTCGGAAGAAGTCGGCGTGAACAAACCCGACCCGCGGATATTCGAACACGCGCTTCGCAAAGCCGGGCATGATGACAAGAAATCGGTACTGATGGTCGGCGACTCTCTCACTTCGGATATCCGCGGCGGCAACAATTTCGGCATAGATACCTGCTGGTTCAACCCGGGCAATGTGATAAACACGGGCGATATTGTGCCGACGCATCAGATTGGCGCATTGAGCGAACTTGTCGAGCTGGCTTAGCAAAAGGACTGCACCATGACCATACGAAACGCCGAGGAGCAGGACTTTCCTGCCATTTCCAGACTCTTTTGGGAGAGCGACACCTTTCACGCGGAGAATCTTCCGTCAATATATAACAAGACTGATGCTCCCTTCCGGTCAATTGAGTACTACCGGGAACTCATTAATAATCCGGACGCACTTTTCTTCGTGATGGAAAAGAATGATGAAGTACTGGGATTTGCCTATGGCTATGAAGATCAAAAAGGATCTCTGCCCATCCACAAAAAGCGTACCTTCTTTTTTCTTGACAATATCGTCGTGCGAAAAGACCGTCAGGGCTCCGGGCTGGGGTCACAATTGCTTGACCGCATCATTACCGAATGCAGGGAACGGAAGTACTCCGACATCATGCTGAATGTATATTCATTCAACGCCGGTGCCATTGCACTCTATGAGAAAAAAGGCTTTACTCAATTGTCACGGGATTATATTCTCGAGTTATAACCACAGGAGACACACTGCATGAAACGACTATTCCTGGCTTCATATTTTTCCGCTGTTGCCAAAAGACTTCCCGGTTTTCTTGACGAAGACTATTCCGGCAAAACGGTAACCTTCATTCCGACTGCCTGCAATGTAGAGAAGATGGACTTCTTTGTTGCCTCTGCGAGAAAGGCGTTCAAGAAGCTCGGAATACTTGTTGACGATCTCGATGTATCACGCGCGTCCCGGGAGGAAATTGAAATAAAACTGCGGGACAATGCGTATATCTATGTTTCCGGCGGAAACACGTTTTATCTCCTCCAGGAACTGAAGCGGTCCGGCGCTGATCGACTTATCCTTGAGCAGGTTGCCGCGGGAAAGCCGTATATCGGTGAATCCGCAGGTTCTGTTATTGCTTCACCCGACATTGAATACGTCCGGTTGCTGGATGACCGCGCAAAGGCTGAAACGCTGCAAGACTGCTCGGCCTTGGGTCTGGTCGATTTTTATCCCCTTCCCCATCACGGAAACTTTCCGTTCAAGAAAGCGGTAGAGACAACCATCTGCCTTTACGACTCAAAGATTGATTTGCGCCCGATCAACAACAAACAGGTCATAACGGTTATGGGCGATACCGTTACGGTAGGGTGATACCATGATTAATCTGCTCTTGCTGCTTGCAGGATTCGTACCGCTTTTATATGGAGCGACCCTTCTGGTTGACGGCGCTTCCGCGCTCGCAAAGAAATACAACATCCCGGATATCGTGATCGGGCTTACCATAGTTGCCTTTGGCACGTCGGCACCCGAACTGATAGTGAACGTGTTCGCCTCACTCTCCGGCAGTTCAGACATAACCCTTGGCAACATTACCGGCAGCAACATCTTCAACATTTTCGCCATTCTCGGTTTTACCGCAGTGCTCTTCCCTCTCTCAGTGAAGTCAGGGACCACATGGATCGAAATACCCCTCAGTTTTCTTTCCGCCGTAGTTTTGCTGGTTATAGCAAATGATGTACTAATAAACGATACCACAGTATCCATGATTGACCGTACGGATGGTCTCGTCCTCCTCTTCTTTTTCATGATCTTCCTGGCATACAATTTTCATGTAAGCAAGTCCGGAGGAAGCGGCGAAGAAATTACCGTGAGACAACTACCACTGTACCAAACAGTATTATTTATACTGGGCGGTCTGGCGTTGCTTGTTCTGGGGGGACGATTCATTGTATACAACGCAGTACGCTTCGCCTCCCGACTCGGTATATCAGAGAGGGTTATCGCGTTGACCATTGTTTCAATCGGTACGTCGCTACCCGAACTCGCCACATCGGTAGTTGCAGCAAAAAAGAAAAACGTCGATATTGCCATAGGCAATGTGGTCGGTTCAAACATATTCAACATTTTCTTCATTCTCGGTGTATCAGCTGTTATCACGCCCGTTTCCGTTGGCACCTTTGCCGCCATTGACATGCTAATGAACATTTTGGGAAGCCTTCTTCTGTTCATATTTGTGTTCACCGGGAAGGGTCGGAAAATTGAAAGAGGTGAAGGTTTTATCTTTCTACTGCTGTACGGATCCTATGTTACACTCTTGATTGCTCAATAGGAACCCGGAGGTTTACCATGAATACAATAACCTTTACCGATCTTGATTCGCTGCTCTGCAGACCCGAACCCTATGCACAGTATACCACAGTGGAATTCTGGAATGATCCCCATGTGTCACAGTTTCTCCTGCAGGAACATCTGAATCCGGCATCCGATCTGGCGTCGCGAAACCATGCGTTTCTGGACCGGTCCGCCGAGTGGATTATCAATGAGTTCGGCATTAGTGCGAGAAGTTCCGTGCTGGATCTCGGATGCGGACCGGGCATGTATACGTCACGGCTCGCAAAAACCGGAGCCGGTATAACCGGCATAGACGCTTCGACCCGTTCAATCGATTACGCGAAAGAACAGGCTGCGAAAAACGGACTTGCCGTTACCTACCGGAACGGCAATTACCTGGACTGTGATTATGGCGGACCATTTGATCTCATACTCATGATCTTTTGCGACTTCTGCGTACTCAGTCCTGTCCAGCGGGCAAAGCTCTTGCGCAAGATCAGGGAAGCATTGACCCCGGGTGGATCGTTTTTCTTTGATGTTTCCAGCATCCAGTATTACCAGAACATCAGGGAGAAACTGGAAATTGAATTCCAGGAAGAAGGCGGATTCTGGTCTCCCGAGCGGTACTACGCGTTCAATCAGACATTCAAGTATGACGACCGGAAACTGCTCATCGACAAGTACACAATTCTTGCAGGGCGGGAAACCCGGCAAATTCATCATCATCTTCAATGCTACTCAATTGACATGATCACGCACGAACTTGAAGAGAACGGATTAACGATGCATAAGACATTTTCGAATGCGGCAGGGGACAAATTCGAAGAAGAAAGCAATGAGTATGCGATTATTGCAGTAAAAGATCCTTTGTGACGCTCCTCACAGAAGCGGATCACGGAACGGGTGTATGATCCTGGAGTAGATTCATACCAGGAGGACATGACCATGAACAAACAAACAGAAAACTTTTTTGCGAAGCATGGAACGCTCGAATTCATCCTGGGACGGGCTTGGATATCTCTCAGGGAAGCGGCACAACTCGGGGAAGGAATGATTATCCGGACAAACCGGATGGCAGGAACCGACTATGAGCTCGCGTTTAATGGTACGAGACTTGCGGACGCCGGCGCGGTTATAGCCGGTCCCGAAACAAACCCGTCACTCTGCGCGAGGATTACCTCGCTGGAGGCACGAAATGCAACAGACATGGAACCGGTGAGGGGAGATTCCCTGCTGGAACTGGTTCCGGTTACCGTTATTCTTGCGTCAACGGAGATACCGCTGGCGGATCTGGATTCACTGGCTCCCATGAGCTGGATCGATTTCGGTTCCGCACCCGTTGCCGGGTCCATACCGGATCGAATCTGCCCACTGACCGTATCGGTACAGATAGCGGGATGTGATGTTGCCCGGGGTGTTGCCTGTGTTGTCGGCGAAGCGATGGGAGTTCGTATCATGCAAGTCTACGGACAGTTTGCCGGTGAGGCGCCGTTCCGCACAAGCGGCAATGTGCTGGGTGTCGACTATACCGTAGAAAAAGTTGCGCCCTTTGATTTCGCGCGGCCCGACTGCTTTACCCGGCGTCAGCTTGAATCGATAGCCGCGTTGCATGACGGGTTTCTCCGGTCGCTTTCCGCCCTTTCTGGGGAAATACCCCGCCTCCAACTCGCTTGGGTTGACCAGCTGAACTTCAGCGAGTTTCTTGATCTGGTACCCGCCGGATCGCAGGTGGCCATCGCGCCGTCCAACGCAAGTACAAGACCGCATATTGGCGGGAATGCGGAACCAAAAAAGCGCTTGCTTCGTACCACCGAATCAACTGCACTTCCGGTTGAACAAGCGCTATCCGCCATAAAGCGCGACATTGCCCGTCCATCGGGAGGCGCGACCTTCGTGACCGGAGCTCTTCTCTCCGGAAATGAAGAAGTCCTGTGCACGGCACTCCGCGACGCGTGGAGGCGGTACGGAGTACTCTCGCCAACCTACAACCATTCGATACGAAAGGATGATGCTGCCGGAGCGCAGTTAGTCCCGGCTTATGCGGACGAATTCGAAATGGTTGTCGTGGTGGCCTTTACATCCGTAACCTCGGCGGTTCATGCGCAGGAGTCCCGGGTTGTTACCGAAGGCGCACTTCCTGAAGCCGGAACAGCACTTCTGGTGGCCTATCCGCTGAGAACGCTCGAGTCGGTACTTGGAGCCCTGAGCGTATGAGCTATTCGCTTGTAAGCCTTGTAGAGCGTGCAATTGCCGGAACAGGACTCGACCCGCACCACGCCGGTACGCTCGCCCGGGCCGGCGGTGAATCGCATATCCGGGACGGAAGAGTGTATCTCTGGCAGGATGATCCGGTCGAACGCGCAGCCCTTGTGCTGGACGGCCGGTTTCTTCCGGTCAAACACCGCATGGGAGGCGCCGACATCACCCTGCCCGCGGCGGGCAGGGGCGAGTGGATCTGTCTTTGCGAAACCATGCTGCGGATCCCGTCACTCGCCGATTATATCGCGTCTTCCGACACCACAATTCTCGCGGTACCTGCGCGGAATTTGGACATACTCCAAAACACTCCGGCAACATCCCGATGGATCACCAGCTCCCTTGCCCGCTCTTTAGCGGCAATCCACTCCTGGCTCCTCGAAGGAGGCGCTCCGGAGCGGATACTGGGATGGCTTCTTTCACGAAGAAAGGAAATTGCCGGAACTGTCAACGCGTCCATAACCGCGACACAATCGCAGATTGCCCTTGAACTCGGTCTCAGCAGGGAAACGGTCAACCGCCGGCTGGCCGATCTTGAAAAACGTGGTCTCGTCCAGACCAGCCGTTCCGAAATTCGCATCCCCGACTGGGAAGCCCTGGAATCCGAAGCGACGTCTTCTTTGTAACTACGTACAGCTACACCGCAGACAACGCATTCAAAAGACTCTTACAACCGCCTTCACGTACATACTCTGAATGATCCTTGATGGAAGCAAAATTCCTGCCGCAAATATTGCTGCATACCATTTCCGACCCGGTTTGTGCATTGAATACATCCAGGATTCTGTTTGCTTCCCGATTGTTGAAGTACGATGGTGTTTTACCGGGATTTTCCCTGCACCAGATGAGCATTCTGTACCAGAGCACCGCTCCCAGAGCTCCGCATCCGTGCCCGCTCAAGGCGAGCCCGCCGGCAAAGCCGGCAGCCGCAATGGCATCCTCACGGGAAGCGCCAATCGTTCTCAGAACTTCCGTCGTACAGCTTGAAACCCGTTTTTGGGACACATCCGCTGTTTCGAAACCCTTCTTCGCAGCCTGGATCACCTCGGGAGTCCATTTTGCCATCAGGTTGAAACAGGGACTGAAAATAAAACCATGAATGATGGTCTTGAACATATAGCGTGCAAATTGAACCTTGTTTCCCCAGTCTGTTTTGGTAATATCACGGCAATCAAGGGTCCCGCATCTCTTGCGAAATGACTGAACAAGCTCACGGGACGCGCTAACCGCCGCAGATATCGCAGCATCATCAGTGTCGTGAAGACGGCAGGCCTCCCGTCCGACAGCAAGAACAGCGCCCCAGAGCATACCGCATTGATGTCCTTTCAGAAGGATCCCTCCGGCAAGAAGGGCAAGAGCGTCTTCTTCGGGAGAGTGCACGTTGTTATATTCACGATTCAAGAGATGACACATCGCGGTGGAACATGCGCCGCGCTTCCAGAACACCATCCGGGGACTTGTCTGCTTTGCTTTATTTTTTATCATGCACTGACTCCTTGCCGGTATCTCTGTCTTTTTCAAAAGTGAAAACCTCGTCAATCTTTACTTTAAAAGCATCCGCAATGAGAAAAGCAAGTTCGAGAGACGGTGAGTATTTGCCTGCCTCGATGGCGAGTATCGTCTGCCGCGAGACACCGGTCACTTTCGCAAGCTGTTGCTGGGTCATCTCTCCCGTAAAAAAACGCAACTCCCGTATCCTGTTGGTAATGATCAGTTTGTTTGCCATAATGCGGTTACCGGCTGTAATAAAAGAGACGAGTGAAACCTTCCAGTATGGAACCCAAAGCGAATGACATGAAAATGATATTCAGTACCTGGGCAGGTGATCCATCCATAACCAGCCAGAGGAGAGATGCAACAAACCCTGTTCCGGTAATGACGAATCCAGCACGCAACGACTTGAGCTCTATAATTTTGTCCCGCTCGTCATCAATAACCTCAAAAGCGATAGCCTCTTCAATCTCTTCATCGGTACAGCTTCCCTTTTTTATCGTGGACGATACGGCCAGCGAAATGGAATACAGAATATGAAAGAGGATCTGAATTACGATCATTGCCAGAACACCGATGCCGATAAATTTGAGCATGGTAACCGCCTGTGCTTTCAGAATCACATCGGTTGCGGTTTCAACGACCGGTCTGCCAAACGATTGACGGCAGTAGGCAAGAAGAATCAGAATTCCGGTTGCAATCGTAACAATGGTCCGTTTCTCTTTAAAAGCCATGGGAACCTCCTGTGTAGGCATATACGATATGCTTCTCATAATGTAAAGTTTTCTTAACAATATGTCAAGTTTTTTTTACCTGTAAACTGCTACCAAAATTGTTGAAATAAGGGTGGCAGAATATTTTAAACCATGGTACTGATACAGTATGGATACAATCATCAAACTCAAGAAACCAATAACGAACTCCGGACTCCCTCTTATGCAGGCGCTCGAAACACGGCGGACCACGCGCAAGTGGAGCGGCGAGCCGGTTTCGGAACAGGATCTTTCGAATCTTCTGTGGGCAGCCTGCGGAATCACCAAAGAGAAAAAGGGAAACACCAAATCGAAGCGAACGGCGCCTTCGGCGTGCAATGCCCAGGAAATATGGGTGTATGTCCTGCTCGAAAGCGGAGTGTAGCGCTATGAGGAAGAGGACCACTCGCTTGTCCGGATCACCGCACAGGATATCCGTGAATACACCGGCCGTCAAAAACTGATGAAGAGTGCCCCGGTCGGTCTCGTCTATGTCGCGGACTTGTCGCGTATGAACGGTCCCATGTTCAGAAATGAAGAAGCACAACGGTTCTGCGCCTGGTCGATACCGGCTTCATCAGCCAGAACGTGTATCTGTATTGCGCTTCGGCAAATCTCGCGACCGCCGTTCTCGCGCTCATCCCCCGGGACGATCTTGGACGCCTGATGGGTCTCAAGGATCACGAGAAGATTGTGCTTACGCAGGTAGTGGGAAATCATTTGTAAGGAGTACCGAAACACCTGGCACGATGAAATAACCCTGCGATCTTGACTTTACTGGCATCCTTGGACACAATGACCCTACCCGTGCCCTGAACACGGGAAGGGAGTTATTGCACAATGGAAGAAAAAATATGGTATACAACTGATTTTATCCGCGAGGCAGTCAAAGAGGATATTGCGAGCGGAAAATGCACGGAAATTCGCACCCGTTTTCCTCCGGAACCGAATGGATGGCTGCATATCGGACATGCAAAAGCCATAGCCGTAGATTTTACGGTAGCAGCTCAATTCAACGGAACCTGCAATCTCCGTTTTGACGATACAAATCCTGAAAAAGAAGACATGTCGTATGTTGAAGCTATCAAACGGGATGTGAAGTGGCTTGGCTATGACTGGGAAGACCGGGAATATTTTGCGTCGGACTATTATGAATACCTGTATGACCTTGCGATCAAACTGATCAAGAAGGGAAAGGCCTATGTTGACGATCTCAATGATCAGGAAATGCGGGAATACCGCGGAACTGCGGTCCCGGACAAAAACAACATCACCCACACGCCCCCCGGCAAGAACAGCCCATGGCGGGACAGATCTATTGAAGAAAACCTTGACCTTTTTGCACGAATGCGGGCCGGCGAGTTCGCCGACGGGTCGAAAACCCTCCGCGCAAAGATAGACATGACCCATCCCAATCTGGTCATGCGCGATCCGGTCATGTATCGTATCAGACGGGAACCCCATTACCGGACGGGAAACGAGTGGTGCATTTATCCGATGTATGATTTCCAGCACCCGTTGTCGGACGCAAAGGAAGGAATAACCCATTCCTTGTGCTCGCTTGAATATGAAATACATCGCCCCCTGTATGACTGGTTCATTACCGAGGCAGAGGTCTATCCCTCCCGTCAGATCGAATTTGCCCGTCTCAATATTACCCACACCGTTCTTTCAAAACGCTGGCTTCTGCAGCTTGTCCGCGACGGCCATGTCTCGGGATGGGATGACCCCCGCATGCCGACAATAGCCGGCTTGCGCCGACGGGGATACACACCCGAATCGATCCGCGATTTTCTGGGCCGCATCAGTGTTTCAAAGACCGACAGCATGGTCGACATCCAGCTGCTCGAACACTGTCTGCGTGAAGATTTGAACAAGCGTGCCCTGCGCGCCATGGCGGTACTGAATCCGGTCAAACTGGTAATTGAAAATTTTGATGAAAGTGAACCGGTTGCGCTTGAGGCAGTGAACAACCCGGAAGACGAGAGCGCGGGAACCCGCACCATTTATTTTGGCCGTGAATTGTACATTGAACGCGACGATTTCATGGAAGTTCCACCGCCCAAATACCACCGCCTCTATCCCGGATCAAAAGTCCGTCTGCGGTACGGCTACATTGTAACCTGTACCGGTTGCGTCAAGAATGAAGCCGGTGACGTTGTCGAAGTACGCTGTACGTATGAGCCGGAAACGAAGGGAGGAAACCCTGCGAACGGTGAAAAGATAAAGGGAACCATACACTGGCTTTTTGCCGACACCGCCGTTCCCGCGCGTGTACATCTCTACGATCATCTCTTCGCTCCGGAACGTCCCATGGAAGTAGAACCGGGAAAGACCTTCCTCGACAACCTGAATCCGTCATCCCTGACCGTTCTTGATCATGCCTTTGTGGAACCCTGCCTTTCAGAGGCAGAGCCGGGGCAGTACTGGCAGTTTGAACGGACCGGATACTTTACCGCGGATCCCGACTCGACCGCCGGGAAGCCCGTATTCAACCGTACGGTATCGCTGCGCGATACTTGGGCGAGAATAGAAAGAAACAAGACTGGCGATAAATAAACTGCAGCGAAAGAAATTGGAAAACGCGCCTGACGGCGCGTTTCCTATTCTATAAAAAGCCGGTGAGATGCGAATACCGGATCGGATGTCAGATTGACACCGAGCCGGCGCAAACCCGCTTCATCACCCGGTGTGGGGAAATGGGTCAGATGCATCTGGCAGCCTTTCAATTCATGGAGATGATCCAGGCAGGTTTGTACCATGGGTGTCAGGGCGGAACTGATGGCGAGGGCGATCATTGCTTCGTCAACATCGAGGCTCGCGCTCTTGCCCTTCATGGTTTTCCGCTTGAAATTTCCCAAAGCTTCGATAACCAGCGGGGAAAGGAGCTGGATGTTGTCCGGAACGCCGGCAAGGGTCTTGATGCCGTTCAGGACCGCGGCGGTTGCCGCGTGGAGAAGCCGCGAGTTCTTGCCGGTCACGATCTCGCCGGTCGGCAGCTCGAGCGCCGCACCACAATTAACTGTATCGAAAGAATCTTTTTCGGCAGTCGTTTCACCCTGCGCCGAACTTTCTTCGGCAACCTTTCGTGCGGCAACGAGAACCGGCCGGTATTCAACACCGATCGACAGCTCTTTGAGCAGCCGGTCTGCACGGTTTACCGTGCTCTCGTCGGTCATGCCCATCATGAACTCGCAGGACACCCGCAGGTACCGCCGCACTACTTCCTGTTTTGACGCTTCACGGGTAGCTTCGTCGTCAATAATGGCAAAACCGGCCCGGTTTACGCCCATATCCGTCGGAGAACGATAGATTTCGGAAGATCCAGTAATACGTTCCAGAATGGCCTTGAGTATGGGGAATGAATCCACGTCGCGGTTATAGTTGACCGCGGTCTCCCCGGTCGCTTCCAGATGGAAGGGATCGATCAGATTGAAGTCCTTGAGGTCCAGGGTCGCCGCTTCGTAGGCAAGGTTTACCGGATGCTTGAGCGGAAGGGACCAGATGGGGAATGTTTCAAATTTTGCATACATGGCATTGATGCCGATCTTGTGATCGTGATAAATCTGTGAAAGACAGGTCGCCATCTTGCCGGAACCCGGACCGGGACCGGTAACCACGACGAGCGGCTTGGTGGTTTCGATGCGGGGATTTGCGCCGTACCCTTCGTCCGAGACAATACGGTCAATATCGGTAGGATAGCCCTTGGTCGGAGTATGACAATAAACCCGGATACCCCGGTTTTCCAGCTTGGTCTTGAAGGCCTTGGCTGCCGGCTGATTTTCCCAGCGCGTAATGACGACGAATCCCACTGAAAGATTCCATTCCCCGAGATCATCGATAAGCTTCATGGCGTCGGCATCATAGGTAATACCGTAATCCGCCCGTATCTTGCGGTGTTCAATATCACCGGCATGAATGCAGAGGATTATTTCAGCGTCATCCTTGAGTTCCTTGAGGAGACGAATCTTGACGTTGGGGTCATAGCCGGGCAGTACACGCGCCGCGTGAAAGTCGTTCAGCAGCTTTCCGCCGAATTCAAGATACAACCGACAGTCAAACTGCTTCATCCGGTTACGGATGCATGCCGCCTGTTCCGTTACATACAACTCATTGTCAAAACCCTTTGTCATGTTTGTTCTTCCCCTGATAATCTCATTCGAGTGTATACCGCACCGGGGTGTATTTGCAATAAGTTGCGGGTGTTTTTTTCAAACCGGATACCCGGTCAGATTGAATCAACCGTTCATTTTCGGTACTATCAGGCATACCGTTCACAACCAACCGTATTCAGGGGGTGTAATGCACAGGATTCTAACGGTAATTGCCTGCTTTTTTATCATGTTGTGTATAGGCAGTGTGTATGCCTGGAGCATCATCGCGTCGGAACTGATTGAACACTATCACTTTCATGTTTTTCAGTCACAAATTTTGTTCGGCGTCCTCATAGCGATATTCCCGCTCACGATGATTTTCGCCGGAAAGCTCGGAAAGCTCGGAAAGCGGATCATGCACCGGTATTTCGGCTATATTTCTGGCATTCTCTTTCTCTGCGGGTACACCATCGCGAGTTTTTCACACGGGAACTTCTTCATTCTTCTGCTCGGAATCGGCCTCTTTGCCGGGACGGCGACCGGATTCGGCTACTGGGTCGCGCTTACGACACCGGTGCAATGGTTTCCGCACCGGAAAGGCCTCGTTACCGGTATAACCGCCGCAGGGTTTGGTCTGGGCGCCGTGTTTCTTTCACAAATCGCCGAAATCCTTCTCGTAAACGGCTACACCGTCCTCCAGTTATTCAAATTCATCGGTATCGTGTACGGTCTCGTCATAATTGCGCTTTCAACCTTCATCCGCCAGGTGCCTCCGGTGCCCGGCAGCGCCGAGCCGCACGCAAAAGCGTCCGATTTCATCAGGACGAAACCCTTTGTCAAATTGTTTGCCGGGATTTTTCTGGGAACGTTCGCCGGGCTCCTCATTATCGGAAGCCTCCACCTGATCGGCGGTCAGTATGGCATATCCGCGCATATCCTCATTCTCGGTGTGGCGTTTTTTGCCGTCGCGAACTTTTTGGGCCGGATTCTCTGGGGCCTGTTCAGCGATCACGTCGGAGCCGGAAAAAGCCTTGTCCTTGCCCTCCTCTTCCAGTCGGTCGCGATTGCCTCTCTTGCGCTGTTTCCCTTGAATAACACGCTCTATCTTTTCCTCGTCGTATGTACCGGTTTCGGTTTCGGCGGCAACTTTGTGCTCTTTGCCAAAGAAACCGCGCAATTGTTCGGTCTTCACAATCTCGGCACCGTGTATCCCTATATATTCATGGGGTACGCCATCGCCGGAATCGCGGGTCCCCTGAGCGGCGGCGCGCTCTATGACCATTTCGCCTCGTTTACGTCCGCGATACTCCTCGCCAGTTTGATGAGCCTCGCCGGAGGCTTGCTCTTTGTCAATGAAATACGGAGCGTCCCGCATGAATACCGGGCATGATGTCGAACACGCAGCGCACTGCATCCGCGAGGGCAAACTCGTTGCCTTTCCCACGGAAACCGTGTACGGGCTCGGAGCGGACGCGCTCAACCCGCAGGCCGTCGCGCACATATTCGAACTGAAGGAACGCCCGTCGTTCGATCCGCTCATCGTGCATATTGCCCATCTCGACCAGATGACCACCCTTGTCGCGGAAACTGAACCCCGGGTATTCCGCATCGCCGAAAAATTCTGGCCGGGTCCGCTTACCATCGTGATGCCCAAAGGGCCGCTCGTCCCCGACATCGTAACCGCCGGCCTCCCGACTGTCGGAATCCGCATGCCGGACAATACCATCGCGCTTGAGTTGATACAGGTCTCCGGCTGCCCGATCGCGGCGCCGAGCGCCAACAAGTTCGGCCGCATCAGTCCCACCACAGCGGCCCATGTCAAAAAACAACTCCCGGATGTTGACTACATCCTCGACGGCGGCAAAACAACAGTCGGAATTGAATCTACCATTATCCGTCTGACCCCTGCCGGCTTCCAGATTCTCCGAAACGGTTTCATAACTCGCGAGGATCTGGAGACCGTACTCCCCTTTGACGATACCCCGGTGGTTTCGGACATTGCCGCTCCCGGCATGCTCAAGTCCCACTATAGTCCCCGGAAAAAGCTCCTTATTGCCGACGAAGCAACCCTGGCGACGGACCGGTCCCGTGCCGGGCTCATTTCTTTTACCGGAGAACATGATACCGGTTTCGCCAAAGTGATCCGGGTTTCCCGCACCCATGATCTGAAAGAGTATGCGGTCAATGTATTCGAGGCCATGCATTCTTTTGAAGACGATGATACAATAGAGGTGATTCTTGCCGAGCCCGTTCCGGATTCCGGAATCGGCAAGGCCATCATGGACCGTCTGAGAAAAGCCGAGTTCAGCTGGAGAGCGCAACAAGAAGCCAGAGCCTGACAAAGGAGCATTCCATGAAGGTTGCCTGTTTTACGGTCGCGACGATGGACTATTTTCCGCAGCAGAGGCGCCATTTTCCCGGCGGGAATGCCCTGAACCAGGCCGTGCGCTTCAGCGACCTCGGACTTGAAAGCGCCTTCATCGGAGCCGTCGGAACCGATTCAGCGGGAGACACCATCCAGTCACTCTTTGAAAAGCGCCACGTTGATACTTCCCATATGTACCGCCTTCCCGGCGCAACGGCGAACAACCAGCTGGTCAACGACGAGTCCGGTGAACGGTTCGGTGTGGAAGGAACCTGGACCGGCGGGGTGTATGACGAGTTCACCATGTCGGAGGCCGACTGGGACCATATCGCCAGCTTTGAACTCTGGTCCACCCATGCGGACGGGAAACACTATGAAACAGCGCTTGAACGGAAAACCGCTTCCAATTTTCTGGTCGTTGACTTTCTCCATTTCAATACCTACGAACTTCTGCTCAAGGGCCGGGACACGGTTGACATTGCGTACTTTGGCGGTGTGCCTGAACAACAGACGGAACTCGAGAAACTGTCGCGCGATTTTCCCGGCGTAATCGTTCTCACGCTTGGCGCGAAAGGAAGTATCGCCATCAGGGACGGTGAAACCTTTTACCAGCCGGCGCTACCCCTCGACAAGGTCGTAGACACTACCGGATGCGGAGACGCGTTCCAGAGCGGATTCACGACGCGGTACATCGCGTCACGGAATATACAGAAATCACTGATGCAGGGTGCCGAAATGGGCAGAAAGGCCGCCATGAATTACGGCGGCATACAGTAATTGTGCGTTCAGAAGGAATATATATGAAACGATGTATTGCTGGTGCGGCTCTCGCTTTTATTGTGGTTTCGCTGTGTTTTGCGCAGGCTGAACTACCGGACGCAATGAAAAAATCGTATATCCAGCTGCGACCCGGCGTATTCGATATCGGAAAAATCACGGTTGAAGAAGCGTTTCTCGGCAGAACCTTTACCGTAACCGAATTGCCGGACGGCAGCGTGACAAAGGTTGAGTACGGCTCTTTGTATCTTGAAAACGGACTCTACAATATCGAGATTGTGTTTCTAAAAAACGACAAGGCGCGCGCCCTGGTAACCTTTCATCTGCTGCATCAGGGAGAGACTACCTTTCTCCATTCTGTCACTGCGAAGAACTATGAAACCGACGAAGAAACCGTATCCACCAACATGCCAGAAAAATACCAGTTTCTGCTGTTACTTGATGAGCTCTCTGAAAAAGGGGATTGATGCCGCATGAGGAAAAAAAACACCGAATAATATTCCGGAACAAGGAAGGGTACAATGATGAATTTTCCGTCGGATCGTTTTAAAAAGCAAATTGATTTCATTATCGAGATTGACAAGATAAAACATATTTTCAGAAAAACAAGATTATTTGACGGATCCCGTTTCGAGAATGACGCTGAACACGCATGGCACTTCGCTCTTCTGGCTCTTGTCCTTCAGGAATACGCAAACGACGCAATTGATGTACACAAAGTGATTACAATGGCATTGATTCATGACATCGTTGAAATTGACGCGGGCGACGTAATCGCATACGACACGGAACAGAGACTCCTTGCCGAAGAAAAGGAGCGGAAAGCAGCCGAGAGAATATTCGGTATATTGCCTGATGAGCAACGGGATGAGTTCAAGAAAATCTGGAACGAATTCGAAGAACGCAAAACGCCTGAAGCGCGTTTTGCCGCCGCACTCGACCGGTTCGAACCGATACTTCAAAACTACATGACAAACTTCAGCACATGGAAGGAACATGACATTACACATTCCATGTTGATGAAAACGAATCAGCATATTGCCGATGGTTCAGAGATACTGTGGCAGACTGTAGAACGCATGTTCTCGGAAGCGCTTGATTCCAACGCAATAACAGAGTGACAACAAGGGAGATCTTATGCAGTCAATTGAAATTCGAAGACTTTTGGACAACGAAAAGACACGAAACGCTGCAACTACCGTTTTTGTAGATGCTTATTACAAGGATCTCTGTGTATTCTCAAGGGATCGCGAAGTACTCCACAACGCGTTCAAGAATTCGTTCCTGCTTGATCATTTTTACGGTGCGTTCGTTGATGGCGAGATTGCCGGAGTATACGCACTCACTGATGAGAGAGAACGCTGTATACGAATAGTCAAGAAAGATTTTGTCGCAAGCTTTGGCTGGATAAAAGGTTCCCTGTTTGCGATGCCGATGAAGAGCGAGTTCGAACATCCCATAACACTCCAGAAAGAAGGCTCTTTCATTGAGGCGGTGGCCGTAGCGGAGAAGTTCCAGGGACAGGGAATCGGCAAGGCCATGATGCAACACGCAATTACTGTTTCCCCCTACCTCGAGCTTGATGTTACCGACGCGAACGTTCGCGCAAAGCGTCTCTACGAGAAAATCGGATTTACCACATTCAGGGAAGTTCCCGAGAAGCATTTCACGAAAGCGAAAGGGTTTACAAAACGATTCTATATGCACTACACAAGGCCTGTTACCCCTGAAGGAGACAAATGATGGAATTCAATCTCAGTACCCCTGCCCTTCTTTTCTCGGCGATATCATTGTTGATGCTCGCTTACACCAACCGGTTTCTCGCTCTCGCCGCTCTGGTACGCCAGCACATTCAACTCTATGAAGAAAAAAATGACGAGAATATTCTAAAGCAGATACACAACTTTGAAACACGTCTGAAGGTAATCAAGTACACACAGGTTTTCGGTGTGGTCAGTTTTCTCTTTTGTGTTATCAGCATGGTGTTGATTTTTACCAACCGTATTCTACCGGCTGAAATCATCTTCCTCTTCAGTCTTGTCGCATTGTTTATTTCACTGCTTCTTTCGCTCCAGGAAGTGTTCCTTTCAATCGGGGCATTGAATATTGAAATGAAACGGATACGGAGGAAATAGACATGAAATTCAAACTGGCGCTGCTGGCGGTACAGGATGTAGAACGCTCAAAAAAGTTCTACCATGATTTTTTTGATCAGATCGTGGTCCTTGATCTCGGCTGGAACGTAACCTTCAGCGGCGGTTTTGCCATACAGCAAAATTTTTCATGGTTCACCAATGTTCCACCGGAATCGGTTATTCAAAAATCCCACAACATGGAACTGTATTTCGAAGTTGACGACTTTGACACATTTCTCGCAAAACTGGACGCACATCCCGAAGTCACACTGGTTCATCCACCAAAGAAATATGACTGGCAGCAACGGGTTGTCCGCGTATATGACCCCGACTTTCATATCATCGAGGTGGGAGAATCCATGGCGGTCATTGCGCGACGTTTCATGGACGAAGGAAACTCGATAGAACAAACCGCCGAACTCATTCAACATCCGGTGGAGTTTGTCCGGAGTATTGTTGAAGGCAAGGATAATGAATAACGCGTTTGAGCAATGGCGCACCGGATTCCATACCATGATTGCACTATATATAGAAGAAAGTGCACACAGCCATTCTCTTCCGGTGATATCCGTAGACACCAAAACCACGCAAAAATCGGTCATTTCTGCTATACTGGACCAATTCCAGCTCAGGTAAGGACCGGTCATGTACTCAACGCTAAAAATTTCTGACTCAATCCATCATATTTGTGAATCTCCCGGCGTCTACTGCACGCTGGTACTTGGCTCCGAGAAGGCCTTGCTCATCGATACCGGAAACGGCCGGAGCGACATCGCACAAGCCGTGAAGGACATTACCGATCTGCCGGTTCTGGTCGTAAACACCCACGGCCATTTTGATCATGCCTCGGGAAACGGATTCTTCCCGGAAGTACTGATACATGAAGACGATGTTTCACTGCTCAAGAAACATCGCGGGTGGTTTTACCGATACGGCTACTACCTGCTTGCCCGGAAGGGCATGGATCCCGAGGAACGGCGCACATACCGGACCGTCAAGAAGAAATGCGGCTACTCCATAAAACCGCTTCATGACGGCGACATCATTGATCTGGGCGATACACGAATAGAGGTCATCGCCTGCCCCGGACACACACAGGGATCAATCTGTCTGCTTGACACAAAGAACCGCTACCTCTTTACCGGAGACAGCCTGTCAAATCATGTGTGGATATGTTTGAAAGAATCGACGAATCTCGACACGTATGCGAACAGCCTTGATACAATCGCCTCCCGATCAGACGAATTTGATCATCTTTTGTCCGCACACGGCAGAACGATCATGACCAAAAAGGTGCTGGATGCCATGATATCCTGTGTGAAGAATCTTTCATTTGGACAAAGCCGCCCATATAAACGGGTTCTCCTGCGAAAGACTTTTATTTATGAAGAAGGTCTTGAACACATGCGAAAGCAGTATGGTATAACGTCGTTCTCCCAGATTTTGAAGAATCTCGTCCGGATCCGTGAAGAAGATTTCGCGGAAGCCAGATACATGTCCGTTGTTTTTTCAAAAGACAAGCTCTAGAATGATATGTATACCATAAGGAGGGACCATGGACTTTTATAACCTGACTTTTAATGACTCCCGCGGAAATCCGGTTTCCATGAGCCAGTTCAGGGGACAAGCGGTTTTAATTGTGAATACCGCGACAAAGTGCGGCCTCGCGCTCCAGTTTGAAGAACTTGAAGAACTCCATAACAAATACAAGAATGCCGGGTTGGTTGTTATCGGATTTCCTTCGAACCAATTCGCCAATCAGGAACCGGAGTCAAATGATTCCATGGCGGAAGCATGTAAAATAAATTTCGGGGTAACTTTCCTGCTCAGCGAGAAAATCGCGGTGAACGGCGAAGACACCCACCCGGTTTTCGCATACCTGAAAAAGAATACCAGGAGCGGCATTACGGGAAAAGCAATCAAATGGAATTTTACCAAGTTCCTGATAACTCCTGCGGGTATGCCATACAAACGATACGCCCCGGCAACCACACCATTACGAATTGAAAAAGACATTATCAAGATCATCGCGAAGTAACAGGAAAGAAAAGGAAGATTTTCGCTTGATGGTGTACACGAAAAAGGGAATCCGCCCCACCATGACCGAAAGTGATGCAAACCGCTACAAGAAAATGTATTGAAACAACCAGAGGAACATCGTTCATGTACAAGAAAAAAATGCTGCTCATCATTGTATCCGCTTTAATTATTCCATTTCTTCTTTTCGGGCAAATCCGCGAAGAGGCAGAAAGAATACACGAACTCTTTTTTCATGGATCAATCAATGAAACGGATGAAGTACTGTTACAACTCATTATCAAAGAGACATATACCATTACCGGTTCCTGCATCAGAAACTCTGAAACGAAAACAGACATACGCGGAACATTCAACGATGGCGGAGAAGATATTCAGCTGACTGAATTCAGCAATGGAACACTGGTCGGAAAAATCAGGGGACAACTGTTCGGAACACATTTCTCCGGAACCTGGACACAGGAAACCGGAGAGGCACCATTCGACCTCACGCTTTTCTCCGTCGGGGTCATAAAAGATACCAACATCAGTCCCGTCCTGAATACAACGGCACGCTATCCGTACTTTTTTGATAATGCTGATATGAACAACGAAATACAAAAGCAGATTGTGGATGACACCGAATTATGTAATGACGATATCGACTTGATGTATGGCCCGGATTACAACCCGGGTTTTACTATCCAGAGCGATTTCCGCTTTGTTTGTGTACGAGAGAACTTCGTCAGTATCGAATTCCTGTATTATGCATATACCGGTGGTGCCCACGGGAACTGGCAGTATAAGACACTAAATTTTTTGCGCGACAAGGCCAGGGCGCAGTTAATAACCGTTGAGCAGTTATTCAGGAACGATAGTGCTGCAGAAGCGTATCTTTCGGCAACGATTCTTTCTGATCTTGCCGAACAGGAAGCGTTTTTCGTAACAGACGGGATGGTTACAGAGCTATCTTTCTCCGACCTGCAGGCTTTCACTCTTTCAAAAACAGGGATTACCTTTCTTTTTTCGCCGTATCAGGTTGGATCCTTCGCCCAGGGAGGGTTTGAAGTATTTATTCCGTATACCGATGTGGAAGAATACATGGATCCGGAAATCGCAGCCATAGTGCATCGGGAAGAACAGGAGGCATAACATGAATACCCCGATTCTTGAAACTGAAAATCTTGTATTACGGCCGCTTGCCGTTTCGGACGCAGAACATTTTTTTTCCTGCTGGGCCTCCGATCCTGTTGCGACCAAATACATGACTGCCGTGAATATGTGTTACATCTGTAAGGATTCCTCATGCGCCCCGAATTGAACACCAACCTTGATCCCTCCCTCTTTCTTGAATACTACTGGCTCAAGGAGGAACTCTCAGATTTTTGCCGGACACAGGCACTTCCCGCATCGGGAAGCAAAGATGAGCTGACCGCGAGGATCCACTCCTTTCTGAAGGACGGAACGGTTCCTGAAAAGCGGCCGCAGAATACAAAAGTGTTGCAACAATCCACTTGCGACTCACCTCTCTCGCCGGATTCCCTGATCCCGGCCGGATACCGGAACGACGAACGTCATCGATCTTTTTTCAAGAAAGAAATCGGCGGACACTTCAAGTTCAACGTCCCGTTCATGGACTGGATGAAAACCAACGCAGGAAAAACATATCAACAAGCCATCGCAGAGTGGCTGCGGATTGATGCTGAGAAGAAATCCGGGATTAAACGGGAAATAGGATCTCAGTTCCAGTATAATTAGTATACACGAGATTTTTTCGCGGCAAATCCGGATCGTTCACGGGAAGACGCGTTACGGTGCTGGAACTACAAGAAGTCACTTCCCGGACATAACCGGTATGAGTACACGGATCTGGCTATACTGGATACACCCAAGGAGTAACAAGCGGTGAAGGCAATTCTCAAAACGCTCTATGATTTTGACGAGACAGATCAAAGCTACATATTGCGGTTATCCGTTAACAATTATACCGATATATTCAACACACTCGACAACTACCCGATCAGAAAACGAGATATTCATCCGGGAGTTACCAACTATCTCGAAGACTGTTCTTTTGATATACCGCTATCACGAAATATAAAGATAGAATTCCGCATCAAAAATGAACTCAGAAATGCAGATCTTGAAGAGCGTACACGAAAGGGAATACGTAATTATTTCCTGTACCAGCGGGAAATCATACGTAAGAACAGTAATGCAAACATCACGAAATCCCTTGTATACCTGCTTGTATTTTTTTCACTGATTGCTGTAACCTTTACTCTGGAAAACATACGACACCCCATTAACCGCGTTTTCTTCAGAACAATTCTTGAAGGGCTTTCTATCGGTTCATGGGTTTTTCTCTGGGAAGCGATCGCCGTTCTTGCATTCAAAAACCGAAAATACCGGTATCTCAGGAGAGTATATCAGCGTCTTTCAAATACGCATTTAGTTTTTAAATATTGATTTTCCGGTATATGCTGGTATACTATAAACAGGAGGCTTTCACATGAAAAAAAGAAATGACAAGGCCCATCCGTTTTGGAATCTGATTAAAGAGGACATCCGTACCTTTTTCAACATTTTGGCAGGCAACTCACTATTTAAAATGCACACCTGGAACTAGAAAGTAGTTAAGATTTCCAGAAAGTATCGGTATTCATGAACACGAATGACCCTTGTATAAAACTTTGGTTTGGCGGTGTAAGCAATTTTCTCGATACCGCTTCAGAACCGGAACGATCATCTTTTTTAACGCATTGCGCGAAAGCATGTTCAGACTCTTATCCCCTCGCCTTGTACCGGACAGCTTTCTCCGAAGGGAGAACTATCTCTGAAGCGCTGGAATATCTCAAGGATTCTTTTTCAGGATTTTCATATACTATTTTTTCCGACAGAATCGAGCTTGAATATCCCGAGTGCGGATGTGATCTTTTAAAGGAAGGCCTGATTACCTCTCCACGGCTATGCGAATGTTCGGAAGCGAGCCTTCTCTACATCTGGCAGGATATCTTCGGACCGGGAACGGTATCCGTTGTCACAAAAAAGACCCGTATCGGGGGAGACGAGTGCTGTCTTTTTGAAATAAGGGTTGCACCGCTCGGGCATACCATACCAGTTGAAGGAGCCGAGCAATGAAGATTTCAGAAGTGAGTGACAAATACAATATAACTCCGGACACACTCAGATACTATGAGCGTGTCGGACTCATTCCCTATGTACACCGCAATAAAAGCGGTGTACGCGACTACACAGAAGATGACCAGAACTGGCTTGAGTTCATTACCCTGATGAGAAGCGCCGGCCTCCCCGTAGAGGTGTTGCAACACTACGTTGAACTCTGCAAACAGGGAGATGGAACAATAGAAATACGGAAAAACATACTTGCAAACCAGCGTACAATTCTCGCTGCAAAAATAGAAGCGCTTGAAAAAAGTCTTGCCCGTCTTGATTACAAGATTCACTGGTACGATCAGATAATGATTGATCAGGAACGGATTGTAAGCGAGGAAGAACCTGAGGTAATTGCACGGTAATTGAAAGCCGGTCGACACAGAGTGTCAGCCGGCTTTCTTTTTTTTATTTCTCGAAAACGCCCGAGACTTTTTTCAACAATTCAATTATCGGCAGTTTCTGCGGGCAGGCATCCTCGCACGCACCGCATTCAATACAATCAGACGGCTTCCCCCTCAGCATGGCGTAATTCGCGAAGTATGATTGCTGAACCGAGAATCCTCCACCCGGATTTGAACGCTTCTCTTCATTATACAACGAGAAATATTCAGGTATCGCGATATTTTTCGGACATCCTTCCACGCAGTAGCGGCAGGCAGTACATTGAATCTCAACCGATTCATGTATTATCCCGGCGGCGCGGTGAACAACAGACAGTTCTGCTTCATTGAGCGGTACAAAATCGATCATGTACGAAATATTGTCGCGAAGCTGTTCAATATTGGACATGCCGCTCAAAACCATGAGCACACCCTTCTGGCTCGCTGCGAAACGGACAGCCCAGGACGCGGCGGATAAATCGGGCTGCAAGTCCCGGAACATCTTGTCCGCATTCTCCGGAACCGACGCAATGGTACCACCCTTGACCGGTTCCTATAAAAAGTCAACCGGGAGGTTGACCAATTCCATA
>ERZ795058.1482-NODE-1482-length-31205-cov-10.218523_pt1 | contig 31205 bp, 51 predicted proteins | sample MGYA00375142_ERZ795058 | MGnify/ENA primary metagenome ERZ795058 (study PRJEB30187, sample SAMN05720210) | activated sludge metagenome | isolation source: anaerobic digester from wastewater treatment plant | place: Japan | collected 2015-04-20 ... | reverse complement strand
CCCTTGCTTTCTTATATAGTTCTTTCTTCTCCATATTACTTTGTTGTTAGTTTAACTTTCTAATTCAGTAAAAATATCATATAACTTCCTCCCATCTGGCATAACTATTTTTTCCTTGTCGTTATGCTGTATCCAATGCCAACCATTACAATATTTAATATTATCCCCCTGCTTCCACAAGATGCAATCATCTTCTATATCAAAGGTAAACCTACCAAAGTTACTACCTTTGTAATACCTCTCTACTTCCGAGAGCAACCTATACAAAAACCAACAAGCTCTTTCCTCATTATCAAATACCTCTCTCCAGTTATTATCCCCTCTACAGGCAAGTATTACCTTATTCTCCATATTACTTTGTTGTTAATTTAGATAACTCTTTACTTGAACGACTGCTTCTCTCTTAGTGTCAAATCTCTCCACATCTTGAAACAAACCTCCCTCTAAACAATATATTTCCCACAAATCTTTTCCATCCCTGAAATAGTTAATCAACTTTATCAAACTAATCTCACCCTTTTTAGAAGTGTAAATATATTGATACTTTCCAAATATTTTATAAGGAGTATTCTCTAGTTCTTTATATCCTTCATGAACAACCCTTTTTACTTCTATCTTCTCCATATTACTTATTGTTTAATAAATTAACTATAATATTCCACAAAAAGATAACTACAATAAGAACCAATTCACTCATCACAATACCCATTATAACAAAAACAACATACATCAGTATTCTGTCTAATATTCCACCTCTTCCCATATTACTTTGTTGTTAATTTAGATAACTTCTCTTCCTTTTTGGTAGCTCATTTCCCAGTCAGCTAACTCACTTGCATTACCTTCTATATAGTCCCTACCTACCTCTAACTTCTCTTCGTTTATTTTGTACACAGAATAATCAGTGCATATTATCGCTCCCTCTGGCAATTCTTCAACCTTTGCTATTATTCCAACCTTTATCTTTATTCCAATTAGGCTTAGCAAATATGCGTATACATATAATTGCATTTTAGAATGCTCCGAACTCTTTCTTGATCCTGATTTCCAATCTATTAGAACACCTTTTACTGGATCTAAATAATCAACGATCATACTCATGTTCAACCAGTCAAATACCTCAATTGGTTTTGTATTCGTAGTAGTCCAGGTATTAATACCTTTCTCTTTGTCTTCCCATTGACCAGTTTCTTTATCCTGGAATCTTGGAGGTAACAAGATTAGCTTCTTTTTTGCTATTATCTCGTGGATTCTTATTCCATCCTCCATATACATATCTGTATCCTGGATCCTCATCAACATCTTGGTTACCATATCAAAGTTCCCTTTACTCCAGGCGTTCAATATAGACCAGCTATATGTTTTCTTTTCCATTTTCTTCCCTGTTTAATTTAAGTCTTCTAAATAGTAATTGCCTATCTTCTAGATACTTAGTTGTTATTTCACTTCTTAATATGTTTCCTCCCCATTTTAGCTTGCATTCCAGGTTTCCTTTATACACTTTGAACTTGAAGTTCTTGGTAGGGTAAATCTCTAATATCTGACACCATGCTCCAAAGTAGTCGCTATAGAATACATCCCCGACTTTAGCTTTTTGTTTTTCCATTTTATATTTCCTTATAGCTTATGTATTCGTAGGAAGTTTCTATCACACCCTTTGGTAGAAGTCCATCAGGATTCTCATCTGATTTTGTAGCCTTCTTATATGCTTCAATAGCTTCTGTATTAGGTTTTTTCTCTATCTTTACGAACTGTGGTTCTACATCATCTGTAATTGCTTTTCTCCTAGCCACTCTGTATCCGACCTCTACCAGATCACCCTCATATTTCTTTTGTTTTTTGTTCTCCTGGAAGAACTCTATCAACTTTCCTTTTACATAGTCTTGAAGGTGGTCTAGTGTACCCTTTTCTTTTCTTTCGCTTGTTATGTGGCTTACAGCTTCTTCTATTTCGCATATTCCTTTAAGTGACGCCTCAAACTCTGGCGTTAGGAAGTATTCTTCTCCTACCTTTTCATACACTTTCAGATGTGCTATCAGGTTTGAAGCTTCTCCTATCTTAAGCCTTGCCTCTTCGAGTAGTTTAGTTATTTCTTCCATTTTTCTTTTCGCTAAATTTATTTTCTAAGGACAGTTTAAGTTCTTCTACAGCCTCAGTTGTTAGAAGTCCTACCTTAGCCTGGTGATCAATTTCTTTTTTAAGTGCTTCGTAATCTCTTTCCGATTTCACATTCTCTATCTTCTTGAGCATTCCCTTATATACCTCAGACACGGTTACTATTATTTCTGCATCTTTAATGTTTTCATTTGCAACTTCTGTTCCGAGTGGCATTGCACTATCTCCTCTTATATTAAAGTCTTCTTCTGTTTGTAGTTGGCTTATTCCAAAGGCTTTCTTTAAGGCATGAGATTCTGCAACCTTTTTTATCATCTCTGCTGGATGTGTTTTCCATGGAGTGTAGGTACTATTTGCTTTATTGTAGGTATCCCAGCTTACGATCTCAATTGTAGGCTCCCCATCCTTTCTCCATACGATTGCGTATGCTCCTGTTATTTCACCTCTTTCTTCGTCACTTAGTGTTGTAATATTGTGTTCAACCGTCCCGTTTGCTACATCGATATGGAACTTGTCGTTTTTTCTAACTTCACAACTTCTCATACCAGCGAACTGGTTACTCTCCTGTGCTTTCTTTAGGAATCCATCTCTACCTGTAAAGATGATTAAATTATCTTTATTATCCTTATAGCACCATATCTCCTTTTTGAAAGGATTAAGGTCGTGTGCTTTTGCTACATTTAAGAAATACCTGAACTCCGTTAGGTTCGTTTTCTTAGCAACCGTCTGGTGCATAAGCTCGAGATCCTTTGCAGTCTCCTCTGGGTACTTCTCGGCGAGTTTTTGAAACTCTTTTACTGTGATAGCTTTTTCCATTTTGCCCTCACTTAATTTAATTGTACCATCATATTACAGGTGGTCTGCACTGTTGTCAAGTCTTAATATTGGCTTATAGTGAAAATATTCCCACCCACCCATTACCCATGTTCTTATTCAGTTTTTGGTTCTAGAATCGGGATTTGAACCCGCACCACTTACACTCAACAGATAGTGAATCTGCATCGTTTCGATCTGTTTCTCAATATTATCACATTGCTAGGATCTCTTGAACGATTTTGTCTTTCTCTGGTTGGTCTTTGAAGTACACAGGGTCGGGTGGGGCGACCGCTTTTTGTTTTGGGGTTATTCTTTCTGGTTTTTCTACCTTGCCTTGAAGGTAATGTATGAAGCTTATTGGATCATAATTCTTTCTAGCTTTCTCAGTCATTCTATGGAATCCTGACACAACATCAACTAGTTCAAATTTTTTCATCAGTTCGTATCTATCTCTTAGTACGATCCCGAATGGCATTAGTTCTATTGTTTCCATTTGTCTAAGGTGTTCACAATTATTGTTCTCCCTTTAGCTGTAGTGAGAGGTATCCCTAACCTGGAGCTCACTTGCTGTTGTAGTGTCCTCTCGGTTGTTTCTCCGCACTACTCATCTAATTCTATACTCCTAGGTAATTAGTTATTTTTGCTCCTAGGTAGTCTGGTCGTTATTAGAACCGAGTCCAGTTTTGTTATACCAATCTCAGACCTTTGAAGCTTATGTTCTCCCCCATTTAGGCTACTTTTTAGAGGTGTAGCACCCCAGTTGATTGGTTGGCATCCTGCGTAACTAGAATAGCTTGGGCTTGTATTTAAGGTCGCAAATGCCATTTGAATCCCTGCGACCATCTCATCTAGTATTTCTTTTGGATCTATTTTTATATGATTGCTCATCTAGGATTAGGTTAGACGAATTCTTGTCACTTGTCAACACATTTTGGCTGTTTTAATATTACAGGTTTGTTGAATTTTCTTGAACAATACTTTGTTCTTCTTCGCCCTTACACACAAATTCCTTTCTCTTTCTCAGAACTACATCCCAGTTTTTTATGAACTTAATTCTCACCATTTCTTTCCAAAATTCTATTATTTTCTTTTCTTCCATTTCCTACACACCACGAACAAATTATTTGTTCATTATACATAGTCTGTCATAAGATCTACTGCTGTTTGTATGTCTTTGAACGCTTCCATTCTTCTTTCTCCTGGGTAAAGCATTAGAGCTATTCCTCCTTGCTGTCCTCTACCGCCTATTCCGTTCTGTGATGCCCATTTGTCTCTCTCTTTGTATGTACCGCTAACAACGGCTATTATGTCCTTCCCAGCCCTCTCAAAATGCTCTACAGCACTCTGGTGTACATGACCTACCCACCCAAAGTCCACATCTCCACCCCCTTCATACTCTATCATTCTTTTAACTGCATTACATGGGTTTAGTTTACTTTTTCCCCAGTATGTATGGTTTACAACACCTCTATATTTCTGATCCTGGTGTATTATGTTTATTATTCCTCCTTCCGTGAATATTGGGCATCTAAACTGTCCCAAGAATGTATCGTACCAATCTTGACCACCAGCGAACCCACTTCTATTGTGGTTTCCTTGCGATATCAGGGCTATCTTTCCCTTCTTATCTAGCTCCATAAGTTTCTGTGCGATTGCACGACTCTGTACTTGCGGTGGAATAGGGTTTTCTGTCATTCCTGTTGGATGGAATACTGCATTGAAAGCATCTACTTCATCTCCGTTTGTTGCTAGGTAAAAGTTAGGAAGGTTTTCTACCATTTCTAAATGTTTTAATAATCGAGGGTAATTTACCCCCATAGACCCATAGTGAATATCTGAGGCTAAAAGTATCACGATTGGCATTTCAGGGTATTCTGCGTTTGGTATGAATGTAGCTTCTCTTTGACCGATCTCGAACTCAGACATTATACTCTGTCCTTCCTGGATGTATCTGGTGACTCTCTCAAAATCCAAGGAACGCTGTTTTTTATCTGGGAAAATATTTCTCTCTCGATTTATTTGCTCTAAACTCTTGAAGCTATTTTCACTGGATCCTGTGTAAATGCCTCTCTCTTGTTCTATAGTCTGGCTCATAGTATAATATGTTGTTCTCTAAGGTCGCTCTTAGAGGTATTACAAGTTAATTAGGTTGAAGGAGGGGTCTATGATCCCTCTTTCTTTTTAGAATCGTGTTAATCCCTTGACCAGTTCTTCTACCTCGTTTTCCTTTCCGTATTTGTGTAGGAATTTATCCAACCACTTCAAACCAACCGTTATCGCTACGAGTACTTCTATTGGCAAATCTAGTCCAGCAACTCTATCTATTGCGTATGGAATAACCGCCAATACAACCAACCTCAACAGATCCATACTCGCATCTGTTATCGGTTTTTTATTCGCCTCCCACCACTGTTTCATTTTAATTAATAAATAAAATTATCTAAGGTTTCCTGTTAAGAACAGAATACCCATTGCTACTGTTCCGATACCAATGAGAATAATTCCTAGCCCTATAGCTAAGTAGAAAATTGTCATTAGTAATTCTATTATCATTTGTTTCCTTTCGTCTTTTTTAATTTTATGCCTATATAAATGTTGTATTTTTTGGTCTTCCACATAAATGTGTAAACAATTTAAGGCTACTAATCCTTTTTCTTAGAAAGAATTTTCGCCAACACGCTCAGGATCCATTTATACATGAACACCCAGATACTTTCTTTCTGGATTGGTTCAGGCTCTGTAGGATCCTCGCCTGGGGTCTCTGGCTCCTCTACAGGAGGCTCTGGTTCTGTTGGAGGTGTCTCAGGTATCTCAACTGGTTCTTCTGGCTGTTCTGGTTCGCTAGGAGGCTCAGGGGTGGGGTCGGGTAGGGGTGCTGTATAAACTGTAAGGTCTTCTAGTCTAAATCCGTTCTTTATTTTTCTCTCAAAGCTCCATGCGGTTAGTAGGAATGATTTGTACTGATAATCCAGGTCTAACCTGTCTCCTTTCTTAAACTCCTTTACTCTCTCTCCTGTATCTATATTAAACAGGGCTGTATCTCTAATTAGTTCATATTCTGTAGTTTGTGGCAATTTAATAGTCTCTGTAGTCCAGTCTATGGGTTGTGGATAACTTTTATCATTCACATTATTGATCACATTTTTTAACCAACCGCTTTTTGATGTTCCAATATTTACCCCAGGGCATGATGTAGTAGCACTTATTTCTTTATGCCCTCTAACCATAGGATCTATATTGTATCTCTTCTCTATATCTCTTATTAAAAGTACAAGACTCTTCATCATTGCATCTGTAGGTTGTGCTGTTTCGTAGTTTCCCTCTAACATTATTGCTATTCCCCAGTAGTTGAATTGACCAGTGGAACCGTCTCCTGAATGGTAAAGTACATACTTTTCATGCTGAACCTGTAGCACAGAACCATCTTGTGCGATCATGTAGTGATATCTGATGTATGGGTACCCAAATTCTCCTGGTGTAGTATTATTCCATCCGATACTCTTTGTTTTATGGTAGTTGTTGTGGGAATTCGCTCTAGCTTTTAATTCGGATAAGTTCATGGCAGGTGGGTTTACAGCCGAGTGGTGGATCGCAATATTTCTAGGGTTACCGTTTCTTATTATAGCCATTTCCTTTTTGACTAAAATTATCTACTCTCCTATCCCAAATAGTTTCAATACTATTGTTATCACATTCGCTGTACTAACCAATCCACTTCCAACAATAAGCACTGCAAGAACCTTCAATACCTTGTAGTTTTCTATCATTCCCTCAAGGATCTTCCAGTAGTTATTTTCCGTATATTTGTCATATTGCTTGATTACATTCTCTGTTCTTCCTACCAAATCACACTCATTTACCTTCCTGGCGTGTTCGTAAGCTATATTTACCATCCTGGCTATCCCTATATCTTCAAAATCCTTATCCCCAAGCAATGCCCTTTCTATTCTTTTCTGGCTACTCTTTAGTTCGTTTTGATTATTCTTCAACCCATCAACATCCTGGATTAGTTTGTTGAAAACTTTATATAGCTCTCCATTTTTATCATCAATAATTTTCTCCACTTCATCTTTCGTTAGGTGTTTATTAATCCGTGCTGTCATGTTGTTTTTTGTTTATATTATCATGTCTTTGAGAATCCAATACAGCATCAGGGCGGTAATGTGAATTCGATATAAATATACTAACACACCTAAAATTAAAAATACAACCAGAGGTACTACTACCCACCTAATTATTTCTTTAATCTTCCTTTTCATTCTTCTTAAGTAGCGTTTCTCTTTCAGGAGGAAACTTGAATATTATATTGTATGCAGGTATCTCTATCATTGTTTTATCCTCTAGTATGAAGAATCTTACATTCCTTCCTTCTACATATCCATCACCAATTACATTCTTGATTCTCTTCCAGAACCACCCCTTTTTGTACTTTACTGTGTATTTCATTTTTTTTATTTATAAATTAAGCCGTTCTTCTATATCGGTAAACAACTATATAAGGTTGCAGGTTGTTGTGGGCACCACCACCACCTGTTGCAGAAGAAGTTACTGTTCTATCTACATTGCTATATGCAGTCCCAACAGATGATATGTCTATAGTCCCTCCTATTCTTGGAATTGTGCTACCTGTTGTAGCATAAATAGTAAAGTTTTGTGTAACATTATGTTGATGTGAAGGTATCTCTGATACTGTCAAAGTGTGTGTTTTAGAACCACCAGTTTCTCCTATTGTATCAAACTCTGTATCAGCACTTTTTGCCACCAGAACTTTACCACTTCCATATGCTTCCCAAGTTCCTCCAAAATGTGCATTCATTTTAGTTGTGGTATCTAAATCTGTTGAAGTTGTCTCATAAATTGTTCCAATAGGATAAGTCCAGTCGAGTAAAGAATGAGCCAAATTCTCCAAGGTAATTTTTTTATCAGTACCATCAGCCGACATTGCTCCTTCACCTACATTATTATCACTAACATCTACAATCGCTAGTAAATCATCACTAGCACCCTCTGTTAATGGGTCTAACGCTGTTATTTTTGCTCCTGTCTCATCCATAGTATTATTCCTTAATTAAACTTAATATAATATAACATACTTTTTATAACAAATTAAATTCTAGGTCAGTATTTTTCATAATAAATTAAATGTTTCATCAACTCTATTGTGAAAAATTGTATAATACAGAGTTGCTGTCCTTTGTCTGAAATCTGCATAATCTCCTGTGTAATTCTCCCTCGTTATTCTCAGAATGAGTTGAGTGTTGGTAACCAAGAGAAGAGCAGTCTCTATGGTGGTTATTCCATAAAAATAATAGGGGAGAACTCTCGGGATATCCATCTCCTCTAAATCATTTACAATATAATCTCCACCAGTCCCGACATCCACCCCACTATAAGCAACTTCTCCATTAGCCCTTGGCAGAACGAATGGTATATAACCCAGATTGTGTGTATATGAGGTTGTATGAATGGTATAAGTCTGATAATCGGGACCCCCCCCGAAATATTCATAGGGGATAACAAGACTTAATGTTCCAGTCTTCATAATTTTCATACTGTCAAATTGAGAGCTAAATATCAGGTCCTTAGGGTTTGCTGTTTTAACATCGACCCCGCCCTTTGACACTTTTATTCCATAGTCGCTACTCATTTAGTGGGTCAATAAATAAAATTACATATACCTTTCCTATTGTGTTAATGTAAACATTAGAATTATCTACGCAGATATTTCCCCAAGAACCACGATACCCTCCGATAACATCATCTCTATTATATTGACCTCCACCAATGTCCCCAAGAGCCAGGAAAGCTGGTGGGTAATCTAATCCATGAGAAACTACTATTTCTTGAGTGTAGTCAGTTCCTGTTGCACTAACAATAGCATACTCCTTAAAAGTATTAAAAGCCGTGCTAAATACCAAGTTCTTAGGTTCTGCCGTCTTAACATCTATTCCTGGACGACTTATCTTAAATCCGTAATCATTTGAATAAGAGCCATCATCTGTATCAGAACTTGCTGGTTGATACCAATCATCTTGTCTAGGGTCGGCTAGAATATAATATTTATAGTTAATACTAGATGGTGAAGAGGGCATTGCGGGGCTTCCATCATAAAACTTTAATCTAACAGTGTTATTATTTATATTGGAAATATTTCCTATCAAATCCCAAGTGGTCCGAGGATTTGGTATGTTATATGTATTATATGTTCTACATGGCATTCCAAACCAACAGGAACTACCTGGGTGTCTGAAATAACCAAAGACCATCGGTTTATATCCAAGATTATGGGTAACATCAACAGTTCCAACATCCCCACGAGCAATGCTCTTAGTCCCGAAACCCTCCTTGAATATTTTCAACATATTTATTCCTGAATGAAATCGGTAATCTCTAGGGTCTGTGCTAGTAATATCTTTTCCTTCTTTAGCTACTTTTATTCCATAATCCATAATCAATAAAGGTCAAATTAAAATCCATCAGTTTGTTTACCAATTAAAATCCTGTCCTTGGCATTTTCATCTCTTATCATAATTCTATTGTTTACTCCATCTATCGTAACTTTTGCATTTGTAGAAGCTCCACCTAAATCCCCCACTGCACCAAATGTCCCTGCAGTTAGTTTATTAACTGCAAGGGTATCTATCTTTGCATTTGTAACTGCGGCATCCTTTATCTTCGCTGTATCTATTGCGGCGTCCTTTATCTTCGCTGTATCTATTGCGGCGTCCTTTATCTTCGCTGTATCTATTGCGGCGTCCTTTATCTTGGCTGTGCCAACCGTATCATCTTCGAGATTTTCCCCTGTTATAACGGTCTTTTTAACCTGTTCTTCTATAACATCAACATTTTTCTTAACATTGGTCAATCCAAGTTCTAACTCCTCGGCAAATAAGGTTTCGCTAAAACCTTCTACAGAAACCTCAATCTCTATGTCCAAAACTGTAGTAATATAAGAAACTGAATTATGGTCTGTTAGTGTTATAGTGTCCCCTGTTTCAAAGTATCCTAAACCAGTTGTCTTAGCACTAAACGGAATATATGAAAAACCCATCAATGCAGTAACTAAATCTGTCATATATGCTTCCTGATTTTCACCAATGAATGCATTGTTGTCTATTCGTATCTGGTATAAATCATCCCTGACATCTAATCTTTCTGTCCTTAGCTTGGTTCCATCTTCTAAAAGAATAGGGTATCCATTCTCATACAAAAATGGTCTGTGATAATATCCACCATACCAAACCCAATTAGTATCAACTGGGTTGTTTCTTAATACAATACTGTTAACATCTCCCCATTCATCCTCTGGATCTATATTGTAAAGTTGAGGAGCTGTTATTTCTTCAACAGAAGCACCCCCTACAGTCTTTAACACAAGTTCATCGTCACTATTAAAATACATTATGGTTCCTGTGGCTTCCGCAATCTGATTAAGTACATCTCTATAAGTCTTCCCTTGGAATGCAAAATAATCGTAAGACACACTCATATCATCATTTGGAAAAGTCGTGGTTGCTAGTGTCCACCCTAAATCTGCACAAATACCGTCTAGGAACTGTTTTAAGGTTACTGGGAATGAAAGAGACATATTGTTATATACAACCAATGCTTCATACATCTTATCGTAAAGGAAAATTGTAGTTAGCTCTTCTTGAACATTAACACTCTTTTTATAAACATAGAAAGTCCCCATATCAATCTGCTCTGGCGTTGAACCAATTCCGTCTTTATAATAAGTCAAAGAGTGGGTTCCTGATTGTGTTCCACTTGTTGCTATTTTAACGCCAGTCATTGCATTATTAAAAGTAGTGGCAAGATTAAATGTGTTGTCATCAATTTTAATAACATAATAAGAAGTATCCTCTAAAAGCCCCGTTGGTAAACTACCCGTTGTGGATAACTTTATTCTATTTCCATCTGATAAACCATGAGCATTAAGGGTAACCACAGCAGGATTAGCAATAGAAATAGTAACTGTTCCCTTTGCCACTACATCTGCTACATAAACACCAAACTTTACATTTCCTTTTTCGTAACTATGAGAACCAAAGAAACCAACTTCTGCTTTTCTCATTATAGCTTTTCCTATATCTCCGTATGTGGATAACTTTACAAACTTCAAATCATCTTCTGCGGTAATAGGGTCAACACCATCAGTAAACTCTGCATAGACCTTCCTGATAGGGTTCTTTATTGCTTCTTTGAAATTAGTGGATACCGTTATCATTGTCTGTTATTTACAATTTATGTGTATTTTTTGACTGGTACTAGACTCACACTAAATTCGTCGTATAGCTCTCTGTTCTTATCTAAGAGAGGAGTCTCGTAATCACTAGCATAATATTGAGCTGATTTAAGTCCCTGAGTTTTAGCATCATACCAAGTTAAAGTAAAGAATGGAGTATCTAACATTCCCACGATAGTTGCCAAGTCTGAAGCTCCCATTGGTGAAAAGGAAACCTGTATTTTAGGAAAGACACCAACAAAATCAGCCTGTAGCTCTCCCGCCATTGTCCTCTCTGCACTTCCCCAAAGCTTAGCTCTCAAAGGTTTATATTCCTTAATATTCGGAACTGTTGTACCATTGATTTTTAGTAATGTAGTTATTGCCATCTTATATTCTTAACAATTTAGAATTACCTGCCAATCCTCTCTCGTTTAGGTAGTCTATAAATCCTCTGTATAGGTCTTTCTCTCCAAGCTTAACTGTTAAATTCACTCCTTGTCCATCTCCACCACCATTTTCTCTAATTGCTTCTGCAAGTTCTTTAATAAATCCTGTATTGTTTTGTAGTGGAATTACGGCTTCTCTACCTGCTTCTCCTAGTATTGCAACCGTAGGATTTTCAATTATTCCACCCTGTGCAAGATATGGTATTTTAGGTGCATATATAGTGGGCAACCACCCAAAAGGTTGTAATCCTGCTATTTTAGTATTCCTAATTGTTCTCAAAGCACCGTTTATGGCATTAAATGGAATGCTTACCACAGTATTTATACCTTTTATTAAACTGTTTACAACACTCCTGAAAGCATTAAATATCCCATCTGTAATACCCCTAAATACAGAACCACCCGCACTAAATATATCTTTGACTTTTTTCCAAGCCTTACTAAAGATATCCCCAAACCAATTAGCGACATTGCTGAAAGGTCTTTTAATGCCTTCCCAAGCATCAGTCGCACTATTCTTCAGGTTGTTCCATAGGTTTGTAAAGGAATTACTAATTGGTGTTATGACTTTCTCGTTAAACCAAGTTGCCACTGTTTCCCAAGTTCCTGTGATCCAATCTTTTATTTTGGTAAATATCTCCACAACACAGTTCCAAACACCAGTCAGTGCATTTCTCACCACCTCTGGTTGCTGATCCCACAATCTCTTGAAGTATCCTAATATATCTTCCCACAGTTTTGTGAAGAAATTCTTAATATCTTCCCACATCATCTTTACTGTCCCGTCAAAGTCTATAAACAGTCCTATAATATTACCTATGATCCAACCAATGAAAGTCGCAATACCGTCTATAACCTTAATCACACCGTTAATTGTCTTTATCACGGCGGTAATTGCCCCTACAAGCACCGTACCTATAATAACTGCTATAGCCCCAAGTACTTGACCAATAGCCCCAAGTACTTGACCAAGAGTTTTGATGACATCTGATTCCCCCATAGTTCCCATAAGCTCTTCCCATTGATACTTTAGTTCGCTTAGTACTGGTTTCATAACTAGATTCCAGGTATCTACTATGGGTTTGAAGAACTCCTCAAATTTCTTTTTAATAGGATCCATCTTTTCAGCGACCTTATTCTTTATTCCCTCTATTACCTTATCTACTTCTGCTCCGAAGTTCTCAAATATTCCTGGTGTAGTGGGTGATGTTGCAGAAACCCCTCCACCCCCAGCGGTTTCTGGCTCTTTTAACACATTCATCTCGTCAAACCCAGCAAGACCCCTCAATTCTTTATTAAGCTTACTTGCACTACCGCTTGCACTTTCCATAGCATCGGTTTGACCATCTATAGAATCCTCTGCCTCTCCTGATGCTTTAGCGACCTTTATTTGTATGTTCTTTAGGCTTTCAAATACACTTCCAATTATAGGTATTTTACTCATGAAGCTAGCTATTGTTTCAGCTACATAAACAACCCAACCAGCCACTTTTGTAGCCCAAGCCTTAATGACTGCTTCGTTTTGTTTTACAAAGTCTCTCACATTCTGGACGAATTTTAGTATTGCAGTCGTAGCTGATGCCCAAATAGGCTCTAACATAGTCCCAAGCTCTTCAAATACAGATTTCATCGTATCTGTTATGGAGTCCATCATCTTACCAGAAGTGGTGTAGGAGTCTGCATATGCTCCAAAGGCTTTTGTTCCTTCTCTCACAACAAGGTTTAATCTTGCTTGTGCTTCCTCCTGTGCAGTCAGTTCATTTCTGCTTTTGTCTATAGTCTTTGCATACATTCTGTACTCAGTTCCTAGGTTTCCGATGGCGATCATTCCTTCAACTGATTGTGTTCTTCCTGTATTTATAAACTCTGTTATATCTGAGATTGCTTCTCCAGAGGATTTACCAGCGACTGCACCCAAATCTTTCATTGTCAAAACTAAGGAATTGATTCCCTTGGCTGTCTTTCCTGTTCTAGCATCAACACCCTCTAAGCCTTTAGCCATTTGTATCAATCCAGTTCTTGCGAGTGAGGAAATAACTTTTTCTGCTTTCAATCCATAAGTATTTGCATCTGCAAGGGAATCTCTTAGACCATCCAGCTCTTTTTGTGTTATTCCGATGTTTTTACCGAGGGTATTAGTCGCTATTCTCATTCTAGTTAGTTGTGATCCTGATGTCATAAGGGTTTTTCCGAGGTTAAAGACGGCACCTACTATTCTCTTTACTACCTGGACGACCTTCTCAAATACTTTTATCAATACTTGAGCAATAAGGCTGGCTTTTGTCATTGCACCCGTCATATTCTTGCCCATACCCGTGCTTACACCGTCAACAGACTCTTTAACACCTGCGATACTATCTTCAATACTCTTCAATTGTTTATCAAATTGCTCCTGATTGGCTGTGAATATTAACTCCAGTCTCTCAAGTGTTTTCTTCGTGCTTGCCATCTTTTATGACTCCTCCCAATTTATATGTCATTGATTCAGCAACTTTCTCCATTTCGATTGCAGTCATCACTTTATCTTCCTCCCCTTTAAGCTCTTTTGCTAGGTATGGTTCTCTCGGGAATTTCTTTGGATCGTTTACACCTATAGCAATATAACGAGCAAGGTTATAGTTCTGCATATCCTGTTCTATAGCTCTTTCCTTTGCTTTGTCCTGGTACACTTTTATGTACTTTTCAAACTGAGCAGGATCTATTTTGTTCCAGTAGGTATCTAAATCCAGTCCTATTTTAAGGGCTAGTTCTTCTCCTCTTTCCCAGGCTTCCCAGAAGTACTCTTTTCTTCCTTCTCTTCTAATACTGGAGCCTCTTTCTCTTTGATCCACTTCGCTTCCTTGTACATTGTCGGCATCTCCTCCGCTATTCCCTTCGGAGACAAACCTTTTTTTAATAGTATCTCCATAAGTTCATAATACAAGGCGAACATATCTCCTTGTTCCTCTAAGTACTTTGCTATCCAGTGATCAGTTTGGGTCTCATCAAATCTAAAACCCCTTTGTATCAATGTGAAAACTGTAGTCATAGAATAGTTTCCGACTAGCTCCACTATTGACTTCTTACTCACTTGTTCGATTTCTTTCACCGTTCTTGGTGTGAATTGTATGTCGAGTAATTCCATTTTATTTTATATTAAATTTAATACAGGGGGTGCTTTTATCACACCCCCAATTTCCCATTAAACACTAGGTGTTGCTTTAGTAAATTCAGGAATACCTGAAATTCTTAAAGAACCAGTGAAGCCTCTAACGCCATTTACTTCACTTTCAGCCTCTTTGAACATTTTTACATAAGCCTCAAACTCCCACTTGGATCCTGAAGGGAATACCAGTGTGAAGTCTTCTACAGCCTGGCTTTGTACTAATGCATATAAAGCTTCTAGGTCTGTTTCGTGGTCATCGTCTGTATAACCAGAGAATGTTAGTTCTCCAGCATCTAAACCACCTCCGATGAAGACTTTTCCATCATCATCTAAAGTTGTGACCTCGATTTCCTCAGCTTCGAGACCTAATTCACCGATATTGGTAAGGTTTCTTATTACCAAATCAGTTGACTCACTCCCAGATTTGATTTTTGTTAGGACTACTCCTAAACTTCTTCTTTTTGACATTTTAATTAGCCAATAAAATTAAATCTTGTAGTGATGTGCTTCAGATTTTCATCATCGACTTCACTACTTAAGTCTAACATAAAATTATTTTCTCGCATATCCCCTTCTAGCAGGTCTAGTATCTCAGTAGCCTCAAGCATGGTTTCAGCCCATATATCTACCACAATATCGATGTCCTGGTATGCGATCTCCTTACTTAAATCTAACTCTATTCCGTTGTTTTCAACGAAGTAGGTCATGCAAGGAGGGTTTTCTATTACCTCGGGTCTGTTAGGGTACACCGAGACTCCTGTTTTTACGGACTTCAATATTTCGTAAACATCTTTATTAGGTATATACATTATTTTGCTGTTACCAATTTATGTATTTGCTTTTGTGCCTCTTTCTTCAATATCCAGTTTACCTTTTTCTCTGTTTCTATGAAAGCAGGGTACATGAATGGTCTTGGTTTTCCTGTAACCATTAAGCCTTTCATTTTTTTAGTATCAAACCCGTGCCTTCTTGCCCAAGCCTCTATTCCTGTTTCGTTTCCGTATCGGTCTATGAAGGGAACAAAGTGGGGGGCTGAAGTACCAAATTCTACCCATTGGGCATATTCGGTATTTGCGTATATAACTACCCCATTTTTATATCTTCTATTTAGACTTTCAAACTTTATGCTCCTTTTTAGTTGAGCTGTATCTACAGGAACTTTTGCTCTTGCCGACTTTTGAACAACTATACCCACATCTTTGAATGCCTGGCTCATGTCCAGCTTTTCTCTGATTTGTCTTACCTTGTCTATTGCTTTGTCTACATTCCTAATTCCTACGACCATATTTGACCTACTAAGAAGTTATGTGAATCGTTAGGAATTGCTTGAACTATTCTGTAGTTTTTGTTTCTATATTCCCAAATACTACCCAGATCCACCTCTTCATCAGTGGTAATGGCGATATCTATTCTTTCACGAATTCCGTAGTTTTCTCTTATCTCCTCTAGGTTACTGAATCTTACATTACCTAGTATTGTGTTCGTGGTAGGAGTAAGGGCTACTGTTCTCTCTCCGAAATCATTCTCGGAAGTAGTTTCAGCCATCTCTGTTAGCTCTTTATCATAGAATGTATCTTTAATAGCTTTTGTAAAGCCTTGTGGTATCTTCAATGACGGAAATCATCCTAAAGTTATCTAATTGCTCAGTCACTCCTAAGAATATTTCCCTATCTGTGGCGGTTGCTAGGCTTGTAGCCTTGTCAGAACCAAATGTAACAGACTGTCCGTTGTCATCGACCTTCGTAACTTCTCTATCCGTGGATGTTATATCTGTATATAGGTTGCTCACTACAGTTGCGAGGATTCTTTCCATTTGTGGTGGAATAGGGCAATCATAACCGAAGACCTGTCCTTCGTAGTTTGTATTTTCCGCTATTTCCTCTGGTGTGTAGCCAGCCCTATTAAGTAGGTATAAGTATTTATCCACTAGTTGAGACCTATTTGTGTAGTTCAAGGCTCTATCGACAACGCTGTTAACAACAAAATCCAAGTAATTTCCATCCTGGATATCACTATTTAGGATCTTAGCATAGTCTTTTATTCTTTGGAGAATTGCATCCATAGCCTTAATACTGAATTTAAGTGGAGGGGGCTATTACACCCCCTCTAAAACCGAATTAAGCACTAGGTGTTGGTGAATCAACAATACTCCCATACATAACTAGGTCAGGCATTACGCACTTTGTACCATAGTTAAAGAAGAATGTGATTGCTTGCTCGTTACTGAATGGAACCTCACCGAACTTAATGTTGGATATGATGGAAGGCTGTGCGATTGCACCCATAGCCATAGCTATCATTTCCTCAGTTTGGTTTATGTTCTCCATTACAAATACTCCGTGCAATGTACCAATCTTAACTCCACCCTCTACTGGGTTTGGAAGTTCATCGATTTTGGCTTGTACCTCATCGTAAGCTTCGGAATTAAGTGTTACTACAATCATTCCTCTAGGAACACCGTTTACATTACCATTCTTTACGGTTGCAACTGCTCTTACTATAGAATCAAATCTCTTTAGAACAGTATCTCCTTCTGCTGTTACCTCTGTACCTTCATCTTCTGCTACAGTGTAGAACTCCTGGTCTAAGTGGTTCTGGTAAGCAAATGCTACTGAACCAGCTCTCTTCTCAAGAATACCTTCTAAACCGTATTGTCTTAGGTCGAAGTTGTTGACCTCTTCAACTATTTCCTTTTCTTCATCTAAAAGAACAGTTACATAGTTGTCCTTAAGTTTGTCTCCTCTACCTAAACCTCTAGCAGTACCGTAATCTCTTACAGTAGAACCGATGAATCTGGAAACTTTAACACTACCTGATGCAGGGTCTCCTGAAACCTGCTTGTTTTTTGCTAAACCAGAAACAAGTAATTTAGAAATCATTCCTGGGATCTCTACGATTATCTCTCTAAGTTTAGCTTTATCAGTACCATTTGACTGGTAAATACTATATGAATCTTGCATTTTATGAATTGTAAAAACTAAAAGACCCCGAATGGATTGGAATCGGAAGACTTTTTCTCTGGTGTCTTATTCTCTGGATCTTCGATATCATCTCGACCCTCGAGTTTCTTTTGAACAACCTCTTCAACAGCCTTGTCGAATGTTTCTTTGACAACCTCAATGTTCTTCTGTTGTTTGTCTAAATCGACATCAACTACGAAGTCAACTAGCTTTATAGGAACTTCTAGTTCACTAAGCTTATCAATGGCTTTCAACCTGTTTTCCTTTTCAGTAATAAGCAGGTCTCTTTCCTGAAGCTCTCTCTCCTTTTTAAGGTCTTCCTCAGCTTTCCTCTCTTCAGCGTCCAGCCTTGCTAACCTCTCGGCTTCATTCTTCTCTTCTACAAGCCTTTTGTTAAAGTTCTCTTCCACCTCTTTGAGCTTGGCTTCCATTTCATCTCGGCTTTCCTTACGGTATGCTCCGATTAATTTGTCAACCTCCTCTTGTGTAAAAGTCTTTGCTTCCCCACCCTTAGTTTTTTCCTTCTTCTCTGATTCTTTGGGGTCTGAACCAGTTGGAAGTTTGTTTTTATCCTTTTCCATAAAATTGGAAATAAAGTTAAACCCGTATACCTCCGTCGAGTAATTAATTAAAACATTTCTACAACACTAGGTCAAGACCTCTTCTCTTTTACTAGCGGGGATGAATTCATTATCTCCTGGACGGTCTTGTCATCTAGTGGTGAATACATATAGCTTTTAATACTCTCTTTAGCTTCTAGCCATTCAAATTTATCAAAGAACTTTGGGTTCTGAACATCCTCTACTACTAATAGTTTATGCGTAAAGTCCATATACTCCTTTAGTTGTTCCATTAGTTCTGTTCCAAGACCAGTACCTTTTTCTCTTGTTCCTATTGCTTGCATGGTTACCTTACTATCTGTTTCGTACATTACTAGGGTGAAGTCTCCTCTTTCACCCCTAGCCCATTCTCCATTTGGAACCTTATCCGCTCCTTGCTTTGACATCAGGAAGTTATATGCACTATCGAACCCCGATGGGTATATCTCTTCGTAGTTTACTCCTTCCTCTTCTTCTTCCTCTTCTAATTCTTCTAGCCTCTGATTGAAGCTTTCCTTTGCGTTTTGAATTGATTCTTCTGAGGTCAATGGCTGATCTACTGTTCTACAGTTTGGATGGAATGGTTGGAAGTTCTCACCGACCACTGCATCTTCGTAATTAAACACCTCTGTTTCATCAATATCACTACAAATATCCGAAGTTCTACTATCGAGGGTTACATCTAGCGTGTATTGTGTTATTTCTACATCCAACATGGCTCTTTTGTTTGACTGTCCATCTACGAATGCCGATTCCGTTCTTACTAGCCTCATGGCTTCCCATTGCATTACATTGTATTCTTTCCTTATTTCCAATGCAGTTCTGTTATAGCTCTGTCCTGATATTAAGGATCCTGCGATCTTAAATGGAAGTTCTTTAGCCATTTTATTCCTTTCTTTACCCCACACTCTCTTTGAATAGTTCTTTCCGCTCCACCTTTCTCTTAATACTTGCTCTGGAAGTCCTGGGTTGAATCTTGTAAATACTCCTGGTTTATAGTCATCTCCTACATAATCCTTCATTATTAAATCGTAGGAATGCTCCATTGTGTTGTTTAGAATACTGGTGGTTTTTATCTCCTGTATTGCCTGTAGTCTTCTCATTTCCCAGTAGGCTTGTTCCTTCAAGGCTTCTACCCTTGTTATTCTAGACAGCATCTTCTGGTTATACACATCCTCTGGAACAAGACCAAGTATTTCCATCCTCTCTTTCACTTTATTCAGAAACTCTTTTCTTTCCACTCCAGTAAGTACCCCTATCAGCTCTGTAATACCAAGCCCAGTATCACTACTGTACTTGTCGTAGGTTTCTTTCACCATTCTATCCAATTGCTTTAGCGATTCCCTATAGTATTTCAATAGCTCCTGGATCTGTTTGTTAGTATACTTCTCCTGGTTCACCTTTCTTTTTCTGGTTCTTGTATTCCAATAAGCTACCTGTCTTGCTTTTGAATCTTCTACTGATCTAGCCATAATGATCTAACTCAAATTAGTTAGCCTCATCAGTCGCATAGTTTTCTGCTCCCTTATTAGCGTTCACCTCTTCTTCCCTGAGGAATGTTTCCATGAATTTCTCTGGATCATCCACGAAGCTTAACTGTGCATTCAATTCTGTCTGAGGTATACCTAGACCTTGAAGGTTAAGTATCATTTGTGATGTTTCGAGGTCATTCTGTGGTAGGTTCCTCTTGAATGTAATGTTCAGGTTGTGAGGTTCTATTTTGGCTATTCCACTCTTTTTCTTTAGATAGTTGTTGTATAATTCGAATCTTTTTCTCAACCCTTGCTCGAAGAATCTTTCTTTTTTAGCAATATTCTGGTCAAACGCAACAAGTTTGAATTTAATAGCAACACCCGAGCTATTTCCTACGAAGTTCTCATCGTTGAAGTTTGGTGTCATACTTATCTTGTGAATATCATTTTCTAGGGCTTTTCTAAGGATATCTATCTGTTCTTCATTCATTTCTTTGGTTACATACTTAACATCCGCACCACTTGGTACATAAAGTGTTCTTTCTTCATTTAGTTCATCCTTTTGTTCAGGATTTGGTTTTGCTCCCTGGAATAGCATCAGTGCTTGTACTAATTGCTCTTTATCATTCAACCTATCTGACTCTAGGAGGTTATACGCATCTACCAATGGAATTACTGGCTCGAAGTCTCCTATCTGTTCTTTATTGTTGGAATACTCTACAAGAGGTACCAATCCGAAGTAGTGTGGGCTTCTTTGCACCTCCTTTAGCGTTTCTCCATCCGAATACACTATCTCTTCTTTGTCTGTATATACTCTTACATACTCATACTTTCTATTGTATTTTGCCCTACTTATTCTGTAAACAACTCCGAACAACTCTTTATGTTGAATGGTATTATCACAAACCATTATTGCATTATCTGGTGAAATAGAAGCCGACTTAGCTTCTTTACTCTTTGTTGCATACACTAGTTCAAACTTTTTACCCGCTATAGAACATCCCTCTGACAAATCGTAGTCAAGGTTAGTAATCATCTGTTTGTTATACGCCTCTATGATCTTACTTATATCCTTTCCCTCATCAGTGGAATACACGATGGGACTACCAAGTAGGTATCCAGTATTTATATCCGTGATGTACTTGCAATGGTTAGTTACTAATCTATTATTGATATCCTTCTTCCTTCTTCTCTGGAGGATGTCTTGTTTCCCTAAATAATAGTTTTTAAGCTTTTCGTATCTGTCCTTTTCTCTCTCATTAGTCTCGATAGCTTCCTTAATTATTTCTACGGTCGGCTCAGAATCCTTTTCAACATAGAATCTGCACATTATTTAGACCTATTATTTTATTTATTTTCCATTCCTCCCTGTTCCTTTCTAAATCTTAAACTATTCCTTCTACTTTCACAATACCCTCTATTTCTTTCCTTCCCCTCCCCTACTCCCATGTGGATGCCCTATTTTTGTCTTTTATGCCCTAAAATGCCCTTTTTATGGTCAAACTCCCCTCCCCTACTCTCCCCTACCGTGTGTTCAAATTATTTGTACGACTATATGCGGATACCTGTAATCACGCTACTTTCCCTTAAATACTTGCCACCCTGGATTGCTAGGAAGGATCCGAAGAGGCTATCATCATGGAAGCCCTCGTCATGTTCTCTTTTTCCTCCTGGCTTTCTAACGAAGGTCTTCATCTGGCTTATCATGTTAGATGAGTTGATTTCTAGGTTCCCTTCTTCGAATAATTCTATAAAGTCATCGATCATTATGTCTCTGTTACCCGATGTAGTTCTCCATCCGTATTCATTCTTTTCTTCCTGGGTTCTGCTATCTATAGTTTTATTTACAAATAGGTTCTGGAAGGAGGACTCCTGTATTTTAAGTGTAGTTGTTAATCCTGAACTGTTTTTCTCTGGTATTAGCAATGCATCGTTATAGTATGTCGACATCTTCATGCCTATATCAGCCACCTGGTCTGGTCTTATTGTATTATCTAGGAACGAGGCTACTTCTACCTTCTTCTCATTTGTTAAGTCCCATATCTCAAGTGATGTTCCATCGTTCTGTGTTCCTTCTGCTGTATCTATTCCTATTGCATAGTCATGTCCTGGTACTGGTCTGTAGAATATATCTACTCCGTATTTATTCTCTATTGGAATCATAGGTACCAGTTGGCTTACTGCAAACAGGTCGAATACTGATCCACTTGTACTTAAGAATGCCTCCTCTGGTACTGTAGGGTAATCTTCTTTCACCCGAGTCTTTAATGCTCTAGCTTTCAGGTAATACCAATAGAACTGTTCAGGTGTTAGGTTGAATTGCTCTTCTATATCAACTACTAATCCGTATTGCCTTGCTAGTTCCCTGTAGTGTTCTTTCCAGTCATTTTGTGCTGGTATTTGCGATGCGTAGTTAGGGTTCCAAGTCCAGTTGTAAAAGTGAGGTTTGAAGTCTGTTTTTCCTTCTACTGATGCTTTCCATAGGTCATAGAATTGGTTCAATCCTTGTGCTGTTGTTTCCAATGTTATCTCTCCATCCATTGGTACAGACTCTATAGAATCTGAAAACAGGGCTTCTAGGTCTTTTATTCTGGCTACCTCTGAAACATGAAGGTCATGAACGGTCTTAGACCTGGTATTTGTATCCACAAAGTATCTTGATCCTGTTGCTCCGAAGGTTAGTTCTTTTGCGGAATCGTATTGTATTTTATATCTACTTTTAATCTCCTCTGGTAGGTTGTCCCAAGCAAACTGAGCTATTCTGAATATATCTAGTGTTTTATCCTTTGTATGTGCGATCGTGCTGGTTATGTGGTCTTGTTTAAGCATAGCTTTCTCAAGCTTTCTTAACTGCTCATAGGTAGTAAATCCTATCTGTCGAGCCTTTAATATAATGTTCTTTTTAGCTCTGTGTTGCTCGTAGTGTAGCTGTGCAGGGTTATGCTGAAAGAACTTCCTCTTCCCCTCCTTCGTTTGTATCTGAAAGAGGTTTATCAATCTTTTCTTCATTATCGGTATATTCAAAATTATCAGGGTCTTGGAACTCATCTATAACCTCTTTAATGCTCCTTTCGGTATTTATGTTCTCTTGTCTTACACTAAAGTCATCCCTTTCTCTCCTTTCAGCCCACCACTTACTCGTATCTAAGTCTGGTTTAATTCCTTTCTTTGTATTCCCCATAATATGCTCTACTATGTTCTGTCTAGCCTGGGTATTAACCATCCCTTGCCAAGCCTTTATTTCAGAACTAAGCTTCTCATCCTCTGGTAACCAGTTCTGTATTGTAGAATATGGTATTCCAGCATATTCACAGGCTCTCTTTAGGCTATAACCTAGCTGTAAATAGGGCTTTATGGTTTCTATTATTTCTATCTTTTCTTCCGCTGTATATTTGATTCCTTTTGCCATGATTTTTTAGTTTTATTTTTAACTAATTGTTCTATTTTATTACTCAGTTTTATCACTTCGTCCTCATTCTGTTTAATTACTTTTATTATATCATCGATTTCTAGTCTTAGGTCTGCAAGTGTTTTACTATGTAGTCCTAGTACCACCGAGATATCTTTAATCAGTTCTGGCTGTCTTCCCTTTCCCATCTCTAGCCTCCTCTAAAGTTAACTTTTTCCCGTTTCTTATTACACTTATTCCGAGGTCGGTTTCTTTGAAGGTTTTGTATCTATCTATAATTACATCACAGTAGTGTTCATCTAGTTCTATTATCCTACACTTTCTTCCAGTTTGTTCACAGGCGATTAGTGTTGATCCGCTTCCTCCAAATAGGTCTAATACGGTTTCAAACATCCTGGTACTGTTTAGTATTGCCCTCCCGCATAGTCTAATTGGCTTCATTGTACTGTGAAGGGTGTTTTTCTTTGTTCTATCTATCTCCCATACTGTAGTTAATCCATCTACATCCCAGGTATCAGTAGCTCCTTTTTCTCCGAAGAACTTATGCTCTTCCCCCCATCCATAGAATATTGGTTCATAGTCGAAGTCCCAGCCCAATATCATCGGCTCATAGATGCTTTTATAGTCACTATTACTCAAATTAAGATGGTTCTTATGCCAAATAATCATATTTCTGAAAGGTAAATTGTTTCTTGCTAAAGCATTTAAGATGGTTCTTATGCCAAGTCTCCAGTAAGTAATATAGAAGGCTCCCTTGTTGAAGTCTTTAATATTGGTCATCATTCCATCAAGAAAGTCATCATCGGGAGCATCATCGTTTATTATCTTCCCGTGTTTTGAATTGTATCCTTTCTTTCCATCCCCTCCTATACTTCCTTCAAATCCCATCCCGTATGGTGGATCCGTGAATACCATGTTTGATTTTTCATTATCAAGGACTAATTTCACTATTTCTGGATCGGTACTATCCCCACAGACAAGTCTATGCTCCCCGAGTATCCATAAGTCTCCTCTTTCTACCATTGGCTCCAAGTCCTCTGGTGGTTCGTAGTCATCCTCCTCTGGTTCTCTTGGTTTCAGTCTCTCTATTTCTATCTCTCTAATACTAATTTGTATCTCCTGAGCTTCTGCAATATTAGAGGTTAGTTCTGCTAGTTTTACCTTAATATATTTACCGAATGATTCATTGTCTTTAAGTGCCATCATAATAGCTTCATTATCATCTGCGGGATGAACTATGTTGCAAGTTACTGTTGTAATATTGTACTCATCTGCTAGTTCTCTTAGTGCTTTTAGCCTCATGTTTCCACCAAGTACTGTCTTCATATCTCTTCCATCTACTATCAGTGGTGTTAGCATTGCGTATTTTACCAAGTCTCTCTTTAACCTTCGGAAGTTGTCATCCGTAATCTCTCTAGGGTTTTTATCCCAACCCTGTAGTTGTGTTAGTGGAATTGTTTTTATTTCTAGGTTTGCGATGTTTTTTTCCATTTTATTTTTACTTAAGTAATTGCAGGGGAGAGGATTCGCACCTCTCAACGGCTGGGTAGGAATGGAGCCTAGGAAGTACTTTCGTTTCTTCCGCCCACCAAACAGGGGAATGGTGTTCTTACCTTTTTGAATACCCTACACCCCATTATTTAGTTTTCTTAAGCTCAGCTATTCTTTTAGCCTGGCTCTTACTTACTGGTTTGACTACCTCGGCTTTAACCTCTTCAGGTTCTATTAGCTCGTATTCCTCACCGTATATCCTCACATACTTGGTCTTTCCCTTCATCAGCACTATTAATTGCTTCATGGTTTTTACCATTTTTGAATTTATATATCTCTAATATTGTAACATAACCTAGGCTAAGTAAATACCGACCCCTTTCCTCTGTAGTCTCTAGTATTTCCCCAGACTTTAGCAGTCTTCCCAGTCTTATGTCATTATATTCTCTTACTACTTTTAGTTTAACCTTTAACATTTTCGTTTAGTATCCAATTTATTGCTTTTTGCGGTGATGTCTTTTGGAAGCACTTCACTATGCTTCTTGGAGACCCATTGATCACTACGGCACCTCTCCTGGCTAGCTGTTCAACTGAATTCTGGTATATTCCTGGTATATTGTCGAGGTATTTCTTTTTGAAGTCCCTTATTCCGTGTGCATTGTATGGGCTTGCTGGATCATACCAATGCCCGTATCCATATCCGTCTACTCCTAGAAGTATAATTCTTTTTGCCCCCATGTGGTACGCAAGACCCAAGGCTCCATATACCGAATCTCCTGTGGTTATTTTCCCTTTGTCTTCTTGTAGTTGATACTTTCCTTTCTCAGGAACAATCCTCTCTAGGTAGTGAACATTTTCAACGGTTTTGTAGAATGGCAGGTCGAATGGTTTCTCTTGCAAGTTTGGGAATGCACAATAGTATTTTACTCCTGGTATTTGCTTAACCATGCATGGCTGTGGTTCTCCTTCTTTGGTCATGGGATCTACTGTCATCCAGTAATCAGCCCTTTCTAGGTGCTTTATTACATTGTTTACCGTTATTATAGCCCCCTCAAAGCCACTCAGAGGCTTGAGATTTACTCCAGTTAGGGATTGTCCTCCTCCTATGATCACAATTTTATCGTGTTTTTCTGTTACTTCGCTCCACTGCATCTTCTTTTTCTATCAGTTTAATCCAATCTTTGACTGTTGACAGGTCTTTCTCCTTCACTTTTGGAATGTTATTCACAATCTTATCCACATATGCACAATCTAGGTTCATGTGTTGTGGAAGTATGTATCCGTTCTTACCATCTTCTATTAGTTCATCAACACCAGCCCAATCTGTAACTAAGCAAGGTATCTTCCATCTCAAAGCCTCTAAGACGGCATATGGGCATCCTTCAAAGTCACTCAATTGCACCAAGTAGTCTGCGTGTCTTAATCCTATTGTAATATCCGATTTATATCCTACGAATAACACCTCTTCTACATGAGCGAACTTTCTTTTCCAATCTTCAAATTCATTTGGGTAATGGCTATTATCTCCGAATACCATCCAGGAGAACTTCACTTTATTCTCTTTCAATAATTCTGCTAGTTTAAGCATTCTTCCAAATCCTTTCTCTGGTGACACTCTAGAATTTGTTACTAGTCTTAGCTCTTTATCTTCATCTCTGTTGAAATCGGGGTCTAGTAAGTTGTAAATGACAGTAGAATCTACATCCTCCCTCTTTTTTATAACATCTCTAGCGTGCTTGCTTACTGCAACATACTCTACCTTCCCTATATTCTTAAGTTCTAGTGAATATCTATCATAGTCTGAATGAATCCATTGCAGGAACCTTTTTGCAGTTATTTCTTTAGGAATATCGTGGTTACTAGCAATTAAACAAACATCCGCTACTATTGGGCTTGTCATTTTAGGGTCTATCTTGATTACCTTGTCACAGGCGGTTGCATATCTGAATAAACTATCATAGCTTTCGGCTGAGGTGTAGGCGATTGTAACATGGTATCCTTCCCCTTCTAGTAGTTTCGCTAGGTTATATACAGCACTTTCTATCCCTCCAACTTTAGGTATGTAGTTATGATAAATTACAATGCTCTTCTTCATACTTTAATTTACCTCAATTAGAATCAGATTACAAGAACCTAGAACCCGATTTTCTTCTTCAACCTCCACCTCTTAGCTGGCTTCTTTTTAGGTCTATACTCTCCATCTAGTCTCCTTAAGTATCCGTTATCATATGCCCACGAGGGCGGTAAATCAAAAGCTGTAGGGTTGTGAATCTTTGAATGGCAAGCATCTGGGTACATTACTCCTCCTGGGTTACCATTACTACAAACATGAATCACTTCATCAGTGTTTCTTCTTCCATCTACATGGTGTTGACATCTCCATCGGAGCCGACCACAGACCTCACATCTCGCTCTTTCCCATTTAACTTCATTGTTGTATTTTGTGGTTATTATCATCTTTTTAAGGTAACGGATTTTGTTAATAAATTTCGACACTTGGAATACGAGGGGTAGGAATCGAACCTACGACACCCGTCTTATCAGAACGGTGTTCTAACCATCTGAACTACCCTCGTAAGGCGGGGGAGGGGATTTTCACCCCCCAACGGAGTAAATAGGGTCGCTGAGAACGATTGCCCTTGCTCGGATTTTCTTTCTCACTATGAGCTTCCTATCTCTAAGCTTGATGACACCTTACATATTTGGATACCCCACACATCTTTTAACGATCATATATTATTCTATTCAGAATCTATGTACTTTACAATATACTCACCAGCCTCATCTAGGAATTGTTTTAGGTTTGGAATATTGTCTATTGTCTTGTAGTCATACTTGTATACCTCTCCACTTTCCCGATCTATTACCACTCTTGTTGGTATCATTCTGTTCTTTAATACAAATTCTTGTACCAAGTCTAGGTTTAACCCCCAGCTTCCCCTCCTATTCTCTGGTCTGTATACCATTCCATTTCCGAACAGGATCCAATCACCCCATCGGGCTATTTCATTATCTACTCCTTTGAATAATACTTTTATTTCTTTCCTGGTGAATTCGTGTCTTCCGTTCTGTTTACACCAGTAGTACACTCTCAGGAGGGCTTTCACCATTCCTGAATACAATGTTACTTCCCTATTGTTTATTGTTTGACCACAACAAGGGCAGGTCTTTTTGTTAATTGTTCCCATTTGCTTAGTTTAACAATTTAATTACAATAACCAATTCAATAGTATAGGAATTAATACCATTAGAATTAGTATCACAATTTCCGTTTTATTTAGGTCTCTTTGTTCGTTTGGCTCCATCCTCTTTTGTTTCAAATTTAGAATATCTTTCCCAGTATTCCGAGAAAACCTTCTTTAGCTTCGCAAAGTTTTTAGCATCGGCTCTCCTGAATGTTTCTGACAGGGATTTTACAAAGGATCCCCCGTACTTACTCATATTATCTAGTGTTATGTAATCCTCTTCTTCCAACCCTATCAGCCCAGCCTTTTCCATCTCTACATCGAATGCTTTCTCTCTCAATGCTTTTTCATACTCAACCAGTTTCATTATCTCCTCCCTGAAGACATCAAATTTAATTGTTTTCCATCCGAACAGTACCTTCTTTTTAATTTCGTACCTCTCTGGTTCTGCTGATGCGATCATATATCCATACACATACGGGGCTGGTTTTGGTAGGTTAAATGTTGGTATTTTAAGTTTTTTATCTATGAATCTGTATTTGGGTTCTCTCATTTTATTTAATTGCCAATGTTATTGCTACTGCTACTCCCATTGCTGTTAGTGTTAGTAGTGCTACCCCGAATGCTATAAAGCATATCGCCAGGTCTTTTTGAAGTTTCTCTTCCATTTGGTTTCTTACTTAATTTATTAATTAAACACTATCTATCATAATCATCCCAATCTCCCTTATCACCATCTGTGCTTCCATTTACAGCAGGGAATGATATCGTGTTGTACCAGTTAGTACATGGATCATAACTTCTTTTTTCGGATTTCATAGCCAACTCTTTCCAGGCTTTCTGGTAGTATTCATCTTTACTGTCTTCTATAATCTTGTCCATCATTTTTGTTATCCCATAAATTGCACCCTTAAACTCTTCTGCAGTTATTTTTCCATCCATCATATCTTGTGCCATATCTGAAAGTATGTAATGCGGGGTGATATAAAATATGTTGTATGTAATAAATTTTTTTATTACTTTTAATGCTCTAACCTTTTTTATTATTTCTGTTTTTGTCATTGTAACTTTGCTTAATTTAATTTGTAATTCAGTACGGGGGAGTAAGACCATTCTCATACCGCTTTCCCAGTCTCGGACTCACCAGGTTTCCCAAGATTATCCTACCTCTCGTCCAACAAGTACCAGAATTTACTTACTAAGCATTGGATCCTCTGCACTAATCCATTTTTCAGATGAATAGCATTTCATTGTTTTAATGATGGATCCACAACCACATAACCATCCTACAGCGATTGCCTCTCAGCGTCCTAGTTGCCATTACTGGCTTTCAGTTAATATGTGTACCTTAACCGTGCATAGCAGTTTCACCGTAAACCCTCGCAATATAACTAACAATATCTTCAGAAACCCTCCTTTTAACAATCAACAACGGTAAGATTCTATTCAAAATCTTATAAACCGCAAACCTTTTTTTTATCTCTAGTTGATAAACTGGCTTTCTCGCATTTGGTGTTTTCTTGAATCTTATATTACCCTCACCAAGCCAATCTCGTAGTATTTCTAAAAACTCAATATTGTTCTGTGCTATTGCTATCTCAAAACCATAATTAACACCAATAGAAGTCTTACGAACCTCAAATTGTCGTATATGTGCCTCACCATCAATTACTCCCGCTATGTAACCCCACTGAGCTTCACTAAGTTCTGGGAGTTCATAGCTCTTTGTGTGTGATTTGTTTAACTGCATAGCATATACTAGCACCACCCGAGCTATATTGCAAGGGCTACAGGGCTAACCTTTTAAGTTAGCATTCGGTCACCCCCTGAATTTTCAATGAGCTACACTCTCTTAGTCTATCTCTACTATCCCTAACTTCTTCTGATCTAGCAATTTTATCATAAATTCTAGCATCTCTTGTTCCTCTCCATTCTTAAATATGTACTGTTTAGTTTCGTATATCATACCTTCATATCTTACCTCTACTGAATATCCCCCTATTCCCTTCACGATCACTACTTTATTTAATGTTTTAAGCTTCATCTCAGTTATTTTCACTTAATTTAAGTTTATGCATCTCCTTCCAGAAGATGTCCCAGTCTTTTTGGCTCATTACTAAACTTTCAGCCAATTTAACGAACTTGCGGGTTGGTTTTTCTATTAATTTATTGAACCACTCCGTATCTCTTTGAAGCACTTTCTTTGTTGGTCTGCTTCGCTCAGGTAGGTCTATATAGTCTAGACCCTTTCTTCCATCTGAGTTGTAACCAGCGGGAATGTTGTTATCCATTTTTTACCCCTACTTAATTTATTAATTATATATTACCAAATATCACGGCTTTGTCAAGTGTTTTATTCTGTATTTTTCAAACTCTTTTCTAAACCATCTAAAGCCTTATCTGTAGCCTTGAACTTCTTACTTACTAAACTAAGAACTGTCTTCATGATCTTTGTTTTTGCTGATGGGTTTGTCGATTTTTTATTCTTTTTCTTCTTTCTTATATATGTACCATTCAATACTCTTGTTACTGTAGCTAAACTCACCCCCGATTCTAGCATTACATCATTCCTGGTTATCCCTAGTGCTGTACAAAGGTTCCCTAGTTCCTTCCAATCGAAGTCTTCATTCAACTTCTCCATGAATTGCCTATCTCCGAATATGGTTCCGTATATTTGTGCTACTCTCTCTCTGGTCAAGCTGTTCTTCCTGGCAATTTCAGCGTAGTTGTAATCAAGCTCAAGGTATTCATTTACCAACTGCTCCGCAATCTGCATTGCTCGATCGTAGTTTTCTGCTCTTAGTTGATTTGTATATGTTCTTACTATGTTTCCCTCCATATTACTTAGTTTTTAATTTAGATAAAACACACCACACTTCGCATAGATATGTTCCATCACAGGATTTAATGGGACACTTCCGTTTAGAGTTTTACCCTTAAAGTCGTTTTTTAATAGACCAATCATCTCTTGCACTTCGCCCTTTCCTTTATTCTTGCTTTCACAAAGATATATTGACACCCAATCATCACCCTCTGCTAAATTCATAAAGACACCTTTATATGTTGCATCTATCGTTTCCATACCCATAAAGCTATGCTTCCTGTATACTATACCTTTCTCTCCCATATTACTTTGTTGTTAATTTAGATTTATCTTGCTTAATAATACGGTTTTCTACTTTTTTATAAATCTCTTCTACCTCAACCACTTTCCTCAAACCTATACTTCTCAAATACTCCAACTCCCGCATTTCCCCAAGCACCTCTTCTAGGGCATCTCTTATTCCCTCTTCCCTAGCTCTGTCTAGTTCTTGTTTTGTAAAGTCCACTAATAAGTCCT
>ERZ795058.1475-NODE-1475-length-31237-cov-10.198801_pt1 | contig 31237 bp, 32 predicted proteins | sample MGYA00375142_ERZ795058 | MGnify/ENA primary metagenome ERZ795058 (study PRJEB30187, sample SAMN05720210) | activated sludge metagenome | isolation source: anaerobic digester from wastewater treatment plant | place: Japan | collected 2015-04-20 ... | reverse complement strand
TAAATTCATTTGGTAGTCCCACGGGGACTTGAACCCCGGTTTCCGGCGTGAGAGGCCAGCGTCCTAACCACTAGACGATGGGACCATGGGCGGGGAAAAGACGATTCCCCCGTGAAATCAGAATTTGAGAGAGACCTCCTATGGGAAAACCGTCCGAAAGTCAAGCTGAAAATCAGGTGGATTCAGGCGCGCCCGGACCGCCCCCCCCCCCCGCAAAATGGGTGCATGAAATCCGTACCTGGACCGTTCAGTGATGCCCGACGAAGGAAATGGCCTTCCGGATTCTATCGACCGTTTTCTCCAGCCCCAGGGTGATCATGATCTCGTCGATCCCCGGGCTGACCGCCCGACCCGTGAGCGCCACACGCAGGGGCTGGGCAATGGCCTTAAGCTTGACCCCCCGCACCTCGACGTACGACCGCAGGAACGCCTCGATCCCCTGCCGGCTGTAATCGGCCAATCCCGGCAGGGCCTCGGCGACCGCCGCCAGGTGCGGCGCTGTCTCCGGTGTCAAATACTTCGCCAGCGCATCGGCCTCATATTCCACCGCATCGACGAAGTAGAAGGCGGCGCTGTCGGCCAGTTCGACCAGAGTCTTCGCTCGGGACTGGAGATCGGAAACGACGCGGGCGGAATACCGGGCGTCCGTCACCGGATAGCCCCGTGCCTCCCAGAAAGGCTTGAGGTTCTCCACGAGCAACTCCGCAGGATACGCCTTGAGGTAGTGCTGGTTGAGCCACAACAGCTTTTCAGGGTTGAAGACGGCCGCCGACCGCCCCACCGCGTCCAGATCGAAGAGGGCGACGAGTTCCTCCATGGTGAAGATTTCCTGATCCCCGTGGGACCAGCCCAACCGGACCAGATAGTTCACCAGCGCCTTGGAGAGATACCCCATTTCCTTGTAGGCCATGACCGACGTCGCCCCGTGCCGCTTGCTCAGCCGGGCCTTGTCCGCTCCCAGGATCATGGGAACATGGCCGAACTGGGGAACCGCGTACCCGAGCGCCTGATAGAGCAGGATCTGGCGGGGCGTGTTGTTCACATGATCGTCCCCCCGGATGACGTGCGTGATCCCCATCTGGGCGTCATCCACCACGACCGCGAAGTTGTACGTCGGATAACCGTCCGCGCGCTCGATGATGAGGTCGTCCAGTTCGTCGTTGCTGAACTGGATCGGCCCCTTGACGAGGTCGTGGACGATGGTGGTCCCGATTTCCGGGCACCTGAAACGGACGACCGAGCCCGGGGTGCGCGGCAGGCCGCGGTCGCGGCAGGTGAAGTCGTATTTCGGCTTGCGGCCGGCCGCCAAGGCCTGCTTGCGTTTTTCCTCGAGGAGTTCCTGTGAACAGGCGCAGAAGTAGGCCTTCCCCTCGTCGACCAGACGCTGTACGTGCGTCCGGTGGATCTCCACCCGCTCCGCCTGAAAAATCGGTCCCTCGTCCCAGGAAAGCCCCAGCCAGGTCATCGCATCGAGAATGGCCCGGGTCGATTCGTCCGTCGAACGCATCTGGTCGGTATCCTCGATTCGCAGGATGAACTTTCCGCCGTGATGCCGGGAAAAGAGCCAGTTGAACAGGGCCGTCCTGGCCCCGCCGATGTGGAGATATCCGGTCGGCGACGGCGCAAAACGCGTGCGGAGAGTTTCGGGTTCGGTCATGAGCGATCCTTGCAAACGATATATTCCATAAGGCCCCGCGGCGGACAAACGCCTGCGCGTCTCACTGGAAAACGGGCGTCGCCAAACCGCGAACGGCCTGAAAAGCGACTTCTTATAGGTCCGCCCCCCCGGTTTTGTCAAGCCGGATTTCGCAAATTATGCTTGACAACAGGGGGAATTTATAATTTACTTCCGCACTTTATTCAGGGGGCGACCGTGAGGATCACCGTAGCCAAGATTCCCGAAGAGGGCCTGAAGTATGGGTTTACCCGGCAGGGCGAGTGGTTCCGGGAGTTCGGGCGGGGGCGCGAAGACCTCCCCGTCGAACTGGGCCCTGTCAAGGTCTCCCTGAAGGCCAGAAGGACCGGGGATACGGTCTACCTGGAAGGCATGATCGAGACGACGGTCACGGCCGATTGCTGCCGCTGCCTCGAGGCGACTCGCCTGCCCATGGCGGCGGCGTTCGCTTACACCGGCGTGCCCGAGGAAGAGCGCTTTGCGGAGGAGCGCGAGCTCCGTCCGGAAGATCTGGAAGTGGTCTTCTACACGGACGACACCCTTGATCTGGACCCGATCGTCTACGAGCAGATCCTCCTCCAGATCCCGCTCAAGATCCTCTGCCGTGAGGATTGCCGGGGGTTGTGCCCGCACTGCGGCGCGAATTTGAATGACGGGCCGTGCCGCTGCCCGGAAGAGGCGGTGGACGGACGGTTTTCCGCCTTGAAAAAATTGAAGATCTGACACCTTAAGAGAGGATACGCTATGCCAAACCCAGTCAAACGACATTCGCGCACGAGACGCAACAAGAGGCGGTCCCATGATTTTCTGACGGCGCCCGTGACCTCGGCCTGTCCACAGTGCGGGGAGCCCAAGCTTCCTCACCGGATCTGCGCGAATTGCGGCACTTACAAGGGAAGGGAAATCGTTCCCATCGAGAAGCTTTCCTGAAGCGTCGATTCCGCCTGAGGAAGGGATCATCATGATCAGGGTGGGGATTGTCTTTCCGGGACAGGGAACCCAGTCCGTGGGCATGGGCAAAGACCTCCGCGAGGGAAGCGCCGCCGCGGGGCGCGTGTTTGACGAAGCGGGCCGCCTGCTCGAGATGGACGTGGCCGACCTGTGCTTCCGGGGACCGCAGGAGCGTCTGAGCCTGACGGTCTTCACCCAGATTGCCGTTCTGACCGTCGACATCGCCTGCTGGGAGGCCCTCCGCGAAGCGGCCCCCGTGACGCCCGAAGTCATGGCCGGTCACAGCCTGGGCGAATACGCCGCCCTGTACGCCGCGGGCGCCGTCACCCTGGACGACGTCTTTCCCCTCGTCAAGGCGCGCGCCGAATACCACCAGCGGGCCGTCCCCGTGGGCGTCGGCGCCATGGCCGCAATCGTCGGCCTCACGCGCGAACGGGTCGATGCGATCTGCCGCGAGGCGTCGTCACCGGAAACCGTGGTCGCCCTAGCCCTCCAGAACAGTCCGAACCAGTTCGTCGTCTCCGGCCACACACCGGCGGTGGGCGCGGCCGTCGAAATGGCCGCGGCAGCGGGGGCCCTGCAGGCGGTGAGGCTCCCCATCAGCGTCCCCTGCCACAGCCGGCTGCTCGACCCGACCGCCGCGCTGCTGGCCGAGCGCCTGCGCACGGTGACCTTTAAGGACGCCGCCGTCCCGGTCATCCCCAATTGCGACCCGGAAATCTTTTACACACGCGACCGCGCGACCGCGCTGCTGACCCGTCAGATAACCTCGCCCGTCCGCTGGCAGGAGACCGTCGAGAGGATGGTCGCCCTGGGGGTGGATACCGTCGTCGAGGTCGGTCCCGGACGGGTCCTGTCCGGCTTGAGCAAACGGATCCACCGGGGACTAAAGCTCCTGAACGTGGAAGACGCGGCGTCCCTGAAAAAAACGGCAGATTTTTTAAACAGTTGATGATATGGAGGCGTGGGAAAAGCACGCCGTCATTTTTAACGAGGAGGGAGGACTCATGTCACTCGAAGAAAAAGTTATCGAAATCATCATGGAGCAGTTGGATGTCACACGGGAAGAGTGTATCCTGGAGGCGTCCTTCATCGACGATTTGGGTGCAGATTCCCTCGATCTGGTCGAGTTGATCATGGAAATGGAGGAAAATTTCGGCATCCAGATCGCGGATGAGGAGCTCGAGAAGATCCGCACCATCGGTGACGTCATCGATTTTCTGCACAGCAAGGGAGTAAAGTAACCGGCCCTTCGCCATACGCCGTCAGGGGGTGTCCATTGAAAAGAAGGGTTGTCATCACCGGCCTCGGGGCCGTGACGCCGCTCGGCTGCTCCGTCCCGGAAACCTGGGAGGCCGTCTGTGCCGGACGGTCGGGCGTCGCTCCCATCACCCGGTTCGACTCGACCCTCTTCGACACGAAGATTGCCGCTGAACTGAAGACCTTCGATCCCCTGCAATACGTCAACAAGAAAGAGTACCGGCGCCTCGACGATTTCATCCTCTATGCCATCGCCGCATCCGAAATGGCCGTGGTCGACGCGGGCGGGGCCATCACGGGGACCAACGCGGAGCGGGTCGGCGTGATCATCGGCTCGGCCATCGGCGGACTCTCCACCATGGAGAAGGAGAAGGAAACCCTCGCGGCGGCCGGCCCCCGGCGCATTTCCACCTTTGCCATTCCGGCAGTCCTCTGCAATCTGGCGGGAGGCCACGTCTCTATCCGCTTCGGCGCCAAGGGACCGATCACCTGCCCCGTGACCGCGTGCGCCGCGGGCACGAACGCCGTCGGGGAAGCCTTCCGTCTTATCCAGAACGGATACGCCGACGTAATGATCGCCGGCGGGGTGGATGCCGCCATCACCCCCCTCGGAATCGGCGGGTTCAACGCCATGCGGGCGCTCTCGACTCGGAACAACAATCCGGAAAAGGCCAGCCGGCCGTTCGACCGAGACCGCGACGGCTTCGTTGTCGGTGAAGGCGGCGGCATCCTCATCCTGGAGGAAATGACCGCGGCCCTGGACCGGGGCGCCAGGGTCTACGCGGAAATAGCGGGCTATGGCTCCACGTGCGACGCCTTTCACATGGCGGCGCCGCCGCCGGGACATGAGGGGGCCGTCCGGTGCATGCGGGCCGCGCTCCGGGACGCCGCACTTGTCCCCGAGGCCATCGATTACATCAACGCCCACGGAACCTCCACCCCACTGAACGACGTCTATGAAACCCAGGCCATCCGCACCGTTTTCGGCACGCACAGCGACCGGCTTGCCGTCAGCTCCACCAAGTCCATGACGGGGCACATGCTGGGCGCCGCCGGCGGCGTGGAGGCCCTGTTCGCCGCACTGGCCATCCGGGAAGGCATCGTCCCCCCGACGATCAACCTCGACCATCCCGACCCGGACTGCGACCTCGACTATGTCCCCCACACGGCCCGCCGGCAGGCCGTCCGCGCCGCCATGTCCAACACCTTCGGCTTCGGCGGCGTCAACGCCGTAGTGATCTTGAAGGAATTCCAGCCATGACCGAAACCCGCCCCAGACTCACCATCGGCGCCGATCACGCGGGCTTTGCCCTGAAGGAGGCCCTCAAAGCCGCCCTCGTCGCGCAAGGGTACGACGTCGTGGATGCGGGAACCTCGAACGCGGAACCGGCGGACTACCCCGATTTCGCCACCCTCGTCGCGCGCGCGATCTCCCGGGGAACCGGCGAGAGGGGCATCCTGATCTGCGGTTCGGGCATCGGGATGAGCATCACGGCCAACCGTTTCCCGGGAGTCCGCGCGGCACTCTGCCTGGATGCCGAGGCGGCACGGCTGAGCCGCCTCCACAACGACGCCAATATCCTGGTACTCGCGGCTCGCCGGACCGGAACCGAGGCCGCCCTCGAAATTACGTTCGTCTGGCTGGCGACGCCTTTCGAGGGCGGCCGGCATCAGCGGCGCCTAGAGAAGCTCCGGGCCATCGAACGAAAGATTTGTTCAACATCATCTACCGATCTTGAGGAGGAATAACCGTACATGTCTGCTTTGATCCACGTCGATCCCGAAATCGTCGCCGCCATCCGCCGGGAAACCGAGCGGCAGGCGGGCAAGCTGGAGCTCATCGCTTCGGAAAACTTCGTCAGCGAGGCGGTCCTGGAGGCCCAGGGCTGCATCATGACGAACAAGTACGCCGAGGGCTACCCCGGCAAGCGCTACTACGGCGGCTGCGAATTCGTCGATGTCGCGGAGACGCTCGCGATCGAGCGGTGCAAGAAGCTCTTCGGGGCCGACCACGTCAACGTCCAGCCCCATTCGGGAACGCAGGCCAACATGGCCGTTTATTTCGCCGTCCTCAATCCGGGCGACACGGTGCTCGGCATGAACCTCTCCCACGGCGGGCACCTCTCCCACGGGTCTCCGGCGAATTTCTCGGGCCGGTTCTACAACGTGGTCGCCTACGGCGTGGATCGCGAAACGGAAACCATCGATTTCAACGAGGTCGAAGACCAGGCGAAGAAACACAAGCCCAAGATGATCGTCGTCGGCGCCAGCGCCTACCCGCGCACGCTCGACTTCACGAAATTCCGCGCCATCGCCGACCAGGTCGGGGCCGTGATCATGGCGGACATCGCCCATATTGCCGGGCTGGTCGCCGTGGGGCTGCACCCCACACCCATCCCCGTCTGCGAGTTCGTCACGTCCACGACCCACAAGACCCTCCGCGGTCCCCGGGGCGGGCTCGTGATGTGCCGGGAGGATTACGCCAAGGTTCTGAACAGCCGCGTGTTCCCGGGCACCCAGGGGGGACCGCTCATGCACATCATCGCCGCCAAGGCCGTCGCCTTTCAGGAGGCCCTGCGCGACGACTTCAAGGCCTACCAGACCCAGATCGTGCGGAACGCCCGGACGCTGGCGGAAACGCTCCAGAAGGAGGGATTCCGCCTCGTTTCCGGCGGTACGGACAACCACTTGATGCTCGTGGATCTCACCGAGCAGGGCATTACCGGCAAGGAGGCCCAGGAAACGCTCGACCGGATGGGCATCACGGTGAACAAGAACGGGATCCCCTTCGACACGAAAGGCCCCATGATCACGAGCGGCATCCGCATCGGAACGCCCGCCGTCACGACCCGGGGGATGGAGGAGGAAGAGATGCGCGCGATCGGCCGGTTAATCGCCGCGGCCCTCCGGCACAAGGACGACGAAAAGCAACTGGGAACGCTGCGGGAGGAAGTGCGCGCCCTGTGTGCCCGCTTCCCCTTGTACGCAAGCAGGCTTTAGGCATCGGGCCTTGGACGTCAAGCCGTAAATAAATGAGGGAAAGAGACAGGAACGGCGTAGGGGAGGGGTGAAGGCACCCGTTTTGCCAGAACGTTGAACACCTGAAGCCCAACGCCCATTTGAGATTTCCATGACCGAAACGGCGAACATTGCGCACCCGACGACCGGCGGGCGTCCGGACTGGGACGAATACTTCCTCGACATCGCCGCGCTCGTCGCGCGCCGTTCGACCTGCCGACGGCGCAGTGTCGGGGCGCTCCTGGTCCGCGACCGGAGGCTGCTCACCACGGGCTACAACGGCGCCCCCTCGGGGCTGCGCCACTGCCTGGACGTCGGCTGCCTGCGGGAGGAGATGAAGATCCCCTCCGGCGAACGGCACGAGCTTTGCCGCGGCCTGCACGCGGAGCAGAACGCCATCATCCAGGCGGCCCTCCACGGGGTCGGCGTCAACGGGGCCACGCTGTATTGCACGAACCATCCCTGCATCATCTGCGCAAAGATGATCATCAACGCGGGCGTCGTACGGGTGGTCATCCGGGACGGCTACCGGGACGACCTGGCGGGCGGGATGTTCGCCGAGGCCGGCATCGAGGTGAAACAGGCATGAAATGCCCCTTCTGCGCACATCCCGAAAACAAGGTCATCGACTCCCGGGTCAGCAAGGACAACAACGCCATCCGACGGCGGCGGGAATGCCTCAGTTGCGAACGCCGGTTCACGACCTACGAGTTCGTCGAGGAAGTCCTGCCGATGGTCGTGAAGAAAGACGGCCGCCGCGAGCCGTTCGACCGGACCAAGATCCTGTCCGGGGTGAAGAAGGCCTGCGAAAAGCGACCGATCAGCATGGACGATATGGAGGCGCTGGTGGACCGCATCGAGCAGTATTGCCAGGACACCCAGGCCCGGGAGATCCCGGCCGCCCTGATCGGCGAGCGCGTCATGGGCGAACTCGAGCAACTGGACGGCGTGGCCTACGTCCGCTTCGCCTCTGTTTACCGCGAGTTTCGCGACGTCCGGGACTTCATCAACGAGCTCAAGGATTTCCTGAACGGCAAGGAAGACGTGAAATAGGGAATGCGGGTCCGGACCCGCATCTGACGCGGGGGGGATCGACCGGACGGGCCGGCGGGAGCGATTCAATGTTTACGGGCATCATCCAGGGAATCGGAATCATCCGCGCTCTCACGCGCCAGGGGGCCGACGCCCGCCTGGAGGTGGAGACCGACCTGTCCCTGGACGACGTCGCCCTCGGCGACAGCATCGCGGTCGATGGCGCCTGCCTGACGGTAACGGCGAAGACCGCCCGGACCTTCACGGCCGACGTCTCGGCGGAAACCCTCTCCCGGACAACCCTCGGGAACGCCCGCTCCGGCAGTAAGGCGAATATCGAGAAGGCCCTGCGGATCGGCGATTTTCTGGGCGGACACCTCGTCCTGGGCCATGTGGACGGGATCGGACGGATCGCCGCCAAAACCCTCCGGGCCAACTCCATGCTCATCGGAGTGGACGTGGATGCGGTGCTGATGCGCTATGTCGTGGAGAAGGGCTCGGTGGCGGTGGACGGCGTCAGCCTAACCGTAAATCGCTGTGAAAAAACCAGCTTTTATGTTAGTATGATCCCGCATACGGCGGATGCGACCACCCTGGGTCGCAAACGGGCCGGAGAGACCGTCAACATCGAGACGGACATCATCGGCAAATACGTGGAAAGACTGGCCGCGCCCTATACGGGAACGGCGCCGGCCGGCGGCGGGTTGAGCAGGGACCTCCTCTCCCGTCATGGATTCATCAAATAGACGTCCCGAAAAACGATTCAAGAAGGTGTTCAATGAGTGTCAGCACAATCCAGGAAGCGATCGAGGATATCCGCAACGGCAAGATGGTCATTCTCGTCGATGACGAGGATCGCGAAAACGAGGGCGATCTCTGCATGGCCGCGGAGTTCATTACCCCGGAGGCGATCAATTTCATGGCCCGCTACGGCCGCGGCCTGATCTGCCTCACCCTGACGGAGGAACATGCCGACCGGCTCGGCCTGACCCCCATGACGCGGGACAACCGCTCCCGCTTCGGCACGGCCTTCACGGTCTCCATCGAGGCGAAGCAGGGCGTTACCACCGGCATCTCCGCCTACGACCGCGCCACAACGATCCGGGCGGCCGTCGCCGACGGCGCCAAGGCCGAAGATCTCGTCAGTCCGGGCCATATCTTTCCCATTCGGGCCCGCAAGGGCGGCGTTCTCGTCCGCACCGGCCAGACGGAGGGCTCCGTGGACCTGGCCCGCCTTGCCAAGCTGAAGCCGGCCGGAGTCATCTGCGAAGTCATGAAGGACGACGGGACGATGGCCCGCATGCCCGATCTGGAGATCTTTTCGAAAGAGCACGGCCTCAAGATCTGCACGATCGCCGACCTGATCGATTTTCGCATGCAACATGAATCCCTGATCCGGCGGGCGGCGACGGCCGGCGTCCCCACCCGCTACGGCGGCGACTTCACGCTGACGGTCTATGAAAACGACGTAGACGACACCCTTCACATCGCCCTGGTGAAAGGGGAAATCAGGCCCGAGGACGAGGTCCTCGTCCGGGTGCACTCGGAGTGCGTCACCGGGGACCTGTTCGGCTCGGAACGGTGCGACTGCGGGGATCAGCTCCACACGGCCATGAAGATGGTCGAACAGGAGGGCAAGGGCGTCATCGTCTACATGCACCAGGAAGGCCGCGGGATCGGCCTGGTCAACAAGATCAAGGCCTATGCGCTTCAGGAACAGGGGCAGGATACCGTGGAGGCCAACCTCGCCCTCGGGTTCAAGGCGGACCTGAGGGATTACGGCATCGGCGCCCAGATCCTCGTCGACCAGGGCGTGCGCAAGATGCGCCTGATGACGAACAACCCCAAGAAGGTCGTGGGCCTCGAGGGGTACGGGATCAAAATCGTCGGACGGGTCCCGATCGAGATCCAGCCCAACGAAAACAACATCAAATACCTCACCACCAAGAAGAAAAAGATGGGGCATATGCTCAAGATATGAAGGGTGAAAAGGAGATTTCCGTCATGCCGAAACTCATGGAAGGGAAGATTGTCGCCAAGGGGATGAAGTTCGCGATCGCGGCCAGCCGCTTCAACGACTTCATCTGCGGCCGGCTGATCGAGGGCGCGATGGATGCGCTGACCCGCGCGGGGGCGGACGAGAAGGATATCCAGATCGTCAAGGTCCCCGGGGCCTTCGAACTGCCCCTGACGGCGAAGAAACTGGCCAAATCGGGACGCTTCGACGCGGTGATCTGCCTCGGCGCCGTCATCCGGGGGGCCACGCCCCACTTCGAGTACATCAGTGCCGAGGTCTCCAAGGGCATCGCCAGCGTCGGCCTGGACACGGAAGTCCCCGTCGCGTTCGGCGTCCTGACGACGGACACGATCGAGCAGGCCATCGAACGGGCGGGCACGAAGGCGGGCAACAAGGGCTGGGACGCCGCCATGACGGCCATCGAGATGGTGGACCTGTTCAAGAAGCTCTCGGCGCTATGATCTTTTCCAGGACGCAGCGGCGGAAAATCCTGGCCGGCGGATTCCGGGAAGAGTCCCCGCGGCTGACAGGGGCTTGAATGAGGTACCGGAGAAAGGCACGCGAGGCGGCCTTGCAGGTTCTTTACGCACTGGACGTCCTGGAGTGGATCGATGTTCAGGATGCCCTCGCCCTCTTCTGGGCGCATTACGGCGCCCCGGAGGAGGTCAAACCCTTCGCCACGGCCCTCGTCGAGGGAACGTGGCTGAACCGTCGGTCCATCGATGAACTGATTCGGGGCTGCTCCGAAAACTGGAGCCTGGAACGGATGGCCCGGGTGGACAAGGGCATCCTCCGGATGGCCGTCTACGAATTTCTCCATTGCCCCGACATCCCCCCGAAAGTGACCCTCAACGAGGCCATCGATCTCGGCAAGATCTTCGGTTCGGAGAACTCCGGCGCCTTCATCAACGGCATTCTGGACGCCCTTTACGCCAAACTTCGCGAGCAGAACCTCCTGGCCGACGTTCCCCTGGCGGGGACGCCGGCCGGCGGGATCGATACGCCCTAAAAGAATTGGCCGGCGGCGGCGGCCGGTCGCGATACCATCAACGGAGGATAACGACAGTATGAATGCAAAATACGCTCCTCAGGAAATCGAGGAGAAGTGGCAGCGGATCTGGACCGAACGGAAAACCTTCAACGTCACGGAGGACCCGGCAAGGCCCAAATACTATCTGCTCGAGATGTTCCCCTACCCCTCCGGCCGCATCCATATCGGACACGTCCGTAATTACACCATCGGCGACGTCGTGGCGCGTTACAAGCGGATGCGGGGATTCAACGTCCTGCACCCGATGGGCTGGGATTCGTTCGGCATGCCGGCGGAGAACGCCGCCATCGACCGCGGCATCCATCCCTCCGTCTGGACGAACGACAACATCTCCAACATGCGCCGGCAGCTTCAGCGCATGGGCTTCAGCTATGACTGGGACCGGGAGATCTCGACGTGCGAGCCGGACTATTACCGATGGGAACAACTCTTCTTCCTCAAGATGTTCGAGAAGGGCCTGGTCTACAAGAAGCGCTCCAGCGTCAACTGGTGCCCCCAGTGCAAGACCGTCCTCGCCAACGAGCAGGTCGAAGCGGGCCTGTGCTGGCGGTGCGGTGCCGAAGTCGGCGAGAAGGACCTGGAACAGTGGTTTTTCAAGATCACCGCCTACGTGGATGAGTTGCTCGAGTATTGTGACCGGCTCCCCGGCTGGCCGGAGCAGGTCCTGACGATGCAGAAGAACTGGATCGGCAAGAGCTACGGCTGCGAACTCTCCTTTCCGATGGAGGACGGGCGCGAGGACATCCGGGTGTTCACGACACGGCAGGATACGATCTACGGCGCGACCTTCATGCTCATCGCCGCGGAACACCCCCTGGTCATGGAACTGGCGCGGGGCAAGACCCGCGAGGCGGATGTCCGGGCCTTCGTGGAAAAGGTCAAGAAGCAGGACAAGATGATGCGGACCTCCGATTACTACGAAAAGGAGGGCGTTTTCCTGGAGACCTTCTGCCTGAACCCCGTGACGAACTTCCGCATGCCCATCTATGCGGCGAATTTCGTGCTCGCCGACTACGGTACGGGGTGCGTCATGGCGGTGCCGACGCATGACCAGCGCGACTTCGAATTCGCCGAGCGCTACAACCTCGAAAAGATCGTGGTCATCCAGCCTCCCGGAACGACTCTCGACCCGAAGACCATGACGGAGGCCTACGTCGACGAAGGCCTCCTCGTCAATTCCGGGCCGTTCGACGGCTTAGAGAACCTGAAGGCCCTGGAGACGATCGCGGAGCACCTCGAAGCCATCGGTCGCGGCAAGAAGACCGTTCAGTACCGCCTGCGCGACTGGGGCATCTCCCGCCAGCGCTACTGGGGGGCGCCGATCCCCGTCATCCACTGCGAGAAGTGCGGATCCGTTCCCGTTCCCGAGCAGGACCTGCCCGTCGTCCTGCCGCGGGACATAGACCTGACCGGCACGGGGGAATCCCCCCTGGCGCGCCACGACGCCTTCTGGAAGACGATCTGTCCCGTGTGCAGCGGGCCGGCCCGACGGGAAACGGACACGATGGACACCTTTGTCGAGTCCTCCTGGTACTTCGACCGCTTCTGTTCGCCCACCTGCAATGTCAAACCGGGCCTGGACAGGAAGCAGGTGGACTACTGGATGCCCGTGGACCAGTACATCGGGGGGATCGAACACGCCATCCTGCACCTCCTGTACGCCCGTTTCTACACCAAGATGCTCCGGGACTTCGGTGTGATCGGGGTGGACGAGCCTTTCACGAATCTCCTGACGCAGGGCATGGTCTGCAAGGAGACGATGCGCTGCGCCGAACACGGCTACCTCTATCCCGACGAAGCCAAGGACGGCCGCTGCGCCCACTGCGGCCGGGAGGTCCAGATCGGCAAGACGGAAAAGATGTCGAAGTCCCTGAAGAACGTCGTCGACCCGGACTACCTCATTCAAAAGTATGGGGCCGACACGGTCCGGATGTTCTGCCTGTTCGCTGCCCCGCCGGAGAAGGACCTGGAATGGAGCGACCAGGGCGTGGACGGCTCGTTCCGTTTCATCAGCCGTACCTGGCGGATCGTCACGGACTACCTGAACGACATCGGCGGGATCTTCCCCTTCGCGGGGAACGGGGAACTGGCGGGGGACCTGAAGGCGCTCCGGCGCAAAACCCATCAAGTCATCCGCAAGGTGACCTCCGACATCGAGGATCGCTTTCACTTCAATACGGCCATCAGCGCCGTCATGGAGCTCGTCAACGTCCTGTACCAAACGAAACGTCCGGAGAAGGCGGACACCGTCGGCCTCGCCGTGGTCCGCGAAACCATTGAGGCGATTGTCGTTCTGCTCTCCCCCATCGTTCCCCACCTCGCGGAGGAGTTGTGGACGCTGCTCGGAAAGACGGACGCCCTCGCCGACGCCGCCTGGCCCACCTTCGACGCGGCAATCGCCGCGGAGGAGGAAATCACCATCGTCCTGCAGATCAACGGCAAGGTGCGGAGCCGCATCACGGTCCCCGCGGACGAATCAGAAGCGCGGATCAAGGCGGCGGCGCGCGCGGACAAGCGAATCTGTGAATTCATCGGGGACCGGCCGGTTATCAAAGAGGTTTACGTCCCGAAGAAGCTCGTGAACATCGTCGTTCGGGGATGACGGACGGCGCCAGACAGCGGGTCTTGACGATGGGCAAAACAATCTGGCAGCGAGCGGCATTTCTGTGGATGACGTGGGCGGTCTGTGTGGCGGCGGCCATCGGCGGCTGCGGGTACCGCCCTTACGGCGGCGAGGACGGCATCGATCCCGCCATCCGGGTTGTTTATGTCGCGCCCTTCGCCAACAAAACGGCGGAGGCCGATATCGAGACCGCGTTCCGCAACGCCTTCATCCGGGAATTCATCAGGGGCACGCGGTTCCGTGTCATCGCGGACCGGAACGAGGCGGACGCCATCCTGACGGGCACCATCAACAGTCTGTTGACCGACGCCGTGGCCTACAGCCAGGCGGGATTCGCGATGCAGCAACGGATGACCGTTTCCCTGTCGCTGACCTTTACGGACGCCAAAGGCGGGCGAACCCTCTGGCGGACGAAACATTTCTCCTGGTACGTGGATTACCTGGCGAGCGAAACGAGCCAGGTCCAGACCGACGCCAATCGCAAAAACACCCTCATCACGCTGTCCCGTGAGACCGCGGAGAGGGCGTTCGCACTGATGACCGCCGGATTCTGACCCGGGCTATTTTTTTGCCGCGTTGACGCGTTTCGTCAGGCGGGAGATTTTCCGGGAGGCCGTTTTCTTGGGAAAGATCCCCTTGGCGCCGGCCTTGGCAATCACCGGCACGGCCACGGCCAGGGCTTCCTTCGCCCCTTCCTGATCCTTCGCCTCCACCGCCGTGAGGACGGACTTGATTCGCGCCTTCGTGCTCGACTTGATCATGGTATTGCGCAGGGTTTTCTTTTCCGACTGGCGGCTTCGCTTTTCCGCCGATTTGTGTGATGCCAAAAGCTGTTCCTCCCGTTCCGAATTTTCACAACTGGGCGTTTCTCTTACTTGAAACCCCCCGCAGTGTCAAGCCCAAATCGCCCGCTATCAGAATCCTGGATCGTCTTCGCGATCGAAACCTTCTGCTGCACTCGGGACGATCTGGCTGGCGCCTCCGGGGATCTGCGCGGCGCGGCGCCGTCGCCATTCAGCCGACCCGGCGCTGAGGCAGGACCTCTGAAGGGTCACGCAGACCGCACCAGTTCAATCCTTCCCAGGCCGAAGGTGGTTTCCTCCCCCAGGTGGACCTGTTCGGCAAAACGGAGCAACGGGAAGAATTCCGCCCATCCGTCCCCGTACCTCACCTCGCCCGTCAAGCCGCCCTGGAGCAACTCCCGGTCCCGCCGGTTCGTGCCGTCGACCGGATTGACCGCTTCGAGCGCCTGGCCAAGCGTCTGCACCCGCGTGGCCCTTTCCGCCAGTCCCCGATAATCGAGGGCCGGTTCGCCGTTTCCGAAGGCATGACACAGCGAGGCGACCCGCTGGAGGGTCTCCCTGACAAGGGCGTCAAAGGGCAGCGAAACGTTCTCCGAGCGTCCCGACTTCAGCTTCAGGGGGGTACGGAGACGCACCGTCAAGGACCCGGAAAGGTCGGCGGGTATCGTGGCCAAATCGTACAGCAGGCGCTTCCTCAAATCCACGGTCGTCGCCTCGTCCAGGATCGGCTGTCCTTCCCCCGCATACAGGACCCGCTCGGCCGCCCGAACCGTTTGCAGCAGAAAGCGGCCCCGGCGGCCCTCCACGGACCGGCCCACGCCCATCCGTCCCATCTGCTGGAAGGCTTGGACGAAATAGGGAATGCTCTCGTTGGCCTTGCCGAAGAGGAGCAGTTCGAAGGCAAAGGCCTCCCGGGGATGGAAGCGGATCTGCACGCTGTCCGGCGGCTCGATGACACAGGGATGCGGGGACGTCGCCAGTCGGTCACGCGCTTCCTTCGCCAGTTCCTGATCCTGTCGCACCACGATCGTCAGGGGCCTTCCCGGCAGCCGCGCAACCGATCTTGCGGGACGTGACCGGGCCGTCGAGGGCGCACGGCGGTCCTTGTGTTCGGCGCCCCCGAAGACGAGGGGATACAGGCAGCGCCGGGACAGGGAACAGCCTGAACAGTCCACCTGTTTCAGGGCACAAACCACCTTCTTCAAGGCCGGGCCGAAGGAGCCACGGAAATCGACCCCCTTGAATTCGGAAAGGATCGCCTGATCGATGAAAACAGACTGGAAGAGATACCGGCCCAACAGCATGCTGAAAAGATCCTTGGACAAGGGATGAGAAAAATTCCTTTTTTTCTGTATAGCACAAGGCCATGGACCGCGCAACGAATAACGGGATGGCGGAATCATTTCCGCGATTTTCCGTCGCGCCGGTCCGGCCGATGTTCGAGAAAAGCCGGACGGTGTTCGCGGCCGGAGGACGAACGACGCCGTCGGATCCTCGGCCCCGTTTCCCGATAGACTTTTGGGAAATTTAGCGATAGGATCGCCGTTAACCCCTATCCAAGGAGGAGTCCATGCTGACGTCGAAGGGATTTTGGGTGTTCATGATGACGGGCGCCGTCGGACTTTTTCTCCTGATCGCCCTGATCGGGTACGGGGTGCTGGCGGATCGCGCGCTTGAGACGACGATCGTTCTGGTCCTCTACTGGTCGATCCACGTCACCGAGATCCCCCACGGCATCCGGGTCGGCCGGTCGCGCGGCGTCGGCGGGGGAACGGCGGCGTTCAAGACCTTCCTCTTCGGTTTTACGTGGTGGCTGCCCCTGAAGTGGGGCGTCATCGACGCGTGAGGCCGCGATGAACCTCTTCCGCTACGGACCGAACAAGTCCTTCGTCCGCGCCGCCGTCCGCCTGTCGTGGCCGCTGATGACCTGGGCAAGGAAATTGAGCGACACCCCGGGGTTCAGGTGGATCATCAACCCCTTTTTCGCTTATCCGCACAACGAATTGACGACAATCCCCATCAACGTCGCGATCCCGGCCCCGGATAGCGTCGTCGTGCCGCGCCGGATCGTCGCGGAGGTCGTCCGCCGGGCCGGGGAGATCTTCATTCTCGACGAGTGCATCTGCCGGGGAAAATTCGACTGCAAAAATCACCCCAAGACGATCGGCTGCATCGCCCTCGGAAAAGCCGCCCGGCGAATTCATCCGTCCCACGGTCACACCGCCACGACCGAGGAAGCCGTCGCCCACGTGGAGAAGGCCGCCGCCGCGGGCCTCGTCGCCAACATCGCCCACGTCTGGATCGACCCCGTCGCCTTCGGTCTGCCGAATTTCCGCCGGCTGATGTTCATCTGCTTCTGCGACGACTGCTGCTGCCTCTACCGGACACACATGAAGCGCCGGGGCCCGAACCTCGAGCGGGCCAGCAAGAAACTGCCGGGGCTGGAGACGGTGATCGACGCCGACCTGTGCGACGGTTGCGGCCGATGCGTCCCGGCCTGCTTCGTCGGGGCCATCACAATCGAGAACGGCAAAGCCGTCATCGGCGCGTCCTGTAAGTCCTGCGGCAGGTGCGCGGACCTCTGCCCGACGGGCGCCGCCCGCTTGGTCGTCACGGAAAGCGAGGCCGACATCTTCCAGCAGGTCATGGAGAGAATCGAAAAGGTAGCGGACATCTCATGAGCGCGGACGCGGTTGCGCCAAACGGGAGCGAGATCGCCGGCGTGGGCGAAGCGCGGGTTCGGATCTGCGAGGTAGGCCCCCGGGACGGCCTGCAGAACCTTGTGGCCTGTATCCCGACGGCGCGGAAGATCGACCTCATCCGGCGCCTGGCGGACGCGGGTCTAAAGGACATCCAGATCGGGGCCTTCGTGAACCCTCAGGCGATTCCCCAGTTCGCCGACATCGAGGCCGTGGCCGGCGGCGTGCGGGATCTCGGGGGTGTAACGTTGAGCGCCCTCGTCCCCAACGTCCGGGGCGCGCGCCGGGCCGTTGCGAGCGGCATCGACACGCTCGTGTTCTTCTTTTCGGTCAGCCGCTCCCACAACCTCGCCAACGTCCGGCAGACCCCGGAGGCCTCCCTCGCCGCCCTGGAGGTCATCCGGACGGATGTTCTCCCCGGCAGCGAAGCGACGCTGCGCGTGGATCTGGCCACCGCGTTCGGTTGCCCCTTCGAGGGGCGGATCGCCGCGGAGACGGTGCTCGCATACGTCCATCGCGTCGCCGAAGCGGGCATCGGAGAGATTACCCTGTGCGACACGGTCGGTGTCGGCAATCCCCGCCAGACGGAGGCGCTCGCCCGCGCCTGCCGGGAGGCCTTCCCGGAGATCGCCTTCGGCATGCATTTTCACGACACCCGTGGCCTGGCCCTCGCCAACGCCCTCAAGGCCTGGGAGGCCGGCATCCGCTCCTTCGACGGCGCTCTCGGCGGCCTGGGCGGCTGTCCCTTCGCCCCGGGGGCGACAGGCAACGTGGCCACGGAGGATTTGGCCTATCTGTTCTCGGAGATGGGGATCGAGACGGGCCTTTCCCCCGAGGCGCTCCTCGCCGCGGGCGGCTTCCTGCGCGAGACCATCCCCGGCCTCGCCCTCACGAGCGCCCTGGCCCGGGCCGGCCTGCCGGTCCGCCATCCCTTCCCGGAACATCCCGCGACCGAGGGTCCATCGACACGGAAGATCCGCTGATTCTGGATTGAAAGACGTGACGTACGATAAGATGAGCCTATCGAAAAAAGAAAACCGGTCCTTCAAAACCGCAACCCGTTGATTACGGATGTAAGGGGCTCCATTGTCAAAACAACACAGTCAACCGATGAGAATCGCAGCTTTTTCCGACACCCACGGCAATATAAGCGACATGCGGGACGCCATCGGCCGGTTCGGACGGTTAGATCTTCTCGTCCATCTGGGCGACGGCATCTGCGACGGCAGACAGGTGGCCGAGGCGTCAGGAATCGCGTTCCGCGGCGTCTGGGGCAACAACGACCACGGCGGGACCATGCTCCCCGACCAGGCCGTGATCGAACTCCAGGGCTGGCAGTTTCTTCTGACCCACGGCCACGAGACCGACATGAACCCCTACAATCCGGAGCCCGTCTGGCAGACATACCTCCGGGAGATGGCCGCGCGGGCAAAGGATCTGGGAACCCATGCGTTTCTCTTCGGCCATGCCCACAAACCCGTACTCCAGCAGGAGAACGGGATCGTCCTTTGCAATCCCGGCGACCAGCACACCGGCACAAGAACCGGCCCGTCCTTCGCCCTGATCGAGCTGGAGGCGTTAACGGCCCGCTTCCGGATCTTCAGGAAAAACAAGGCCGGAAACTGGGATCTTCTGCGGGAACTCCGGCACATGAAAAGTTAGAGAGCCAGCATTGCGATAAATCCTTCACGTTCAATCTGCAAGCTTCAACCCGCCTAAAGATTTAAGGCCGTCCTGCATAGATCCGAACAAAAACTCAAGATCGAGGCCGCTCTACACCATTCTACGGGCCTTGAGCGTGATCATGCTCTAAATAACCGTTATTAATCAAACACTTAAGGATGACGGACGCAAAACCGACAGCGTAAAGAGGACTAACTATTTGATTTTATTAACTTATTTTCCAGTCATTCTTATGTTGACACATAAGTCATGGGTTGTTATGATGAATCAACATCAAGGGAATTCCTAGATATCCTGTTTTAAACTAATCCAAGTCCCTTCGGAATCTTTGGCGATGCTCGTAATCTTATGAGCAATTGCCAGACGATCCTGTTTTCGGAAGAGGTACGAAACGATTTTCATGGAGGATTGTGGCGAAGATAGAGATTAAAATCGGATCCCGGAAAAGCGAACTGGCCCTCTGGCAGACCCGCTATGTCCAGGATCGCTTGAACCAGGCAGGCCTCTCCGCGTCGGTCGTCACCGTCGAGACCCAAGGAGACCGGATGTTGGATACGAGCATTGCCAAGATCGGCTCAAAGGGCGTTTTCACCGAGGCCCTTGAGGTGGAGTTGGCGACGGGCGCCATCGATATCGCCGTCCACAGCGCCAAAGACATGCCCTCGACGCTACCGGAAGGGTTTGAACTGATCGCCTTCAGCGAGCGGGAACAGCCGGCCGATGTGTTGGTAAGCCGCAACCAAGCGCTGACTATGGGGGACCCCGGCCGCCCCATCACCATCGGGACCTCCTCGGTGCGACGCCAGGCGCTGCTCAAACGTCATTATCCCCATGTGCGAACCGTGGATATCCGCGGCAACCTCCAAACCCGCATCCGGAAGATGGACGCGGGCCTCTGCGACGGCATCATCATGGCCTATGCGGGGATGCACCGCATGGGCATGGATGCACTGATTGTCCACACCTTTCCCCTGGATCGCTTTGTGCCTCCGGTCGGTCAGGGCTGCATCGCCGTGGAGGCGGCGGCCTCTCTGCCGGCGGAGAAGCGAGCGCTGATTCGCGCCGCGGTCAACCATCGGGCGAGCGAGGCGTGCCTGCTGGCGGAGCGGGCCTTTCTGCGGCAGTTGGAAGGGGGCTGTTCCATTCCCGTCTTTGCCCTGTCCGCTCTCGAAAACGACGAGGTACGCCTTTACGGCGGGCTGATGAGCCTCGATGGCCGGAAGTTTCTATCCGGGACTCGGACCGGCAACCGCCGCGAGGCGGCAGAGATAGGCAAGGGACTGGGAGCCCACATTTTACAAGCCGGCGGCGCGGCGATCCTGGCCGAAATCCGACAACATCTGGAGGCATAACAGACGCATGGAGCCCCATAACAGCATCCAGTTGAACAAGCCACGCCGCGGTGACGGCCCGGCGATGCGGGTGATCGCCCGGGACACGGGCGTTCTTTCCGTGAATTCCGCCTACTACTACGCGATGATGGCCCGTTGCTTTTCCGACACCTGTTTGGTGGCCCGGTCCGGGGAACAGGTTTGTGGCTATATCGCGGCCCTTTTTCTGCCCGCGCAGCCCGAGACGCTCTTCGTCTGGCAGATCGGGGTGAGCAGGGCGGCCCAAGGCAAGGGGATCGGCAAGCAGATGCTGATCCGACTGATCGAAAGGGCTCGACCCGCATTCCTCGAGGCGACCATTGCCCTCGACAACCAGGCGTCTCTCCGGGCGTTTCAAGCAGCGGCTCGCCAAATGGCGGCCGACGCGACCTTTTCCGACAAGCCCTTCTTCACCCAGTCGGACATGGGTTCCACCGATGCACCGGAGCACCTGATGCGGATCGGGCCGATCCAACTTCTGAAACAGAATGCATAAGGAGGATGTTTTGCGTATCTTTGAAAACTTGGAATCTCGCGTCAGGGGGTACATCCGGTCGTTTCCCGTCATCTTCCACACGGCCAAGGGATCCATCATGGTCGATGAGCAAGGGAAGGAGTATATTGACTTTTTCGCCGGCGCCGGTACCCTGAATTACGGCCACAACAACGAGCAGATCACCCAGGCGCTCATCGAGCACCTCCAATTGGGCGGCGTGGTGCACGGTCTGGACATGGCCACCACGGCGAAGAAGAACTTCCTGGAAAAATTCTACAACACCATCCTGCAACCGCGGAACATGGAGTATAAGATCCAGTTTACCGGGCCTACCGGCACCAATGCCGTGGAGACCGCCCTGAAACTGGCCCGCATGGTCAAGGCCCGCTCCAACGTCGTCTGCTTTACCAACGGCTTCCATGGTCTCACCATGGGCTCCCTGGCCATCACGGGCAACGCCTTTTACCGGGACGAGGCCTATATCAGCCGCTCCAATGTGAGCTTTATGCCCTATGACGGCTATCTGAGGCCGGATTTCAACACTCTGGATCTGTTCCGCAAGATGCTGGCCGACAACTCCAGCGGTCTGGACACGCCGGCTGCGGTGATCCTGGAGACCATTCAGGCCGAAGGGGGAATCAACGTTGCCCGGCCGGAATGGCTCAAGGAACTCGCGGAGATCTGTCATCAGTTCGACATCCTGATGATCATCGACGATATTCAGGTGGGCAACGGTCGCAGCGGCGATTTCTTCAGCTTCGAGGAGGCGGACCTCAAGCCCGACATCGTCTGCCTGTCCAAGTCCATCGGCGGCGGCCTGCCCATGGCCTTCATCCTGATGCGGCCGGACCTGGACCAGTGGAGACCGGGCGAACACACCGGCACCTTCCGCGGCAACAACCTGGCCTTTGTGGCTTCCACCCAGGCCCTGTGCTACTGGGACACCAACGACTTCTCCGAGGCCGTGAAGTACAAGGGCACGGTGATGGAGCGGGAGCTAAAGAAGATAGCCGAGACCTATCCGGAACTGGAGGCCTCGGTGCGCGGCCGCGGGATGATCTATGGCCTCGAGCTGCCGGAACGGGGGCTCGCCAGCCAGGTATCGGAGCGCTGCTTCGAAAACGGTCTGATCATCGAACTGGCCGGCAGCTACGACCAAGTGGTGAAATTTCTGCCTGCCCTGACCATTGACGAAGAGACCCTGTTGCGCGGCATCGAGATTGTCGGGCAATCTATCGGGGAGATCCTGAAAAAGAAGAAAGAGAATCTCACGGGGGAATTGTAATGATTGTTCGCGACATCCGGCAGATTATCGACACGGAGCGGGAGGTGGCGGGAAAGGGATGGGTGAGCCGTCGCCTTCTGTTGAAAAAAGACGGCATGGGTTTTTCCTTTCACGAGACCATCATCACGGCCGGCACGGAGCACCGGTTCTGGTACAAGAACCACCTGGAGGCGGTTTACTGCGTGGCCGGCAACGGAACTATCGAGGATCTGGCCAGTGGCGAGGTCCACGAGGTCAAGGACGGCGTCCTCTACGCCCTCAATGATCACGATTGCCATATCCTCAGGGGCGGTACGGAAGACATGCGGCTGATCTGCGCCTTCAATCCGCCGGTAACGGGGCGGGAGACCCACGACGGCGAAGGCTCCTACGAATTGGTCGAGGAGCGGGCGCCCAACGCCTCCTGATGCTTTCCGCTCTGCCGCCGCGCCCGGGGAAGCCCTTGTACGAATCATCAACCCATTTGCCGGGCACGGGCGGAGAAGTGCATCAGGAAGGCGCACGGCGTTGTGCCTGCGGCCAGAACGGTCCGGGCATACAGGCAGTTCCCCAGAGTTAGACACCGTTGGAGGTGACGGATGGACCCTTTTGAATTGACATATCGTCTTGTTTTCCCTATAGTCCGCAAAATAAAATCTTGCCAGTCCTCCAACGTAGCCAAGTAATTCAGTCACTCCCGGCCACTTAAAACAGTTGCCCGCGGATCGACCTGACACCGTCACGGCCACACCGTTTTTTTCCAAAAAAGCAGGGCCAGGCGCAAGGAGAAAGGAGACGGGATCATGTCCATCACCACGACGCTTCAGCACAAATCACGCAACCAGGCAGAGGGAAGTATCAGCCGTTTTATGGAAACGCACTACCGCCACTTCAACGCCTTGACGCTCAGAGATGCCGCCCTGTCATACAGGGATCACATCAACAAGGGCGGAAAGATGTTTCTGGCCATGGCGGGCGCCATGAGTACGGCCGAACTGGGGATTAGTCTGGCGGAGATGATCCGCCAAGATAAAATCCATGCGATTTGCTGCACCGGGGCTAACCTCGAGGAGGATGTCTTCAACCTTGTCGCCAACCAAACCTACGTCAAGATCCCGGAGTATCGCAATCTGAGTCCCGCACAGGAGCGCGAACTCCTGGAGCGCGGCTACAACCGCGTCACGGACACCGGCATCCCCCAGGACGTCATGTTTCACATCGAGGACCGACTGAAAAGGCGCTGGCGGGAGGCCGAAAAGACAGGCACCCTCAAGTTTCCGCACGAATTCTTTTACGATCTTCTGCTCTCGGGAGAACTGACAGCGCATTATCAAATTGACCCCGAAAACAGCTGGCTTCTGGCTGCGGCCCAAAAGCGGCTGCCCATTTACGTTCCCGGCTGGGAAGATTCTACCCTGGGCAACGTCTATGCCGCCACGTGCATAAAAAAGGAACTGAAGCCGGGGTCCATCCGCGGCGGGATAGAATATCTGATGCATCTCGCGGAGTGGTACCAGAAAATTGACACGGAAACCTCGGCGGGTATCGGGTTTTTCCAGATCGGAGGCGGCATTGCCGGCGATTTCTCCATCTGCGTGGTACCCATGTTGAATTACGACCTCAAAGAGAAGGTGAAGCACTGGGCCTACTTCTGCCAGATTTCGGACAGCATCACCAGTTTCGGTTCTTATTCCGGGGCGGTGCCAAACGAAAAGATCTCCTGGGGAAAGTTATCGGTAGATACCCCGCGTTATGTGATCGAAAGCGACGCCACCATTGTGGCGCCCCTGTTGTTCAGCTACGTGCTGGAGCGGTGACCCGCGGGGAACCGGCTCCACACCGAAAATTCGACCGGTGCGTGGATGATATTGGGGAGGTCTTGTTCAACGACAGCGGAATGCATGGATTCAGGTTTTACAGATACGCCGTTTCAACCATCGAGCATGCCGGACGGTTCGCCGTCCTCCTGTTTCTGATCCTCGCGGTACTTCTCGCGGGGGCTTCGGAGGCGGCTGCGAAAGCGCTGACAATCAGCAATCACTTCAGTCCCCTGAATCAAAAACGTCCCTTTCGCACCACCACACGCCACATTGTCCTGCACACCACTGAGGGCGCCTTGGAAGGTTCCCTCCGCAAGGTGCACCGCTTTGGAGAGGCCCACTATCTGGTTGCCCCCTCGGGTGAGGTTTACCGGATCATCGACCGCAGGCGGATCGCCACCCACACGGGGAGAAGCATGTGGAAGGGGAAGAGCACCCTCGACGATTTCACCATCGGCATCGAGGTCGTCGGCTATCACGACGAGGATATCACCACCGCCCAGTATGCGTCGCTTCGCGAGCTGCTGAGACAGTTGAAGGCCATCTACCGGATCCGCGACAAGGATGTCCTCACCCATTCCATGGTGGCCTACGGGCGCCCCAACCGCTTTCATCCCCAGAGGCACCGCGGGAGGAAAAAATGTGGGATGCTCTTTGCCCATCCCGACGTCAGGCGACGTCTGGGCCTTTCCGCGAGACCAACCCGGGACCCGGATGTCGCAGCCAGGCGACTCGCGGTCGCCGATCCCGAGCTGCACCGCTTTCTCTATCGCCCCCCCAGAATGTGGGCCGCCCTGATCGGCGCCCGGGAATCGCAGCGGCCCGACGAACGGCGGGAAGCCACCAGGGTCATCGCCAAGGGGATCAATGCCTGGAACGTCGCCCGGGACCGATACGACCACCGGACAACGATCTATGAGTATCCGGACGGACGAAGGTTTCGGGGAGACGAAATCAGGGAATGGGAAGCGATTCCTGCCGGCACGCGCGTCCGTTTCGAGGATGTTCCGGAGCGGGAACAGTCATTCGAAGGGTTCCTGGAGATCGGCAGGGACGGCTCCAGGGCGAGCGACCTGGCGGGTGATCTCTACACCGACTCAACGACCATCTATTTTTTCCCCAGCGGCCTCATCCGGACCGGGGCCGAGCTGAACAAAAACGCCTCGCTCCGCAAACTGCTCGAGAGGCCGCCCAAGGGAACCCGGGTGCTGGCGGGCTACATCTACGGCGGATATGTGCAAGGCGTTCGCTCCGCCTCCCGGATTGCCGGCCGCAAATGGAATTATCCCTCGACGTTCTACCGCCTTCCCGACGGTCGCATCCTGAGCGGTGACGAAATCGACGACCAGAAAATCCCCGGCCGGACCCTCGTGTTCCTGCTGAAGTGAGCAAATGACAAAATGGGCGTTGTTGACTTATGCAATTTAGATTTCAGGCGACCGGGCGGGCTAAACATAAACCGTTCTCCGATCAGATGAAAAGGATGAGGGACGCTTCCCGCTGACGTCACATCGGCACGGAACGCATCCCTCGAAAATTTCCCGCTGGGTTACTTCCTGCCCTTCTCCACGAAGGCCCGCATACCGTCCTGCCGCTCCTGCGTGGAGAAGCACAGGCCGAAGCAGTCTATTTCGAACAGGGAGGCCGTCTCCAGGTCCGTTTCCGTCCCCCGGTTCATGGCCGCCTTGATCAGCCGCAGCGAGGGGCCGGATTTCGAAACGATCTTTCCGGCCAGCGCCAGGGTTTCCTCCATCAGGGACTCGGCGGGATAGACGTGATTGAGGAGCCCCAGTTCCAAGGCCAGTTTCGCGTCGAACATCGAACCGGTGAAGCAGAACTCCTTGGCCTTGGCCATGCCGATCAGGCGGGGCAGCCGCTGCGTCCCGGCGCTGCCCGGCATGATGCCGATGTTGATCTCCGGCAGGGCGAACTTCGCCGTCTCAGCCGCCGTTCTCAGATCGCAGGCCATCGCGTACTCGAGGCCGCCCCCGAGGCAGACCCCGTTGATCGCGGCGATCACGGGCTTCCCCAGGTTCCAGATCGTATCGATGACCCGCTTTGCATTCAGGGCGTACCCCCGGGCCTGCATGGCATCCATCCCCAGCATTTCCTTGATGTCCCCGCCGGCGATGAAGGCCTTCCCGCCCGCACCTGTCAGCACCGCCACCTTGATCGCCGGATCCCGCTCGGCCTCAAGCAGGAGTTCGATGAGCCTCAGATTGACGTCCGTGTTCAGGGCGTTCATCGCCTGGGGGCGATTGATCGTCAGGATCGCCACCCGGTCCCGTTCCTCGTAAAGCACCAACCCGTTTCCCATCCGTCTAAAATCTCCCTTCCAATGATTTTAAAGTTCAGCCCAGAGCCCGCTTATGTGATCGACGCCACCTCCTCCAGGATGCTCATCTCCATCTGGCCGTCGAGAAGCCCCGCGATCCGCTTCGAGAAGGCGGCGAAGTGGGGGGTCGAGGAATGGGCCGTCAGCGCATCGGCGTCCTTGTAGCGCTCCACGACCACGATGACGTTGGGGTCGGCCGTATCCTTGTTCACCGTGTACGAGAGCGTCCCCGCCTCCGTCTTGACGTCCGCGACCAGCCCCTTGAAGAGGTCGAGGGCCTCGTCCATCCGGCCTTCCTGGATCCTCAGTTTCGCGATGAGTCCGAGCATGCTTTCCTCCCTTTCGTTGGCGTTTCCAATGCGCTTCGATCGGCGGCCGCGCAAATCGCCGCCTGCGCCGATCCGACCCCATTTCCTGCGGGACATATCACCGCCGTCCGTTGAAAACAAGCGGAGATCATGTTAAGGAGGGGCAAAAAACGGGAGGGAAAACGGGATGCGGCTTTCCGAAGAGCGGGCGCTCCTCGTCGTCATCGACATCCAGGGGAATCTGGCCCGGGCCATGGACGAAAAGGAGGCCCTGTTCGCGAACGCGGCCCGGATGATCGCCGGGGCAAAGGTCTTCGGCCTGCCCGTCGTGGTCACGGAACAGACCCCGGAGAAACTGGGACCGACGATCCCGGAGCTCGCCCCGCTCCTGACCGGGACCGCCCCCATCCGGAAGGAGAGCTTCAGCTGCTGCGCGGTTCCCGCCTTCACGGACGCCCTCGCGGCCGCGGGCCGCAGGCAGATCCTGCTCACGGGCATCGAGGCCCACATCTGCCTGTACCAGACGGCCATGGACCTGATCGAGGCCGGCTACGAACTCCACGTCGTCGCCGACGCGGTCTCCTCCCGGACGACCCGGAACCGGGAGCTCGCCCTGCAGCGCCTGCGCCGGGAGGGCGCGTCGATCACCTCCACGGAGACGGTCCTCTTCGAACTCTTGAAGACCGCCGCCGACCCCCGTTTCAAGGAGATTTTCCGTCTCGTCAAATGAAAGAGGGTCCGCTCACCGATCGTGAACGGACCCTCCGGTTCAACCTCGCGGCGCCGGCCGGTCCCTCAGCCGACGACGATCATCTCATTAGCCCTGGTGGACCGGGGACTCCTTCTTCTCCTCCCCGTAGACCACGAGCTTCCCCTCAGCCTCCATCTCCTTCAACCACTTCGCATGCTGCTTCTTCAGCCACGCCCGAGTCACCCAGCCCGAAAACATCGCCGGGGCGCTCCCGGGTGAACCAATCGTCCCCAGGTAAAGGTGAATGAAGAAAAACGCGAAGATCGCCACGAACCCCAACGCGTGCAACACAAACAACCACCGAACCAGCCAGGACGGAAATGCCAGCGGGAACCACATGATCAGCCCCGTCACCACCATCACCGCCCCGAACGCCGCAACCGTCAGGAAAAACGCCTTCTGGCCCGGATTGTACTTCCCAACCTCAGGAACCTTGTCCACGTGCCACAGATAGCCGCCCGCGCACAATATCCAGTCCAGGTCCTCCGGCATCGAAAAGACGCCCGCCTCCTTCCACCACATCCGGATCGCCCCGTACAACGCAAACGCAAAAACGATCCCCGTGAAGTTGTGGATGTACTTCAACGCCTTCAAGCCCCCGAAGAAGCTCCCGATGAAATTGAACGTGTGGAACATCATCCCCAGCCCCGTCACGCACAGGACCAAACACGATATCGCCAGACCCCAGTGGGTCAAACGCTCAAACGCGTCCGTCGCCTGAATCATGCCCTTCTTCATGGCTATGCACCCCCTTCCTTGGTATTGACGTCGTCATCGGGGGTTTTCGGCCCATGGATGATGTAGTGCAAAAACGACCCCGCCAGGACCCCGCCCGCCGCCAGCAGGCTCAACGGTTTCAGGAAATCCTTCCAGACGATGATCGCCGCCGGAACCCGCGGATGCTTCGGAAGTTCGTCGTAAACGCCGACCTTCTCCGGGAGGACGTACAGGACGTGCGTGCCGTCCACGAACTTGTCCCCGTAAACGGAGGCGTCCCCGCCCAGTTCCTTGGCCCGCTTGTGGGCGGCCTTGATCATCTTGTCCTTGTCCCCGAAGGTCAGCGCCCCCGTGGGACAGGCCTTCACGCACGCCGGCAGCAGGTCCGCCCGCAGCCGGCTTTCGCACAGGTCGCACTTGTAGATCTTGTCGGTCAATCCGTCGTACCGGGGGATGTCGAACGGACAGGCGGCGATGCACTCCTTGCAGCCGATGCACTTCTCCTTGATCAGGCCCACCGTGCCGAACTCCGTGTAGTGCAGGGCGCCCGAGGGGCAGACCTTGACACAGGCCGAATCGGTGCAGTGCATGCAGCCGTCCTTCCGGAACAGCCACTTGAGCGTCCCGGTCTTGTCCACGACCTCCTGGAACCGGATGAGCGTCCAGGTATTCCACTGCAGGTCCGGGGGATTCTGATACGTCCCGCGGTTCTTCGTCTGCCGGGCGGGCATCTGGTTCCACTGCTTGCAGGCCAGTTGGCAGCCCCGGCAGCCGGTGCATTTCGAAACGTCGATGAGTTTGATTTTTTCAGTCATTTATCTCACCCCCTTTTCACGACGTTGACCATGAAGGCTTTGCTCTCGGGAATCATGGTGTTCGCATCGCCGATGGTCGGTGTGAGGAGATTCGCCGCGTCGCCGCGGGTGAAGACTTCGGGCTTCTTGTCCCCGTCGGCGTACTTCCGGTCGGCGGAGGTGATCCAGCCGAAGTGCCAGGGGATGCCCACCTCGTGGATGGTCGTCCCGTCGATATCGAACGGCTTGAAGCGCGGGGTGACGATCGCGACCGCCTCCACCTCGCCGCGGGCGGATTTGACGACGACCCGCTCGCCGTTTTTGAAGCCCCGTTCCTTGGCCAGTTCCTGACTGATCTCCACCCAGAGCTCCGGCTGCATTTCCGCGAGCCACGGGCACCAGCGGGTGAGCACACCCGTCTGCCAGTGTTCGCTGATCCGGTAGGTGCTGCAGATGAAGGGGAACCGCGGATCGCAGCTGTCGACGCCGGAATACTTGTCCAGATCCGATCCGACGCCGGTCTTGTCGAAGCGCTTGATGGCGGGGTTGTTCTTCTGGGGCGACAGGAGGTTCTTCTCCACGGGGCACTCCAGCGGTTCGTAGTGCTCCGGGAAAGGCCCGTCCGCGAGGCCCGGTCCGAAGAGGCTCGCCACGCCGTCCGGCTTCATGATGAAGGGCGGACGGCCCGAACCCGGGTCGCCGGCGCCGTCCGGCACGTCGCCGACCCATTTCTCGCCGTTCCAGGTGATGACGGCGCGCTTGGGATCCCAGGGCTTGCCCGTCGGATCGACGGAGGCCCCGTTGTAGATGATCCGCCGGTTGACCGGCCAGGACCAGGCCCATTCGGGGCAGAGGCCGAGACCGGTGGGATCCTTCGTTGCCCGGCGCATGGGCAGAATGCCCTTGTCGCCCGTAACGGACCCGCAGTAGACCCAGCAGCCGGACGAGGTCGAGCCGTCGTCCTGGAGCCAGGCGAAGGTCGGCACGAGATCGCCCTTCTTGAATTCCTTGAACTCGCCCTTCTTGGTCGGGTTCTCCAGCTTCTTGTCCTCGAGGAAAAAGCCGTTGATTTCCGCCGCCACCATCCGCGGTTCATAGTGGAAGTGGCCGGCAACGGTCTTGGTGCCGTAGGGCCAGGTCAGCTTGGTGACGGCCTCCTTCAGGGGGCCGCCCTCCTTCTCGTAGAGCGCCTTGACCTTGAAGAAGATCTCGCTCATGATGTCGCCGTCGGGCAGGGCCTCTCCCGGCGGATTGACGGCCTTGTAGCGCCACTGCTGGAGACGGCCGCTGTTGGCGATGCTCCCCTCCTTCTCGACGGAGGAGGCGCAGGGCAGCATGAAGACCTCGGTCTTGATCGTCTTGGGATCCATGCCGGGACCGCGCCAGAAGGAGCCGGTCTCGTTGTCGAAGAGGTTGACGTTGACCATCCAGTCGAGCTTCGTGAGCGCCTGGCGGACCTTGTTGGAGTGGGCGCCGCTGCACGCCGGGTTCATGCCCCAGGCGAAGAAGCCGGTGAACTTGCCCTTGTACATCTGGTCGAAAATCTGGAGCCACGAGTGGTTCGCCCCGTCGTCGATCTTCGGCATCAGGGTGTAGGCCTCGTCGAGCGAAACGCCCTTCCCGTAGGTGGACCTCAGGAAACTGGCCACGTACTTGGGCTTGTTCTTCCACCAGTTGAGGCTCTTGGCCTCCTTGGTGGACGGCGTTTCCTTTTCGTTGTAGTCCTTGAGCGTCTTCAGGGACGCCTTCGGCGTGCTCAGGTAGCCCGGCCAGATGTGGAAGAGCAGGCCGTGGTCCGTGGAGCCCTGGACGTTGGACTCGCCGCGCATGGCCGCGACGCCGCCACCGGCGACGCCCATGTTGCCCAGAAGAAGCTGGATGATGCACATCGCCCGGATGTTCTGAACGCCGACCGTGTGCTGCGTCCAGCCCATCGCGTAGAGCTCGACGCCAGCCCGGTCCGGCTTGCCGGTCGAGGCGTACAGCTTGTAGACCTCGAGCAGCTTGTCCTGGGGCGTCCCCGTGATCTTCGAGACGACCTCCGGCGTGTAGCGGGCGTACTGTTTCTTCAAGAGCTGAAACACGCAGTTGGGATTCTTGAGGGTCGGGTCCTTGCTGATGACCCCGCCCCCGCCGGCCTGGTAGGTCCAGGTCGCCTTGTCGTACTTGCCGTCCTTCATGCCCGAGAAGACGCCCTTGTTGTCGCCGGGGAGCTTGAAGGCCGGATTGACCAGGAAGGAGGCGTTGGTGTACTGCTTGACGTACTCCTCGAAGTACAGGTTGTTGTCGAGGATGTACTTGATCATTCCGCCCAGGAAGGCGATATCGGTCCCGGAACGGAGGGGGGCGTAGAGATGGGACTTGGCGGCCGACTGGGTGAACCGCGGGTCCACGCAGATCAGCTTCGCCCCTCTCTTGTCGATCGCCTCCTGGATCCACTTGAAGGAGACCGGATGGTTGGAAGCGGGGTTGCTTCCCATGATCAGGATTACATCACTGTTCTTGAAATCGACCCAGTGATTCGTCATTGCGCCGCGTCCGAACGACTCTGCCAGAGCCGGTACAGTCGG
>ERZ795058.1474-NODE-1474-length-31260-cov-46.039801_pt1 | contig 31260 bp, 32 predicted proteins | sample MGYA00375142_ERZ795058 | MGnify/ENA primary metagenome ERZ795058 (study PRJEB30187, sample SAMN05720210) | activated sludge metagenome | isolation source: anaerobic digester from wastewater treatment plant | place: Japan | collected 2015-04-20 ... | reverse complement strand
GTCCGCGCTGATTTGCTCCGCGAAGAATACTGATCAGCGCCGTCTCACGACGGCGGCTACGGGGGGCGGAGTAGCCGCGGACGGGAGTCCGCGCTGATTTGCTCCGCGAAGAATACTGATCAGCGCCGTCTGACGACGGCGGCTACGGGGAGCGGAGTAGCCGCGGACGTGAGTCCGCGCTGACTTGCTCCGGCAAATACAGACGTCAGCGCCGTCTGACGACGGCGGCTACGGGAAGCGGAGTAGCCGCGGACGGGAGTCCGCGCTGACTTGCTTCGGCAAATACAGACGTCAGCGCCGTCTGACGACGGCGGCTACGGAGGCGAGGTTACTCGCCGGCGGACATAACACCGACAACAACCAGATGCACCAACATGCGACTGCCCCAAATGTCCATCGCGCGTTGCGATTCTGGACTTGCGGGCGCTGCATCTCTGGGCGATAGAAGAACCGTGACGTTGCGGCCATTTCGAATGCAACCGGCAGACCGACGCGCGCCATCGCGGCACTCGATGCCGTAGTCAAGTCGGGTTTCTAATCATGGACGTTCCACCTAAAACCATCGAGGTCGAGGTCGTGGACAACGACGCCGGCCCGCAAAGCGGGAAGGAGGCATCGACAGGGTCTGTTGGCGGCCCGCCCATCCACCCGCTGTCGGCCCTGCTCCTGCTTGTCTTCGATAACCTGTGGACCGTTCCCGAGTTCATTGTCATGAACTGGACAGTGACTCTCCCGTTGAGCTTCATCAGCGTCTTCGTGCCCACATTTGCCATCCAAAAGACGCTCAAGAAAGACAGGTTCGGACGCGCCCTTGCGTACGCGTTGTTGCTGGGTGTCCTGGCCGCGGTGCCGACGTCCCTGACAGGCACGCCGATCGGCCTGGCGATTTTGGCCTGGACAGGCATCAGCAAGCTCATGGGCAGGCCCCTGAAAACGTAACTGGCCCGCCAAAGGGCGGGCCAGCACGCGTAACCGTTGAATTTACCTACCGACTACTCGATTCAAAACCTGTTGGACTTCGGGCGGATCATATCACAACCGATCTCCCTGCCTAGTGTGCTTCTGAATGCACACCCAGTTAATAGTTGATAGCAGAGGCGGAATGGCAATCGATGACGTGTCGTGCAACCGAGAGGCGCGGATTAGGAATCTGCGGACTCTCTTCGCTGCTCCACCGACGCACCGACGCACCGGCTACCGACGCACCGCCTTCCCCCCCATCTCCGATCTCCTATCTCCCATCTCCGATTTTCCCTTGAACTCGGGCATCGTGGCTTCGCCGGCAGCGTTGATGCCCGTCCGGCGCAGGACCTGGCCGACCGTCAGCGCCAAAATGCGCAAGTCAAGCCAGAGCGACTGATGATCGACATACCAAACATCGAGCTTGAACTTCTCCTCCCACGACAATGCGTTGCGGCCTCGGACCTGCGCCCAGCCCGTGATGCCGGGCCGGACCGCGTGTCGGCGCAACTGCTCGGGGGTGTAGCGGTCGAGGTATTGGACGAGCAACGGACGCGGCCCCACCAGGCTCATATCGCCTTTGAGCACATTGAACACTTCAGGCAGTTCGTCCAGGGAAGTGGACCTGAGCCACCGCCCGAACCCTGTCAACCGCTGGACGTCAGGGAGCAGATTCCCCAGCGCATCCCGTGCATGGGTCATGGTCCGAAATTTCCAGAGATCGAAGACACGTCCGCCGAGGCCCGGACGGGGCTGTCGGAACAGGATGGGACGGCCGAGGGCAGCCCAGACACAGAGGGCCAGAAGGAGCAGGATCGGGAGCCAGATCGGCGCGGTCAACAGAACGAAGGCCAGGTCAAACAACCGCTTCATTGACAGGTGCGTCGGTGCGCCGGTGGGCGGTGCGTCGGTAGCCAGTGCGTCGGTGCGTCAGTGCGTCGGTACATCAGTGGGCGAACGAACCACCGCCTCTGCTCGTAATCGCACTCATGCTCGTAATCGTAATCTCGACCCAAACACCATTCACAGCGACAGGAATCGGGAGAAGAGATGACGATTACGATTACGATTAGGATTAGGAGCCAAAGAAATGACCATGACAAGGCCTGTCGTTGCCCTTCTCTGCGTGCTCTGTGTCTCTGTGGTTCAATTCCGGACGATGACTGTCATCGAGGGGAATTCACCACAGAGACGCAGAGAACACAGAGAAGATCGATTGAAATCGAGCCGATTCCGGCCAATCTGTTCCAAGCCAGACTCGCCGCTCGATCATATGTTACTGCTCGGCATTGAAGAGCCTTTCTCTGCGTGCTCTGTGTCTCTGTGGTTCAATCCGGAACGGTGACAGTCATCGAGGGGAATTCACCACAGAGACGCAGAGAACACAGAGAGGATCGATTGAAATCGAGCCGATTCCGGCCAATCTGTTCCACGCCACAGTCGCCGCTTGATCGCATGTTACTGCTCGGCATTGAAGAGCCTTTCTCTGCGTGCTCTGTGTCTCTGTGGTTCAATCCGGAACGGTGACAGTCATCGAGGGGAATTCACCACAGAGACGCAGAGAACACAGAGAAGACCGATTGAAATCGAGCCGATTCCGGCCAATCTGTTCCAAACCACACTCGCCGCTTGATCGCATGTTACTGCTCGGCATTGAAAAGCCCTTCTCTGCGTGCCCTGTGTCTCTGTGGTTCGATCCGGAACGGTGACAGTCATCGAAGGTCGATCTGTCGCACCGACGCACCGACGCACCGACGCACTGGCTACCGACTCAATCATCGTCCGTCTGCGCCCGCGCGGCTGCCGCGGTTTGCACCGCCTTCTCCGCCCGACCGATTATCCACGACAACAGAATCACCCCGGCAGCCGTAAACGCGAGCACAGACCACCCGGCTGCGTCGTGGACCCTTTCGATCGCATCCATGCCACGCCAATGGGCCATGAGGCTCAAGTAGAGCGAACGCCCGATATTGCCGACAATCGCAAGGATGACGCCGGCGCCGAACAGGACCAGGCGCAGACTGTTCCGCTTGAGGGACACGTACCCGATGAAGATCGCCGCCATAATCGTCGATTGCAGGCTCCGAACCCCGCTGCATGCCTCGTCGATTCCGACCGTCCCGTTCGGCAGATGAATGAGACTGCCGATCTGTTGAGCGGGGATGCCGATGAGATTGAGCAACTCGACATTGAATCGGGCCACCAGGCTCTGCAATCCGCCCACAACGGGTCCCTGGACCGCGCTCGGCATCGGCATCGCAATCAGGATGAAGACGAACGCCATCCCGAAATCCCGGATGCCCGGCCATCCGAACACAATACCGAGATTGGCGACGATGACCAGCATAAGACCGAGAGCCAAGCCGACGGTGCTCGCGGCGTTTGCGCCCAGGAACGCCTGATAGATCTGGACAACGAAGAGCATACCCAGACCCGCCAACCCGATCGGAACAGCCCACACGCGCGGTTTCCAGTCCGCCTCGGGCCGCGTCTGCCACGCTTCCCAGAACAGGTAACCGCAGAGCAGGACGACGATCCATCCGAACTGGAGATCGGGATTGTGCCGCCAGAACCATTGTGCGCGCGAGATCAGCCACGCCATCGCCAGGAAAGCCGGGGCAAGGAGCAGAAGCGGTTGAGGACGAGGCATGGGCGGCGGAGATCGGAGTTGGGAGATCGGAGATCGGGGGCGGTGCGTCGGTGGGCGGTGCGTCGGTGGGCGGTGCGTCGGTGGGCGGTGCGTCGGTGGGCGGTGCGTCAGTGGGCGGTGCGTCAGTGCGTCGGTACGTCAGTGCGTCGGTACGTCAGTGGGCGAACGAACCACCGCCTCTGGGCGTAATCGTACTCATGCTCGTAATCCTAATCTCGTCCCAGACACCATTCACAGTGACAGGAATCAGGAGAAGAGATGACGATTAGGATTACGATTAGGAGCGCAGGAAATGACCATCACAGGCCTGTCGTTGCCCTTCTCTGCGTGCTCTGTGTCTCTGTGGTTCAAATCCGGACGATGACTGTCATCGCGGGGGGAATCCACCACAGAGACGCAGAGAACACAGAGAAGACCAATCGTCTTTCATCCGTAGCTCGGGCGGGCTTATCCATGCCATCCGTGTTTCAGCCGTGGCTCTCTGGTTCGTTCACCTGCTCGCGAGCCAGGCTTCGAGTTCCGTCTGGTAATCCACCGGCTCGAGCCAGACTTCCAGAAACGACTGCAGCAAACGGTCGGCCGACTTGAAATCGGCCCCGGCCACACTGGTCGAGACCCGGATGAACTGCTTGGGTCCCAGAATCTGGCGTCGCGCAAGGAAGGCATCCCAGATTCGCTGCCAGAAGACCTTGTCCACCGCGCGCATGCCAAAACCCATCGTCCCACTCTCCTGGGCGGCCTTGTCCAACGCGTACTTCATGCCCACGGACAGATTATGATCCAGCCGATACGGCAACGGCTGTCCGCCCACGAGACCGCCGAAATAGACCAACTCACGGTGCTCACCCGCAACGAACAGCCTACGTTCGAACACGATCGGCACGCCATGCAGAGTCAGGCTCACACTGTCGGGCGCGATCGGTTCGAGCCCCCAACCGCCCTGGGTCCAACATCGGTCCGGCGTATGGGTGAAAAGGCCGATGTCATAGGACTTGGACGAGTATCGTTTGGTTGAAAAGACGCGCACTGCGCGCCCCTGCGCTTCGTCCGTAAACTCGGCGCTCACGGTGCGGTCGGCCACAAGGACGCGCTCGGCCGATTCGGCGACTGGAATCTTCTTGGATATCCAGCCGACGATGTTTGTCCGTTCGCTGAGCCAGACGGGCTTGAGTTGGGTATCCGATTGGGTGTACCAAACCGACGGAAACGCCCAGAGCACGACGAGCGCCACAGCCAGAAAGGCAGTGATCGAGTAATGTCGTTTGTGCATGGTCAGGCTCGTCGATGGTTGAGCGTTGAATGTTGGACGTTGGACGTTGGACGTTTCCGGTTCATGCTCCGTCCTGGTTCGTGAGGGGTTTAGCCCGGTCATCGAAGACTCGATGGTTAATCGATCTGCCGCACTGGCGCACCGACGCACCGACGCACCGACGCACTGACGTACCGACGCACTGATCTCCGACGTCACACGAGATACGGTTTATACTCGGGCACCAGTTGCTTGATGCGTTGCTTGAGTTGGTTGCGTTCGGTATTATCGAGCTGCCGTTCGAGCGCCGCGAACTCGGCCTGGAGCTCGTCGAGCGCCCGCGGCTCACTCACGAAGCGCATCACTTTCGGATGGCTGGTGGTTTGGTGGTTCTCGGTGCGGTGCGACAGTTCCTCGAACAGTTTCTCGCCCGGACGCAGCCCCGTGAACCGAATCTCGATGTCCTCATCGGGTTCGAGCCCGTTGAGTTCGATCAATTGACGTGCCAGATCGACAATCTTGACCGGCTGCCCCATATCGAGCACGAAGATTTCGCCGCCATCACCCATGAACGCGGATTGGAGCACCAGGCCCACCGCCTCGGGGATGGTCATGAAATAGCGCTTCACCTCCGGATGTGTCACGGTCACCGGACCGCCCGCGGCGATCTGTCTGGTGAACACGGGGATGACACTCCCCGAGGAACCGAGCACGTTGCCGAACCGGACGGCCATGAACTTTGTGCCATTGGACGCGCTGGCCGACAGGGCCTGGAGATAAATCTCAGCGAGGCGTTTCGACGCCCCCATCACACTGGTCGGGTTAATGGCCTTGTCGGTCGAGATCAGAACAAACCGATCCACGCCGTATTCTCGCGCCAGGTTCGAGAGGCGTGCGGTGCCGATCGAGTTATTCTTGAGGGCCTCGCCCGGCTGGCTCTCCATCATCGGCACGTGTTTGTGGGCCGCGGCGTGAAAGACCAGGTCCGGCTTGAATCTTGTGAACACGAATCGCATCCGGGCTTCGTCGAGAATGTCCGCGACGATCGGCACGGCCTGGCCGCCGTAGCCCTGCCCGAGCAGTTCCTGCTCGATCGGGAACAACTGGACCTCGGACTGATCGAGCATGAGCAGGGCGCGCGGGTCCCGCTCGACGATCTGGCGGCAGAGTTCGCTCCCGATGCTCCCGCCCGCACCGGTCACCATTACCGTGCGCCGCTCGATCTGCTGCTGGATCGAGACCGAATCGAGTTTGACCGGCTCGCGGTTTAAAAGGTCTTGAATCTCGACCGGACGCAACTGGCTGACGCGCACCTTGCCGGTGGCCAGTTGCTCGTAAGACGGCACCGTCTCGAACTTGAGGTGCACGCTCTGCAAGAGGCGGACGATTTCGCGGATACGCTCCGCGCTGGCCGTGGGCAGCGCAATGATCACCTCGTCCAGGTCCGCCCGAAAATCCGGATTGCGCAACCGCTCCGGCTGGCCCCGGACCGGGATGCCATGGACCTGCGAATTCCACTTGTGCGAGTCGTCGTCGAAAAAGACCACCGGGACCAGACCCAGGCCGCGCCGCGCGAGCAAATCCTTGGCCAGGGACGCGCCGACGTCCCCTGCCCCGATGATACCGACCCGTTTGGCGGTCAGTGTGCGGGGTCCGCTGCGCCCACGCAACCTCTCGCGGATCACGCGGAAGCCGGTGCGAATGCCGACGATCGCCGCAAACGACAGCACGTAATCGGTCAGGACCACGCCACGGGGCAACGGCCAAGGGGAGATGCCGCTCACGTGCGCAACGAAGAGAAGCACGGATACCGCGGTCATCGCATAAAAGATTCGCCACAGATCAGGAAGTCCAAAGAAACTCAGCAGGCCGGTGAATTGGCCAAAGATCACCAGGGCCAGCAGCTTCAGAGGAAGAGTCATCCACCAGGCGTGACGGAATGACTCTTGAAAATTCTCGGGCACCTTGAAATCGAATCGGAACTGGAAAGCGAGCCAGTAAGCGGCCATCAGTCCGGCGCTGTAGAGGATCGCGAGAATTATCCGCCTCTCAGCGAGCGAGAATCCGTTGTGCTGCTTGGGGACAGCCGGCCCGGGATTCGCGCCCACAGCGGGTGGCGGTGGTGCCGACGGAGGATTCGAAGGAAGTTTGGTAGGGTCCATAGCGGTACGTCGGTGCGTCAGAAGCCGGTGCGTCGGTGCGTCGGTGCGTCGGTGCGTCGGTGCGCCGGTAGCCGGTAGCCGGAGCGTCGGCTTACAGTCGGCTTAAGACTTGCGGAGTTCGGAGATCGGAGATGGGAGTTGGGGGAGGTGCGTCAGTGCGTCGGTGCGTCGGTGGGCGGACGAACCGACGTGCTCGGTCGTAATCGTAACCTCGACCCAAACCCCATTCACGGTGACAGAAGGTCAGGAGAAGCGATTACCATTCCGATTAGGATTAGGATTAGGAGCCAAAGAAATGACCATGACAAGGCCTGTCGTTGCCCTTCTCTGCGTGCTCTGTGTCTCTGTGGTTCAATCCGGGACGGTGACAGTCATCGAGGGGGAATTCACCACAGAGACGCAGAGAACACAGAGAAGACCGTAATCCACAGAAGGACGCAAAGACACGCAAAGACCAGAACCTGATGTTCTCCACTCCTCTTTGCGTTTCTTTGCGAGCTTCTGTGAGTTCCTTGTACTGGCCTTTTCTGTGTTTGGCTGACACGTGCGCTTGTCGAATGCGCTCGATCACAAACTGCTGATCCTCTGCGCTCAATGAACTCGAACTGGGCAGGCAAATTCCCCGCCGGTTCAGGTCCGTCGCCACCCCCCCGACACATTCGTACCTCCGGTACAGCGGCTGGGTGTGCATCGGTTTCCAGACCGGACGCGACTCGATGTTCGCCGCATCGAGAAGGCGGATCAGGTCCGACGACGACATACCGAACTTCGACTCGTCGATGAGGAAACAACTCAGCCACCGCGTGTGGAGGGAGCCTGTGCGAGGTTGATGGTCGATAGTTGATGGTTGATGGTTGGAAGTTGAGCGTTGAGCGTTGAGCGTTGAACGTTCCCCCCCCTTCCCCCTTGCCCCTCTGCTCCCTGCTGCACCGACGCACCGGCGTACTGACGCACCGACGCACCGCCCACCGACGCACCGCCCACCCCATCTCCGATCTCCCATCTCCCATCTCCGAACTCACCCAATGCACTTGGCCGGCACGCCCGACGCCAAAGCACCGGATGGAATATCGCGTCCGGCAAATGAGCAAGCCGACAGGCGCGCGCCGGCCCCGACGCGCTTGCCCGGTGCAATGACCGCGTTCGAGCCGAGGAAGGCGGCACGGCCGATGTGACAGAAACCCGAGACACGCACGCCCGGACACAACTGCGCAAGGTCCTCGACAACGGCATCGTGTCCGATCGAAGTCCCCACGTTGACCACAACGTGAGACCCGAGGCGCACTCGAGGACCGACGAACGCCCACGCCGCGATATAGCACCCCGCGCCAACAGTGGCCGTGCCGCTCACAACCGCCGTCGGATGAACAACGGCGCGTAGGGTCCGACCGGCGGCGGCCACTTCCGCCGCAAGGCGTTCCCGGACGGCGTTGTCGCCGATCCCGATCACGCAGGCGACGCCGGGGCGATCGCCGTCGAGGTAATCCTGGATTGTGCCTGCATATTCGAGTCCCTGGAGCATCCTGCCCTTCAGCCGCCGGTCATCGTCGTACAGAGCACGGCAGACAAGGCCGCCAGCGCCTGCGATCGCATGGACGGCATCGGCCACCTCGCCGGCGAGGCCGCCTCCACCTAGAATGACGATTTCGTCCATGAGTGCTTATTCGTAGCCGCCGTCGTGAGACGGCGCTGATCATTGTCTTCGGCGGAACGAGTCAGCGCGGACTCACGTCCGCGGCTACGGGACGGCTACGCCACTTTTCGTAGCCGCCGTCGTGAGACGGCGCCGATCATTGTCTTCGGCGGAACGAGTCAGCGCGGACTCACGTCCGCGGCTACGGGGCGGCTACGCCACTCTTCGTAGCCGCCGTCGTGAGACGGCGCTGATTATTGTCTTCGGCGGAGCGAGCCAGCGCGGACTCACGTCCGCGGCTACTCCGCTCCCTGTAGCCGCCGTCGTGAGACGGCGCCGATCATTGTCTTCGGCGGAGCGAATCAGCGCGGACTCACGTCCGCGGCTACGGGACGGCTACGCCACTTTTCGTAGCCGCCGTCGTGAGACGGCGCCGATCATTGTCTTCGGCGGAGCGAGTTAGCGCGGACTCACGTCCGCGGCTACGGGACGGCTACGCCACTCTTCGTAGCCGCCGTCGTGAGACGGCGCCGATCATTGTCTTCGGCGGAGCGAGTCAGCGCGGACTCACGTCCGCGGCTACGGGACGGCTACGGGACGGCTACGCGAAATCACTGCGCCGTGTACCCCCCATCCACCGGCAGAACAACCCCGGTCAGCCATTTCGCCTCTGGAGACAACAGGAACCGGACGGCATTGGCGGCGTCTTCAGGCTGGCCGAATCCGAGCGGATGCCGACGCTCGATCGCCTGCACCTGCTCGATAGTCAGGAGCGAGAACATCTGTGACACGAGGGGCGACATGACCACGCCCGGGGCAACCGCATTGACCCGAATCTTCCGCGGGGCCCATTCGACGGCCAGCGATCGCGCAAGGCTCGAGACGGCGCCTTTCGTGGCCGAGTACGCACTCATGCCCGCCGCACCCACCAACCCCATCGTGCTCGACATCAGCACAACCGACGGATGCTGTCCCTTTGCCAGGGCGGGAAACGCGTGTTTGAGGAGCAAGATCACCGACTCGATATTGACCATCGCGATTTCGCGCACCCGCGCGGTATCGATGAGATGGCCCGGGGCGAGGCATCCGACGCCGAAGGCGCAGACCAGGCCGTCGAGGCCGTTCCACGCCTGGCCCACCTCGGCAATGAACGATCGGATGGCATCGGGTTCGAGCACATCGAGTCGGGCGAGCTGGGCCTCGGGGAATCGTTCGGACAGCGCATCGGCTTTTGACGGGCTGCGATAGGTCAGCCAGAGCGATTCGCCGTCGCGCGCCAACCGCTCCGCACAGGCCTGTCCGAGCACCGAACTAGCCCCGACGATCAGAATCCGCCGCTTCATCGGCCGCATCGAGTTTCTGCCCGATCAGCGCCACGATATCGCCGACCCGTTTGCATCCCTGGAGCGTGCCGGGCGGCAACTGGTGATGCAGCGTCTCGTCCAGCATGGCGACCAGTGCCACCTGGCCCATCGAGTCCCAACCGCTCAGACTCTCGAGTGGCGTGTCGCGCGCGATCGCCCGATCGGCCATCAGCACCTCAGCCAACCGTTCGAGGAATTGCGTCTCGGTCATATCACCCTTTCCAATCGAGCATGCAGCCGGCCCATGACAACCCGACGCCGAACCCAGCCAGCAGGATGCGCATGCCCGGCCTGATTTTCCCATCCGCCAACGCGCTCTCGATGGCGATCGGGATCGAGCACGAGACGGTATTGCCCACGTATTCGAGTGACAAGGCGAACTTGTCCGCGGGGATGCGCAGGCGGCGGCGCAGATGCTCGATCATGAACGCATTGGCCTGATGAAAGACGAAGAAGTCAACATCCTGAAATTCGATCCTGGCGCGTTCGAGAATCCGATCGATCAGGGGCGGAACGACGCGGACAGTGAAGTTGAAGACCTCAGGTCCGTTCATCTCGAGTGGCCGCGGCCCCGCGGTTCTGCGCAAGCCGCTGCCTGGAACGATCAGAAACTCGGCACCCGACCCGTCCGTGCCGAACACGAACGAATGCAGAGTGTTTGACGACGTTCTCTCGAGCAGCGTAGCACTGCCCGCGTCGCCGAAAATGGTCCGTGTTCCCTTGTCTTTGGGGTCGAGAAGCTTGGTATAAGTTTCTCCGGTCAGGAGCAGGACGGCATCAGCGTTGCCTGCGCGCAGCAGGCCATCGGCGAGAGCCAGGCCGTAAATGTATCCCGAGCAGCCCAGGTTGAAATCGAGCGCGCCGCAACGCTGAGGCAGACCGAGCCGATCCTGGAGCAGACACGCCGTGGTCGGGAGCAGGTAATCGGGCGACTGTGTGCAGTGGAGGACGAAACCAATTCGGGACCGATCCCGGCCTTCGAGCAAACGCTCGGCGGCCTGGAAGGCGAGGTCGCCCGCGGTTTCATCCGGACCCGCCACGCGCCGCTCGCGGATGCCGGTCTTCTGAAAGATTCTGTCGCTCGGCCATTCGGGGAACAAGGCAGCCAGGTCGTCGTTGGTCAGACGAGTCTCCGGCAGATGACACTTTACACACGAGAGCATGATCGGAGATCGGAGTTCGGAGATCGGAGTTCGGAGATCGGAGATCGGAGATGGGAGTTGGGGGGGCGGTGCGTCGGTGCGTCGGTGCGTCGGTGCGTCGGTAGCCGGTAGCCGGAGCGTCGGCTTACAGTCGGCTTAAGACTTGCGGAGTTCGGAGATCGGAGATGGGAGATCGGAGATGGGAGTTGGGATTAGCTGCCAAAGAAATGACCATGACAAGGCCTGTCGTTGCCCTTCTCTGTGTGCTCTGTGTCTCTGTGGTTCAATTCCGGACGATGACTGTCATCGAGGGGGGATTCACCACAGAGACGCAGAGAACACAGAGAAGACCGATTGAAATCTAGCCGAAATCGCGCACCTTCTTGCTCACAAGGAGGAACCGATGCCACTACAGTTCAACGAAACACAACTCAACCAAATCAGCTACCGCGTTATCGGCCTGGCTATGCAGGTCCACCGCGAACTCGGACCAGGCCTGCTCGAATCGGCATACGAGGAGTGCCTGGTCTACGAACTGCGAGCTGCCGGGTTCGTGATCGATCAGCAGAAGCCCTGTCCAGTGCGGTACAGAGGGGTTGTTTTGGAGTGCGGTTACCGGATCGACATCGTTGTGGCGGATGCGCTCATCGTGGAAGTGAAATCGGTACAGGAGCTCTTGCCTGTTCACCGCGCGCAAATCCTCACGTACATGAAACTTGACCAGAAGCCGCTGGGCCTGCTCATCAATTTCAACGTGCCCCTTCTCAAGGACGGCATCGAACGCTTGATCGTCGGACCCCTGGTGCAGGCGGGGCTTACTGGCTCATCGGTTGCTCCCGCTCTGCATTGAAGAGGCCTTCTCTGTGTCCTCTGTGACTCTGTGGTTCAATTCCGGACGATGACTGTCATCGAGAGGGGATTCACCACAGAGACGCAGAGAACACAGAGAAGACCGATTGAACTCCAGCCAATCCTGGGCAACCTACTCCACACTACACTCGCCGCTCGATCGCATGTTACTGCTCTGCATTGAAGAAGCCTTTCTCTGCGTGCTCTGTGTCTCTGTGGTTCAATTCCGGACGATGACAGTCATCGAGAGGGGATTCACCACAGAGACGCAGAGAACACAGAGAAGACCAATTCAAATCGAGCCGATTCTGGCCAATCTGTTCCACGCCACACTCGCCGCTCGATCGCATGTTACTGCTCTGCATTGAAGAGGCCTTCTCTGCGTGCTCTGTGTCTCTGTGGTTCAATCCGGAACGGTGACAGTCATCGAGGGGGAATTCACCACAGAGACGCAGAGAACACAGAGAAGACCGATTGAAATCGAGCCAATCTGGGCAACCTACTCCACGCCACACTCGCCGGTTCCTCGGATGTTCCCGCTCGACATTGAAGAGGCCTTTCTCTGCGTGCTCTGTGTCTCTGTGGTTCAATTCGGGACGGTGACAGTCATCGACGGGATTCACCACAGAGACGCAGAGAACACAGAGAAGACCAATTCAAATCGAGCCGATTCTGGCCAATCTGTTCCACGCCACACTCGCCGCTCGATCGCATGTTACTGCTCGGTATTGAAGAGCCCTTCTCTGTGTGCTCTGTGTCTCTGTGGTTCAATTCCGGACGATGACTGTCATCGAGGGGAATTCACCACAGAGACGCAGAGTGCACAGAGAAGTCCGGGTTAAAACTGGAACCGTTCTGGATAGCCTGTTTCACGCACCCCCTCACCCGTCGATCGGACGCTGCCACTTGGCATTGCACAGCTCTTCTCTGTGTCCTCTGTGACTCTGTGGTTCAATCCGGAACGATGACTGTCATCGACGGGATTCACCACAGAGACGCAGAGAACACAGAGAAGACCGTAATCCACAGAAGGACGCAAAGACACGCAAAGACCAGAACCTGATGTTCTCCACTCCTCTTTGCGTTTCTTTGCGAGCTTCTGTGAGTTCCTTGTACTGGCCTTTTCTGTGTTTGGCTGACACGTGCGCTTGTCGAATGCGCTCGATCACAAACTGCTGATCCTCTGCGCTCAATGAACTCGAACTGGGCAGGCAAATTCCCCGCCGGTTCAGGTCCGTCGCCACCCCCCCGACACATTCGTACCTCCGGTACAGCGGCTGGGTGTGCATCGGTTTCCAGACCGGACGCGACTCGATGTTCGCCGCATCGAGAAAGCGGATCAGGTCCGCCGACGACATGCCGAACTTCGACTCGTCGATGAGAAAACAACTCAGCCACCGCGTGTGGAGAGAGAGCGGCGCCGAGGGCGAAGCGGCAAGCGGCAAGGGCGCGGCGCTAAGGTCACTCGATTCCGCGGATCGCTGTTGAGCGTTGAGCGTTGAGCGTTGCACGTCCCCCCCCCTTCCCCCTTGCCCCTCTGCTCCCTGCTGCACCGACGCACCGGCGCACCGACGCACCGGCGCACCGCCCACCGACGCACCGCCCACCGATGCACCGACGCACCGATCTCCGAAGTCAGCTTCCGGCTGCGGCTCGATGCCCGGCATGTCTGCAAAGGCCTCGCAATAGCGCTCGAACACGGCACGGCGCTGTTGGATGCGCAAGTCGAGGACTTCGAGTTGGCCGCGGGCAATGCCTGCCAGCACATTGCTCATCCGATAATTGTGTCCGATCTCGGAATGGACGTAATTGCGAATCGGGTCGGGATCGCAGGCCTGGGTACTCCAATGCCTGGCCTTGTCCACCCAGTCCTGGCGCGGGGACAGCAGCATCCCGCCCGCAGTCGCGGTGATCACCTTGTTGCCATTGAACGAGAACACGCTGACGTCGCCGAACATGCCGACCTGCCGTCCCTGATAGGTCGCGCCAAGTGATTCCGCCGCGTCTTCGAGGATCGGCACGCCGTAGCGCCGGCAGACTTCGACGATGGGCGCCATGTCCGTCGCATGACCGAACAGATGAACGAGCACGGCCGCCTTGGGGAGGCACCCGCAGGCCGCGCGCGCCGTCATCCAATCCACAAACAACTGCGGGTCCATGTTCCAAGTGGCTCGTTCGGCGTCGATGAACACGGGCGTGGCTCCCAGGTAACGGATCGGATTGCAGCTCGCCACGAAGGTCAGCGTCGGCGATACGACTTCATCGTCTTCCTTGACTCCGAGCAACCGGAGTCCGAGGTGGATGGCGGCCGTGCCGCTGGCGACAGCCACCGCAGGCCGGCCGATGCGCTCGGTAAACGCCTGTTCGAGCGCCGTCACGTTCGGTCCGATCGTCGAAAGCCAATTCGACGAGAACGCCTCGCGCACGTACCGCTCTTCGCTGCCGCCCATGTGGGGCACTGAGATGTGAATGCGCGGACGCGCCTGGTCCGGACCGGGCCCGAATGCCGCACCGGCAGACACCCTGGACACGTGCGGCTCATCATGACTCAGTGCCGCGGGGGCGGAGAACGGAGACGGTTCGGCGGCATGGGAGGACGCCCGGCCCTTGCATGGCGACAGCAGATCGCGAATCGCGTCGGTAATGAAGCGCAGTTCCTCATCCGTGAGCGAGGCGTAGATGGGCAGCGAGAGGCAGCCACGCCAGAGACGCTCGGCGTTGGGGAATTGCTCCGGGCGCAGTTCGTAACGATCCCGATAATAGCTCAACCGATGGATCGGTTTGTAGTGGACCGACGTGCCGATCCCGCGCTTGGCCAGCAACTCGATCAACCGGTCACGCGATATCGGGGCGTCTTGGGTCAGCACAATCGGAAACAAGTGCCATGCATGGTCTTCGGGCGCCACTTCGAGCACTGGAAGGTCCAGGCACGCCACATCTTCGAGTTCGCGGTAGTAATGCTCGGCGCAGCGCTGGCGTCCGCGCCGCAAGTCTTCCGCCCGTTCGAGTTGGGCGAGCCCGACTGCCGCGTTGATGTCCGGCATGTTGTACTTGTAGCCGGGCGCCACAACATCGTACTCCCACGACGGTTTGTCCGAGGTGAACCGGTTCCACACATCCCGATCGATCCCGTGCAGACGCATGATCTTGCTGCGCCGCCACAGGGCCTCGTCGAACGTGATAAGCATGCCCCCCTCGCCCGTGGTGATTGTCTTGTTGGCGTAAAAGCTGAAGCAGACAATGTCTCCCGACCCGCCCACCAGCCGTCCGCCGCGCCGGGCGGGGAATGCATGGGCGGCATCCTCGACCACACGCACACCGCGTCGCCGGCAAATGTCGAGAATGCCCGTGCCGTCCGGACGCAGCATTTCGGCGGCCTGCCCGCAGAAGTGGACAACCATTAGCACCTTGGCGTCGGGATGTCGATCCAGGCCATCGGCGACGGTCTCGGGCGTCAGCAGGCCGGTCCCGTAGTCAACATCGAGGAAGACCGGGTCGGCCCCCAGGTAGCGCACCACCTCGGCGGTCGCCGTGAATGTCCAGGTCGGCACCAGGACCTTCTCGCCTTCCTTCACACCCAGCGCTTCGAGCGCCAGGTGCAGGGCTGCGGTGCACGAGTTGACGGCGCAGGCGTAAGGCGCACCGATGGCCGCCGCGAATCGGCGCTCGAATTCATGGGCCCGACCCGCCGTCGTCAACCATCCGCTCTTGAGCACCTGCTCGACATAGGCCTGCTCGTGCCCATCACACACCACTCTGGCAAAAGGAATTTTCACATTATTGCATTCGCTGAGTACTGCCCATTGACGCAGCTCTCTCGGCCTCGGAGCCGGTCAGATCAATCCGGTCGTTCCCGCTGATCGTCGGATTCCATTCTGACCGCATCGAGTTTTCCGATCAGCTCGTCCTCTCCCATCTCACGCAACAGATCGCAGACACGCCCGTATTCGCTGGGACTATTCAGCGCTTGTGCGTCCAGTGTCTGCAGTGCCTGCTCGCGTGTAATATAGCCCTCCCGTATCTTTGCGCTCAGGTAGTCGTTTAGTGCGGTGAAGCCGACGCTGTTTCGGTACAGGTAATTCTGAACGGATTTGATCTGGCAATCGAACTGCCAGGAGTTTTCCGGATCCGGTGACGACCAGCCGACCTCTTTCGCCACCGTCTGCTGGATCCGCTCCGGGTTGTACTCGATGTAATCGTAGAACGCGATCTGCGTAATGCCGGGGTGCAGCAGCCGGAGAATGCGCCCCCACTCTCTGACTCTCGAATAAGTGTGCAGGCACGGCTTCGGCGTTTAGCCGAACGAGTTTCGTGCCGAAGCTGGGAGGGGCTGACGAAGTCTTGTGAAGAGGTCGAGCCCACCTAAAACGCACGTCAGACAGAGTGAGCGCGCACGCATAGGTCGCTGAGAGTATGTATTGGGGGAATGCCCGAAGGGTCCGATCTGTGTCGGAGTAAATCGAAGGGATATGAGAGATCAGGCTGGCCAAGCCTGGAACTGGGAAGTGGGTCTAACCTCCTTCGAGCAGAGGTCGGCTGAGTAGATCAATCGCCAGTTGGCGATTGTTTGCGGCCGCGTTGCGAAAACGAGGCAGATAGGAGGCGCGCTTGTGATGCCGGGCCGCATCCAACCCACACAGGCCGATCACCAGGTTGCGCAGCGTGGCGAGGTTTCGCGGCCCATGGCCGGTTCGGACGGTGGACAGGTCCTCACCGAAGGTAACGTCACGCACGTAGTGAAGGCGTTCGATGCCCCAGTGCCCGCGGCGGAATTGTTGGATCTGAGCCGCATCCATGCGGTCGGCAGGACGACTGGAAATCAGGATTTCGGTTTCCTCGCTTACCCGCACCTCCTTGAGATGGTGGGTGGTGCGGCAGAGCACCGCGGCTTGCACGGCGTGCGGGAAACCGGATTGCTCGGGCGTGATCGCGAAGGGATAGACTTCGCGGGTTTCATGCCGTCCGTGTCCCTGATCGAGCGTGATGTCCGGAGGGAAAAAAAACGCCGCGGGGAGCCAGGGAGAGTCTGGCCAGTCGGTCAAAGAGCTTGGGTTGATTGTCTTTGACGACCAAGAGGTAATCGGCCTGCTTGGTTTGGACCAAATGGTCGGCGGTGGCTCGTTGGGTATTGAGGGCGTCGGCGCTGACCAGAGTGCCACGCAGGTCCAGGTCCTGGAGGAGGACTTTAAGGCTGGGGATTTCGTTGGTTTTGGCCGGGATCTGGATTTGGCGACAGACGGTTTGCGTTTGGGTGTCCAAGGCACTGAAAAGTTGGAGCGGGTGGCCGTTGATTTTGGCCGCGGTGCGCGCGCACTTACCATCGACGGCCAGGGCGGCGAGGTCCAGGTCCCGGAGGTGGGAACGGATCCAGCCGGTGACCAGGGCATCGAGTTGCACGGGGTCCAAGCGCTGGAGCACACGGCGGATGGTGGTTTCGCTGGGGGCGAGGTAGCGGCCGGTTTTGAGGCAGCGGGTGGCGCGCAGGCTGCGGAGCTGGTTCTGATTGAGGGCTTGGGCGAAGGTGCCCAGGTCGATGAGCGAGTTGTTGCCGGCAATGAGGCCGGCGGTGGCGATGGCGACAATGGAGGCGACGCGGCGGTGGCGCCAGCCTTTGTAGCGGCGCGGATCTTTGAGCGGGCGCAGCGCCTGGAGAAGACTCTGGGTTTGGTTCAAACTCAGCGGGTAGTCGTGGGGCTGGGGAGTGCGTCGATAGCGGGCCCAGGCCGGGGGCATGACGGGAGCCGAGAGGATGTGGCGCGCTTGGGGATGGAGCCGATAGACCAAGATGGCCTTGGGATGGGCGTGGAGTTGATAGAAGTCGAGATGGGAACGACCGAAACCGCGGGTGATGCCGATGGGTTGCCAATTGGCGGCTCGGTAGCAAGTGCCTTCGAATCCCTCCGGATCGATATAGGTTTCGGCCAGGACCAGGGGATGGTCGTAACGCGCCAGCCAATCATCGCTCAGACGCTTGAGGTTGAGACTCAAGATGCGTGAACCTAAGTTAGGGGACTCTCCTTTGCTGCGGAGCAGGACAAAGCGTGCGTTGCAGACTAACAAATGACGTGCGGCGTGGCGTTGTGCGGCGGTCCAGCCGATCCAGGCATCCCGAGGTCGGAGATGGAAGGCGGCGCTGGACCAACCCAGCAAGGCAATCCACTTGCCTCTCTGCTTGGCGATGTAGCGGAGCGATTCGCCGACCATGCGGTCTTCTTTGAGGTAGTGATGTTTACGGACCAAGCGATTCCACTGGCGTTCCTCCTCCGGGGAAGCCAGATCGACAGTGACTTCATCACGTGTGAGTTCGTCGAGAATCTCGGTGACCAGATGAGATGGGGACGCTCTCCGGTCCGGTTCACGCGCAGCAATCATGCCCTCAGCATGGCAAGGGCTGAAGGCTTTGTTCAGTCGATCATTCCAACCCGCTCATCCCGAACGCCTTAAAAGAGCTTTCGCCGAAGCCGTGGTGTGCAGGTAGTCTATAACCTGCGTTGCGGGCCCGCCGTAGACCAGGTATCTCGGATTGACAATCACGTTCTTGGCCAATCCGCCGATTGTTGACCCGCCGTCCTGAGCCAGAAACTCTCCTTTGAACGGAGTATCTTCAATCGGACTCCAGCCCATAATGATCAGGCTGACACCGCGCTCTCGCGCGGCTTTGCATGCGCTCCCGACAATCCCGATCCGGCACCCCGTGCACATCATGGGGACCATCGCCACGGAAGGCCGCGCCAGGTAGGCCCTCAGGTTCCCTGCAAATCGCCGTCGCTGCTCGATCCCCTTCACGACGATCAACTCCGCGCCGACCTTGTCGACGATCCGCCGAAGATTCTCCTGCGCCATTGGATGCGTGAAGCCGTTGTCGTAATTCACCGCAAGGGCCTTTAGCTTGAGTACTTGCGTGACGTAGTACAACACGTACGTGCTGTCCTTGCCTCCGCTGATCGGCACAACACAGTCGTATGAACCGTGCCCGCGCGGGACTGATGCGATGCGCTCGCGGAGGGCCTGTTCACCTGAATACGTTTGCTTTCGATGCGCCCGGCAGTAATTGCATACGCCGTCGGCGTCGAACGTAATACCTGGGTAGTTGCCGGGCAGAACGCACCGGGTACAGAGCGTCGCTTTCGGATTTGGGGTAGGCATGAGTCTTTGCTCCGTTACGGGGACCATTTATGGATTATACGATCATGTGCGCAGCACGACTGCGACCGAACGCCTCTTCAATGTTGTCCGTTACCACTGTGCCTGCCGCCCGAAGGGCTGTCGGGCTCAGAAATCTGCATCGTCTGCGATCCAATGCCAAAAACCGCCAGTGCGGTCTGGACTATCACGACCATGTCCCCTAGAAAAGACCTGGTCGCGATATACTCCTCGTATAGGTCGAGCTTTATCGGCAGAATCTTGTTGCGATAGGTCTGTTCGGGATCCGCCGATTTAGCCAGCAGATCCTCTTCATTCCGGAACCGTATGCTCGCTGGATCGGTGATACCCGGACGCACGGTGAGAACCCTCGCCCATCGATCCGAGTAAGCCTCTACCCACTTTCTTACCTCAGGACGCGGACCGACCAGTGACATGTCGCCGCGCACCACGTTCCAGAGCTGGGGCAGCTCATCAAGCTTCCAACTCCGCAGGAACCATCCGATGCCCGTCACCCGTGCCGCACTGCCCGGATCGAAGCTCCCGTGCTCGGCGCCAGGCCGTACCGTCATCGTACGAAACTTCAACAGGACGAAATCGCGGCCCCTCAAGCCCACTCGATGTTGGCGAAACAGACATGGCCTTCCACTGCTGAACACTACGGCTATGCTCACCAACAGCAGCACTGGAGACAAGAGAACCAGTGCGAAGCACGAGAAGAGGATATCTAAGGTGCGCGTCATTCAGTATCCCAGTCATAGCCGATTCTGCTTGTCACCCTGGCCTCGTCACCTGATTGGCTGTCCATCCCCTTCCGGTCTATCGTTGTCTCAGCGGGCTCTTCTACCTCAGCTCTCGCAACCACTTCTTAGTGATGTCGGGCCGAAGGAAATGCTCGCGCACAAATGCCCTACCATTGGCCCCAAGCTGAGCGACAAGCTTCGGAGTGTCGCAAAGCGAAATCGCTGCCTTAGCGAGCGCCCTTGCGTTCCCAGGCTCGAAATGCAGTCCTCCTCGTCCCCTGTCAATGAATAACCGCCGCGCCTCACCATCCACTCCCAGGAGCACCGGCTTCCCCATGGCGAGGCTCTCGAATATCTTTGAAGGAATCGCTCCTTCGAATAAATCCAGCTTTCTCAAAGGGATCACAGTCGCATCCATGGCCGACAGAATTCGCGACACCGCGCTCCTCGGTACGCGCGCGATGAACCTCACATTGTCAATGCCCTCATCCCTTGCGCGAGCCATCAAACGCTCCTTCTCAGGCCCATCTCCGAGAACCAAGAATCGTATTCTTCGGCCAGGCTCGATGAGCTTGGCTGCATCTAGCACCACATCCAACCCCTGAGCAAGGCCAATGATTCCTGCGTACAAAATCAAAAACTCTTCATCGCGGAAACCATGTCTGATCCGCCATTCCTGATCCCGATCGGTATCAAGGAGTTCCTCATCGACGCCATTCGGCAGCCAATACACCCGCTGGCCGGGTGCCCTGAGCATAACCTGGGCGACAATCCCCTGCGTCTGACAAGTCACCATATGGGACCTGCGGTACAGAAAACGTTCTAATCTTCCTGCCAAGCTTAGAAGCGACCGGCTCGTAACCACACCGAGCATCTGTACGGAATCCGGCCACAAATCCGAAACATTCAGTATTAGTTTCGCCTGCTTCGTTCGACTGATGAGATAACCGCTCATTCCGAGAAACAGTGGGGGCGATTCACAAAACACGACATCGTAGCGCCATTGGAGCCGCAGCGAGGCAAGAATTGAAGTTGCAGTGAAAGAGAAATAGTTGAGCAAACGAGAAACCACTGAGCGCTTGGCGGACACGTATATCCAGCTCCGAATGACGTCACACCCGCCAATCCTCTCACGATAGAACCACCTTCGCCGGTATTCAGGCACGATCCTCATCTCCGGGTAATGGGGCATCGCCGTCAGCACGTCGACCGTGTGACCCGAGGCAGAAAGGTGCCGAGCCATGGCGGAGAGCCTGTTCTGTGGGGCACCGGTTTCGGGAGGGTAATACTGTGTGAGAATCAGGAATCGCATTGCGGAACCATCGGCGCCTAGCTTGCCGGAACACTCGAAGTCCGTTCTGATCGCTCCTGTGCGGGCCTTGGCCGAACAACTTCGTCGAGCACCTGGCCGAGCCTACGTGTCAAAGATCGATAATCATGGTTTTCCCTGACGTATGCGAGGCCAGCGCGTGCCATGTTCTGCCGCTCGATCAGAGACAATTCCTTCAATTGGACGATCGCATCAGCCAATGCCGCCGAATCATCCGGTTCAACGCTCAATCCGGCGCCGGATTGAGCGACTGGGTTATTTGACGCATTGCAGGAAAAGATCACGGGACGCTGGGACGCCATGAAGTCAAATAGCTTATTCGAGCTGATGCCGTAGCGAAAGACGGAAGCCTTCTCCAGACAGAATACAAATGCGTCCGCTTCTGCTGCGACTGACGCGATCTGTCGTTTAGGGACAGGCCGTTCGAACTGCGCGTGCTGCAACTGCAGTTGCTGCGCCAGTTGGATCAATGCGGGCTTTCGGGGTCCGTCGCCAAGCAGGCGCAGGCTGATGTTGGCACCCCGGGGATCGCGCTCAACGATGCTCATGGCTCGGAGCAAATGTTCAAGCGCGTTCGCACGCCCATGTGCGCCAAAGTACATGACCGTAAAGGTCTCACGCTCGGTCGGCAGATCGGATTCGGGGAAAGCCTGCAAGTCGACGCCGTTCGGAATCCACACAATGCGATCGCGCGGAATGCCGAGGGGACAGATGTACTCATGGGCTTGGGGGAGAAGGACGATAATGCATCTCGCTTCTCGATAAAGCCATCGCTCGCCCCGCTGCAGCAATCGAGTCAAGACAGCCCCTTCGCGCAGCGCTCCAAGATCAATGAGGGTCTGCGGCCAAAGATCCCGGACTTCGAACACAAATGGCACCCCAAAGCGGCGGGCGAGCCGCTGGCCCGCCCAGGCGGCAAACGGATGAACACTCGATCCGATCACCACAGCCGGACATGGCAGCCCGCGCGTGGTCGAGGGGAGCAAACTGCGGCCCGTATAGGCCAGCATGTTGATAACCCGTCTCAATCCGTTGCCCCGATAGTGAGGAGCACGCACCCATAGAAACCCGCTGGGCCCCTGTTCTACGGGTGTCAGTCGGGCCATGACTCCCGCCGGAAGCCGCTGCCGCCCAGTGCTAGACTCCAGACTGCTCGCAAGCACAAAAGCCCGCCACCCAAAGGCCGGCAGATGTCTGGCCATCGAATAATGGCGCGTTCCGCCCGCCCCTCCAGGTTCCTGACCATAGTGGTTGAGAATCCAGACCGTGTTCACAACGATATCTCGAACGAACACTCTGCGTGCGGTGCTCGTTTCAGACTATAGGCAGGACACCCTATCCTCGCTTACGGGAGGTTGCCGAATGCGGTCAGGGCTGCCGCTATCGTCAGTGATGCCCCACCGTCCCCATACGGATTCCCCTCAGTTCCACGCCTCCCCGCGGCGGAAAGGACCGCAGCAGCAATTGCCTCTGACGAGACGGGGGGGCAAAGCCGATTCCATTCGAGGGTCAAGGTCTCGACCCATTCGGTTTCTCCGCGCAATGTGACGCAGGGAACCCGATGGAAGAAGGCCTCCTTCTGCACTCCGCCCGAGTCCGTGGCTATGACACAGGCTCCCTGTTCGAGCCGGACCATATCGAGGAATCCGACCGGATCGATGAACCGGAGGCCGGACAGATCGAGGCTCAATTGCGTGATGACTTTGCGCGTGCGGGGGTGCACGGGGAACACCACCGGCAACTCGCGAGCGGCCAGGGTCAGGCCATTGAGGATAGCGTCCAGGCGCCCTGCGTCATCCGTATTCTCGGCCCGGTGAACCGTCGCAAGAACATACTTCTTGTCCTCCAACCCGAGAGTCTCAAGGATACGCGACCGCTTGCGAGCGTGTTCCCCGAAAGCGAGGGCGGCATCATACATCACATCTCCGGTCCACACAATGCGCTCCGCAGGCTGTCCTTCCCTTTCCAGGTTCTGGCGGGCTGTCTCGGTCGGCACGAACAACAGTGTGGACAGTGCATCCGCCGCAATGCGGTTAATCTCCTCGGGCATCCGGCGGTTGAAGGAGCGCAGGCCGGCTTCGACATGCGCGACGGGTATGTGCAGCTTGGCCGCCGCCAAGGCCCCGGCCAAGGTCGAATTCGTATCGCCATAGACCAGCAGCCAGTTGGGTCTTTGATCGATCAACGCCTCTTCGATCCCCACCAGCATCGCGGCTGTCTGCTTCGCGTGCGACGCCGAACCAACATCCAGATTGAGGTCGGGCGACCGCAGCCCCAGTTCCTCGAAGAATACGTCGGACATGGATCGGTCGTAATGCTGGCCGGTGTGAAGCAGATACTCTACTAAGCCAGCCTTCGCCAAGGCTGCACTCACAGGCGCGGCCTTGATGAACTGGGGCCGTGCGCCGACAACGGTCATGATCTTCATGTCAGTGCGGCGGTGCGTCAGAGTTCGGAGATGGGAGTTGCGGGGGCGGTGCGTCGGTAGACGGTAGCCCGCACATTTCACGCCCGGTCAATGCGCAGAGCGGTCAGACTTGCCAAATGTCTGCTACGCGGGTTGGAGAATCTGCCATTCACGCCCCCGCTTTCGCTGCCTTGAAGTCATCGTACTTGCGCTCCCCCTTCGCAAGGCCAGGTGGCAACGGCTCACCTTCGTTCAGATCCAGACAACAGAGAATACCCGGTTTAGCTTCGCGGTAGCGGTACCCCGACTCAGGGCAGAGCAGAACGCCGTCTTCTCCAGGCTTGATCACATGTCCATGCCGGCTCATCCAGCCTTTTTGCCGGGCCGGGTTGCCCATCATCAAGGCATAATCGGGCACATCCTTGGTGACGACCGAGCCCGCGGCGATGAAACAGTATCGGCCCAATGTGACACCGCAGACGATGGTTGCGTTGGCGCCGACCGTCGCGCCGCGTTTGATGATGGTCTTTTCGTAGAGGCTGTGGCGATTCACCTGGGATCGAGGGTTCGTCACGTTCGTCAGAACGCACGAGGGGCCGAGGAACACGTCGTCTTCGATCTCGGCGCCGGTGTAGATGGATACATTGTTCTGAACCTTGACGTTGTTGCCGAGCCGGACGCCGCCGTCGACGTTTACGTTCTGGCCCAGAATACAGCGTTCGCCGATCTGGGCACCTTTCATCACATGGCTGAAGTGCCAGATTTTCGTCCCTCTTCCGATGACCGCACCTTCGTCAACATAAGCGGACGGATGGACGAAAATCTCGGAGATGGGAGATGGGAGATGGGAGATCGGTGCGTCGGTCCGTCGCTGCGTCGGTCCGTCGGTGGGCAAAGTGCCAGGAGGTAAGGGCATGGAGCCGGACGACGATTCACTCGCCGTGGTCGGCCCCTGTTCTTTGCCCATTGCACTTTGCCCGTCTGCCGCTCTGTCCTCTGTCCTCTGTCCTCTGTCCTCTGTCCTCCGCCGCACCGACGCACTGGCTACTGGGCCCACGGCTTCGCCGTCCGCTTCGAGGCTGCGTTGGGCCATTTGCAGGACACGCAGGACACGAAGGCCTTCGCGTCCGTCGGTGCGGGGCGTTGTCCGATCCCGACAACAATCGAGAAAGTGCTGACACTCATTCCGCAGCGGCTCCGATTCGGGAAGCACCACCGGTTCCCCCTTGTTCTTGGTGGGGGTGGGCACCTGTCCGTTGGCCCAGGTCAGGTAGTCGCGATGAACAACGAGCTTCTCCGGCCAGGGGCGGGTGTCGTCGAACACGGCCATGCCGCGTGAGCCGACGACAGTCAGCTTCTGCTCCTTGAACGGATTGAGCCAGGTCACGTACACATGGGCCCGCACACGATCCGCAAAGCGCAGCGATGTGAGCGTCGTGTCCGCCACGCCATCACTGAGGTAGTCTTCACCGACGCACCGGACCTGGTCCGGCATCTGGTTCCCAGCCAGAGAGAGGATGACCGAAATGTCGTGCGGCGCAAAACTCCAGAGCGCATTTTCTTCGCGTCGAATCTTGCCAAGGTTAAGTCGATTGGATGTGATGTAGTGAAGCTTGCCAAGCTCGCCGGTTTGAAGCAGTTCCTGGATCTTCAGCACACAGGGATGATACTGAAGCAAATGGCCAACCATCAGGATCCGCTTCTGCGATTCCGCCAGCCTGACCAGTTCCTCGGCCTCGCCTTCGTCCAAACAGAGCGGCTTCTCGACGAACACGTCTTTGCCGGCTTCGAGCGCGCTCTTGACCAATGCGTAGTGTGCGGCGGCTGGAGCAGCGATCGCGACTTGTGTGATCGAAGGGTCCTTCCAGACGTCCGCCACCGACTGCGTTTTGCGCACAGCCTCGTAGCCAGCGGCATAGTTGGCGAGTGTCGAGGCACTCGCATCGCAGAGAGTGTGCAGCGCGCCCAGGCCATTGAAGTTTCGGGCGAGGTTCTTCCCCCAATAGCCTGCGCCAATCAGGGCCAAGCATCGAGATGTTTCAGTCATGGACATATAGAATCGGAGTTCAGAGTTCAAAAATAGAAAGTTCGGGGGGCAGGGAGGAGAGATCGGAAAGAACTCTCACCTTTCGGGCACACAGGGGCCTCAACATGCGCTCTGCACAATACCCCCACATATTAGCGAGAATTGCAGCCTGCCACACGATGCATCGAGAGCTTGGCATACAAATCAAGCAGTCGCGTCTTCTCCTTGTCCCAATCATATTCGTCGCGCACCAGCCTAAGATTCCGATTTCCCATCGCCCGCGACATCTCTTTGTCCTTCAGCAATTTGTCGATGCACTGGGCGATATCCTGTGGGTCTGCCGGATTGCAGTATAGCGCTGATCCTCCGAAAAACTCTCGCCAGTACGGAAAATCACTCATCACCATCGGCAAGCCGCACGCCATATACTCGAACGGCTTGGTAGCCAACGTCGTGATATGATTCGGATATGGCAAGAACGTTACTACCCCAATGTCCGCCATTCGAATATATGAGAACACTTGGCTCGCTTCGACACAACCGAAGTACCGCACCTTCCTCCAGCCCGCCAGCCTCTCACATCGAGCCCGAAAGCTGTCTGACTCGAAAGGGCCGAGAATCCACAATTCGACACCTTCAAGACGCTCCATCGCCCTGGTAAGTTCTGCAATACCACGGATTGCGCTAACGCCGCCCACATAAATCACAGCGGGCTTGGTCTTCTCGATCTTGGCGTCCTTCACCGAGGTCACATTCGGCAAGATAGGGAAGTTCCGAATCGTTACCGGCCCAAGCGCTGGGTACAACGCAGCAATGTCAGGCCGCGCTGCCACGACCGCGCTGAAATACCGAAACAATGCCCTTTCAATGTGCCGAATCGCCCATGACAGCGCCTTCCTTACGACAGCAAGTCTCAGGTAGGGCTTCGATAACATGGAAGCAGCGTAGTTTTCATGTACATCCATGATGACCACTTTGCCTTTCGCGCGCAAGAACAAGCCCGCCCACACCAATTCCAAATCGTGCAAATGGTAGATATCTGCGTTACTCCTTCTTGCCGCCTTGTACGCTTTCAGAATTGACGTTATCAGGCATCGTTTCAGCCTCTGCGTGTGGCCCTGGAAACCCACGATGTTCACGTTGTTCCGTACCTGGGACACCGCTCGGGCGCAGAGTAAAGTCACGTCATAACCAGCATCAGCGAGGCTTGTGCACATTTTAAAAAAAATGCGATTGTCGAATGCAGGATGCACAGTGGTAACGTGACACACTCGCGATCGTAGAATAGGAGTTCTTCGGATCATCACGATAACTCAGTGTTGCAGAGGGTTGTGCACACAACAAACACCCTTCACCGTCAGTGCAAAACCCTGATCACCAGAGAGCTACGAGCAGAGCATATATTGCGTCAACCAGTACAAGGCTTCGACAGCAAGCACATCCCTCACTCTATAACGCTCTCTGTTCGTCAAATAACCGTTCCTGTCGATGTACATGAACAGGTGGTCATCGTGGCAATACATCAGGAGATTCTTCAGGATCATGTTGTGCTGCTCCTGGTCGATGCGGTCACCAAGTGCCGCCAATGCCGTGACCAACGAAATCAGGTAAAAGCTCGCGCTTCGCCTCTCTGGCTCCATGAACCTCCCGGAAGAGTCCATGCAACGCAGAAGGAATGCGAGAGCCTTCTCATTGACCTGCCGAATGCCATCTTTGAGGTGGGATGCGACGCACTCCGAGGCGAGGCAGTTGTTCAAATAGAACATTACACTGGCATGGTAGAGAAGGATATACACGCCGTCATGCTCTTCCGTGTAGGGGAAATGGCCGTCCTCGGCTATGTTATCCAGACAAAGAGTAATCGACGTCTGTAACGCGTCCTCGATCAGGTGAGCGCGACGATGCTTGAGGAGCAACGTCGAGAGATATGCAAACTTGGAGGATGCATTCAAACACCAGAAATCCTGCCCAGCAGTATGCACAAGTCCTGTCTTCTTCGAATACAGATCGCTAAGCATGGCATCGTAGATCGAGACCGTCTCCTGCCAAAATCGGTCGCTTCCAGTCGCCTCATAAGCCTTGATCAACGCTAGGCCCGCCCACACGGATGCGATTCCTTCATCCTGTGGGTAGCAGGCGTAATTGTTCAAGGAATATAGGAGATTCGGTCGTTTGCACAAGATCAGAGCGTCGGTCAGCTCCTCTATAAGACGAATGCTTCTAAGAGGAAACTGGCTGAGCCCAAGCCCGGAGGTCAGAAGACAGATCAACCTCGCCTGTGCTGTGATGAAGGGCAGGCCGGAGTTGGTAATTGTCGTTACGTAAAAAGCACCGGCAGCGGAAAAGCGAAGGTTCGCGAGGACCTTCTTCACAAGAAACAGGTAGAAGGAATCCAAGTGGAGCGGCGAGTCGGCCTTGATCCGCGCTTCCAAAGTGTTGTGGATTTTCACCTGCAATCTGCGTAGTACGCGACGCGAATAGTCGCCGATAGGCATGACAATAACTGTAGCAATAACCGTGAACAAGAAAAGGCCAAAACCGCCCTGAAGCAGATTCAACGCTCTACCGGCTTTGTTTACCGGCAGGTCCGCTTCCGAGGACGCGGTTCAAACTCAGCGGATCGGCGGCGAGGCCATGGCCTCCCAGACTGCGCAGGACTTGGATAAATGCCTCATGGTCGCTGTAAGGAGTCTTCCAATCTCGCCCTCACATCCCAACGATCCTTATGTCAATGGTGAACTGTGGTCACGAGCCACCCGACACCGTCACGCGGAACACAGTCGCTCTCCATTCGTCGCTATACCGAACATGTGGGTCTGGCCACGGCGACCCGCTCCTCCATCCAGGCCAGAATCCGCCTTGCTCTGAGTTGTATGTCGAACTGCTCCGCCCGCTGTCTAGCTCCATCAGCCAAGGCTTTGCGTCGTCCGGACTCCTCTCGCAGTTCTAGGATCGCCTCACGGATCGCTTGCACGGACAGCGGTGGCACGCGCACGGCGCACTGAGGCGTCACAATGTCGTCATTGAACTCCCCTTCGGAAACCACGACCGGCAGACCGCATGCCATCGCCTCGAGCGTGGCATTCGATGATCCCTCGACGTCGCTGGGTAGAACAAAACAGTCCGCGGCCGATAGAATCTCCGCCACCTGCTTGTGCTCCAGACGTCCGCAAAACGCCACGTTAGGAATCCTCGGAGTCAACGGGCCAGACCCCACAAAAACCCCTGTGATCCCCGGCAAACCGTCAATGGCCTGTGCTACCCGTTGGACTCCTTTGGACGCAATGAAGTTGCCGACATAGGCAACCAGGAACGACTCTTGGGCCAATGCGAACTTGCGCCTCATGGCGAGGCGATCATGCGCATGAAACGCGCGCAGATCCACACCGTTCGGGAACGTCTTGACCTTCTCTCGAGGAAGTCCGAGTTCTGCAATGAGTCGCCGGGCAAGAACACGATTCACGCCAATAGCACCGGTGAGATGGGCAAAATCCCGCTTCGCCCTCTCGATCCCCATTGGACGCACCGTCCCGAAGCCGCCCTCGCCGACGGCCACAAAGGATGGAAGCCGCAACCGCTCTGCCGCCCAGACTGCCGTCGCTCCCGCGGAGTACAAAAAGTGGCCATAGAGAGCATCAGGACTCTCGCGCATACGGTTCAGGACACGCCAGACCGCCCGCCGGAAGTTGCCATGTGTGAGCCGATATGTGTTGGTCGGACCAATCCGCCGACTCGACAACGAAAGCGTTATAGGGCGGTAGACCCTGACCCCTTCGATCACCCCTCCTCCATCGCCTTTATCCCGCCCCCTCTCCCGCAACCATTCGTGCACTTTCCAGGGGTGAATCACCGAGCAGCGCACTCCTTGCTGGGCCACAGCTTCCACTAGCGCCCGAACGAAGGTGCCACGATTGGGATGAACCCTGGAGGGGAAATTGCCGCTCAAAAATACAATGTGCTTCAAAGTTGGCATATCGAACAGTTCATAGCAAAAGGGAAAGTAACAGTCCGAAGCACTCCCCATTCGGCCTCGTCTGCGCTATCTGTGGCGCAGACTTCCCACGGCAATAGAGCAGGGCACGCGTTCTGCAACGTTTGCGATGCTGAAGCCGATGCAACGAATCCATTCCCAATGCTCACCGCCAACCGGATAACTGTTGGCTATGGCGCACACGCCTCTGATTTCGGTCGGAACCCTTTGCCACACGCACTGAACCCGCCTGGCTGCACCAGTGAAACGCGATGCCGGGCGGCAAACCCTCCTAAACAACCTTCTCTAAATCAATCCAGTCGCCCCAAGTCCTATCCACTATTTGCGGCTCGAAGAGCGCCATCCCGCCGCCGTCAAAGAAAGTCATTTCTCCAAAGTACACAGCACCTTCGATATCATAAAAATCAACCCTTACATGAGGCAGATCGCTTGCTAAACGCTCAGCGAGTCTAATCATCGTTCTGAAACCTAAAGGTTGAGCTAGTGTCCTCCCACTGCGTTCGCCGCCCTGCTTCAAATCTACTGGTCTGAATTCCATATCGAAGTAATCGAACTTTGCGTTGCCAGAGCTTCTCTCCGTTGCAACCAAAAGGATTCTCGGCCGGCCGTTGAAGCAATAGAATTTGTAATCATTGGGCTGGGCCTTATCGCCGTCGCACAATAACGCCTCTGCCAGAATGCGAGGTTTTACATTCTTATACGGCCATTCTCTCGTCAAGTAATAGTGTTGTCGTTTAAGATGCTTAGCAAGCTTCCTTTTCGCAGCCTCTTTGTCCCACTTCTCTTTGTCCCTAACAACCACTACTCCGCCTTGGTCGTGCGTTGTCTTGAGTACAAAGCTATCAGGGAGACTATCAAAATCAATTTCATCAAACGAGTTCCACACACCATAGGTGTCTATGATAAACTCTTTTCCTATGATCCCTGCTGCCCACCTCTTGGCTTCATACTTATCCACCATTCGAGGCATCTCCGGTTTTCTGTAATTGATCTTCAGCCATTGCAATTTTTCATTGAAGGTCTTGGGATTGGCCAAATCCAGTTTGTAGCCCACTTTCAGCGGGAAAAGCATCTTCAAATAGGCTCTATCACTGAAAAGCGGAGACAAAACATACAACGTCTTAATCAGAGCCGTCTTGGGGTTGTTGGCTACTGTTTTGAACTTGCGTTGAATGCTCTTGAGCATGTTATCATTCAGATGGGACTTTTCCTCTGTCAATGCAGTTTCGTAAAACTCAGGCAAAAGGCGGTAATTCTGGCAAAAGCGCCGGTACTTGTTTCAGGAAGGCGCCCTTTCCCAGTCCCTGACTAGGCCAACTCTAGGTCTTCTGCTTTCACGTGGCTATGTCACAAGGACCTGCTCAGCGACCTCTAGCGCTGAGCTTCGTTCCTCCACCTGTGCGGGTCTCTGCACAACTCACGGCTGAAACAAGCAAAAGCGATTGTAGGCCTGCAATAACCACGGATGCCTGCGGGCGCACATAACAAGGCGCCGCCGCGAGGCTTGCCGTGTCCATCCTGTAATCGTATCACTCACAAGAGCCTCAATTCTTTTCGCTTCTTCGACGTTTTCAGTGGAATCAGTAGCATGGGATGCGGAGCTTACCTGCC
>ERZ795058.1452-NODE-1452-length-31539-cov-6.806473_pt1 | contig 31539 bp, 25 predicted proteins | sample MGYA00375142_ERZ795058 | MGnify/ENA primary metagenome ERZ795058 (study PRJEB30187, sample SAMN05720210) | activated sludge metagenome | isolation source: anaerobic digester from wastewater treatment plant | place: Japan | collected 2015-04-20 ... | reverse complement strand
AATTATTTGCAGATTTCAAAAACTACTTTTTGATCCTAAATGCTCTTACTTTTTCACCAGACCCTGAGGATTATGTGCAAAGGTCTTGTTCTTCTTATAGGGACTGGGTACAGTAAAGAAAACGTTGTAATCCTGTCAATAGTTTTATTTTGATTTACAGACGAGTTTATTTACAGGATTTCCTAACTGATATGCCGGCTGAGGCGGTGGATGCACGCGCGTAAATAAAACGGTCGTTTTTTAGATACCAAGATCATTCAGCTTTCAATCATGAAAAGGTACAACCATGACGAGATACGTACACGACGCCACAAGGGCAGACTCCATATGCGCAATTTTAACGGCCTTCTCGGGCAACCTGGCATTTTGTTATTGATTTCTACTTTCATTGCCCCGTTTCCAGCTTGCGCTCCACCCAATAGTGGTAATCCCCCAAGTCAAACAGTGTAAGGGATTCCCCCCACAGCAGGATGGGGTTTTCATTTTCATCATAGATACCTGGGCTCCTATACCAGGGCGGTAAATCCGGCAGGATGTCCTCATCCTGGACGGGCAGGTCGCAGGATTCATCCACCCAACCACCCCTATATTCGATGTAGGAGTGGATCAGATAATGGTCGGTGGTGTCCTCTTCCAACATGCCCGAGATGCATTGGGTGAATGTCTGGGCTGCGGCAGCATCATTCTCCGCGTTGAATTCCCACAGCTCCGTTGTTTTGCCATCGTGATTGTGCTTTCGCATCACGCGCCAGTTATGGCTCATCGGTTTCACTGCACACCATCCTTTAGCAGTTTTTCGTTGTGTTCTGTTGTTTCGGTGATCCGCACCACCCCGCCATCCACCCCCTTAATCGGGTCATCGGTATTTCAATGGAGCCTAAAATGGCTAAGAAAGAAATCACCTAGTCTCAATCCCCTAAATCGGGTCAACGGTGTTTCTATCCGAAAATCGTTGTGCAGTATCTGCGTCGCCACGGTCTCAATCCCCTAAATCGGGTCAACGGTGTTTCTATAGTACCATCTCTCGAAGGGATGGATACAGGATACCAAGTCTCAATCCCCTAAATCGGGTCAACGGTGTTTCTATACCATCTGGATAGCCACAATAATTGAAAATAAGGAGAGGTCTCAATCCCCTAAATCGGGTCAACGGTGTTTCTATGAGTAGCTCAACGTAAGCGTAGTGAGCGACGTACGGTCTCAATCCCCTAAATCGGGTCAACGGTGTTTCTATATTATCGCTATTGCAAACACTGCGGCTGGTTCGGTCTCAATCCCCTAAATCGGGTCAACGGTGTTTCTATATAAATAGGGGGATGACATGAAGCGTAGTTTGGAAGTCTCAATCCCCTAAATCGGGTCAACGGTGTTTCTATACAATGGCGTACAGCTGTTGTCGGATTTTCTGAAGTCTCAATCCCCTAAATCGGGTCAACGGTGTTTCTATATAAATAGGGGGATGACATGAAGCGTAGTTTGGAAGTCTCAATCCCCTAAATCGGGTCAACGGTGTTTCTATACAATGGCGTACAGCTGTTGTCGGATTTTCTGAAGTCTCAATCCCCTAAATCGGGTCAACGGTGTTTCTATACTGCGCTGCAAGCTGAGCTTGACAGACTGTAATCCAGTCTCAATCCCCTAAATCGGGTCAACGGTGTTTCTATATACGAAACAACGGCCCACGTCCACGCCCGCAAGGTCTCAATCCCCTAAATCGGGTCAACGGTGTTTCTATTTATCTGCCTCATTTGTGGTAATGTTGTCACCCGCAATGTCTCAATCCCCTAAATCGGGTCAACGGTGTTTCTATATTAGGCTTAACATACAACAACAACGATAACGGAGGTTGTCTCAATCCCCTAAATCGGGTCAACGGTGTTTCTATCGTAGCCATCAGCACGCCCCCACGTCGAAAGACGATGTCTCAATCCCCTAAATCGGGTCAACGGTGTTTCTATAGAGCAGAAGAAGACAGGGAACCTCAAAAGGTCTGATGTCTCAATCCCCTAAATCGGGTCAACGGTGTTTCTATTGGACCAAAGGGTTCACATGTAAAATTCAGTGCGCAGGACGTCTCAATCCCCTAAATCGGGTCAACGGTGTTTCTATAGAAAATTGTTCGAATTAGAGAAAAGAATGAAGAAAAGTCTCAATCCCCTAAATCGGGTCAACGGTGTTTCTATAATATCCAGAGGAATTGCTTACGCTCTTTGCCGCTCTTGTCTCAATCCCCTAAATCGGGTCAACGGTGTTTCTATTTCTCTGTCAATTCATCTATGATTGATTCACTAAGTCTCAATCCCCTAAATCGGGTCAACGGTGTTTCTATCACAAGGGGAACAAGCATCAGGCAAGGCGCCGGATGTCTCAATCCCCTAAATCGGGTCAACGGTGTTTCTATCAAGGCTACCGCATTGGTAAATGCGGAGATGGCCGCAGTGAGGTCTCAATCCCCTAAATCGGGTCAACGGTGTTTCTATACCGAGGAGCGTAGATTTATGAAGAATAATCGGAATTGTCTCAATCCCCTAAATCGGGTCAACGGTGTTTCTATGCAGGTGTTGTGTCTTCACGAGCGGACCTTCGCCCATGTCTCAATCCCCTAAATCGGGTCAACGGTGTTTCTATCATAGCAATAATAGCCCTTGTGTTGTCAGCAATAGTCTCAATCCCCTAAATCGGGTCAACGGTGTTTCTATCCCCCAACCCGAAAAATCCACTTTCACCAAAGCCGAAAAGTCTCAATCCCCTAAATCGGGTCAACGGTGTTTCTATATGATTCTTAATAACGATGGAACGAAGATAATCGTCTCAATCCCCTAAATCGGGTCAACGGTGTTTCTATGCATACTTGCCGACATGGACGCTGTCTTGGCCAGCATATGTCTCAATCCCCTAAATCGGGTCAACGGTGTTTCTATAATGAGGCAGGAAGGATGAATCACGAGACAATGAGGTCTCAATCCCCTAAATCGGGTCAACGGTGTTTCTATCAGATCGCCATCAGACCGGAAGGTTACCCCTTCGACCTGTCTCAATCCCCTAAATCGGGTCAACGGTGTTTCTATAAGTGAAAGAGATTCCATACATCGCTATTGGCAATGTCTCAATCCCCTAAATCGGGTCAACGGTGTTTCTATTAATTGAGACCTGAATACATCCCCGATTAGCTAAGTCTCAATCCCCTAAATCGGGTCAACGGTGTTTCTATTTTCGTGATGAAGAACTTCTCAATGCCGAGGGATAGTCTCAATCCCCTAAATCGGGTCAACGGTGTTTCTATAGCGCTCGGAAAGACCTAGGGCTTGGCGACTTGCCATGTCTCAATCCCCTAAATCGGGTCAACGGTGTTTCTATAAGAAGATGTTCTCATTCTTAATAAGATAAAACTATGTCTCAATCCCCTAAATCGGGTCAACGGTGTTTCTATGTGACGCCGACGCCCCTATCAGCGCCGAAATCCTGCTGTCTCAATCCCCTAAATCGGGTCAACGGTGTTTCTATCATGGGTACAATTCAAGTCAAGATCGTGCGTATCGGTCTCAATCCCCTAAATCGGGTCAACGGTGTTTCTATAGCTGGCGTTCTATCCGCTTGAAAACAAACTAAGATACAAAGCTAAAAAGGACAATGGCGTGCAAACAGTGCAAGGGGGGTGGGGGGTATGTTTTTTACTGGCCCGTAACTCCTTGCGAAGCTTATTGTTACAAAACGGACAGCGATTCCCGGGCTGCCAGAGCTTAACTCTCTGTCCGGTATCGGCTTGGGTTTTGTAAGCGGATACAACAGTAATCATTGTCCTTCTTCACCTTTGAATCATTAAAAAAAAGTATCTGGACAAGTCAAGCAAAAGTTTGCACTGGGGCGGCCCCAAAAATGATTAGGCACGACAGCCTATCAGCCCAAACCAATTCAGATGATTATCAAATCTTCATCCCCGGTGAAGACCCCGAGACCGGAGATCTGGATGTTATCGGCGCAGTTCTTGCACAGGAGGTAATAGCGCACGCTATCCTGGGTGAAGTCAAGGTGTTTTTCCAGTTCTTTTTTCATGTCCAGATACTGCTTGTCGTTCAGGTGGCATTCAAAGACGCTTTTTTGGACCCTAATACCGAATTTTAGAAGCGTCTTGACCACGCGATACCTGATCTTATCCGATACAATGTCAAAACAGACTAGGTACAGGTGTTTCATTATCTGTGCCCGCTTCGCTTATGCAACAAGAACAAGTGATGCCAATCAGCGTTTCGGGAGTTGAGTGACGTAACTTTATGGTACATACCGATGAAGCCACAAGGATTTCAACCTTTTCGCAAGCCATGGTTTGACGATCGCAACTGAGTTTGAGGAGGCTGCAGTTTTCAGTTCCATGCAAAGGGTCGGTACTGGTCACGGCCCTGGATGTAGTTCGCCAGCCGGCGGGCCTGGATCTCGAAAATATCCCTGAGGGTCCAATCGCCATCAGGTTTGGTAATGGAGAAACGGGAGTTTACCATTTTGGCAAAGGCAGCAATGATGATTTTCATGCCTTCCGGCTTGAGTGAGACCGGCAATAGCTTTGAACTTCTGTCGATGTCTTCCTCGGAGCTCTCATCATCGGGGAGAAGATTGTAGGCAAAGTGTTCAAGCCTGATCCCCTTGCGGTTTATGAGGGTAATGACAAGGTTGTCAATCAGGGGGCGGAATTCTTCCATGAGATCCAGCACAAGGGACTGCCTGCCGTAGGCAACATCATGAAGCGCACCAAAAAAAGGGTCCAAGCCCACAATGTTGGCTGCTGCCATGACCTGGTTCATGAGAAAAGTATAACCGAGGGAGAGCAGGGCATTGACCTCATCTTTGGGAGGCCTCCGGTTTCTTCCGGAAAAAGGGAATTCAGCTTGGAAGATCATGGCAGGAAAGGTTGAGAAGTAGTTTTTCGCAGTAATCCCTTCGTAACCGCGGATGACCTGGAGATCAAGGTAAGAGCCGGTGATCTTTTCCAGAATGGCCTGATTCTGCAAATAGGCGGCTGGCAGCAAAGGGTGTTTGTTTCGTTTAATGCGTTTCAAGAGATGTGTCTGCATGTTTTGCACCTTCCCCGAAACGTAAACAGCCGCCAGAAGTTCCCTGTGGCCTGCCTCAGAGAGGAATGCATATTGGTTTGCCCGCAGCTCCACATTTTTGCCAAACTCCCCCACCAGACGACCCTTGAACTTTCCGTAATAGGAGAGGAACACGGTATCGATCTTGTGTTTCAAAAGATATGTGAGGGCAGGGGAAGTAATCGCGACATTACCCACAATAATGAGTTGGGAGATGTCTTTGGTATGGAACCAGCGCAGCAGGTTAGCCCCCTTGTAAACATACAGCCGGTCACCTTTTTTTGCGATCGAACAGCCCTGATCAGCCACGTAAACAACGGGCACGGTTAGTCCTTGATTTTGCGGATGCGGACAGCCATGAGGCTTGCCTGCTGTTTCTTTTTGTCGAAGCTGGGTTGAGTGCGAAAACAGACCTTCATACCGGGCTGGACATCTTCAGCATGGAATTGGCATTGGGAAACCAGAAAGTAATAGCTGTCAGCACCCGATTTCAGGAAACCCGCTTTGCCGTGAGGCAGCAATTTAGTTACTATACCGCTAAGCTCTTTCTGGCCTTCGGACTGCCTGGGGGCTAGCCAGGACCGGCAATTAGCCAAAATTTCCTTGTAAGGAGGCAATTTGTCAGGATCTATGTTATGGGCTTGCAGGTCCAACAGCAGGTTTCTGTCCAGGCTCCATTGCCTCTGTTTGCGTATCGCCGCGCAGAGCCTGAGCATTTCGATGGAACGATCGAACTCCTTGTTCCTGGCCATTAGGTTTTGCAGAAGTTCCCAGAGGTGGATCTTGGTATCGGGCTCACCGTAGGCATTAGCCGCCTGAAGGGCGAGCGCCAAAGAACGGTCGAACAAATCCAGCCGATAGGCTGCCAGAGCAGCTTCGTAAAGGATGAACCAGTCACGCTTGCGTTTCAAGATTTCCTCATACAGATCCAGAGCCGTTCTGTAATCGCCAAGTTTTGCCAGGCAGAGGGCGGAGCGGCGTTTGAACCAAACATCGGCGTTGGTGGATAGTTTCAGGTTTCGATTCAGTGTGTTACTGCATAGATCGAGGCAGGAGGCATAATCGCCGAGGTTGAAAAGGGCCTTGGAGAGGAGGGAGGCGTGTTTTTCCCTGTGGGAGGGATAGAGCACCCCTGGTTTGTTCGAGGGCTGGGGTGTGGTTTCCAGCAGGTCGGTGTCAAGCAGGCCGCAGATTTGGATAACCAACGCAGGTAACAGGTCAGGCGATTTCGCGAGAAAGGAAAAGACAGCCAAGGGAAGAGGATGCAGGCCTTGCTTAAGCGGTGAAATGCGTTTGATGGTCTCCAGCCATTCGACAGCCTGTTCCGCAGGCAGACGGTTTTCCTGCCGGAAATATCTGTAATAGACGCACCAGGCGGTTAAACTAGCAACCGCCTCCCAATGGCCTTCATGTTCACAAGCCGTAAGGCCGATTTCTATCGCCCGGTCGAAGCGCTCCAGTTTTTTCAGACAAGACAGGAGGGATAACACCAAATTTTGGTCAAATTGCTTACTTTCATCGACATATGCACTTTCGTACAGGTCCAGGGCACCCTGCCAGTTGCCATTTTGCTTGAGGGTAAAGGCCTGCCTGAGCTTCTCGGAAAAATCTTCCGGCAGCATCTTCACCTCACTTCAGGTCAAGGGTGAGCCTGACAAAGCCATCCTGGTCGGTTTTCCGTAAAACGCCCCAAGGCGAAGTTATCTCCGTTACACCGATCTCGTCAAAAGCCGCCATGATCTGTTTTTCTTTCTGTTCCAGGAGTTCCAGCGTTTCGTTGACTTCCTTTTTGAGTTTTAGATAAGTGGCGATCAGGTCTTTAAGCTTCAGTTCGTTCCATTGGACAGCGGCGGTGGCATCACTGCTGAGTTTTTTCAAATGGAGAATGGGAGTCGGATACATGCCCGGTGAGAGGGAAAAATCGCATGCGCATTGATTGAGATCAATCACGTCCGCAAGATGGGAACGGATCTTGGCACAACTGATGGAATTACCCTTGAAGCCAGACTTCATCAAATCAGATGGGTCCAGATTAGAGCATCTGCGGAGAAGCGCGTTCACTATAGTTGGGCCCTGTTTCAGGTATCCGGCAGTGAATTTGAGCACATTCTTTTGCTCAACTGTTAGGATTGAACGAGTTTTGATCAGATTATCCACGATCCAGAGAGCATGGCAGTTTTGCCTGAGGCAGAGCCATTCAGGATCTGTTTCCGGATCGGGAAGGGGAAGGCCGTGGTCATCGTTTTCGTGCTGGATGTAATCCTCCTGATTGCCAGAAAGGCCATTCAGGATGTTGAAATTTGGGTCCAAGGAGTATAGGGCTGAAATGAAAACCTGGTTAGATATCAGTTTCGGAGCTCGAATAAAATCCTGAAAGGGAATTAAACTGCCATCCTCGGCAAGCATGGAACTGGGCAAACCGCTCAGCCGATGCAGCCCATAGGGTAGCTTCACGAGGTTTCCATAGCTGTTGGCGCTGATTCGGGATTGTTTTGGGAAAATCTCAATATGGATGGGCAAACCTTCCAGATTCACCTGCGCCGCGACGCGCTGCGCGAAGCTGCGGGCAAAGGCGGCAGATATCTTATCCTGGAGCAACACCCACAGATGATAGCCTTTGTAGCCGCTAAACTCCATGTTGACAGGTACCTGATACGCTGAAAGGATGTCTTTCAACTGGCTAGCGGCTTTATGCAGCGCCGCGTCAATCCAAGCGCGGACGTCAGGGTCATGGAAATCGTTCAAGTATGATTTATCCGCGTCCAGGTCGAACATGATCCATTTCACCTTGTTGGCAAGGTCAAGTTGATATATCCCAAGAGTGTGGATGCCGAGGAGATGGTTGCGAAGCAGCAAAGGATTCAAGGGCTCGTTGACCAAGGCATAGCCGTGTTTTCCTTCCTCGCCAACCCACTGGCGGGCATGACAGTTCTCCCTTCCTGAAAAAAGGTCCTGAAAAGCCCTCAGATCGCCATCCTGATAAACCTCAGGCGGTTCAGGCCTCGCGGGTGACTGGGCTGATTGCTGTTCCTTTGGCAGCAATTGGGAAAGGTCAATGCCCTCGGCTTTCGCTTTCTCCAGGACACAGTCCCTGGTATTGCCGTCATTCTCTGCTGCGGCCAAAAGCAAGTACTCCAAGTAGTAATCAGTTTGCTGGGGATATTGGGCAAGCATCTTGTCCAAAAAATCACGGCAAGCCTGATTATCGTTACTAAGCCTAAGGATTTCAGCTTTCTTGCGGGCAAGGGGGTGGTTTTCTGGTTGCGATTCCAACACCAGGTCTATCTGGTTCAGAGCCTGCCGCACTTTCCCCAACATAAGGAAAAAACGTGATAGCTCCTCTCGTTCTGAGGAGCTGAGATTTTGGATATTTTCTGCCTGGCGGCAGTAATCTGCAGCCGCAGAGATATCTTCATTGAGAAAAGCCGTGTTGAAATTAACCCGCAGTGAGGGGAATCCAGCAGTATCGGTAACATTGCTCATATAGTGCCTCCATGGCAAAAAGTCAGTCCAGGGTTCTTCGAATAGACTCCTGGATCAGATCCGGCGCGAGATCCGGACAGGTGAGGACCCTGATCCCCATGCCGGCAGCCCGCTCCCGGAGGAAGGCATTCTGGCGCCAGAGCCTGTCCGCGGCAGGCGAGGCGAGCGCCAGAACGCAATGGGGACGCAGGCCGTAGTCATTTTTGAGGGAATCCAGCTTGTAGAGGATATCCTTGATCTCCGGGGCCTTAACTGATGATTTGAGCTCCCAGACATGAAGGGCGTTGGCGTGGGTGAAACAGAGGTCGAGTTCGTTTTTTACGTTGTTTTTATCAGTCACGACGTTGCGGCAGACCTGTCCCTCCGGTAATACAATTTGCAGGTAGTGGCAGAGGTACTCCTCGAACCAACCGCCCTTGACAAAATCCAGCCATTCGGATGATTCCAGGCGGGCAGGGGCCAGATCCAGGCAGGCAGCCAGGATCGCCTTGAGTTCAATGTTGGCTGCCGTAAGGTCCAGCCGGCGGTTGCCCAGCTGGTTGAGTTTCCGGGAAAGATCTTCCACCTCCTGCCTGGCGAAGAGGGAAAATATCGCTTCCGACCTACCGTAGGAATGAAGGGGCCTGTTGGGGACTTCAGCCTCGATCCCGTAAGCGCGCAGGAAAGTGATCGCGTCCAGGCGGTGGGTGATGGGCAGGAAGTTTTTCACGAAGGAAGGGTAGACCAGATGGGCGTGGTTCGAACCCAAAGGGAGATAGAAGGCTTGCGCCGGATAGCTTTGGATCGCCCTGAACACACCCAGGGCCATCAGCTTGGTGCCGCCGGTCAGGTTGACAACCAAACCTGACGGGCGCAGGCGATCGAGGCAGGAGGCCACGCTGGCGGCATTGCCTTCCAGGTCGTATTCGTCAACCTCAATCTTCACCGGATCAGTTATGCCGCAGATGGAGCAGGTCCGCTCCACCAATTCCGCCATGCGCGGAGTAGTGATGAAAACATGGCGGTCGATATCCTTAACCGTCCTGATCAGGAGGATGTTCGGAATGGCCTGCTCGCTGGCCAGTGAAACCAGGTAACGCATCTTCCGCTTAGAGGTGGTCTCCCAGTTCGTCCAACACCAGGACGCCGTCATCGCCGTAGTGGCAAAAGACCCGTTTGGCACCAGCATCGCTCCAGGCGTAGAATTCGTGGGTGGAACCCGGTTTCACGGTTTTCCCTATATTCTTTAAGCTCAGGCTCTTGGGCATTTCCTTGAGGCCGGTTTCCAGATACCTTGCCAGTTCATCGACCTGCCGGTTGAGCATGGCCAGGCGGTCGCCTGAAAGAGCCGCGACCGATTTCAGGTAATTGGGACCAAACACGACCCGGTTGGAGGGAGGTGGATGCATTTCTCTGGCATAGATGTCGGGGCGCAGGTTTTGCCATACCAGCTCACCGTACTCGGAGAGTCCGAATTCGCCGTTGCAGGGATAGTAGAAGGCGTCCGGGATCTTGGCCACGTGGTCTGCTCCAACCCTCAGGCAGAGGTCCAGCCTCCGCCAGAGGGACAGGTTGGCGGTGATGTACTCCTCCGGCTGTAGCTTGAAGGGCAGCCGGGGAATGCGCATCAGCTCGGACTCATGTTCGAATATGTAGACGGTCTCATCGGCGTAGATGGAACTGAGGGTCTGCAGAAAGCCCTGCACCGCCTTGAAGCCGCCGGTGAGGTTGAAGATGATCCGCGCCCCCTGTGGCCCGTACATCTCCTTCAACGTGGTGATCTCCCTCAGCAGGCTGGTGAAGGCAAACCTCAGGTCGGTGCTGGATTTGGTCTGCAATCCCGGGATATCCAGCAGCTGGCTTCCGATGCGCCGGGACTCCAGATAGGAATGGATGATCCCGCCAGTGATCCGGCCGATAAAGGTATCGGTGGGAATCAGAACCACCAGGTCCCTGGATTCAGGAGGGCTCTGCTCGAACAGGATGAGCAGGCTATGGAGCTCGGCCGAGATCTTTTTGGCCTCCCCGGTATCCATAGCGCTAATCTCCTGTGTCCGGCGGGTAACATAGTCTGCAAGATAGCGGCTCTCATCCCCCGGGATCTCATCTTTCTTCCTGGCATTGGCATATTGCCCCAGCAACTGGCGGGCGAGCTCATCGCACCGGTTGGTGAGGGTGCTGGTCCCCACCGGGGTCACGATGATCTTCAAGGCAGTTCTTCCAGAGTGCAGCAGCAGATGCCCAGGGGCATGCCGCCGGCCAGGCTGCGCGTGGCGGGATGGGGATCGTTGACGGATTTGTGCAGGGAACCGGTGCCCTTGCCCAGGCGCAGTAGGAACTGGTTGGGTTTCAGGTTGGCCAGCCACCCGGCCAGGTTGTCGTGCAGCTTCTTCCGCTCCGGCAGGTAGAAGCTGTCATCCTCGCGTAGTTTTTGCCGGAAGAAATCGTTGCAGGAAGCGATCATCCTCTCGATGGGGAATTTACCCAGCCAGTGCCGGTCCGCCGCGAGGATGGTTGATAACCCCGGAGTGCCTTTAACCAGCACCTGGGCCAGGTAGGAGAGTTCATCTCCCGGGTGGGCGCGCTGGCTTTCCTCGCGGGGGTTCTTCTTCCTCACCTCGATCTTGCGCAGGCCTAGGGAGGCCATGGGAAATTCGCAATCGGCTACCTTGAGCCCTTTGAAGGGATCGAGGGTGATGTTCGGCCTTCCCCAGTCATTAAGATATCCGAAGAGAATGGGCTCCAAATCCCGCTCGCTGATCTCACCGCTGGACAGTCTCCTGATCCGGGCGGCCGGGTCTTTGGCGCGCCAGGCCACAAGGGCGGTCCTGAGGGCGCCTTTGATGGAACTGCCCGGAAGATAGGGGTTGCCGGTGAGCCGGTTGGCGATGAAGGAGGATACCAGCTGCTGCGCGGCGGGATTGTCCAGGTCTTGCAGATATTGCTTCTGATAAGCCTCTTCCACCGGATGGCGTTGGACCCAAGTGCCGGTTTGTGAAGGATCGAAGCTGTCACACAGGAACCTGGCGATCATATTGTGCCCCAGGCCGACCATCTCCTTCAGCTTGGCCGGGTCTTTGGCATTCAGGTAAGCGATCAGGCGCGGCTGGTTGAGCACATGGAGTTGGTTGCCGGTGATCACATACTGGGTGGGATCCAGCCACTCCCCCGAGGCTATGTGCAGGTGAGTAACTGGAAAGACATGCAGACGCCAGCGTTTGTACATTTCAGGCATTGTCCCCTCCCCTGAGATGGAATCCCACGCACATGGCGTAGCCGAGTTGGCAGATCGCGGGATCATCCGGATGGATGTTCCGCACCAGCGTGCCAGTGGGCGGCCGGTCTCCAAAGAATACCGTGCCGGGCGTGAGCATGAACAGCGGTTTTTTGAAGGGGTTTCTGCTTCCGGCGGCGTAACTGCCCCCCAACCTGCCGAATTTCACGAAGCCGTCATAACAGGCAGAGGTGGGGTCGTCCGGCGCGGGAACCGCGTTGGAAAGCAGCAGCCAGGCATTGGGATCCTCCACCCGGGGCAACTCATGCTCCCCGAGCTGGATCCTGAACCTACCCCTGCCCGTGTGTTTGTTGCGGCCGAAACCGGAGTTTTCCACGAAATCGAAGAGGGCCCCCAACTGCTCAGCGCTGAAGTAATCCGTCTCCAGATAGGATTCGAAGACCGTGCCCTCACGGGCGAAGGTTACCGTTTCGGTATAGAGGCTGGCCCCGCCTTTGGTGGTAGTGCCGGTGACGCGGTTGATGCTGTTGTGCACCACCACGTCCTGCTCCAGTTTGAATGATTTCTCCACCAGGGCTTGGATGGCCTCGTTGCGTTGGATCACTTCGCTGTGGTCGTAATCATTGTGTTTTTGCAGCCATATCTCCAGGGGCAGGTAGCTGAGTTTCTTGGCCGCCTTCGCGGTTCCGCGTTTGGCCAGGGCGCCCTGGAGGTCAGCCGGCAATTCTCCATACCGGGCGTTGAGCCTGGGCACCGGCAAAGTTCCCTGGGGGAAAGCCGAGGAGAGCGACAGCACGGGCTTTTGCATGGCTTCCAGGAATTCGGTCAGCGCCGCTTCCCCCTGTTCCATGGCAATGGCCCAGCAGAGGTGGCCGAAGATGGTATCGCTCTGAAGCTGCGTCTCGATCGGAGACTGCAGCGTCCACTCAATTTTATACAGCATGTCCGCTCCCGGCTTACAAGGCGATGCCGTTCAGATCCAGAATCTGGTCACCGACCTTGAGGTCAAAGAATTTCACGCGGCCGCCACCCCGGCTGCCATATCCGCCCAGGGCGTCGTTCTGGAGTAGCTTCAGGCCTTTCTTGATGATATCCAGGTGCTGTTCCTGCTCCTGGTCCTCAAACACGCGCAACACGATCTCGAGGTCGAACACCGTCCCTGCCGGCACGCGTTCGATCTGCCGCGGGCCGCCTTGCTTCTGGTTCACAGTACCGGTGTTACGGTCGATCGTCACTTCGGTCTTGCCTTCCACGAACAGCGAGTTCATTTTCAGTTTCGCGTCCTCCACGTTCATCATCCTGCCCGCCAGGCTTTCCTCGGAGAGGTCGTCCAGGATTTCGACTGCGCCGGTGATGTTGGAATCCCGGTAGATCACCCGGGTGGGCATGGTCTGGACGTCTTTTTCGATGTGCCCGAAGATAACTGCGATGGGATTGGAGGCGTCCCTTCCGGGCTTGGACACGCTGCCGTCGCGGGGTACCACGTTGTAATAATGCTCGAGTAGGAACCTCGTTTTCCCTTTCAGGGACGAACCCGGGATGTAGGGCAGGCCGGAAATGGGATTCTTGATCACGGAGAGGTCGATTCCCCCGATCTTGACCCCGGCATCGCTGCCGCCGATGTGCAGTCCGCTCAGAAGCAATATCTTACCAGTGATTTTAACCATTTTGATCATTGTATCCTCCTAAACTGATCATTTCTTGGGGAAGAAGCCAACCACGGCTTCCATGATGTAGCAGGCTTGCTTGAACTTCGCGGGGTCTTCGCCGATCTGGTTCACCAAGCTGCTGATGAAATCGACCATGGCCACGGGCATGTCGCTTTTCCGGGCGGTGTGGCGGTAGCTGATCTTCGCTTCCAGCAGTCTGATCAGGATGTTCTTTTCCGTGGCGTCCGCCGTGATGTCGCGGATCCTGAGGAATTCGTTGTAAAAGGCCCTCAGTTGCGAAGATGACAACCTATTATCTGCGACGTGGTTGGAAAATTTCTTCGCCAACTCCCCCACCCACTGGATATTGACCGCATCGCCCTGGAAGAACTGATAGCCGTCACTCCAACTCGGGGCCTCCTGCCGGGGGTTATTATAGTTTTGTCTGGGATTATTCATGGTCTCCTCCATGTTTGTTGTATTTTCTGTTCTTATACAGCGTTTTGCTGATCGGGACCTTCATCATCCTGATCTGTTCATCATGCCAGGCGAGCTCCTGCAGCTTCTCCACCGTTTCCGAAACCTCTTTGAAATTGCGTTTGAGGTCGTAGGAGAGGTAGCTTTTGTAGAGCAGGTCCCTCACATCTTTCTTTTCCTGGTAGCGGGCTGCCATCTCGCTGTACTGCATCAGCCGGTGCAGGAACTGGGCGCTGAAGCCCTTGGCGGCTCCGTCTCCGGTTTCGTTTTGCCCCAGCCAGGCATCGAAGCTGTCCGCCCAGGCGAGCGTCTGTTCCAGCTTTTCCCAAGGCACGGTGGTGTCGAACAGCTGCAGGGCGTTTTTATCGTAATGGTCCTGGTTGGGGTCCTGCTTCCATTTCTTGGCCTGCCCCAGGTCCTCTTCCGTCTTTTCGATGCCGAAGCGGATGGGGGCCCTGCCGTGCACCAACCTCAGCGCGGCGGAGAAATGCAAGTCCGGATGCTGCCCGCAGAAAGCCCGGAACTTTTTGTCCAGCGCCACGGCCAGATCCAGCATCACGTTCCAGGGGCCGATCAGGCAGAAATCATCCCCGCCGGCATAGACCACATAGACGTGGTTGCGGAACCTCTCCTCCCGCTGGATTAAACTTGGCAGGTAGGCGGAAAAGAACCAGTCGATCTCGGCTGAGAGGGTGGCGTATTGGGTCACGGAAAAGCCGTTGGGCTTAAGCTTGCCGTCCTTGCCGTACCTGAGGCCCAGGGTGAAGATGTTCCCCAGGTTGTCCACGTCGCCTTTGAGCACCGCGTTCAGGGGCACGCCCCGGAATTTGTCGCCTTCGGTTTGTTCCAGGGCCAGCAAAGCCAGTTCGTCGAAGGACAGCGGAAATTGGTCCCTGTCTCCGGGGCTTTCTTCGTTTTCCCCCAGACCATCGATGATCCCCGCATCCTGGGCGCTGAGGTCTTTGAAGACGGGAACCACCGAGGCCACCGGCTTGTAGGGATAGGGAAGCGTTTTCCTGTCATCCTGCCGGATGCAGAAGGCGAAGTCGTCCTCGCCCAGGTTGACGCCGGCCTTGGGATCGAAATCCTCCAGGTACCAGCTTTCTGCAAACATCTTCAGGGCGAAGCCGTGGCGCGGCTGCCCCTTCCCGATGATGAAATGCGTGGCCCGGGGCAGGATCTGGCCTAGTTTGACCTCATCCTCACAGGCCTGGCAATTGGGCAACTCGCCGTTGGCGTCCGGTTCCACAGTCCGTTTTCCGCATTGGGGGCAGAGGTTGCTGTGATAGGCCGCCTGCTCGATCAGGAATTTCCCGCTCTGCCAGCTTTTCCCGTCCTGCAGGTAACTGGAAAATTTACGGAGCTTGGCCTGCTCCATGCGTTCGATGAAGCTGTCCAGGGTTGCGGGGAACCGGTCGCTTTTCAGGGCCGCGAAAGGCACTTTCACCGCCCAATCCAGGTTCAGGCTCACCGCGCCCATGAACTGGCGGTAGAACTCCTCATCGACCTCTTGTCTGATCAGCTCCAGCTTTGCCTCCATTTCTGGCAGGTTGGGGGCCAAGAGCATGAACTTGCCGCCCGCGTTGATCAGGACGCACTGGCGCGGCAGGCCCAGTTCACGGCAGATCCTCTGCAGAACGATGTCGCAGAGGGTCTTGATCTTGAACGAGCGGGCACGGAGGGTCTTGGCGGCTTTCCGGGAATGCTCCGGATGCAGGTCGAACAGGTATTTCTGGATCCCGCTGAGGTCGCCGCCGATCAGCATCAGGATGTCTTTGCCGGACTTGTCCAGATGCTCAAGCTGCTCCCGTTCTTCCGGTCTGGCCAGGAAATAGGCGTGAAGGACGCTGGCTATCCCTGCCGTGATGCGGCTGTGATAATAAAGGGAGTTGGTGGGTTTTTCCTCCCGGGTGTTCGAGGGGACGCTCCAGAAGTATTTTTCCAGCAGCGAATCCACGGCGTCAACCAGGTTCGGCAGCGTGATCGTGCCGGAGCCCAGGGCGTTCAGAAGGTTGCCGAATTCACCCTTGAAGCCCGTGAAGATCGCTTCGTATTCCTTGCACTTCAGGGTGTCGGGGCTCGCTTCCCGGGGGAACACAGCCTCGCCTGGCTCCGCCTCTATCAACGGCAGTACGCTGTCAGAGGCCAGCGAATGCCCCAGATGCACCTCGGAGAGGACGCTGTGAAGCTCTTTCTTCTTGTAGGCCCCCTTTTCGGCGGCCTCCTCATCGGGTTGCCGGTCCCAGGAAGCGGATACCCGATCCGCGTTGATCAGGCACTGGACCAGCCAAAAATCGGGGTCCGTCACGTTGGCGAAAGCGGCGGCATTATGGTGGCTGGCGGCTAGGTTGGCCACCTGTTCCCAGTCGCGCCCCGGCTGGGACAGGACGCCGTCGAAAAACTGCCGTGTCCACATCACGTGCTGGTGGGTGGGAACATTGTTCCAGCTGGGGCAGTACGCCTCGTATTTGGCTTTGCCGATATCGACCTCCGCCCTCTGCATCACCTTGCCGATGTCATGCAGCAAGCCGGCCAGGGCCATGTCGTACACGTCGATCATCATACCTCCTTATCTAAAGTATCTCATATTTGCCCAGGCCGAAGGTGGTCTGTTTGCCGGCCTGGATCAATTCTCCAATTTTTAGCAGTCCCACAGTTTGAGCGGAAGGCGCGGCGATCCTCACTTCCCCCATCAGGCCACCCAGGCTCATCTTCTGCTGCTGCCTCCAGCTCTTGCGGTACATCTCCTGCCAGTGGGTGGAGGCCGCCACCTCCCCGTATTCCGGCGCGAAAGGCGGCAATGGGTCACTTTCCTGCAGAAAATAACGGCAGATGTATTCCACCCGCTGGTAGACGCTGCGCAGCACCGGCTGCAGCATGAAGCCGCTCATCAGCCTGCCCTCGTGCTTCAGCCGGAGGGGGGTGATGAACCTAAGGCCGATCTCGTTCCGCCGCCGGGGGCTGTAACTGATAGTGTGGATATCCGGCTCCCGGATCTCCTGCACGCCCATCCTATAAAGCGTCCTACCGTCTAGGTCCTGTACCCCTGCCAGGCTTACGGGATGGTTCTCGCCCTGCAGCCGTAGTTGGCGCCCTTCCAGCCGGGTGAGCAGGTGCATGATCGAACTGCCGTATTCGGCCAACTGGCCAAAGATCACGAGCTCCATTTCCACTCTCTGGTCCCGGGTGTCTGTGTGGCGGATGATGTAGGGGCGGTAGCTTTCGTGGCCGTGACCGACGTCTTCGAACAGTCTGCGGTAAAGGCAGCCGCTGATGGGGCAGTCAACGCAGTCCAGGCGGTTCTGGATGCAAAAGGTCTGCCTCAGGGCCCGACCAAAGATGCCCCGGAAACTGGAATGGAAGGAATAATCGCTGCCCACGCCCACGCCCACATCTATGGACACACCCAGTTTTAGGTAAGGGATCTTAACGCCCATCAACCCTACTCCTGGCTGACATTTTCCCTGAGGTGCCGCCCTGTGATTTCGCGGTCTTCATGCCTTTGCCTGTTCCCGGCTACTGGCTGGTCCGCCGAAGGAATGACCGTAACCTAAGCTCAACCCTCCGGGCCGGCTGTTCTTGCAGGCGGGGGCCAAGGCTTCCTTCAGAACGTACACGCAATCTCCTTTGTGCTTTTTGGGATCCCCCTCCCACCAGGCTTGGCGAAACTACAAAAATGCGGCCTAATCAGCTTTCCATCTTCACTTGGCTAATCTGCTTCACGTCCGGGTGCGGAGGCTGTGACACTCACAAAACTATCAAATCAGACGGTAAAATTTTGGCAAGTGTTTTTTTGGCTCAAGTTCAATTATGGTGGGTAGAAAAAACTTGAGAGGAACAAGGCATGGTTTTTAATGACACTGCTGCCATGGTTCGGTCAGATCTGCTCTATATGGAGACTTGTTATAGTGGGTGACACGTTTCAGGCAGATCCTGATTACCTGGCAGAGCCTGTAGTAGACGAACTGGTGCAACTTGCCCCAGTCCTTTTTTTGGAAGCAGATGAGCTTGGGAAAAGCCTCCGCGATCTTGTAGATCATGTCTTTGCATGAATAGACGAAGTATAGCGAGATGGTCATCAACATGTTGAGGTTCTTCAGTTTTACGTAGCTGGCCAGGCGCGTTTTCTCCCACTGCAGGTCTTGTTTCATCTGCCGGTGCACTTCTTCGATCTTCAAGCGTTTGTGGTAAGCGCAGACTGCCCGTTGGGTGATTTCCAGTTCCGACAGGCCGGGATCGGCGAAGTCACAGATCAGGTAGAATTCAGGCTCCTTTTGCCTGCTTTTTTTAAACCTGCGACACACCACCAGGCTGGCTTCAACCCCATTGGCTTTGGCGGAGGGATGATCATCGGTCCGGACTCCGATCCTCCATATGGCACAGTTGAGTGAATCCCAGATCAATTGGCAATATAACGAACGTTATCTAGACAGGAAACATCAGCGTAGCGCATGATTCCAATCATGCTTTTTTTACTGGAAACAAGCCATGACCAACCGCAGCATCGGAGTTACATCCGTAGTATCGACTGATGCCGGTCATGCGATTCATCTCATTCCGCAGTTCCACGCATTGCCAAAGGCCAAGTTCCAACAACCAAGAATCGATCAATTAATAGCCTTGCAGGGACGAAACCTGTTGACGCCGTCGCTTGGGCAAACTTCGATAGTGGTATCGGCAGTGGGTGTTAAACAGCAGACACGAAATAAGTATTGACAGGAATCATTCACATTGTGATTTGTATGGCAAGCATTAGCTTGATCAGATGAAGGAGGATCGATGAAACATTTTGTCGTTTTTGTGCTTTTGCTGATCTGCGTTACCTCAGGCCAAGCCCAGACAGTGATCGCTCATCATTATAACGATTTCGACACTTTCGCCACCTTGTTAACGGGTACATATCTTTGGTCAGCTGTTTATGGTGGCCTGGCCAGAACGCAGAACTACGCGGATAGGGCGAAACCGGAGATATTCACCTCCGCCAATTCAGCCTTGCCATCGGATTATGTGTCCTGCCTGGCCTCAGACGGGGAGGAACTGCTCTGGGCAGGCACGGACCAGGGCTTGACCAGATGGAACGATGGGGTTTGGACGATTTTCACGAAAGACAACTCAGGGTTGTTAAGCAATGAAATAAGCTGTTTGGATCTCACCGACACAGGTACCCTGTGGGTAGGGACAGACGTGGGGGTGTCCTGCCTGCAAGACGATACTTGGACATCAGTTGAGACTGAATCTGCGGTCCAGGCTCTGGAATTCGACACTACCACCGGGAACCTGTGGCTGGGGCTGGACGGAGGTCGGATAGCCCATTTGACCGGTGACAGCCTGGTCGAGGTCCTCCACATCCCCCTATTTGAATCATATCCCGGCCACTTTGAAGGCAACTCCGTGAATGATCTGGCGATAGACCACCAGGGACGCTTGTGGGCTGCCCTGGCCAGCGGGCTTGAATGTTATTCCGGAGGAAGCTGGACACACTACAGCCCTGAAGATTTGAAACTGATTGGTGTGCCAAATGCCGTGGCGATCGACCGAACCGGAGTCGTGTGGACCGGCGGGGTGGGTCTCTCGTACTTCGATGGCAGTAAGTGGATCGAAGCCAGGCCGGACGAATCGATGATAGCCAATGTGCATTCCATGGAGCCCCTAGAAAGAAAGCATGGTTTTTACCTCTCGGTCTCAGCCGCAGAAGTTGCCGAAATCGGCGGGGGTCTGCACTTTGTGGACGTGGATACCGATGATCTCGCGGCAACCGCAGTCCAAGTCATCCGCAACAATGTTTTCCCGGAGCTGAAGATCGTTGAGAGCCATTGGCAACATGTAGAAGACATCCCGGAAGATGCTTGGTGGGATATAGAAATTTTTGGAGACCCCGCCCGGTTTATCGTGGCCAGTTCACTGCTGGGTTCCCCCTTGGGCGCAGGCAGGCAGGTCTGGTACGATGTTGCCGGAGACGTGTTCCATGGCCAAGGAGTAGAATTGCTTCCCCAACCCATTCCCGATCTGAGCGAGTTTTTCCCTGCGGATGGTGCGGTTGTCTATGATCCTGACCTGAGTGAACTTGACCTGTTCTGGTCCGCGCTTTCCGGTGGTGACCGCCGAACCTGCGAACGCTTGATAGCCCAAGGTTTCGATGTCAACCGATACGCCGAGGAGTTCAGTCAAGGCTTTATGCAGGACATTGAATACTTCTATCCTAACGATACCAGTTGGTTGTACTATACTGAAGAAGAGGTCGCCCGCGAAGTGCGTGACATGGCCCATTTCCGGGTAAGAGAGCTCACATTATTGAAATCCTGCGGATTAAGATTACCGCGGAAAGCGGAATTACTATCGGCAGCAATCGAATGTGACATGCCGGAACTGGTGATAGAGGCCATCAGGCAATACTGATCCCCAGGGCTTCGAGTTTGACTATGTTGGTGTCATCATCGGCCCCGACATGGTCTATAACAAGATAACCGGGGCCTTGGAGTTTGACATCTCAAAGACCCATGATCCGGTGCTCAGGGGAGACCCCGCCAATTTTCATGCCTATGTGCGCAACATCTACAAGGTCCTCATGACCAGGGGCATCAGAGGCTGCTATGTGTATTGCGTTGACCCCGACACAGCCAACCACATCAAATCCCTCCTGCATTGATCCGGAGGCAATATGCTTAATTGGTCGATTATAAGAGCCAGGGGGGCTGTGTGAGTAAAACCGCAGGTTGGTCCTCAAAGTTCCCCGCTTTCATCACAACGTCTAAAAAAGACATCAGAGAGTGCTTGCAGGAATTTGTCGGGGATGCTGAGCAAGCTCAGGTGAATGCCTGGAACCAGTCGATCCCCGTCATCCAAAGGGAAGCAGCCGAGATCATGGCCGCGGACCCCAGCGCGTCAGACTACTCCTCGATAATGGAGTTTCGCTTACCCCTGGAATCCAGACGCACCGATGTAATATTCCTTGTGAGGCACAATATTGTGGTACTGGAGCTCAAGGGCAAATACTCGCCCAACCAGGCCGATCTCGATCAGGTGGCAGCCTATGTGCGTGACTTGAAGTGCTATCACAGGGACTGCGAAACCCGGCCGGTCATCCCTTTATTGGTTCCCATGCTGGCCAGAGGCGACATGGGCTATATCTTCGGGGTCAGAGTGGTGGGGCCCGATTATCTAAACAAGGTGGTGGACGAACTCGACAAGGCATCACCCACAGAGCCTGTAGACGAAGACAGGTTTTTATCGGAAGAAGCCTACCGTCCCCTTCCCACCCTGATCCAAGCCGCCCGAGAATTGTTTCACACCGGCGCATTGAGGACCATAAAAAGAGCCAGGGCGGCCACAGACCCCGCCGTTGACGAGATATGCCGGATCATCCATGAGGCTTATGAGACTCAAAGCCGACGGCTGATTCTTATCACTGGCGTCCCAGGCGCGGGAAAAACCCTGGTTGGGCTGAGAATAGCCCACGCCCATTTTCTCGATGACCTGGTGGTCGACAGGGGCAATGGCAAGCCCAGTGCCCCCGCAGTGTTTCTGTCGGGCAACGGTCCACTGGTGCGGGTGCTGCAGTATGAATTGCGCGGAGCAAACGGCGGAGGCAAGGCTTTTGTCCGTGATGTGCTCAACTACGTCAGAACTTACTCCACCACCAGAGCAAACATACCCCCAGAACATGTGCTGATCTATGATGAGGCTCAAAGGGCATTCGACGCCGAACAGGTTGCCGCCAAACACAAGGATATCCCGGGGTTTGTTTATGGTAAATCGGAGCCTGATCTGTTCATAGACTTCGCAGAAAGGGTTCCGCGCTGGTGTGTGGTCATCGGCCTCATCGGCAGCGGCCAGGAGATCCATATCGGCGAAGAAGCCGGCCTGAGCCAATGGAGCAAAGCCATAGAAAAATCGAAGCGGTCTAATGAGTGGATTCTTCATGGTCCTGCCCAGGTCCGTGAGGAAATGCTGAGCACCAAGTTGCCCTATGTAGAATCCGAAGACCTCAATCTGGACAAAGAAATACGTTTCCATTTGGCAGAAGATATCCATAATTTCGTGAGCCAACTCATAGATAATAGATCCTCTTTGCTGGATGACCTGAAATCCATTGCCATAAAACTGGAACAACAGGGCTACCATCTCAGGATCACCCGGGACATTTCCTTCGCCAGGAAATACCTTCAGGACCGATATAGGGATAACCCTGACGCCAGATACGGCATTGTGGCATCTTCGCGTGATCGTGACCTAAAAAGGTTTGGCATTCTCAACGACTGGCAGTCTACCAAAAATGTCGATTTCGGCCCTTGGTACTCTGATGCCGAAGATGACCCCAGGCAGAAATCATGCCGGCTGATGAGAGACGTTGTCACTGAATTCGGCGCTCAGGGGCTTGAGCTGGATGCCGTTCTGCTGGCCTGGGGCACAGACTTTATGGTTAAAGACGGAAAATGGTCAAATGCGAAAGCCTCGAGATATCAGAACAGCAGCCGCATAAAAGACGCGGAACAGCTCAGGATAAATGCCTATCGGGTTTTGCTCACGCGAGGACGTGATTGCACGGTGGTTTTCATGCCACAACTGCCAGAACTTGACGAGACCTACGAGTATTTGACCAGACAGGGATTTATGCCTATATCTATGTGACTGGAGATCAAGGTTTCGCAAGATTCTAATAAACATTCACCCCCACGCATGTGGGGAATACGCGGAGGTCGGTGAAGTCGTAGCGGATGATGACGGTTCACCCCCACGCATGTGGGGAATACGGCATACTGTCCCATGAGGGCATCGAAGCGGCCGGTTCACCCCCACGCATGTGGGGAATACTTGATGCGCTCCCAGATGGTGGCGAGGCAGACCGGTTCACCCCCACGCATGTGGGGAATACGTGATCTGCCGGGCTGTTTTCAATGCGCGCGCCGGTTCACCCCCACGCATGTGGGGAATACTTGACACGGAAGGCGATCAATTAGAACTTGAGCGGTTCACCCCCACGCATGTGGGGAATACCTCAGCGTGGCGTAGTTGGCCGCCGTGAAGTTCGGTTCACCCCCACGCATGTGGGGAATACTGTGGAACCGGAAGTCATGGCCGCGATCAACGCGGTTCACCCCCACGCATGTGGGGAATACGTATCATGCCGCCTTCGGGTAGATGATATACTCGGTTCACCCCCACGCATGTGGGGAATACTCCAGTTTCCATTGCTGTTCGTTCTTCCAAAACGGTTCACCCCCACGCATGTGGGGAATACGCCAAGTGGGGCTCCGATCCCGTCATGAAGGACGGTTCACCCCCACGCATGTGGGGAATACATCACGGTGCAGGGATTGACCTGGACGAGGGCCGGTTCACCCCCACGCATGTGGGGAATACGGTCGTGGCGTATTTGGACATCACGTCCCATTCGGTTCACCCCCACGCATGTGGGGAATACAAGGCAAGACCAAGTGGACGCCGATGTCAAGGCGGTTCACCCCCACGCATGTGGGGAATACAGCATCGGGATCTGCCTGATCGGGGTGCGGGACGGTTCACCCCCACGCATGTGGGGAATACATTGCGTCCAGGTCCCACGGCACCTTCGCGTTCGGTTCACCCCCACGCATGTGGGGAATACTCAATCCAATGGATCCGCACATACATCGTGTCCGGTTCACCCCCACGCATGTGGGGAATACAACCACCAATATCTGGCGGCGGCGGCCTCAAACGGTTCACCCCCACGCATGTGGGGAATACACAGACGGCAGCCAGAACTATATCAATACGAACGGTTCACCCCCACGCATGTGGGGAATACTCATTATCTTTTTTCCTCCGTCTTTGTGCTTACGGTTCACCCCCACGCATGTGGGGAATACCCAGATCATCTGCGCCTGGCTCGTGAATCTGTCGGTTCACCCCCACGCATGTGGGGAATACTTTTTCAGATTCCCGGTTTTGGGGTTGACCACCGGTTCACCCCCACGCATGTGGGGAATACTCACGAGCTTTGAGCGGAGGCGGGACATCAGGCGGTTCACCCCCACGCATGTGGGGAATACCCTTAGTAAATAAAGGGTTTCAGGCTAACCACACTGCCTTAGGTATGGTTCACGGATGTTTGGTCATAAGTTTTAGTCCTTCCCACTCGGTCACGATCCTTTCCGCCGCACCCCAGAACTCAATGCCGAAGCCTTGTTCGCAATGTTTGCTGAAGATCATGAGGCAGGTACCGCCCGCACAGCCGGATCTGACCTTGTCCCACAGCTTTTCTCTCACCATGGCCGATACTTGGCCGACAAAGACACCTGCTTTTACTTCGAGAAGCCAATGAGTGATTTCTCCCCTCAGGGAAGAGGGTACTTTTTCAAGCACCAGGACCATCATCATGGCCTCCTGGATCGTCCAGGCCCCAGGACAAGCCGCCTGGGCTGGCGCTCTCATCCGGGTTCCAAAGCCCGCCCGGTGCGGCTGGGTCGACATCCGCATGGTCTGGTTCATCTTCCGGTGTTTCCAGGATACCGAACAGGGAGTGGATATCAGCCACGATCTTCTTCAGCAGGCCAAATTGATAGAACTGGTCCCGGCAGGCCATGCGTGTCCGGCGGTCCAGGTTTTCGATCCCGGCGGCAGTAGCCAGGAAGGCCGCGGGTACGGAGGTTTCCATCTTGTAGAGATCGGCAATGTCATAAACAAAGGATAGCTGTTTGCCAGTATGGACGAAACCCAGGGCGGGAGAATAACCGGCGGCCACTATCGCGGCGTGGCAGATGCCATAGAGGCAGGAATTAGCCACGGAAAGAGCCCGGTTGATGGGGTCGGTTTTACTCCAGTTGTTCCTGTCGTAATTTCTGGTTTCCATGGGCACGTTGAACTCTTTGGACAACCTGAAATAGGTGTCCCGCACCCTCGCCCCCTCCTTTCCTCTTATCTGCTCAAGAGTGAGGGATGGGTCCAATTTATCCTTGAACCTCAGTTCATACATCCGGCGCACTATCCTCAGATGCGCTTCCCGATCTGCCCAGGCGGCTGCCTGACGCATCAGATTGGCGGAACTGCGGGTGGTCCCCGTCCCGGCTGCGTAAAAGCGGACCCCCTGTTCCCCCACCCAAGCGACCAAGCAGCCACAATCGGCCAGCACCAGGATGGCCGCGTGCGTAATGGAAACGCCAGGCCCCAGCATCAGCAAGGCAAGACCAGCGCAAGGAACCGGAGTGGAGCCCATGGCATCGTGAAAGGCGATGGCCTGCTCCTCTTTGTCCACCTTGGCGTGTTCCACATAGAGATAGCTGACGCGGTCCCGCATCTTGGGAATGGTATGCAGGTCTTTATTACGCATCGCTTAACGGAACCACGGAGAGCAGGCCGAAGCCCATGCTTTTAGCGCTGCCGATCCCTTTGGCCAACGCAGACTGGAACAGCACGACATCATCCACTTTCAAATATCCTTCCAGCAAGGCGGAGCGGTATCTCAAGGGACGGTATTTGTTCTCACGCCGAGGCGCATCTCCCTGGGGCTCTGGCTTGGAGCCATACACCCAACCCAGGTTCACCAGCTCCGTGTTAAGGGGCGTGAAGCCCAGCCTGTCGGCCTTGGCGGCGAACCATTGGGCTACAGCGTCGCCAGGGTTGGAATCGGTCTCCCAGGTAAGGGCAACCCGTTTGTGCAGGACCTGTCCGGATTTTTCTTTCCCCTCGGGGCTCTCCCTGACCTCGTCAATTTTGCGTTTGACGCTGGCATTGATGAGGATGCGGTAGCGGAGCCGCTGTCCTGTGGAGAATCTCGGATCGTATTCCTTAACCTGGGGCGGAGCGGCCAGAAAACCCGTGGCGTTTTGGAAGGCCCAGTCCCAATCCGGCCTAAGGTGTGACTGCACCAATATCATCGCCCTTTGCTCCTCTCCGTCGGTGTTGTTGTCCACCCGGAAGAGGAACTGGCGTTGTTCCAAATCTGCAGGATCGAAAGGCTGCAGGAATTTAGGATCTCCATCTCTGCGCTGACGCATGGGAAAGGCCATGGAGAGCCTGCGGTGGATGTTGTACACGTTGTTGAGCCACAGGCGTCCCGGCCTCGGACGGTCGGGATTTCCGCCTGTATCGATGAGTAGTTGGGATAGGTAGATCATCCGTTCTCCTCCTTGGGATCGAGCTTGCGCCTGCGCTGTTCCAGCGAGCGGAATTTGATGATCTCCTCACGTTTGGCCAGAATGCGCTCCCGCCAGTCAGGGTCGCAGGGGTCGATGCGGTCCATGGTCATGCCGCTGCCGTATTCCAGCATGGTGCAGGCATCATGGCAGAGGCGGCAGAGGGCTCGCAGGTCCTCAGGCTCCTCGTTACCTCCCGCCCGGCGGTAATTCACATGCTGGACGGTGGTGGCCGGGGCCTTGCAGACCATGCAGAGTCCCACATCCATCACCAAACGTTCGGCGCGTACCCTTTTGTATTGGGAATTACTGTAATCAGCGCGACTGCGGGGCGGATGCCAGGTCTTACCGATGAGCACCTGATGTACCTCCAACTCATTGCTCAGGACCAGTTCCCTGCTGACCACGAAGCGGGGCAGGTGCCGCGGAGGCTGGAAGGACACGGGAATGTCATAATGGATCTCTGCCTCATCCGGGGCTGGCTCTCCGTCAAAGGCGGGTATCCAGTCGAGAATGCACTGAAGCGTTGAGGGATCGGGTTCTCCGTCTTTGCGCTTCTGTATCGGCGCGGCCGCCAGGGCTTCTTCCAGTGAAGCATGGTCTCCGGGCGGATGTTCCCCCACCGGCCGGGAAGGCGGGCAGGATTTACGGCCCAGATATAGCGCCCAGACAGGTTTTCGCAACGCTTCGGCCAACTGCTCCACTATCCTTGGCTCACCCTGCAAGGCCACCAGAAAGCTGGCATCAGCCAAGTATTCGCGCCGGGTCAGCATACCCCGGTCGTCATATTTGAGGTTTTTTTGTCGCAGCCTGGCTTCCCTGGCCTCACCCACATCGCTCAGGTCTGTCGGCGCTTCCAGATTGGAGATGCGCATTTTTATCCCCGCACCCACCGTATGATAATCCCACCAGCGTATACCGGGGCGGTCTACGCGGACCCCCATGCGCAGTTTGGCCAGTTCCGGCAGCCAGTATTTAGCGGCTTCTGCCCTGCCCACACCCAGGGCAGCGCAAAGCAGCCCGAATACTCCTGATTTGGTGGGAGCTTCGGAGGTGCGGCGCACGGAGAATTTGGCCTCATGGCTGCCCCAGGCCTGAAGCGGCCCCTCCAGCCTTAAGAACAAGGTATTGGCAGCCATGTCAGCCTTCTGTTTTCAGTTGTTTGATGGCTTCCCAATCATAACCGCACTTGCGGATGGTCTTCCTGACCAGTTCTTCCAGCTGGCCGACCTGTTCGGCATGCAGCCCGCCCTTCTGCGGCTGCAGAGGATAGCGTCCGTTGGGTGAGAACCAAAAGGAGTTGCCTTCCATCTGGCCGGGAAAATATCCCTCGCTGATGTCCTGCACATAGTTGGCCAGTTGTCCCACGCTGAGTTCGACCAGGTCCGATTCCGCCACCAGCTTGACCGGCCGCACGAAGGCATTGGCATAGCTGACCGGGGAACTTTTGAACTCCACCAGGATGCCGTCGGGCAGGTTATGGGCAGCGAAGCTGTTCTGTTTGCCGCTGGGGTTGGTGCGCGCGGCAGCCAGGACCAATGCCCCGACGGTATGGGCAGCCAATTCTTTGTTTCCTTTCAGGTTCTCGACCAGCTGCTCCCAGTCGATGGAAAAATACTTGTAGAAACAGGCCGAGGCGAACATGGCCTCATCCACGTAGCCCGCACCGGCATCCGCTCCCTTCACGTCATCAGCCGCGACATAGTAGTCGATCTCTGGCCGGGCCGCATGTGTGGAAATTGCATGGGCCACCTGCAGAGCTGCCTCCACCGTGGTGTCCGACCACTTCACACTCTTGTCCTTGCCTTCTGGCTCCAGCATCCTGCCGCAGAGGGCAATGTCGGGGGTATAGGTCGCATGGGCGATCACATCGGCAACTTGCTGGGCGGCTTCCGTGATCTCCAGGGAAGTATCAAGGACGATCCGGGCAAGGTCCTTTACCTTGTCCCTGGACATGAAAACGAGCATTTTGCTGTTGTTGTCCTCATGCTTGAAGCCACATTTGGTGAGTATCTCCTGGGCTTTTTGCCGGCAATCTGTCTCACCGGCCTCCTGCTGGATCAGGTCGGCCAGTCTGCGGGTGCGAACTCCGCCCAGCAAAGCCTGAAAATCTTCGCTGGTCCTGATGCTGCGTTTGAGGCACTGGCTGGAGATGCGCGAACGCAGCACTCCACCGAAATAACAGGTCTTGGGCGCGCCAAGATCGTCCCGGTTCAGATTGGCCGGGCTGTGATTCTGGATCATGTGGATCTCGATCAACATTTTAGTTCTCCTTGTTGTGTTCATATGATGCTTGATTAAAGGCCTCAGCCCATTTCTGGCGCACCAGTTCATTGTGCCAGGCCGAAAGGTCGTTGGTAAGTTTTATCCAGTCGAGGGAGGCGCAGTTATACAGCCCGATGGTCTGCAGCGCCCAGCCGAGCGGGTATTCCAACTGGCTGGAGCTTGCCCGCAGGATCGCGTCCGTTCGGGCCATAAATGTGCGTCTCTCCTTGTTAGTGTGCAGGGTGCCGTAGATGCGGCCGAGCAAAGAGGGCAGAGTTTTACCGTCTTCCTGGGCGAGCGGGAACTGTGCGTAGAGCTTGGCCACCAGCCAGGCGATCTCGCGCCGGGGGACCCTTGATGATGTCCTGCGCAGAGTCCACCAGAGGCCCGTGAACAGGTCGAACCCGTCCAAGTCCTCGTGCAGGTCGCAGCCTTTCAGTTGCCTCAGGCGGCCAAGGTCGCCTGCTTTTAGCTCAGAGATCCTTTTGACGAATTGAGCTGTGGGCGTGTCAGTCACTTTGGTCCTCCTGTGTTTCTTTGTTTTGAACATCAGGTTGTTCCAGCCGGGGGCGCAGGTGTCGCACCAGACTGGCGGCACTTGCGTCAGCAGCCGTGGCTTCCGGGGCATAAGCCCCCGAGATCACCGTGAGCAGCCGCCGGTACAGGGCTTTTACAGGATCCGGTATCTCGCCTTCCCGGGGGATGAATCCACCCGTCAGCCTTACCGCAGCATGGACCAGGTGGGGGGAGATGGCGCTGACCAAAGCTTCGCTGAGCGGAACCTTAAGCCTGCCCGCGACAGCTTTATCGGCCCTGGACAGTCTGTGCCGCTCATATGCCCCGATCAGGCGACGGTTGGCCTGGGCCCAGTTGGGCACGCTGTGGGTGTCTTTCCCGGGCTCTTCGTGGGGAATTCTGATCGTTGTTTCCCAGACATCGTCGATCTTGGCCTGATTCACGGCCACGCCTATGCAGAGCACGCTCAGGCCTTCATTGCGAGATGATTTTGTGTCCGCATCCCGTAGCGGACGCTGCCAGTTCTTATCCTGCAGCAGAGGTTTTTCAGCGATCAGGTTTTCCACCTTGAGCGGCTTGTTCTCTTTGCCGCCGTAGCAGACGTGAGGATCCTGCCAATGGGGATTGGCAATATCTCCGGCCGTCTGATAATCACAGGAATGGACCAAGAGCCCCGGCCGTTCGCCGCAACCGGCACAAGCCACATCTCCGGCCACGGGTTCATGCAGGCGGCTGCGTCTGGCCAATGCGGTCAGGCCCACCAGCAGCGGCACGGGATCGGTCCTGGGGTCCACGGTGTTGTCAACCCAGGCCGGGGTTCCCATCAGGTCGCGTGGCTCCCAGTTCAGGCATAGCGTTTCCGCCAGTGTCTTTCCCCAGGGTAGCGCGTAGAACGGGGGCATTCCGTTGATGCTGGATTTGAGTTTCGGCAGTCCGGAGGTGGCATAGACGGTGAAACGCAGCAAACCCTGTATGCAGCAGGGCAGGCACAGGCCGGAAACATAATCCAGGCTGTGCTTGAAGTGAGAGAAATTATTCCCGGTGGGGATTTCGTGCAGCAGGTCAGTTACGGGTCGAACATGCCGGGCGGCAGGGTCCTGATAAAACCGGGGGCCATTGCCATAGAGCTCGAAATATTCCCTGTTTTCCTCTAGCCAGGATATCCAGGGGGCCGGAAGCGGCTTGCCGGGCTCAGGCGGTCTGTCGGTGTTGGCAAAACACCAGTAGCCCAAGGCGAGTATGAACCTGAAGACCGCGAACCGGTCCATGGGATTGCTGTAGGCAAGATGCAGCCTGTCCGCATCCCGCAGCGCCTGCAGCAGACTTATACGGCCAGTAGTGCCATCGCGGCGAAGCACCCTTACCCAATCATTGTTGGTTAAATCATACATTCAACACTCCTTTGCTTAGTGTCAGTCCCTTCATGGACACCTATCAAGGCTACCTTGCCTACTTTGGATCAGGACAACCAGAAGTTCGGGCATTCCCTGATGCGAGCCTGCCTTTCTCATAATGGCTTTAGAAGCGCTACCGGAGAGCATGAACCTGTTGCGACGAACAGGTGGATTCCCTGTAGAATGACTCGCCGAGAAGGTGGATAATAGGTATTGGCGAGAACTCAAGATGCTTCTCGACTCCAAGGCAGCGTACTGAACATTCTCGTCAGTTATGCTGCTGGGCATTTCTTGCCTGTGACGGTACAAGAATTTTTTATTCCACATAGCTGATCCACCATAAATCCCAATAATGGCCTGAAGGAAATATTGGCAAGAACAATTTTCTCTACCTGGTCTCGGTCATTATTGAAGGAAGCTCCAGAATGCAGAGCGTTATGACGAAAGTGGTTGCGCGATTGGCCAGTTAGCACAAACCGCCCTTGACAAAATCAGCTTGCCCCCTATCATGGCCCTAAGCCTACAGACCCTACATAGAATGCCCTCCAAAGCGTGGGAACACCGCCCGGTGATTCCCACGTTTTTCTTTTTGGCTACGAGCTTCATGACCGCCCCAACAAATCCTTGCCTGAATACGGCTGTCCCTCTAATTTTTCCGCTTCAGGCGACACCTGATGCCTGGCCGCAACCGAAAACCCCGTAAACGCGGTCTCAGGGGCCATGACGGCAAATCGGATGGATACCATGTAACGGGTAAGAACGATGGGATTCCCCGCTTTTTTTACTGTGCCATAAACCGCTATGGACTGGATCCCAGCAGAGGGAGGTGGACGGCTTCTGTGGCAATCGGCGTAAGGTTGTCCGAGTGGTGATGGCGCAATGCGATAACTAGCAACAGGGCGACAGATAATGCCCTGATCACTATCCTCGGGCTCGTGGGCTTGCAATGCTTCCATTCCATGGGGCCAGCCTCTGTCGCTTCCATCGGCATCTTGGTTGATGTAGTTTAAATAATGGCCTTCTCGGAAAAAATTGTAGTTGCGGATCTTAAACTTGGGCGTATAATCGGCACACACCTCAGCATAAGCCCGAACCGCCTCCATTAGTTGGTCCTTTGTGCATGCTCGCTCCTGGCCTATCTCGGCGGGACAGGCCAAAGCCGCTATGATAGCTCCGAGGGGCAGATACACATTGGCGTTGCCGTTGAGCAGCTCGGCGTAGAGATTTGATATCTCAAGGGCCTCGCTGAATACCCTTTCCAACTCCTCCGTGAAAGATTGTGAATACATTAAGACCTTTGCGTAATACCAAAGTGTCCAGCTTTCCAGGATCTACTTTGTAGTT